>JACKQG010005342.1_pt1 | contig 14242 bp, 15 predicted proteins | sample 8237621 | NCBI WGS metagenome assembly JACKQG01 (sample SAMN15677084, study PRJNA649215) | marine metagenome | biome: marine; feature: Black Sea; material: saline water; isolation source: suspended particulate matter (SPM) from the Black Sea western gyre | collected 2013-06-09/2013-06-10 | depth...
TAACAGAATCATTAATGTTTATAGCAGGAAGTGATAGAGTTCCTTTTTCCATTCTCTCATACAATCTGTGAACGCCTGTTGTGGTTTCTTCTGAAAGCCCTTTTATATCAGCTATCATTTCTGGAAATCTATCAAAAACCATATTGGTTAAATCACCACCATCATCCAAAATCATATTCAAAGATTTACCACCTTCAAAAGCAGTAAGTGTTTGTAAAATACACCAATCAAATTCTTCTTCATTTAATCCTTTCCAAGCAAAAACAGGGACGCCTGTAGCTGCAATAGCAGCTGCCGCCTGATCCTGAGTAGAAAATATATTACAAGATGACCAAGAAACCTCAGCCCCTAAATAAACTAAAGTTTCAATTAGTACAGCTGTTTGAATTGTCATATGTAAACACCCAGCAATTCTTGCTCCTGCCAATGGTTTACTATCTCCAAACTCTTCTCTAATAGACATTAATCCTGGCATTTCTGCCTCTGCCAAATTGATTTCCTTTCTTCCCCATTCTGCTAATGAGATATCTTTTACTTTATAATTCATAGTTTCCATTTTTTTAGGATTGCAAAGATAAACATAATTAATATATTCGCAGCCAACAAACCAACCTTATGCCAATAATTAATAAAATAGAGGACGAAAAAATCACTATCTTGGTGTGGGAAATTACGGAAACACTAGAAGAAATAATAGCATTAGGGGAAGGCATAAATACTGACAATTACACGTCTGAAAAAAGGAAAAAAGAACACTTTGCAAGCCGATTATTAGTGAATGAGATTTGTCCAACTAAAACAATAATTTATAATGAATTTGGGGCTCCAGAATTAAATAATGGTAAACATATCTCTATTTCGCATTCCAAGGAATTAGTTGCAGTTATCCTCAGTGACAAAAAAACAGGATTAGATATTGAACAAATATCAGAAAAATCCTTGCGTATAGCTTCCAAATTTGTTTCAGCAAGAAACTTAATAAAGCTGAATAAGGAAAAAGCAACTTTAATCTGGTGCATAAAAGAAGCTATCTACAAATGGCATCAAAAAGGAAAAGTTGATTTTAAAAAGGACATCATAATTCCTGATTTCTTTGCAAAAAAACATGGTTCAGTAACGGCATATTTCAGGGAAAAAAAATTAAATTTAAACTACCTAAAAATAAACAATCACTATTTAGTGTATGTTTGCAACTAAAATAGAGCATAAATATTAGCTAGAGTTCTTTCTTCTAATATCTCAGTAATAAAATCCAAATTAATGAATATCTACAATCAAATTCTAGCAAATAAAAAAGAAGGAAAGAAATCATTTGCCCTACTTATTGATCCTGACAAACAAAATGAATCAGAATTAATTAGCGTTATTAAAAAAGCAAAACAAGCAAAAACAGATTACTTTTTTGTTGGCGGTTCTTTACTTACTAATGATAGTTTAGATTCTTGCTTAGCTACATTAAAAGAAAATTCCGACATTCCTGTGGTGCTTTTCCCTGGAAACGCTATGCAGGTTAACGATAAAGCTGACGGAATACTATTTCTTTCCTTAATTTCAGGAAGAAATGCTGAAATGCTAATTGGAAGACAAGTTATCACCGCACCAATTTTAAAACAATCGTCATTAGAAGTTTTACCTACTGGATATATGCTTATTGATAGTGGAAAACCAACTACTGTCTCCTACATGAGTAACACCACTCCTATTCCTGCTGAAAAGAATGCAGTAGCAGCTTGCACAGCCATGGCTGGTGAAATGTTAGGGCTAAAACTAATTTTTATGGATGGCGGTAGTGGTGCACAAAACCCAATTTCAGAAGAAATGATTACTACAGTAGGCAAATCAGTTGATACTCCTTTAATTATAGGAGGGGGAATTAGTAGTGGCGAAAAAGCAGCAGCAAATTGTAAGGCTGGTGCCGACATTATTGTTGTTGGAAATGCTATTGAAAAAAATGAAAATCTGATTATAGAAATTGCTAATGCAGTACATAATTGTTAATGGTTTGTTCTGTAGAAATATCAATGTATCCATTAAAAGAAAATTTTAAACCTTCAATTATTGCTTTCATAAAAAACTTAAGGAAATATCCTTTTATAAAAGTAACTACAAACGGAATGAGCACCCAAGTATTTGGAGAATATAAAAGAGTAATGAATGCTATAAATACTGAAATGGAAAACACTTTTCTAAATGAAAATTCAGTTGTATTTAACTTAAAAGTTATCAATTCTGATTTAGAAGAAAAACCAAACTTTTAAATTAAGTGGGGGAAATATTACAAATCCTTACACAGCTTAATTTCAATTGGAGCATTATTGAAAGTGTTGCTGTATTTTTTAGCATCCTTTATGTAATACTTGCTCTAAAAGAAAGTATTTGGTGCTGGGGGGCAGCTGCAATAAGCGTGATCCTTTACATCTACATTTGCTACACAGCACAACTATACCCAGAAACAGGGCTACAAGTCTTCTATTTACTCATGGCATTTTATGGCTATTATCATTGGAATAAGAATGATAGTACATTAAAGATCCAACAATGGACAACAACTAAGCATTTACTAATTTTACTAATAGGAGCTATACTTACTTTTTTAATGGGTTTTTACTTTACCATTTACACAAATGCCGCTATGCCTTTGGTAGATTCATTTACTACTGTATTTTCAGTTTTCGCCACTTATATGGTTACAAAAAAAGTATTAGGGAATTGGCTTTACTGGATAGTGATTGATGCCGTATCTGTTTACCTGTATTTTAGTAGAGACTTACACCTTACCTCTTTGCTTTTTATGGGGTATACTATTATTGCAATTTTTGGATATTTCTCTTGGTTAAAACGCAACAATGAACTTGCTTAAAATTATTGTAACAGGACCAGAAAGTAGCGGAAAAACTACTCTTTGTAACGGGCTATCTAAGCATTTTAATCTTCCATTTTCTAAGGAATATGCAAGGGAATATCTTAATACCTTAAAAAGAGATTATAATCCGGATGACCTTTTAAAAATTGCAAAAGGGCAATTAAAAACTGAAAATGGATTACAACTACTAGATACGGACTTAATCACCTTAAAAATTTGGAGCGAGTACAAATACGGGAGTTGTGATAAGTGGATTTTAACCCAAATTGAAAAACAGAAATCTGAAAAACGTTTTTATCTTTTATGCAGTCCTGATATTGCTTGGCAGGCAGATAAGCAAAGAGAAAACCCAAATAACAGAGAAGAGCTTTTTGAAATTTACAAACAGGAGTTAGATGATTTAGGACATAAATATTTCATAGTAGAGGGAGAAAATAGAATGGAAAACTCTATCTTAAAAATATCGCCTCTAATATCCATTATCTAAAATCTATTTATATTTTTACACCATCTTAAAAGGGGTGCCGAAAGGCTGAGATCACACCCATTGAACCTGAGGTGGTAATTCATCATAGGAAAATGAGTTTTCATTAAATAAACATGCGTTAACCCTATTATGCGTGTAATGTTAACTAAAAAAATAAAAAATGTTTAACAAAAAAACCTGCTTAATTGCAATGCTAGCTTTTCCATTAATTGGTTTTGCACAGCAAAAAACGGATACTATTGCTATCCAAAAACTAATGAAGGAAGTAAATGTAAACGCTTTAAGAGCTGGAGAAAAAACACCAGTAGCATTTACAAATATTTCAGAAGCTGAGATTGAAAAAGGAAACCTAGGACAGGATTTACCTTACTTGATTTCATTAACCCCCTCTGTAGTTACCACATCAGATGCAGGAGCAGGAGTTGGTTACTCAGGGTTCCGTATAAGAGGTTCTGACCCAACACGTATAAACGTAACAGTAAACGGAATTCCTTTAAACGATTCTGAAAGCCAGGGTGTATGGTGGGTAAATATGCCTGATTTTTCATCTTCTATTGAAAATATTCAAATTCAAAGAGGTGTTGGAACTTCAACTAATGGCGGCTCTGCTTTTGGCGCATCCGTTAACTTAAAAACTGATGGATTAAATAAGGAAGCTTATGCTATTACCAATAATTCTGTTGGAAGTTTTTCAACTCTTAAAAATAATGTTGAATTTGGCACAGGATTATTAAATGGGAAGTTTGCTTTTGATGGTCGTTTATCCAAAATATCATCTGATGGTTATATTGATAGAGCAACATCTGATTTAAAATCATTATACTTACATGGAACTTATTTTGGAAAAAAATCTGTACTTAAAGGAATTGTATTTTCAGGTCACGAACTCACTTATCAGGCTTGGAATGGTGTACCCTTAAATTATTTAGATTCCAATAGGACCTATAATAGTTATACTTATGACAATGAGGTTGACAATTACAGACAAACACATTATCAATTGCATTATAGTCAGCAGTTAAGTGATGTTAGTAACTTTAATATTGCAGGACATTACACTCATGGTGAAGGGTACTACGAGCAAGAAAAACTTAACCAATCACTTAATGCATACGGGTTACAGGATATTATTATAGGAATCGACACAATTACTGCAACTAATCTTGTTAGAAGAAAATGGTTAAACAACGACTTTGGAGGATTTACTTATTCGCTTAAGCATACAATGGGAAATTTGAAACTTATATTTGGTGGCGCAAATTCAATTTACTCTGGTCAGCATTATGGGAATGTAATCTGGGCTGAATATGCAAGTGACGCATCTTTCAACCATCAATATTATTGGAACAAAGCTGAAAAATTTGACAATAATTTCTATGCAAAAGCTGACTATAAGTATAGTGATGCTACACAGCTTTATATTGATTTACAAAGAAGAAGGATTGATTATATTTTTGAAGGCTTAGATCCTGATGGAAATACAGCTGAACAAGAAATAAATCTTGAATTTTTTAACCCTAAGTTTGGTTTGCACCATACTTTAAATAAAAGTCAAGTGATTTATGCTTCATTTGGTGTAGCTAACAAGGAACCTAACAGAAGTGACTATACTGAAAGCAGTGCTGACTCTCGCCCAACACACGAAACACTTTACGATACTGAAATAGGATACAAGCAAGTTGGAGATAAAATGACTTTTGGAGCTAATTTTTATTTCATGAACTATGAAAATCAATTGGTTATGACTGGGGAAAAGAATGATGTTGGAGCAAGAACGCATGTAAATGTTACTGAATCATTCCGAAAAGGAATTGAGATTGAAGGGACTTATAAACTAACAACTAAATTAACTTGGGCAGCTAACATGACCTTAAGTGAAAACAAAATTGTCAGTCCTTTTGTTGAGGATGTTGACAACTGGGACACTTGGGAGGTGGATCAGGTTACTCATGAAAATACAGACTTAGCATTTTCACCAAATATCATCTGGACTTCACAGTTTAACTACCAGTTTGACAAAAACACAAGTATTGATTTTATCAGCAAATATGTTGGCGAGCAGTTTATAGATAATACTTCATCAGAAGATAGAATGTTGAGCGACTACTTAGTGAATCATTTGCGATTGACATATGATTGGAAAAGCAAGATTTTCAAAACTGCAAAAGTGAGTTTACAAGTAAATAACCTGTTTAACAATGAGTATGTAAATAATGCCTGGGTGTATCGCTTCATTTCTGATAATTGGGACCCAAGAGAAAGCGACCATTATGTAAATGCGGATAGCGAAAGAGGATACAATATGGCTGGATATTTCCCGCAAGCGACAAGAAATTATCTTTTAGGACTTACATTAGGATTTTAAAAAGCTTGTTAAGAATTAAATATTCAATTAAAAGCCCGCTTATTAGGTGGGCTTTTTTGTTACTTTTGTAAATAAATAAATTTTCATGGAATACAATACAGAACGAGAACAACTTATCATTCCTGAGTACGGAAGACATGTACAAACAATGATAAACCATGCATCTGGAATAACTGACAAAGTTGAACAACAAAAATGTGTAGATGCTATAATTGCTTTTATGGGTCAAATGAATCCTCACTTGCGTGATGTAAAGGAATTTACACACAAACTCTGGGACCACCTGCATATCATGTCCGATTTCAAATTAGAGATTGAATCTCCTTATAAAAAACCTGCAATTGAAAAACTAGAGGAACGTCCTGAAAAAATGACTTATCCTGGTAATAAGATCAAATTCTCTTACTATGGAAATACAGTTCAAACCATGATTGATTCAGCTATAAAAATGGAAGGAGATCAAAAAGAAATTTTGACAGGTATGATTGCCAACCAAATGAAGAAATCTTATATCCTTTTCAACGAAAGCTCAGTGGATAATAATATGATACGCTTACATCTTAAGCAAATGTCAAACAACCAACTTATTTTAGCTAGTGACTTTGAGTTTATCCGTTCAGCATCTGTACGGCAAGGCAGTGGTAGTTCTGTTAAAAAGACCAATAGCAAAAAGAAAAATTATAAAAAGAACTATAAACAATAAAATAGATGGCTACATTTAAGGTAAAAGGAGGAATCAAACTTAAAGGGGATTTACACCCACAAGGAGCAAAAAATGAGGCACTACAAGTATTGTGTGCAGTACTGTTAACTCCTAATGAAGTAATCATGGAAAATGTACCCAACATCCGTGATGTAAATATTCTGATTGACCTTTTACGTGATTTAAATGTTGCTGTAAAAAAAATCAACAAATCAACTTACAGCTTTAAGGCAGACAAGGTTGATATTGACTATCTTTCTTCAGAAGACTATAAAGTAAAAAGTAGTCGAATTAGAGGTTCAATTATGATAGTTGGTCCTTTACTAGCTCGTTACGGAAAGGGATATATTCCAAGACCCGGAGGAGATAAAATAGGAAGAAGAAGACTAGACACTCACTTTATTGGGTTTGAAAAACTAGGTGCTAATTTTGTTTACGATAGCAAAGAAGAATTTTACAGAGTTACTGCTGACCAGTTAAAAGGAACAGACATGCTTCTTGATGAAGCATCAGTAACAGGAACAGCAAACATTGTAATGACAGCCGTTATGGCAAAAGGAAAAACAAGTATTTACAATGCTGCATGCGAACCTTATTTGCAACAACTTTGTAAGATGTTGAATTCCATGGGAGCTAAAATTACTGGAGTAGGTTCTAACTTGTTACACATAGAAGGAGTTGAAAGTTTAACAGGATGCACGCACAGAATCCTTCCTGATATGATTGAAATTGGTTCCTTTATTGGCTTGGCGGCCATCACAAAATCAGAGATTACCATCAAAAATGTTTGTTATGATGAATTGGGATTAATTCCATCTGTTTTTGCCAAACTAGGAATTAAAATGGAACGACAAGGAGATGATATTTACATTCCTGCTCAGGAAAGTTATGAAATACAATCATTTATTGATGGTTCAATTTTAACCATTTCGGATGCACCTTGGCCAGGATTTACTCCTGATTTATTAAGTATTATTTTGGTAGTTGCTTCACAGGCCAAGGGGACAGTACTTGTCCATCAAAAAATGTTTGAATCAAGGCTTTTCTTTGTAGATAAACTCATTGATATGGGAGCACAAATTATTTTATGTGACCCACATAGAGCAACAGTAATTGGACTCAATCATCAGTTTAAGTTTAAGCCAACTACTATGACTTCACCTGATATTCGTGCAGGAGTTTCTCTTTTATTAGCCGCCCTTGCTGCTAATGGAGAAAGTACTATACACAATGTAGAGCAAATTGATAGAGGATACCAAAATATTGACAAAAGATTAAATGCCATTGGGGCACAAATAACAAGAATAAACTAATTATGAAAAATACACTTTCAATACTATTAGTTGCCTTAACAATCAACTTTGCAACAGCACAAGAAATTGGATTAAAAATAGGAGATATTGCTCCTGAATTAGCCTACAATAATCCAACAGGAAATGAGCTAAAACTCTCTGACCTAAGAGGAAAATTAGTATTGATTGATTTTTGGGCTTCTTGGTGCGGACCATGCCGTAGAGAAAATCCTAATTTGGTTGACGCTTACAGAAAATACACAGAGACAAAATTCAAAAATGGAAAAGGATTTGAAATTTTTAGTTTGTCTCTTGATAAAAACAATTCAGCATGGGTAAAAGCAATTAATAAAGATCAACTTTTTTGGGAATACCATGTTTCTGATTTAGGAGGTTGGCAATCAGAAGGATCAAATAAATACGGCATTCGTTCCATACCAAGTAATGTGCTTATTGACGGAAATGGAATCATTATTGCACGCGATTTAAAAGGCCCTGCACTTCACCGATTTTTAGAAGATCAAAAAAACTAAACTGACAAATTGTCTTTTTGACCCCTTTGGCAAAATACTTGCATTATATAATAATGTAAAAAACACACACAATGAGCAAAAATAAACAAGCACAGCAAGAAGCTGCTGAAGAAACAATACAAACTGAAACAGTAAAAACAGAAGAAAATACTACTTCTACAGAAGAGCCGATAAAGGAAGAAATTAAAATAGAACTTACTTTGGAAGAGCAACTAGCAGCTGAAAAAGATAAGAATTTACGTCTATTCGCCGAGTTCGAAAACTTCAGAAGAAGAAATGCGAAAGAAAGAATGGAATTGTTTAGCACTGCCAACAAAGACATTATGACCATTTTACTGCCAATTCTGGATAATTTTGAACGTTCAATAAAAGCCAATAATTATTCTGATGAAGACGGGCCCGTACTCATCTACAAACAATTAAAATCTGAGTTGGATAAAAAAGGATTAAAAGAAATTGAGGACCCTAATGGTAAAGTGTTAGACACCGATTTTCATGAGGCAATAACTAATATCCCTGCCCCATCAAAAGAGATGAAAGGAAAAATTATTGATACACTTGAAAAAGGATATTTACTAGGCGGAAAAATATTACGTTATGCAAAAGTAGTCGTTGCAAATAAAGATTAAATCATGTCGAAAAGAGATTATTACGAAACATTAGGTGTTAGCCAAAATGCTGAAACCAAAGAAATAAAAAAGGCTTATAGAAAATTAGCGGTTAAATATCATCCTGATAAAAACCCTGATAATAAAGCGGCTGAAGATAAATTTAAAGAAGCTGCTGAAGCCTATGATGTGCTAAGTAGCCCAGAAAAAAAACAAAAGTACGATCAATACGGCCATGCAGGAATGGGTGGAGCTTCAGGTGGTGGATATGGTGGAGGGGGAATGAATATGGATGACATCTTTAGTCAGTTTGGAGATGTATTTGGTGGTGGAGGATTTGGTGGAGGCGGAAGAAGCAATAGAGGTAGAAGAGTCGTAAAAGGAAGTAACCTTAGAATTCGTTTATCCTTAAACCTGAAAGAAATAGCTGAAGGAGTAGAGAAAAAAATAAAAGTAAGTCGATTAGTAAATGCTGATGGCGTAACTTATACTACATGTAATACTTGTCATGGAAGTGGCCAAATTACACGTATTAGCAATACTATTTTAGGACAAATGCAAACGGCAAGCCCCTGTCCGCATTGTAACGGAAACGGAAAAAGCATTGATAAACGCCCACAAGGAACAGATGCTAATGGCATGTTAAAAGAAAGCGAAACAGTAAAAATTACTATCCCGGCAGGAGTTGAAGACGGAATGCAACTAAAAGTAAGCGGAAAAGGAAATGCTGCTCCAATGGAAGGGATAAATGGAGATTTAATTGTTTTGATTCATGTTGAAGAACATGCCCAACTGGTAAGAGATGGTCAAAACCTTCATTTTGATCATTACATTAGCTTTACTGATGCTGCTTTGGGTACAAATACTGAAATCCCAACTATAAGCGGAAAAGTTAAAATTAAATTGGAAGAAGGAATTCAAAGCGGAAAAATATTGCGCTTAAAAGGGAAGGGGTTACCTTCAGTAAATAGTTACGGAACTGGTGATTTGCTTATCCATATTAATGTTTGGACACCGCAGAAATTATCTAAAGAAGAAAAAGAATTTTTCGAAAACTCCAAAAAGTCAGATTCCTTTACTCCAAAGCCAACTGGAAAAGACAAATCCTTTTTTGATAGAGTAAAAGAAATGTTTGGATAAAATGAAAGAATCCATATTTATAGCAAAAGATGTTGTTAAGGAATATGGTGACTATATTGCCCTCAACAAAGTAAGCATAACAGTGCCTAAAGGTAGTATTTACGGATTACTAGGCCCAAATGGTGCCGGTAAAACTACCTTAATGCGAATCATTAATCAAATTACGGCTCCAGATAGTGGTAGCTTAATTTTTGATGGCGCACCTTTAAGCAAACACCATATTTCGGATATTGGCTACCTACCTGAGGAAAGAGGACTTTATAAAAAAATGAAAGTAGGTGAACAAGCCCTTTACCTAGCCCAATTAAAAGGAATGTCGTATGATGAAGCCTTAGAAAAATTAAAGTTTTGGTTCGAAAAACTAGACATCCTAAGTTGGTGGAACAAAAAAGTAGAAGAACTTAGTAAAGGAATGGCACAAAAAATTCAGTTTGTGGTAACTGTAATTCATGAGCCAAAACTATTAATTTTTGATGAGCCTTTTAGTGGGTTTGACCCTATAAATGCGGCTATCATCCGAAAAGAAATTTTAGAACTGAGCCAAAAAGGAACAACTATTATTTTCTCTACCCATAGAATGGAATCAGTGGAAGAAATCTGTGACCACATTGCACTAATCAATAAAGCACAAACCATACTTGAAGGCCCAATTGAAAAAATAAAAAAACAATTCGCTAATAATTCTTATGAAGTCATTACGACAGATAAGGTATTAAATGAAAACGATTATTTCTCTATCATTAGTCAGAAAGAAACTAACTATAGCCTGCTTTTAAAAGAAGGAAAGACACAACAAGAAGCTCTGCAAAGTATTATTCAGCAGACTGAAATTATTTCTTTCAGAAAAGAAATTCCAAGCATGGAGGAAATATTTATAAAAGCGATAAACAATGCGTAAAATTTGGCTCATCATAAAAAGAGAATACCTAGTACGCGTACGCAAAAAGGCATTTATAGTAATGACAATTGTTGGCCCACTGCTTATGGCAGCATTAATGATAGTTCCCACTTATCTAGCTAATGAAACCCAAGAACTAAGAACTATAGCGATTGAAGAGGATGGTTTTGAATTCACTAATCAGATTGAAAATACTGATTTTTTACATTTCAGCAAGATACCAACTGAAGAGGCAACTCTATTAAAAAATGATTTTTCAGAAAGTAATTATTATGCACTACTATATATAGAGGGAGATAATTTCACTCTTTACTCCAATCAGCAAATTAGTTTAACCGTTAGTAAGGCAATAGAAAACCAACTGGAAAAAATTATTGAACACCAAAAACTAAAAGCAGCAGGTATTGACCTTACAATACTCTCGGAGGCTCAAAGCATAGTACATATTACAACCAAAATAATTACAGAAGACGGAAGCACTACTAATTCAAAAGCTGAAGCAAGCATGGGGATTGGCTTTATTTGTGGCATTCTTATCTATATGTTCATTTTTATGTATGGTACTATGGTTATGCGTGGGGTTATTGAAGAAAAAACAAGTCGTATTGTTGAGGTTATTATTTCCTCAGTAAAACCTTTTCAGTTAATGATGGGGAAAATACTTGGAGTTGCACTCGTTGGGCTTACTCAATTTGCACTTTGGATACTCCTTACTATTGCTATTGCAAGTGTTGCGGAACTTATGTTTATGGATGCAAGCAGCATGACAACTGAATTAAATTCAACTCAGCAGTCTATACTATTAAGCGAACTAAGCAACTTAACTGGGGGAATTAATCTTATGCAGATATTTGTTTCTTTTATTTTTTACTTTTTGGCAGGGTATCTTATGTATAGCTCTTTGTTTGCTGCAGTAGGTTCGGCTGTTGATGCTGAGGCTGACACCCAGCAATTTGTATTACCGATTACTATTCCTTTAATTCTAGCATTTATACTGATACAACCTATAATGGAAAACCCAGATGGACCACTCGCTTTCTGGATGAGTATCATACCCTTTACTTCTCCTGTTATTATGATGGTTCGCTTACCTTTTGGAGTTGCCAATTGGGAATTAGCTCTTTCAATGGGAGTATTAATACTTTCCTTTATACTTACTACATACTTAGCGGGGAAAATATACCGTACAGGAATACTCATGTATGGAAAAAAAACTAGCTATAAAGAGCTGTGGAAGTGGCTATCCTACAAAGAATAAGCAAGATTATATCGATATTTTTGGCTCTTTTGGCTAAAAATAAAATTTTAAATGCCTTTTTATTGAAAATTATTACACAACCTAATCTTCTCATTTTTAATAATTTATCACATATACCAACATCTAAATGTTAAAAAGATGCATTTTTTTTAGGTGTTAATTGTTAAAGAGGTTTATCTTTGCAACCGTATTAATCATAAAAAAAATAAAATGAAAAAAAATTTACGTAACATATTAGTCTTAGCAATGGGATTAATGACAACAGTATCTTTCGCACAAGATTGGAATGTTGATTCAAGAACAAGAATTGACATGAGTGGTGATAACAGCAAAATGAGTACAGACCAAAGAGCTACTTTAGGTGCTACTTGGGGAGGTTCTGACTGGGGAATTCACATTTCTTCTGATGTAAACTATACATTAGGAAACAATGAGAGTGCTTCTATGAGTATTTATGAAGCTTATGCTTCTACTGACTTAATGGGTTACGCTAGTGTAACTGCAGGTCGTCAAGCAATCAACAATGGTTCAGGAGCTTTAATGTCTTCTAACGATTGGGGAACTAACAGAACAACTTGGGAAGGTATGTCTTTCGGCTTAAATCTTGATATGGCTGACATTACATTAGGTTACCACTCAATGAATGGTGGTGCTGAAAGTGAAGAAAGTACAGGAAACATGTGGGTAAATGCTGGTGGTGAATTTTCTGGATGGAATGTAAATGTATTATACATGACTGACGAAGGAAATGATGATGCTGCTACAGGAATTGATATTTCTGGAGAAGTGATGGGTGCTGGAGTATCTGCTTCTATGAATACTGATTATGCTGGAAATGATATGAGAGTTATCGGATTATCTTATGCTGTAAATGATGACATGGGAGTTCATGCATCTCAAACAGTTTATGGTGAAGATGGTGACTTTAATATGGCTGGTACTAACATGGATGGTTCATGGATGACTACTGGTAACATGGGCTACTTAGGTGCTGGAGATCAAGATTTAGCTATTGGTGGAACTTATGCAATGTCTGGTATAAATTTAGGAGCTACTATGCACATGATTACTAATTCTATGGATGAAGCAGTTGAAAGAGATGTAATGGAAATTTCATTAGGGTACTCATTAAATGACAATGCTGGTTTATCACTTAAGTATGCTACTGACGCAACAGGTGATGATGAAGCAAAATATATGTGGGTAACTTTAACAGTTAGACCGTAATTACTTACACAGTAAAATAAAATTTAAAGGGCTGCTTTTTGCAGCCCTTTTTTTTTGCAAATATATCTAGCAACTAACAAGATACTGTTAAGAAGTGTGAAATTATTTTGCACTAGCCTTTACTAGCTTTACTATCTTGCGACCATTATTAATCATTAAAATTTAAAAAGATGAAAAAAGTATTATTAACAGTAGCAATCGCATTTGCAACATTATTTGCATCTGCACAAGACATTATGGTAGTATCTACGTATGATGGAGATTTAGAAGGATCTGAAGTAATTACAGCTAACATTGGAGTAGGTTACCAAGTAATGGACGGAATCACTGTTGGATTAGTTATGGCTAAAGATGCCTTAGGAGAAGATTCTTATGAATTATTCGGAAGATATGACCTAGGAGCATATGCTGAGAACGCTTATGCATCAATCCAAATGCCAACTGAAGATGCAACTGACAACATGAAAATTGGTGTTGGTTATACTTTTACAGTATGGAACGGTTTAGCTATTGAGCCAAACTACACTATGCCAATTAATGCTGATGATGCAGGAGAAAGAGAAGGTTCTTTCAACATTGGTGTTGCTTACAGATTCTAAGAAATTAAAATTTAAATAATAAAGCCAGCTAATTAGCTGGCTTTTTTATTATCCTATTATTTCTTTTGCTTTTTCCAAAGCAGCAACAATACCGCTTGGCTTAACACCCCCAGCAGTAGCAAAGAAAGCTTGTCCGCCTCCACCACCCTCTATCTCTTTAGCAATCATTCTTATCATAGCTCCTGCATTATAACCTTTAGCTACTATATCATCCGTAAGCATAACAGTAAGCAAGGCCTTTTTATCCACCTTAGCTGCTAATACCATTA
>JACKQG010005343.1_pt1 | contig 14237 bp, 7 predicted proteins | sample 8237621 | NCBI WGS metagenome assembly JACKQG01 (sample SAMN15677084, study PRJNA649215) | marine metagenome | biome: marine; feature: Black Sea; material: saline water; isolation source: suspended particulate matter (SPM) from the Black Sea western gyre | collected 2013-06-09/2013-06-10 | depth...
AACGTTTCAACATCAAAGCCCTGACGGATTCAAAGGAGCGCGAGCAAGCTGCACAACTCGTCACCGGCTTTGACGAAAACGACGGCATAGAAAGTCGCGGCTTTTTCATATTTGGCGCGGTCATGCTGGTGCTATTCATCGTCACCATCGCGACGACGTCGGTGATGCCGTTTGTGAAGGAATTGGGCATGGGCTGGGTGGCGCTGGCTTTTGCGACGATCATGTTGGTGCGCTATAAGGCAGTTGCGGATCGTTTTTACCAGGCTTTGGATTGGGATTTACTTGGTTTTTTCTGCGCCTTGTTTATTACCATTAACGTGATGGAATATGCTGGCGTCCTGCACCTGATCGGTGGCGGCCTAGCGCAAATTATTGGCCTCGGCGAAACCGTCGGCAGTGGCGCCATTCTGATCAGCGGTGCGGCGGCAAGTTCGGTCACCGATAACATTCCGCTTGCGGCGATGCTCTCCAAAATCCTCGCCGCCCATCCCGAAGTCGGCAGTAATCCGGATTCGCCATTTTGGTGGTCAGTGGTTTTTGGCGCCAATTTGGGCGGCAATCTGACTCCAATTGGATCCGCTTCGACCTTGGTTGCAGTCACTATCATGCACAAGCAAGAGCTCAACGTCGGCTTTGCGAAATTCGTGAAAATGGCGCTGCCGTTTGCATTGATGCAACTGATTTTGGCGGTTGGATACGTTTTGGTGGTTCTGCAGTGATTCGCGGCTGATCCCATTCACGGTCCAGGCGGGAATAAGCGAGCAGGGGAAAGTTCAAAAACCCCCAGATTTCAGGTGCTAGCACTTGGAAGGCGGCAGCAGAGAGTTATTTATTCTCCAGACACCGACCTAGCCAATGGTCGGCGGAGGTTTGGGCGTTGTGCCCGGATTCCATCGGAGAAATTACATGCAGCAGTCGCTTCCCCATGAACCCCACAAGATCAAAACGATTCGCCGGGTTCATTTCCCGTCGCTAGAGGATCGGCGCCGCAACCTAGCGAAAGCGCAATTCAATGTTTTTCATCTGACGCCGTCGCAATTGGCTTTTGATATGTGCTCGCTAGGCACCAGCGCGATGACTCAGGAGCAGTTGTCGGGCCAGTTTCTCGGCGACGAAGCTTACGCTGGAGCACGCAACTTCGAAAATTTGGAGCAGGCTGTAGACGAAGTATTTGGCTTCCCATACATATGCCCGGCCCACAACATTTTGGGCTGCGTCAAGTTGGTAGTTTCCACGCTGCTCCCTAAGGGGTGTTTCGTGGCCTCCAATGCGCAAACGCGGACCGACGTACTGACTCCGCAAGGCGTGCATGTCATTGATGTGCGCGATCAAAACGACGCCATTTTCACCGGTAACGCCGACCTGGATATTTTGGCCGAAGTTCTGAAGCAGAAGGAAACCAAAGCCGTCTGCATGCAAGTTTTTGCCGACGGCCAACATCCGGTCAACTTGAGTAATTTGAAGAAGGTGCGCTCGTTAGCGGATCAAAATGGCAAGCGCCTGATTTTAGATGCATCGCGGGTGATTGAAAACGCTTGGTATATCCAGCACCACGAACCAGGTATGTCCGAGCGCAGCATTGCGTCGTTGGTCAAGGAGATCGCTCAAACCGGCCACGTGCTGATGATGGATGCCGCTCAGGACGCAAAATGCCCGTCGGGCGGGGTGTTGGCGACAGCGGATCCAGCCGATCATGAAGCGCTCCGCAATGAGGTGGTGGTGTACGAAGGTCTGCACACTTACGGCGGTATGTCTGGCCGCACGATGGAACTGTTCGCACGCGGTTTGCGGGAAATGTGCATCGAGGAAGAGGTGCAGTGGGTGATGCAAGAAACCGAGCGTTTCTGCCGTCGCATGTTGGACGCAGGGGTGCCGTTGGAGCGCGGTTGCGATGGAGCCTACATCGATGCCGTCGCCTTTTTCCCACACCTGAAGCACCATCAACAAGATGTATTTTCGGCCGCGCTGTACGCCATTTGCGGTGTGCGTGCTCTGGCTCACGGACGGGTCGGTCGAGACGTTCAAGTGGCAGTTCAAATCCCGCGTTTGGCGCTTACCAGTCGTCAATTGGATCAGATCGGTGATGCCATAATAAGCCTGCACCAACAGCGCAATCAGATCCACAGTTTGGAGCCTATGCGCGAAGGGAGATGGCGCGATCAAATGCGTTATCGCTGGGTATTCCCGGATTTGAAAGCTTTCAACTTCGACACCTACCCGTTCACTATCCACACCGTGGAGCGCATTGCCACCTTGACTCGGCAGCAACGCCAAAGCGCGATTGAAGCCGCCGGTTACAACACCTTTTTGCTGCGTTCGGCCGACGTCACCATTGATTTACTCACCGACTCCGGCACCTCGGCGATGAGCACTAGCCAGTGGGCGGCTTACGACGGTGCCAAGGCCACACCCGCACGCTCGGATGCATACAACGAATTGGTCGAATCCCTGCGTGAGGCGACTGGCTATGAGCACATTATCCCCACTCACCAGGGTCGCGCCGCCGAGCAAATTCTTTCCGAAATCATGATCCAACCTGGCCAGATCGTGCCGGGCAACATGTATTTCACGACCACCAAGCTGCACCAAGAAATCGCCGGGGGTATTTTTGCTGACGTCATCGTTGACGAAGCTCATCACCCACAAAGCGAATGTCCGTGGAAAGGCAACATCGACCTGAACAAGCTCAAGGCGATGGTCGAACAAAACGGCGCCTCGAAAATCGCGTACATTTCGTTCGAGCACTCGGTCAACATGGCGGGCGGCCAGCCAGTCTCCATGGATAACATGCGCGAGGTGTATTCCTACTGCAGCTCGCTCAACATTCCGGTTTTTTTCGACGCCACGCGCATGGTCGAAAACGCCTACATGATTCAAACTCGTGACCCGCATTACAGTCACACGCGGATCAAAGACATCCTGCGCGAAATGCTGCTTTACGGAGATGGCTGCACGGTCTCGGGTAAGAAAGATTTTTTGATCAACATCGGCGGTTTGCTTGCCTTCAAGGACAACGTCGAATGGAAGGAAATGGCCGAAGAACGGCTGCGGATTTTGGAAGGTGCAGTCACCGACGGTGGCCTAGCGACCCCCGATTTGGCGGCGATTGCCGTCGGCGTGGAAGAAATGTTGGATGACCATTACATCCGTTCACGGGTGCGCCAAACTGCTGCCTTGGGCAAGATGCTGACCGACGTCGGCGTGCCAATCGTGACGCCTCCTGGCAGCCACGCGATTTTCCTCGACGTCAAAAAGTTCCTTCCGCACGTGCCGCAGGACCATTTCCCGGCGCAGCGCTTGGCGGCGGAGTTGTACGTCGAAACCGGCGTGCGTTCGATGGAGCGCGGCATTGTGTCCAAAGGCCGGAATCCGGTCACTGGCGAAAACTACCACCCCGAGTTGGAGCTGGTTCGTCTGACCATCCCGCGCCGCGTCTACACTCGCGACCACATGCGCGCAGTCGCCGATGGCATCATTCGGCTGCACAAAAAGCGCGATCAAATCCACGGCCTACATTGCACCTACGAGCCGGAAAAACTGCGCTTTTTCCAGGGTCGCTTCGACCTGTTGCCAGTTCCTGAAACGGTGGCCTAATTCATAGGCTTGCACCTGCTAAGCTTACGCCCATGCAGGCTGCAGTCTTCTTCCTGCTGTCAGTTGCTAGCGTGGTGTGGTTGAGTCCGCCGCTAGCCCTGGCAGCAGGCATTTTCATGGCGGTGACCATTGGGTCATACCAAGCCGCGCGTGTGCAAAAAGCTAGCAAGTTTTTGCTGCAAGCCTCGGTCGTCGGCCTTGGATTTGGCATGCATTTTGGCCAAGGATGGGCCGCCACCCCCGCCGGGTTCTTTTTTGCCGGGGTTACCCTTTTTTGCACTCTAGCCCTTGGGGCCTTGATCGGGCGCTTGCCCACGGGGGAATCCCCAGCCCGCACCCCGCTCCCCTCCCGTCCCGCCATCTGCGGAGGAAGTGCGATCGCCGCCGTTGGTGCGGCAATCCATGCCGATAAGGAGGCCATGACCGTCGCATTGGCCACGGTATTCACCCTGAATGCCGTCGCTCTGTTTCTATTCCCGCCTATCGGCGAGCTGCTTGAACTCAGTCAGCATCAGTTCGGCTTGTGGTCGGCTATAGCGATTCACGACACCAGCTCGGTGGTCGGCGCAGCGGCAAAATACGGCGACGAGGCTTTGCAAATTGCCACCACCGTAAAGTTGACGCGCGCCCTTTGGATTTTGCCGCTGGTCGCCGTAATCGGCATGCGTCAAAGCCAGCACGGGGGCAAGGTCAGCATTCCGTGGTTTGTGTTTTTATTCGTCGGCGCGGCCGGCTTGCGGCAAGCGTTGCCCGACGCTCATGCCACCTTCGATCACCTCAAGCAACTTGCGCGGATCGGCTTGACCCTTACCTTATTTTTTATCGGCTCCACCATGTCCAAACAAGCGATGCGCAAAATCGGCGTCAAGCCGATGCTACAGGGCACGCTTTTGTGGTTGCTGGTAAGTAGCTTGACTTTGATTGCGGTGCGCCTCTGAGGTCTCCATCCATCGACCTAAGACTTGTTGCAAATCTTGCACGGTATACGGTTTGCTCAGGTGGTCGTCCATGCCCGAGCGCAGCGCTTTTTCACGGTCACCGGCCAGAGCATTTGCGGTTAAGGCAATGATTGGCGTCGGCACTTTTCCTCGCTCAAGGTGGCGAATAATTCGCGTTGCCTGATAGCCGTCCATGCGCGGCATGCTGTAGTCCATCAAAATGGCGGCATAACGCTCCGGACGATAGAGCTCAACCGCTTCCAAGCCATCGCAGGCGACGTCAAACGGCAGTTCTAGGTTTTTCAAAATGGCTTTTGCTAACTTGCGATTTACCCGGTTGTCTTCCACGAGAAGGATGCGCTGTCCCTTGCCGACAGGCAGCGTGGAACCGACATCCAATTTTGTCGCTGCCGCCTGTTCACTTGTAGCCGCGTCCACCACAATTTGAAATTGGAAGGTGCTGCCCACACCTAGTTGGCTGTGAATTTCGATTTGGCCGCCCATTTGCTCAACGATGTGCTTGCAAATTGCCAATCCTAAACCGGTTCCGCCAAAACGTCGGGTGGTACTTGAATCCGCTTGACTGAAAGGCTGGAAAAGTCGTGATTGCTGTTCTTGATCGATGCCGATGCCATTGTCCACTACGGCAAAATTCATTTGATACTTGGCGTCGGCTGTGGGAGTGGCGTGAATCTTTATGTCGACGCGACCATGCGGTGTGAATTTCACTGCATTGTTGATCAAATTTTGCAACACCTGACGCAATCGAGTGGGGTCGCCAATAATCCATTTTGGAGTATCTTCGCTGATTTCCAAGCCGACCACCACGGCTTTGCCGTTGGCAGAAAATTCGGCCACTTGCCTGAGGTCATTTGCCAAAGTCGACAAATCAAACGCCACTTCTTCTAAATCTAGCTGCCCTGCTTCAATTTTTGAAAAATCTAAGATGTCGTTAATGATGGTCAACAAGGCGTGGCCGCTGCGCTCTACCGTTTGCAATTGCTCGCGCTGTTCGTCGCCAAGTTCAGACCGACCCAGCAAGCTAACCATGCCGATGACGCCATTCAGCGGTGTGCGAATTTCATGGCTCATGGTTGCCAGGAATTCTGCTTTTGCGCGTACCGCAGTTTCAGCACTGTCGACGGCCTTCTCTAACTCCCGTCGCATTCCGTGCTCTCTTTGTGCACCATGAAAGGTGGCAAAGGCACCAAAACTGCCCGTTACAACTCCAGTGAGCGAACAAACTGCGATCGCGACCCAATAGGAACCTGCTGGGACACTCCAACCCATGCTTGCCAAATATGCAATTACGCCGGCACCGCATGCGGTCAGCGGGCCGATAGTGGCCATGGCCCCTTGCGCCGGGTACAAAACCCAACAGGCGCCGACGCCGATTAATCCCATAATCGATACTGGAGCACCTATGGCCAAGTCCAACAAACCTGCGGTTAAACCTATGGCCACCGAAACGGAGCCAAAACCCAGATAAAGCCACAAGAAGGGGGCCATTTGGGGATTGCGAATCGACGGCCAGGTAAAGGCACAAATTAACCCGTAAATCACGATCCAAGCCATGGTCAGTGGCAGCATTGGAATCGGGTTAATAAATACGTCGACCGCCCAGCAAAGGCCCAAACATGAAACTGCGACAACAAAATCGATCGCTAAGGCTAGCGTCATGTTGATCCGCCAAGTTTCACGCACCCGCATCGAAAAATCGGTGCGATTCGGGTTAGATTTCAGCAGTTTCAGCAGATAACCAAGCAAGGCCGGGCCGGCGGATGGAGGCATATGGTGTTATCGGCCATATGCCCTAAAGTCCTTATTCAGCAGGCCATTTAGCGCCTTCGAGGAATTTAATCAAGTCAGCTAAGTCCTGCGCCTTCATGGTGTTGAGCAGGCCCGGCGGCATTTGGATGTTGGCGTATTGATCCGACTTCGCCAACCCAGGGTTGATGACCGCTTGAAGAATGTCCTTGGTCATAAAGCGCTGGCCGACGGCACTTAAATCGGGTCCGAGGTAGCTGCCGCGGCCGTCGAAACGGTGACATTGGATGCACAATGCTTGGTTGAACACTCGGCTGCCACGGACGACGTCGGCTTGCGGGCTTTGGGTGGCAACGGCGGCTATGGCATCGTTCAAATTCCAATCGCGATGGAAACTGCGTTGAATTTGAACGGCCATGGCGCTGTTGGCTGAGGCTTCAGTAGCTTGGCGTCTGGCTTGCAACTCGGGCTGCAACTTGTTCCACTCCTCTTCGCTGACGTGTATACGAGCTTCTTTTTCAATTGCCTGGATGAATCCTCTTAAGCTCGCGCCGCCTTGCAAATGGTCGGACTGTTGCAGCCACAGGAAGTAACGCAGGCGTAGGTCAAAGGTCCAACCTTGGGAAACTAGGCGCAGTAAGGACGCGTAGTAAAGCTGGTTTTGCTGATCGTTGCGGGAGTGCAGTTGATATAGGAATAATGTCGGCAATTGATCGGCTTGCAAGTGAACCAATAACTCAGCCAACATTTGATTGGCAGTATCATCGGCCAACGGGAATTGCTTAACCAAGGATTTGCGCAAGGATTGCCAATGTTTGGGTGTTGGATCCTTAATGGAGTCCTGCGGCCAACGTGTTTGCGCAAGCATTGCCATGCGCAAGATCAAGCGCTGACTTGCCACCGGTAGCGCCGCCAGGTTTTTCGATTCAGCCGACGTCGCCAGTTTTTTGACCATGTTGGGAATGGCAGCAGTGGGTTGACTTCGAATCCAAGCAATGCCAGCTTGCAGTGCGGCTGGATGCGGCCAATGTTTGGCGAACCCGAGCTGGCGCCAATTCAAATCAGCATTGGCGCTAAAGGCGCGTTCCAAGGCGTTGCGCGCCGCGTTGGCGATGTGCGCGTCGTTATGGGCAAGGTCTAGCAACCATTGTTTGGGCATGTTGCCTTCGCTCATCGCTTGAATTTCCGCTTGAGCATCGTCGCCAGAGGGCTGCCAGCTTTCCCAATTGCGACGTAGTGCTAGCAGCGGCGGGGCTGCCCATTCTTGCGCCTGGCCGCTTTCCATATGGCGCACGCGATATAAACCACTTTGTGTACCGCGACCGCCGATGATGAACCACAACCAGCCGTCGGGGCCGATTTCCATATCCGTTACGGTCAGGCCTCGGCCCTTTAGAAACAACTGGACATCGCCGCTGTAGCTGGCGCCGTCGGGCTCAAGGAACATGCAAAGGATGCGACCCCATGCCCAATCTCCAAGGATCAATGCGTTTTGATACTTCGCGGGGAATCGACTGCCAGCCAAAAGCTCGACGCCGGTGGGGGAAGACAGATCGGTATTGCTAATCGCAGGCAGCGAATCCGGGTAGGTCGCTGGCCACTTCGCGCTGCCCGAGCGCCATCCAAATTCCGCGCCTGGAACCAAATGCAGAACTCGCGGCGGACGGTACCAAGGTGCACCCAAATCCCATTCCATGTCGGAGTCGTAGGTGAAAACCTCACCAGCCGTAGAAATGGCGATGTCATACGAATTGCGCATTCCGGCTGCAACTCGTTGCCAAGTGGAGCCGCGTTCATCCGTGCGCCACAGCTCGCCACCGGGTGCCATGACCCCTTTGGCGTGACCGCGCGGATCCCACAATCGCGCCAGTAGCACATCTTCGGCACCGTTTTGGAACGGCTGGTAAGCATGCATGACTGATTGATTTTCTAGACCGAGCGGTGGTTTGGTGTGATTGCCGTGCACCAAATACAACCAGCCGTCAGGGCCCTTGCGGATGCCGTGAGCGCCGTGTTCCCCGCCTGGGCCATATCGCGTCAGGTGCTGCTGTTGGTCAAATACGCCGTCGCCGTCTAAATCTTTTAGGCGATGCAATCCACCGTTGTCCTTGGGGTTGCCGGCAACGTTGAGGTAGAGCGAATCAAAGGCCCATTCCAGACCTTGGGCACTACCTAAATCAAACGGGATGACCTGCGGTGGTGGGCACTCGTAATCCATTTGGAAGCCGTTTAGGTCCTGCCCTGTTTCTTCGCGCAGGATGCCGTTAAGGTTGAATTGCAATAATCGGCCACGTTCCGGCGAAACGTATAACAAACCGTTTTCGCCGAAAGTCATGCTCGCCCACGAACCCTCGCCGGGCTGAGCCGAATAAATGCGTTCACAAACCAAGCCGTCGGCGGTGGTGAATTGCAGTGGGTTCGGAGCTTCGGCTTTGCGCATCACATTGCCCCACGGGCCTGCTGGCGCGGATGCGGGTCCAAAAGTCCGGCTCGGCACGCCACTGCTTGAAAGCGGTGCGGTCAGATTTGGCCAACCAAGCGGTGCTTCTTTCCAATGCAGCCAATCTTCACTGGTGAGGACTTGCCGCAGTTGTCCATTGCCGCTTTGCAAAGTCAAGACGCCCAATACTCCGGCTGGACCGCCTTCGTTCACTGCTTGCAAAGTCAGTACATGCCAACCGGCGCTCAGTTCGGTTTCGGCGCTAATGCGAGTAGGTACCCCCCAATGATTGCCTTTGGCTAATTTTTTACCGTCTAACCAAAGCTGGAAAGAATTGTCGGCGGTAAAAGCTCCGCTGTTAATTTTCGCCGCTTCAGTTAACTCAAATGCATGGGCGAAGTAGCGTACTTCGTCGTCGGCCGGTGATTCGAAACCCCAAATCCACTCCGGCTCAGCTGAAAAATCCGACGTCTTCAAGCGCCGTAGCTGCATGTTTTTGTAGCGCACTTCCATCGCTGGTCCGGCGTGCAACTGAATCGCAAACGTACCGCTGCTGCTGGCCTGGGCGCTGCGATCGATCACGTCGATCATGCGATGGCCGTTGATCTCATGAATTAAGCGTGGACCGTTGGCAACGACGCGATAGTGGTTCCACTGCTCGTGTTGGATCCAGCTTTGCAGTTTTTCCGCACTTCCCAACAATGGTCGCTGCACTTTTTGGCCGTCCGCCAACAGCTCAAAATGCTCGCCGCGTTTTGCCATGATGCCGCGGCCATTGGATTCGTACAGGATGCCAGTGTGGTTGGGACCTGCTTCGAAATCGGCTTGATAACCGGCGACGTCGTCATTTTCTAAGCGGCGCGACCGATATTGCACGCCGGAGTTGCCGCCGATAATCCGGTAATCGAACTGCAGCTCGAAGTTTGCCGCCTCGCCGTCCCAGTACAGGTAGGTGCTCTGCGGAAGGGGCTGTTCGGCGGTGCTGCGGCCGATAATTTCTCCGTTTTCAACTGTCCAGTAGCGCAGATCTCCGCTCCAACCGGTCAGATCGGTGCCATTGAACAACGGCTCAATCCCAGCGGCGTTCTGGGCGGGGAGAGGCGTCGGGATCGCGACGACGTCGGCAGCCGTGATGGATGAAAAGTGGGGGGCGAATGCCGAGGAAAGCAGCAGGGGAAGCAGCAGGGCCATGCCTCCAGCGTAGCGATTCGGTAGAAAGTTAATCTTCGCTAATATTTTTAAGGGAAGATAGGGAGTTGGGCCCGTCGTAACTGGATCCCTCGGCCTGCGGCCCGGTAGACCTTTCACCCATGAAACGCCTTCGCATTCTTCCCCTCATTCCGTTTACTTTGACCCTCGCCGCGGCGATTTTGCCGACGTCGGCCAGCGCGGCGCAACAGCAATATCCCGAAGGCGCCAAAATTCCGCGCTCGATGACTGACGAGGAAGCGGCCTGGATCGCGGCCAACCCGTTGAGCAACAAGCACAGCGCGACTGCGCCGCCTCCAGGGTCGATTTATTGCCCGCCGGAATACGCACCGATGGACGGCATTTTGATTGCTTGGGAAGGCGGCGGATCCTGGACCACAATTTTGGCCAAAATGGCCGAGCAAATTACGTCGGTCGGCAACGCTGACGTACACGTGATGGTGGATACTTCTAGCGAAGAATCGTCGGCGCGTTCCAAGTTGATTAGCTACAACGTCAACATGAGTCGGGTAACTTTCCATGTCCTCAAAACCGACACGATTTGGATTCGCGATTACGGCCCACGGTACATCTACCAAGGCAATGTGCGCTCGATAGTCGACCACACCTACAACCGGCCACGGGCCAACGACAACAAGCAGCCCACTTATTTCGGCGGTGCCATGGGCCATGAGCGCTATGAAATCCCGCTGACTCACGGCGGCGGAAACTACCATTTAGACGCTTTGGGTTTTGGCTATACGACGCGCTTGATCATTAACGAAAATACCAATTTGACTGAGCAGCAAATCCACGATTATTGGATGGATTTTCAGAATCTGGATACGCAGTTTTTCACACCACTGCCCTCGAACATTGACTCTACTCAGCACATCGATATGTGGATGCAAGTGATCAGTGACGATGAGGTGGTCATCAGTGACTGGCCGTCGCAATCGGGTTCTACGCAGGATAATCGCTGTGATAACGCAGCCGTCACAATGGCGAATCTCGGATTCACTGTCTACCGCACCCCAGCACGCTCGTTGAGCGGAACGCACTACACGTATACCAACGTGGTGATGTGCAATGACCTGGTGTTGATTCCGCGCTATTCAAACGGAACCATTAGTCAATACAACAGTCAAGCGTTGGCGACTTGGCAAGCCGCGATGCCGGGTAAAACCATTGTGCAAATTGATGCGCAAGACATCGTGACATCGGCAGGGGTGTTGCATTGCATCGTCATGCATTTGCCAGCGTATTTGGGTGGAGTAAACCCGACCGCGCTGATGCTGACGCCAAACGGCGGTGAGTCCTACGGCACCGGCGATCAAGTGGAAGTTCAATGGATTTCCGACGACGACGAAGGCGCAGTTTCTTCCGAACTCCAGCTTTCCACCGACGGCGGATCGACCTGGCCGACGACCATCGCCAGCGGTTTGCCACCTACAGGTTCCTACACATGGACCGTTCCTTCGGTCTCGACCAGCAGCGCTCGCCTGCGCGTGATCGTCAGCGATGGCTCCGGCAATACCGGCGACGACGCCAGTGATTCGGACTTCAGCATAGGCGGGGCGTCGGCAGCTTTGATTCCTTATGGCACGGGTAAAGCCGGGTCGCTCGGCGTGCCACTGCTTTCGTCGCAGACCTTGCCAGTACTTGGGACCACCGCAGTTTTGGACGTGGACCAAGCTCTGCCAAATGGTAGCGTCAAGCTGATTCGTGGTTTTGCCACCGATTCCATGCCGTTTGACTTCGGCATCGTGCTGGTGGATTACGACACCATTTACGACCTGTCGATAAACGGCAGCGGCCACGCCGAATTCAGCGGCAACGTGCCAAATCAAAGTGGATTAGCCGGGCTTAGCGTTTATTGGCAAGCCTGGATACCAAACGACCCAGCCGCTTTTGGAGCGGGCTGGGCCTGTAGTAATGGTTTGGAAACGCGACTGGGTTACTAAAGCTGTGTTGCTTTCGCCGGTGGGGATTTCGTTCCCGGCGGCAATCGATTTTAGAGTCGTTCCAGAATGCCCTCTGGCCCTTCGAGGTCAGCGGGCAGCACCCAAGTGTTGAGATTTGACGCGAAACGGGAGCGCAGCATTTCCTGCACGTCGCTGCCAAACACGCCCAAAGTTGCGCAGCATTCGCGGGCTACCCAAACATTGGAATCTGGGTTTAGGAGCACTTTGGCAAGAGCCTTTTCCGCCTTCTTTTCAGGGAAGTTGCGCAGGGCAAAGGCCGCCGCCGCTTGAGCCTGCATGCTATTGCCATTTTCGCCAAGCAAGATTGGGATTAACTGATCAACCGAACCGGTGCCGCCCAGCATAGCCAGGGCTTCCGACGAAGCGTGGACCAGTTGCACTTGCACATTTCCTTTGCTAATCAGGTCCAGGAAATCGCCTCGGCAGGTGGTTTCCCCGAGCATGCCCAACGAGGTGCACAAGTAAGCCAGTAAGTCAACTTGGTGAGTGTCGTGCAGCGCCGTGTGCAATGTTTCCGACGCGGTGCGGTATTCCATCAAAGCTAACGACAGCGCCAATGCGGCGCGATTGGACGGACTTTTTTCATTTGCGAAGGCGTCGAGCAAAGCCATGTCGACGGGGGCGGAGAATTGCGAATACCCCAATTCACGCGCGTTTGCGCCCATGACGCCAATGCTTAGCGCCGCCCAAGATTGAGCCTCCTTGTTGCCTTTGCGAACGGCTTTGAGCAGGAAGGGCAGGATTTCCTTTTCCACGATCGGTGCTTCTGGTCCAACCCGGCCACCGATATACGCCAACGCCATCAAACTATGATTGCGCAAATTGCGATTGCGATCGTTGCTGTAAGTTTTCTTCAGCTCATCCACCATGGAAGCGCCGTGCGGACCCTCGGCGTCGGCGAGCAAACCGATGGCTTGAATGGCCGACAACCGCATCGCAGGCTCGTTGCGCTTGTTTTGGAACAGGTGCCAACAACGCAACAACACCTCTTGCTTGACCGAATTTTCACTCGGTACTTTTTCCAGCAATTTCGCGATGGCCACTGGGAGTTGCAGTTGCAAATCTAGCGGGCGGCTTTTTTCGTCCATCAGGCGCATCAGCTTTTCAGCAATCGCTTGCGGGCGGTTGGGGCGCATCATTGCCAGGGACAGTGCGGCCGCACGTTGGAGGTCGGGGGCGGCGTTTACATCAAACACCAAAAATTCAGCCAAACGATCGGCGACCATGCCATTCAACATTTCGCGGCCACGTTGCGCGCCGAAAGCTCCCAGTGCAAACGCGGCTTCCATGCGCAAACGATTTGGAATTCGGTTCTTGGATAATGCTTTTCTACCAGCGCCACCATCCTTCAAGATGTCAAACAGCAGTTCCAAAGCTTGCGGCGACCTGCTGAGGCCCAGGCTGATTATGGCTTGTGAAGATAAAGAAGTCCGAGCTTGAAGTTGTTGCTGCCAATATTCGGACGGTACATCGGCTTGGCAGCGCGCCAAAGCTTCCAAAGCCGCCGGAGCAACTGCTGCATTGCCGGTGTGCAAGGCGTCGATTAAAGCATTAAGCGTGGTGGAGTTTTCGGTTGGTGCGTTGTTATGGCTGAGTCGAGCGGAAGCGTCAATCGCCGCCGGTCCGTCGGTAAAGCTGACGGAGGGCGTGTCCAGGTAGCGCCTTAAGTATGTATCGCGATTGAGATACCACCAAAGCTGCCATGAGGCCGGCGCGGTTTCAAATTGGACCGGAGTTACCGCGTGATGGGGAAGCCCGGACGCATCTGGTAGGGCCGGAGCGGTTGGAGTGGCTGGCCCTCCGGGCGTAGCAGGACCTTCCGGTAACCCGGGCGTTGCAGGAGTCGCTGGGTCGGAGGGAGTACCGCCGGTCGTGTCTTGAGGACCCTTATAGCCAGGCGGAACGCGCGGCAAGCCAGATCCAGGTGATGGTTCGGGATCATCAACGATGATTCCTCCGCCTCCGCCACCACCTCATCCACCACCGCCCTGAGCGAGAGCGGTGGAGCTAAAACCGAGCGCCAAAAACAGCGCAAATGGGAGGATGAGGGAACTTTTCATGGCTTTGGGAGGCAAAAATTGCCGGGTTTCTTGCAGATGCAATGGTTATGCCGTCGGCGGGGGCTCGGTAATCAAAAACCTGGGCATTGTCGAATATATCAGGATTCCAGTCTCCGTCGACAAGCTCAAAAGTGATGTGATCCTGCTACCCTTAGCGCATGAAATTGCGCCGGGGATATCCGTTGAAATGGCTGGGCGCGGCGGCGGCTGCGGTCGTTATGAGTGTGGGCTTGAGTAGTTGCTCGGGCGATAGTTCACCAACGCC
>JACKQG010005344.1_pt1 | contig 14237 bp, 11 predicted proteins | sample 8237621 | NCBI WGS metagenome assembly JACKQG01 (sample SAMN15677084, study PRJNA649215) | marine metagenome | biome: marine; feature: Black Sea; material: saline water; isolation source: suspended particulate matter (SPM) from the Black Sea western gyre | collected 2013-06-09/2013-06-10 | depth...
TCAAGGTCGGCAACGGTTTCTTTGCTGGCAGCAACATCAGCTTTGTACGTGAGGATCATCAGATCAATATCGTTTAAACGGGCTTGTGCAATTTGGCTGACTTCAGCTGAGGTTGCATATGACATCGCCTTGTTCAGATAAGCTCGGATGCCTTCAAAATCAGGCATACCCGGAACTTGAAGCAATGTATCGGCCTTTTCAACATAATAGTTTGAAATAAGCGGATATACATCTGCCTTGGAATAAACATCTTTTATGGTTTCAGGAGGTTGCGTTCCCGGAAGCATTATCAGCAGTTCTTCACCCATGGGTGAGAATTTGCCCTGCCAGATTTCAACTGAGCCATCGGATGGTTTAATGTAATATTTGTTACTGTTCATTGCGCTGGCAGCAATGATAAGTGCGATCAGAAGAACAAAAACAGCAGCAGCATATTTCATCGCCTTTTCCATGGGATCGTCAACCGTCGTGTCACCATCAGCCGGGGGACCACAAGCTATGGATACTTCCGGCTCGGCAACCTTTTCAGCATCGGTTTTTTCAGCAGTGAATTTTTTGACAGCGGCCTTTTCAGCAGCGGCTTTTTCGGTAGCAGTTTTTTCGGCGGTAGCGGCTTTTTCAGCAGCGGCTTTTTTAGCAGCGGCTTTTTCGGCGGCAGCCTTTTCAGCAGCGGCCTTTTCGGCGGCAGCCTTTTCAGCAGCAGCCTTTTCAGCGGCAGCCTTTTCAGCGGCAGCCTTTTCAGCAGCAGCCTTTTCAGCAGCAGCTTTTTCGGCGGCAGCCTTTTCAGCAGCAGCTTTTGCAGGAGCGGCCTTTTTCGCAGATACTTTTTTAGCACGAACTGCGGGTTTCTTTTTGGCTTTTGGAGCGGCCTTGGCTTTTGGAGCGGCCTTGGCTTTTGGAGCGGCCTTGGCTTTTGGAGCGGCTTTAGCTTTTTTCGCAGCTTTCTTGGTTTTGGCCGTCATCTCCTCATCTTTTTTCTTGGATGCACTTTTTTTCTTTTTGGACGTCGATTTGAGCAAACTGTTTTTTCCCATAAAAAACCTCTTCGAACTGCATTAGCGAATGCATTCCCTGTCACATTATAGCGCGGCTGCAGGGAGCTTCAATTTTGGTTTATGACGAATACCGTATATAAGATCAGAGATGTTTTGTAAACATTTTTTTGCCTAATTCCGGATTTCGCGCAGGTTTAATCGGCCGGCTGTCATTCCGATAATCCAGTTAGATTAAAAAGCTGAATGTTCGGGTTATTTCCTCAGAGGATTCTGCATGCAACGGATCAAATGTCCGCTCGGCAAAAGTGAGCTTTCCGGTCCTTTCTACAAAAACAACGGATGACGAGCGCGTTCCGTAATCAGGGCTTAAGATAAATAATGGAGAAAGCACGCGTTCCCAACTAAGGCCGACCCCGGTGTCCGGCAACATGTCATCGGGGGGAAAAGACCGGTCATTGAGTATGCTAAAAATATCTTCAATATCAATTGGTTGTTTGCCATCGAGCAAGGCGCTAAAAGCAGACTTTCCTTCTTCAACCTTTGGCCAGGGAGTGTCAAGCAGGTGGTTACACAGGCCGAAAAGACCGGGTTTTAACTTGTGAATGTTGTCTGCCATGTTTGAATAATAGAATAAGCCCGATCCGTCACCAACGATGAGGTTGAATCCATTGTAGCGGTGTCCGATGGTTTTGATATGATTCAGGTAGTTTTCCGGTGATTCTAATCCTTGCAAAAAATTACTGACAAGATGACCCCGGGAAGGGGCATTCTCATATCGCAGGGCAGGTTCGCGGTAATTGGTGATGGCTGCAATGCGTCCGGTTCGCGTTACACCGAGCCATACCCCGCTGCGCTTAAGGTCACGTCCGGCTAGGATATCCGGCATGTCGTTCCAGAAAGCCAGCGGTGCTGTAGGGCGGTCATAATATTCGTCCCGGTTTGCCGCCAGCACGATTCGATAGACCGGATGCATGTCATAAGATATGAGGAGCAGACACATTTTTTTATCACATATATACAGAAACTTAAAACTTAAAACCTAAAACTTGAAACGGTTGCAAAAAGACAGCTTTCGATTTTTTGCGAAACAGACTAAATACCTGGCATATTCTTAAAATATTATCAATAAATATGCAGCAGTTTTTTCTTTACTTGGTTAGCTGTTATTGTTACAAGATGTTTGCGTTTTACGCAATATTAGATAATTTTGGCTGGAGTGCCGTAAGTTTAAAAGAAACAATAAATTCAATATTTTTTGAAGCAACTAATTAAATTGCAGGAGATTTGTAAAGATGGATATCAGTAGAAGGTTGGGTACTTTGGTAGTGTGTGCCGTACCGGCCATTATCGGCGGCGGCATTATTTATGGCATTTTTGGAGATTATGTCCCGGTTTTTATTTATGAAGCACTTCTTATATTGGTGGCCGGCGCATTAGTCAGCAGATAAAGCGCAGGTCATGTCATTCAGATCTTTACGATACCTATCTCAACGTTAGCCCTGTCACTTAATTTGGAGACACAATGCAGAATAGAGCTTACCGCGATAGTATTCTGTGGTTTTTTCTGGCCCTTTTTCTTGCTTCTGCGTTTATGCTCGGCAGTTTGCTTTGGCCCTTTCTATCTGTGATAGTTATGGGTGCCGTTGTGACTAGTCTTTTCAAGCCTGTTTACAGGCTCTTCAACCGGAAAATGAGTTCGGACTTCTCCTCTCTTTTAACGTGTATGCTGGTATTCATTCTCCTGTTCCTGCCGACGGTTCTTTTTGTGGGTATCTTGTCGAAAGAGGCGTTCAGCCTATATCAGATGGGCAAGAGCGCCGCTTTCAGCGATCAGTTCCGAAGCCTTTTTGAAAACAGTACGGTCCTTGAAAAAACAAACCATTTGCTTGCAAATTTCGATTTGACTATTAGCGCAGACCATCTCAATCAAGCGATTTCGGAACTGGGTAAAGTTGTCGGCCTTTTTCTTTATCAGCAGGCCAGTTCGGTTGCCTCGAACGCGCTCAAATTTTTTGTATATTTCTTTTTTATGCTTCTGATTGTCTACTATCTGTTCATTGATGGAGATCGGTTGACGGCTTTTATTATTGATCTTTCTCCACTGCCCAATGAACAGGACGAAAAGCTGATTCAAAAGTTCAAGGATATGGCAGGCGCAGTGATCGTCGGGAACGGTGTCGGCGGCCTGATTCAGGGTTCGGCGGGCGGTATAGTTTTTTGGATGTTCGGCTTAAAATCGGCCTTTATGTGGGGTGTCATCATGAGCCTGCTGGCGTTTATTCCCATTATCGGGGTCGGCATTGTATTTATTCCAACGGCTGCTTTTCTTGTTTTAAAAGGACGGATTGCGGCGGGTATGTTTTTTATCGTTTTTTATATCATTCTTACCGTTGGCGTCGATAACCTGTTGAAGCCCAGACTGGTGGGGAAGCAGGTTAAAATGCATACGCTGCTTGTTTTTTTTTCCATAATTGGGGGATTGAAAATGTTTGGGATTATAGGAATTATTTACGGCCCCCTGGTGATAACCGCTTTTTTGACTTTAACGGAAATCTATTACGCAAGTTATCGGGAACTGGTTGAATCCGCTAAAGATTGTAAATAAAATCACTGTACGATTGTATAGGTGTTAATATGAAAACTGCCGAAAAGATACCTGAGATCAGCATCGAAAGTGAGATGAAAAAATCGTATCTCGACTATGCCATGAGTGTGATCATCGGCAGAGCCCTGCCGGAAGTGCGAGACGGCCTTAAACCGGTCCATCGGCGCGTGCTGTTTGCAATGCGCGAACTAAAAAACGACTGGAACAAGCCGTATAAAAAATCTGCCCGCATTGTCGGTGATGTTATCGGAAAATACCATCCCCATGGTGACACCGCAGTTTATGATACCATTGTGCGCATGGCTCAGGACTTCTCGTTAAGATATCCCCTTGTGGACGGCCAGGGCAATTTCGGCTCCGTAGACGGTGATCCGCCTGCCGCCATGCGTTATACCGAGATCAGAATGACGCCTCTTGCTCATCAGATGCTGGAGGATTTAGACAAGGAGACCGTCAGCGTTGCAGCCAACTATGATGAATCCTTAACAGAGCCTACGGTGCTCCCGGCTAAAGTACCCAACCTTTTGGTAAACGGTTCTTCGGGCATAGCCGTTGGTATGGCAACCAACATCCCGCCGCACAACATCTCAGAAGTGATTGCAGCCACCAAAGCCGTCATAGAAAACCCCGAGCTTACCTGGCAGGATCTCCTGCGCTACATCCCGGGGCCTGACTTTCCGACCGCCGGTATCATTTACGGGACCAAAGGGATTTACCAAGCATACAAAAGCGGCCGCGGAATAATCCGGATACGGGCCAGGGTCTTTATTGAAAAAGATAAAAAAACCGCACAGGAGACGATTGTCATTACGGAGCTTCCCTATCAGGTCAACAAGGCCAGGCTTATCGAAAAGATAGCAAGCCTTGTTAGAAACAAACAAATCGAGGGCGTCAGATATGTAAGAGACGAATCCGACAGAGAAGGCATGCGCATAGCGCTGGGTCTAAAAAAAGAACAGATTGCCGGAGTAATCATCAACCAGCTTTATAAACATACCCAGATGGAAAATAGCTTCGGTATTATATTTCTTGCAGTTGTAAACAACCAGCCCCGGCTTTTGAACTTAAAGGAGATTCTCGAGCATTTCATTCTGCACCGCAAGGAGATCATCATCCGGCGGACCCGCTATGACCTGAGAAAAGCCGAAGCACGCGCCCATATTCTGGAAGGGTTGAAAATCGCCCTTGAACATCTTGATGATGTTGTTGCCGTGATTCGCAAATCAAAAACGCCGGACGAAGCCAAAACACGGCTGACCGCAACTTACGCTCTGACCGTGATTCAGGCGCAGGCCATCCTGGACATGCGTTTGCAGCGTCTGACCGGCCTTGAACAGGAAAAAATATTAGAAGAATATAAGCGTGTTCTTGAGGATATAAACCGGTATAAAGAAATTCTTGCAAGTGAGCGACTGGTGAAAAATATTATCAAAGACGAACTTTCCCAACTGCAGGAGGAATTCGGAGACCGGCGTCGCACAGAGATTGCAGAAAGCACTAAAGAGATTACCATGGAGGATATGATTGCCGAAGAGGACATGGTCGTTACCATTTCCAATACCGGTTATATTAAACGCAATCCGATTACCCTTTACCAGAGCCAGCACCGCGGCGGCAAGGGTAAGACCGCCATGGGTGTGAAGGAAGAAGATTTTGTCAGCCATCTTTTTGTGGCTTCCACCCATCATACCTTTCTGTTTTTCACAAATTTGGGCAAGGTTTACTGGTGCAAGGTGTATGAAATTCCGCGGGCCGGCCGTCAGAGCCGTGGTAAAGCCATCGTTAACCTTTTAAACTTTGATAAGGATGAAAACCTTACCACTGTGCTGGCAGTGGAGTCATTTGATCCTGGTTCTTACATTATTATGGCCACCTGCAGCGGTCTGGTCAAAAAAACGGATCTCATGGCGTTTAGCAGGCCCAGAGCAGGAGGTATTATTGCGTTAAGACTTCTCCCCGGGGATGAGTTGATTGCGGCCAGAATAACCGACGGCACCTGGAATGTCTTTTTAGGCTCCGCCATGGGCCAATCAATACGATTTCACGAGTCTGATGTGCGCCCGACCGGCCGCGTTGCCAGGGGAGTGCGGGGTTTAAGGCTTGCTGTGCAAGACCGAATAGTGAGCATGGAAGTTTTAAGCCATGGACAGACTCTGTTCACTGCCACGGAAAATGGATACGGGAAGAGAACTTCTATTGATGAATACCCTCTGCGTAAGCGGGGTGGTAAAGGTGTTATTACGATTAAGACCACTGAGCGCAACGGACAGGTCGTCGGCAGTCTTCTTGTTGATAATGATGACGACCTGATGCTGATGGCGGACAGTGGTAAGCTTATACGCATGGCTGTCAGCGATATTTCGGTGATCAGCCGCAATACCCAGGGTGTAAAGCTGATCGGGATGACGCCCGGCGAAAAGGTTGCCGGTGTTGCCAGGCTTGCAGAAAAAGAAAATGACATCAGCTGATGATAGGAAAATGTTCGAATGAAAAATGGAATCAATATAAATGATATCAAAATCGGGGTTGTGGGAGCAGGCAGCTGGGGTACCGCTCTGGCGAATCTATTGGCCGTAAAAGGTTTTAAAATAGATTTGTGGGTATTTGAAAAGGAAGTAAAAGAACAGATTGAGACATTTGCCGAAAACAAGATTTTTCTGCCGGACTTTCCCCTTTCAAGCAATTTGCGGCCTTACAATGATATGGCCCGGGTGGTTTCCGGGAAAGAACTTGTACTGATTGTCGTCCCATCACATGTTATGCGGGAAACAGTGCAGAAAATGTCAGCTCATCTCTCTGAGGAGACGATCGTGGTGTCGGCCTCTAAAGGTATTGAAAACAAGACCCATCTGACCATGTCCGCTGTGCTTAAAGAGGTCCTTCCTGTAATTCCGGAAAGCTCTTTTGCAGCTCTTTCCGGCCCGAGTTTTGCCCGGGAAGTCGCCCAGGAATTTCCCACCGTCGTCACGGTGGCATCAAAAGATGAACAGGTTGCCAGATATGTCCAGCATGTTTTTGCCACGCCCTATTTCAGAGTCTATACCAGCGATGACGTTGTCGGAGTTGAACTGGGCGGTGCCGTCAAGAATGTAATCGCCATCGCCGCCGGCATCATTGACGGCCTGGGGCTTGGATTAAATACCAGGGCCGCCTTGATCACCAGAGGCCTTGCAGAGATTCGTCGACTGGGCACCAAGCTTGGCGCCAACCCGCATACTTTTGCTGGATTAGCCGGTGTCGGGGATCTGGTGCTGACCTGCACCGGAAGTCTCAGCAGGAACCACACCGTGGGCAAAAAGATAGGACAAGGCATGAAATTAGCCGAGATCCTGTCAGAAATGCGTATGGTTGCAGAGGGCGTTAAAACCGCCAAGTCGGTTTACAATCTGTCGAACAAGCTTGGTGTTGAGATGCCCATTGCCCATGAGGTCTACCACATTCTATACGAAGACATTTCACCGATTGAAGCCGCACGCAGACTTATGACCCGTGATCTTAAAAATGAGTTGGATGACTAGGAGTTGCTGCGGAGTTCGTGAGGTCAGAGGTCGGAGGTCGGAGGTCGGAGGTCGGAGGTCGGAGGTCGAAAGTCAGAGGTCAGAGGGCGGAGGTCGGAAGTCAGAGGTCAGAGGTCAGGGGTCGGTGAGCAGTAATCAGTATCCAGTATCCAGTATCCAGGAACCAGCAACCAGTTATGGCCGAGAGCAAACGACATAAAGGGGAGGGCCACCGGCAGCGGTTGCGGGAAAAGTTTCTTAAATCGGGCCTGTTGGGATTCCATGACTATGAAGTGATAGAGCTTCTTTTAACCCTGGTCACTCCGCGAAAAGACTGTAAGACTGCTGCCAAGTCTGCCTTGAAACGCTTCAAAACTCTGCCGGGTGTACTTGAAGCATCTACCAAGGAGCTTTGCGAAGTCGAGGGGATCGGCCCTAAAAACCTGCTGGGCATCAAGCTGGTAAAGGCTGTTGGGGATCGGTATCTTGAGCATAAATTAATCGAGAAAGATCCCTTGAACAACTCCAAAGAGCTGTTCGACTACCTTTACCACAACATCAGAGACAAAAGCCGTGAATGCTTTAATGTAATTTTCCTGGATGCCAAAAACCGTGTTATTACCACCGAGACGCTCTTTGAGGGGACTTTAACCGCAAGCTCTGTTTATCCGCGAGAGGTGGTAGCGGCAGCTTTGAATCATCATGCCGCCGCCCTGATTTTTGCCCACAACCATCCTTCAGGCGACCCCGAGCCGTCAGCAGAGGATGTGGCCATTACCCGCCGGCTCGTTTTTAGCTGCAAGGTGGTTGGCATTACGGTCCATGAGCATCTGATTGTAGGTAACAACAGATATTTTAGTTTTGCGGATCAAGGTTATATTGCTCGGATGAATCGTGAGTTTGATACGCAAACTCAAAATGGATAAAATGGTGCATAACAACAAATTACCGTCGTGTTTTAGCCGGCTTGATACTGTTTTTCCAAAGGGTAAAGACGGCTTGAGGGAAACCCCGGAAAAATGCCTGTTATGTTTCCACAAAACAGAATGTTTAAAAGTCGCCCTGCAGGCGACGGACGGCCTTCGCGCCCGGGAAGAATTGGTAGACAGGGCCTATGCGTCCGGCATTATGAGTTTTTTGGAAAGGTGGTCCCAAAAAAAAGAGTTAAGGCGTAGGATAGAAGCGAAGACAAAAGGCTGAAATGGAAGGAGATGGCCATGAAGACGATCAAAGATATTGATATTGACGGCAAAAAAGTCTTTTTCAGAGTTGATTTCAACGTCCCTATGGATGAGCATCAGAATATTACGGATGATGCCAGAATACGGGCAGTTTTGCCGACTTTGCAATATGCTCTTGACCATCAGGCCATGCTGATAGTGGCCTCACATATGGGGCGTCCGGGGGGGAAAGTAGTACCCGAACTCAGCCTGGCTCCCGTGGCCAAACGCCTCGGGAGACTCCTTGAAAAAGAAGTTATAATGGCCAAAGACTGCGTCGGTTCAGAAACAAGTGCAATGTTATCGAACATGAAGCAGGGCGATGTAGTTCTGCTTGAGAATTTGCGCTACCATCCCGAGGAGCAGAGTAATGACGATACGTTTGCAAAGAAGCTGGTGGGACTTTGTGATGTATATATCAATGATGCGTTTGCCGTATCGCATCGTATCAATGCATCTGTAGTCGCCATAACAAAATATGCGCCGGTCAGTGCCGCCGGGTTTTTACTTCAGAGGGAGCTGGACTATTTTAAGCAGGCCATTGCCAATCCGATGCGTCCCCTTGTCGCCATTATCGGCGGTTCAAAAGTGTCGGACAAACTGGGAGCTTTAGAGAACATGCTGGAGCATGTCGACAAGTTCATCATCGGCGGGTCCATGGCCAACACATTTCTGAAATGCTCGGGGCATAATGTAGGAAAGTCGAGAGTAGAAGAAGACCTCAAAGAGGTGGCATGTGCTGTGATGTCAATGGCTGCTGAAAGGGGCATCAAGTTCTATCTTCCGGTGGATGTGGTGGTAGCAAGCCGTTTTGATCCCAAGGCTGAAATAAAGATTGTTCCGGTACAGGAAATACCGAATGATTGGATGGTTATGGATATCGGTCCGGCCACGTCTTTACTATATTCAGAAGCTCTGTACGACGCCAAGACAATTGTCTGGAATGGCCCTTTGGGCGTATTTGAAATGGATGCCTTCAGCCGGGGTACAATCGCCATGGTGCACAGCGTGGCCAATTCATATGCGCTCTCTATCGTCGGCGGCGGCGATACGGATGTCGCTCTTCACAAAACCGGGGAAATGAGCAGAATTACTTACGTTTCGACAGGTGGGGGAGCTTTTCTCACTCTACTGGAGGGCAAGACCCTGCCGGCGGTAGCTGCCCTGGATGCGGTCAATCATAAAGTGTCCTAAACTGATCGGTTCTAGGTTCAGGGTTCTAGGTTCAAAGGTTATACCATCTTTACATTACTTAACGTTACAACTCAATGTGTCGTTTGTTTGTCGTCCGTTGTCCGTTGTAAATCTAACTCTGTTTATCCGGCGCTGTGATAAGGCTTTGGCTGAAGATTTATAAATCAGGATCATCTCCAAAAGAGTTGGAGTGATCCTAAGGATTCAAGGGTCCCAGGATTCAAGGGTTCGAGTGAAATACTTTAAAATATCTATGCCTTAAAAGTTTTGCCGAAGTTGTATAGGCTATGTTTGCATCTATATAAAAAAACGAATCACAAATGTATCCTCTGAAGAAGAAAGGTTCTATTTAACATTACAGATAAGAAGGGCTGTCGCGAACATTCTTTCAAGTTTAGTAGCAGTTGAAAGAATACTCAAAACGATGATAAAATCGTTTGAAAGCAAACACTTGACCCCTTGACCCCTTGAATCCTTGGACCCTCTTCTCCAACTAAATTGGAGAAGATCTATAAATCAAGACTTTAATTCCTCTGAACCTCTGCCCTCCGACCCCTGACCTCTGAACTAAAACCAATGCCAAAAACAGGCAGCACCAAATCGAGTTTTAGCTCATCAAGAAAATACACCGTTGACGACAGCCTTAAATAATGGTATTAAAAGAAGATATCGTTATTTAAAAAGATAATTTCGTAAAAAGTCATGAATTCAACTATAGATGGGACTTTTTACGACGCCATCAAAAAAAGCAGGAGAAGATATTGGCGTTCTGGAGCGTAAGAGAAGAACTTAGCCGGGCCAGCAGATTAAGGCGTTCTTATTACGAACTTTTGCGGGATGAAATGGACCAGCATATTCTTCAGTATGCGCTGATAGATTCCTATGACAATTTTCGCAGCCGCAGGCTTCCCTATCCGTTTGTAGAAAAGCGCGAACTGAAACCCCGCGCGCGCATTCCTGGAATAGAGCATAAACCTCAGAATGCTTTTCTGGTGCTTTTTGTGGAGGAGACTATCGCGGAAGCCCACAAGAAATATATACGGTTCCTTAACGTCAATAAAACCACCAAAAAAAATCTTCTCGTTTGCGAATCAGTGCCGCTTGCGGGCAAATTCGAAAGAAGCCAGAAATACCTGGAGTCAGCCCATTTCATTAATTTACTAAAATCGTTGCTTCCCGTGGATTATGCCCTCCTTATCCAAAGAGATCCGGCCAGCAAGCTTAAGGATCGATACAACCTTTCCCATTTTCATGTGCGCGTCGACTGGCCGATTGCGGATGCCGCCGAGGATCTGGCCTGCAGCTTGCGCTATATATCAAAGGACCTGTATGAGAAAGGGGATAAATACGCCGAAGATATTCAAAAAAAGTTTTTTGAATATTACTGCATGCCTGTTATGATCGGCGGCCGAAGGACTGCCGCTATTGTGGCATCCCAGTATATGAAAAGAATTCCGTGTATTACGACCGTATACGCCGGCAGCAGTGAGTCGAGGGCGTTGATCCGAATTTCTGAAAGGGGTGTTTCCAAAGCTGTTCTGATGAAGTTTACAAATGAAGAGCTGGATCAGATTGCCAAGGCCGGCAACCTTGCGCCCAGGACATTTAAAAAGAATTATGTCGTGGCGCATGAAAAAAAAGATGGTATCTGTATCTTTCAGGCTACCTACGCCATCACCAATCATGCCAGGCCGCCGGACGACGGCAAATTACAGGAAATCAAGCCTGACTTAAACTGGTTGTCAGTCGGCGGGCAGCATATTCTTCCCAAACCAGGCGTATGGAAGTATCCGCCGCTGGCATTAAACGTCATCTACACCGAGTTGTTATTATGAATTGGAAATTATAGCGGTTTTCAAAAATACCTTCCGTTTTCGCCACCGGATAATTTCGTTTAGATCGGGAAGCTGTATAAAATCGCCCAGCGATTTTATTAATCGATTTCTTTCAGCATGGCGGTTTCGTCGCAGTCCGGAAACTTGACACACATGATACAGTCCGCCCAGATTTTGAGAGGAAGCTGAGATCTGTCGATTTCTAAAAAACCGAATTTTTCAAAAAAGCCGGGCCGGTAGGTCAGTACAAAGATTTTTTTGACGGCAAATGATTTAGCCTCTTCAAGAACGGTTTCGGTAAGCTTTGATCCGATTTTATTTCTCTGATGCTCAGGGTGAACCGCCAAAGATCTAATTTCAGCAAGGTTTTCCCAGCAGAACTGGAGAGCACAACAGCCGAGAACCCTGTCCTTTTTCTCGTCCACGTAAACTGAAAAATCCCTGACATGGTCATACAGTACGCTTAACGGGCGGGGAAGAAGCTCGCCTTTGTCTCCGTATTCCTGAAGAAGTTTGTGTATAGCTTTGATGTCTTTTATGGTTGCTTTGCGGATCATGATCCTACTTATAGCATTATTTTATTTTGATGTCATCGTAAATGCCCCGTTCCAGTCTTTGCCCGGGGGATTGGCTTTATAGTCGTTGCAGCGTGCCAGCATGGTTTTGCTGGGGCCGTCATCCGGGATGGCGACCAGCGCCTGATTAAAGAAAACAAGCGCCCGGTTCCAGTCCTGTGTGCGGTATGCGTTCAGTCCCCGGGCGTAATTATCCAGGGTTTCGCGAATGAGGGCGTCAACATCTTCGGGATATCCGATAAGCTCGTAAATCGTTATAGGTTCTTTTTTTCCAACGACATTAATGGAATCGATTTCCCGACCTACAATACCGTTGCCGATCTTGCTGAAAGTTGACTCGCTGACAAGCGTAAAACATTCGTAGGCCTTGTTCACACCTTCCAGCCTTGCAGCCGTATTGACGGTATCGCCCATCATAGTATAGTCCATGCGGCTTTTTGACCCCATGTTGCCGACCACGGCAGGGCCTGTACATAAGCCGATGCGCATTTTAAGCTCGGGTCTACCTTCTGCTTTCCATTTTGCTCTCAGTTCGGTCAGCTTTTTCTGCATTTCGATACAGGATCGGCAGGCCACTTCAGCCTGGTTGACCAGCGGGTTGGGAGCGCCGAACAAGGCAATGATGGCATCTCCTTCAAATTTATCCACCGTGCCTTCATGGGCGAGGATAATATCGGTCATTTCGGTTAAAAATTCATTTAAAAGCTCCACCAGTTCAACGGGAGTGAGCTTTTCGGAGATGCTGGTAAATCCCTGGACATCTGAGAAAAATGCAGTGATAACGCGTTTTTCACCGCCCAGAACCAGTTTCTCAGGAGACTGGATCAACTGGTTGACAACCGAGGGGGCCATATAGGTTGAAAATGCATCTTTAATAAATTTTTTCTGGCTGGCTTCCGCTAAGTAGCGGTAGGCGGTAATGGCAACATAGATAATAATCATCACGGTAAGCGGGTAAACCAGATTGATAATCAATCCCTGGGCGGAAAACAGGTACTGGCACAGCGCAATGTAGCCGATAAATAAGGACAGGCCGGCCAAGGCACCGGGAACAACCCCCACCCGGGGCAGTACGAGCCCTAAGAACAGCCCTGTAATCAGAATCGCCAGGACATCAAATATTGAGGCCCAGCCCGGCTTCTGTAGAAAATCCTTCTTCAGGATGCTGTCGATAATGTTGGCATGGATTTCAATACCCGGAAAAGTGGTTCCGAAAGGCGTAACCCGCAGATCGTATATGCCTACGGCAGTAGCCCCCACCAGTACAATCTTGTCTTTGAGGACATCGCCGGCAACGTCTTCATGCAGAATGTCCGTAATCGAAATGTGGGGAAAGGTCTTTTCCCGGCCCCGGTAGTTAATCAGGATGCGCCCTAGTTCGTCTGTGGGTATAAAAAGATCGCCAATACTCACCCCTTCAACACCGTGCTCAGCTACATCTGCCGAGACGGGATTGTCCAGGTAAGCACCGGCCGAAATTAGAGACAGTGGCGCATACAGTGTATTGTTGAATCTGAATACGGAAGGTATCCAGCGCACAACACCGTCCGTATCGGGAAACATGTTGAAGTATCCCGAGTATTCGGTTGCATTTGAAATTATTTCGATGTTGGATTGGGGCATTTTAGCTTCGATAAAAGGCACGCTTTGGGCGGCTTCTGAGGCATAGCGCACAAATTTATGACGGGACCCCCGCACATTTTCTTGATGGGCGGCAAGATCCTTTTCACCATAATGCTGGGCCGCTGCGGTATCCATATGAAAAAAGAATCCTAATACGACCTTGGCGCTGGACTTTGTGATAGCACGGGCCAGCAGTTTGTCGTTGTCGGATTCTATTTTCAAGTTTTCCAGAAAACGATCAAAAGTTTTGTTTTGGGAATGACTTTTTTTAACTTCATTCTGAATGTCGTTAATAGTCTCAATGACTCTGATATCATCGGGCTCAAGAAAACCGATGTCAAACCCGATAACCTTGGTGCCGACTTTTGAGAGCTTGTTAACTATGGCGGCAATTTTAGATCGCGGCCAAACCCATTTTCCCTCCTTTTCAAGGCTTTTTTCATCGATGACCGCCAGGACGACTTCAGGGCCCGCGGCAAGGCTTCCCCTGGTGGTGAATCTCAGGTCGATGGTTTTCAATTCAATGATATCCAAAAAAGGGACTCCATAAGTATAGGCAAAAATGCCTAAACCAATGGTAAATATGCTGATAGTATACGGATTTAACTTAAATAATTTTTTCATGACGGCTGTCCTGCGGTTTTCGCAAACCCCTATGCATCAAGATCTCAGCATATCTCTTCGCAAAAAATC
>JACKQG010005347.1_pt1 | contig 14232 bp, 10 predicted proteins | sample 8237621 | NCBI WGS metagenome assembly JACKQG01 (sample SAMN15677084, study PRJNA649215) | marine metagenome | biome: marine; feature: Black Sea; material: saline water; isolation source: suspended particulate matter (SPM) from the Black Sea western gyre | collected 2013-06-09/2013-06-10 | depth...
AACCGACAACGCAGCGAGAGGAAATTGTAGCCGTTCACAGTAAAAATGAATTTTTTGAGGTACCCTAATGTCAGAAAATTTAGACCGGCGCAGCTTCATAAAGAAATCCGTCATCGCCTCAACAGGTGCGGGCATTGGCATGTCTCTGGAAGAGAAAATCCTTCTCGGCAGACAAACTGCAAAAGCAAACAGAGCCGAACGCAGCACTCCAAACGGTAACCTGCCGGCCGGCAAAATCGGCAAGCTTAATATAAGCAGGCTGATATGCGGCGGCAATCTGATAAACGGCTTTGCTCACGACAGGGACTTGATTTATGTCTCGGACCTGCTGCGGCACTACTTTACAGATGAAAAGATTATGGAGACCTGGGAGATCTGTGAAGACAGCGGCATCAACACCATGATATCGACTGTCAACAGCCCATATGCCAACGGCAATGACCCGACCATCAGGGTCATCAATAAATACCGAAACGAAAGGGGCGGGCGGATACAGTGGCTCGCGCAGTGCTTCCCGGAATCGAACGACCTCACTGGAAGGATAAAAATAGCGATTGATAACGGCGCCGACGGAGCTTTTATACAGGGCGAGATAGGCGACAGATGGACAAGGGTCGGCCGGGTTGACCTGCTCGCAAAGGCCGTAGCATTCATCAAGGAAAACGGCCTCGTTGCCGGGGTTGCATGTCACGATTTAGCGGTGCCGATGGCCCTTGAAAAGGCCGGCGTCGATGTAGATTTTTATATGAAGACTCTGCACAAAGATGATTACTGGTCCGCCACTCCAAAAGAGCAGCTCCCCGCCATAGGCCTGCCCGAACACGATAATATGTGGTGCGTAGAGCCGGATAAAACCATCGAATTTATGAGCAAAGTTAAAAAGCCCTGGATCGCCTATAAGGTCCTGGCCGCAGGCGCCATACATCCGAGGAACGGCTTCAGGTATGCCTTCGAAAACGGCGCCGACTTCGCCTGCGTGGGAATGCTCGATTTCCAGGTAATAGAAGATGCCCTCATCGCCAAAAACATCCTCTCCGGCAAACTAAAAAGAAGACGCCCCTGGCAATAATTATAACAAGTATTTGACTGTTAGCGTGCTGGCCTGTAGAATTCAGGACTGCCTGAAAATTGAATTCGGGACTTCGTTAAACTTAGGCGGGCCTGAGGAAGGGGGTTGAGTAAGACTTGTAAAGAAATGGAAACCAAAAACGATACAATGCGTTCACAAGGGCAAAGGATAAAAAAGCTCAGACCGGCAGTCTCCGTCGGCGCCAAGCCGAATGCCGGCGGCGACCTGTCGGTTATGCGCAGCATGCCCGAATCGCTGGCCGCCGAGGCCGCGGTCTTAGGCTCAATGCTGATTGACCCGGAATGTATCGGCGACGTCGTCGAGCATTTGACTGCGGAGGCCTTTTACCGAGTCGAGCACCGCTATATATACGATGCCCTTATCACTCTATATGAAAAAAATCAAGGTGTAGGAATAGACGCCGTGCTGCTTCGTGAAGAGCTTATCAAGCGCAATCAGCTCGAAGAGGTGGGCGTAGAGTATATCGTGAAAATTCTTGACTCAGTGCCCTCTTCGGCGAACGTCGGTTATTATGCGGGCATTGTAAAAGATAAAATGCTGCTTCGGGAGCTTATCAGCACAGCAGGCGAAATCCTCGACAGCGCATACAGCCAGACCGGCGAGACGGCGGAGGTCCTTGACGAAGCCGAGCAGAAAATGTTTTCAATCACCGATAAAAATATAAGCGGCAGCGCCACGGCGCTAAAGGACCTGGTCGCCCGTTCGTTCGAGCTTATAGAGAAACGCCAGGGCATCCATGTCACCGGACTGCCAACCGGCTTTTATGAGCTTGACGAATTGACGTGTGGCCTGCAGGACGGTGAGATGATAATCGTCGCCGGAAGGCCCAGTATGGGAAAGACCTCGCTGGCGCTGAACATCGCAGAGCATATCGGCCTGATGGAAAAGATTCCCGTTGCGATATTCTCATTGGAAATGGGCCAGCAGCAGTTGGCTGAAAAGTTTTTGTGCAGTATCAGTGGAATAGAAAGCCAGAAAGTTAGAAGAGGGAGTTTGAACGATGAGGCTTTTAAAAAGCTTGCTGATGCCTGTGCGGAGCTGTCCGAGACTCCGATTTATATCGACGATAGTTCGACCCTGACACCGCTCGAGCTTCGCGCCAAGGCAAGACGGCTAAAGAGCAGGCATGATATACGCTGCATCCTGGTGGATTATCTGCAGTTGATGCACCTCGGCTCCGGGCGGGTTGAATCGCGACAGATGGAAATCACCACAATCTCAAGATATCTCAAGGCACTGGCAAGGGAGCTAAACATCCCTGTAATCATTTTGAGCCAGTTGAACCGCTCTCCCGAGAGTAGGGAATCGACACAGCATAGGCCTCGGATGAGTGACCTGCGCGAAAGCGGCAGTATCGAGCAGGATGCAGACGTTATTATGATGCTGCACCGTGAGGACTATTACAACAAAGATAAAGAGGGCTATGAGCCGAATAATACGGCCGAACTGATAATAGTCAAGCAGAGAAACGGGCCGACTGGAACTATAAAAATGAGATTCTTAGAAAAAACTACAAGGTTTGTAAATGCCTCCCACGTAGAACATCCGGCCGGCGAAGGAGTGCCGTTCTAATTATGAAAACAGATGTCAGAAGTCAGAAAACAGATGTCAGAAAACAGAAGCCGGAATCTGTCCACTGCCCTCTGTCCACTGTCATCTGGCTTATATCAATTTTGCTTTTAAGCCTGAGCACGGGCTGCGCATCCAACGCCAACCGAGCGGATAACAAACTAAAGAAGCCGACCGCCGAAGACGGTGGCAGAAACATTATCCGGTCCATTGATTTTGTGAACAACAAGGCGTTTAAGGACAAGGCCCTGCTTAAAAGAGTGGACTTTGAGGTGGGAGACTATCTTGACCCGATCCTGGCCGATGCATACAGAAGGACACTTGCCGAATTTTATCGCAAAAAAGGCTTCCCCTTCGCCGAGGTATCCCTGGACAGCGAGCAATTAGAGCAGGGCCGGGTGGTTTATACTTTTAACGAGGGGCAAAAGGTCAAAATCACATCAGTGAATTTCAGCGGTAATGATTCCATAAAGACATCAGCGCTTAAAAACGCCATAAAGACAAAAACCACGAAATGGTTTTTCTGGCCCGCCTTCTTTGTCGAAGAGGTGCCTGCCGAAGACGTCGCAAGGCTGCAGAATATATACTTCGAAAGAGGCTTTCTCGATTTCGATATAAAAGATAAAAAAGATTTCACCGACGGAAAGGTGGATATAACTTTCGAAATTAACGAGGGTCCGAGCTATACTGTCGGGAAGATTTACTTTACCGGCGCTACTCACTTCAACGATGAAAAACTTCTGGAAGGATTACAGTTGGAGCCGGGAGACGTTTTTCATAATCGAAGAGCCCAGGCACACGTCGCACAGGTCCTGAAGTTATATCGCGAGAACGGTTTTGTGGACGCTATGGTTGAACAAAAGCACAAGCTTACTGAGGATTCCAACGTTGTAAATCTTGAATTTAATATAAGAGAAGGCAATCAATTCAGGGTCGGCCGGGTTGATATAACCGGCAATGAGCAGACGCAGGATAAAGTCATTCGGCGAGTGCTGGATGAGTATGGTTTTACCCCGGGTGAGTTTTACAACGCTGATTTGGCTCCAAGAGGAGGAAACGGCAAGCTGGAACAATACGTTCAGCAGATGACATTGTCACAGGAGGTGATTATCAGGCCCGTGACACCTGCCAGCGGAGATGATAACGCCAAGGACATAAAAGTGGACATCAAAGAGGGACAAACCGGCTCTCTGATGTTTGCAGGCGGAGTTTCCAGTGACTCTGACGTTATTGGTCAGGTGATTCTGGAGCAGCGCAATTTCGATATTACGGACTGGCCGGAAAGCTTCGGAGAATTCATCACCGGAAATGCTTTCAAAGGCGCCGGACAGACCTTGAGAGTTGCCCTGGAGCCGGGCACCATAGTCAGCCAGTATTCGGTTTCCTTCACCGAACCATACTTCAAGGACAAACCCATTTCACTTAATCTGTCAGGCTCAAGCTGGGAAAGAGAAATAGAAAGACGCGGCGACCACAGGCTGTACGACGAAGGCAGGACAAAGGGATATGTAGGATTTGAGAAACGATACGAGGACAAGTGGCGAAGGAGTATCGGATTTAGAGCGGAAAATGTCAATGTTGACAGTATCTATATACAAGCGCCGAAAGAGATAAAGGATGTTGAAGGCTATACTTTCCTCACGGGAGTAAGGTTCGGCATCGGGAGGGATTTGAGGGACGATGTATTCAATCCGAGCAATGGTTATAAGTTTAATGTCGGGTATGAGCAGGTCGTCGGCAATGAGACTTTCGGAATATTGGAGGGAAACATTGTAGGATTCAGGACCCTTCATGAAGATTTAGCTGATCGCAAAACTGTTCTGGCGATGAAGCTTCTTGGAGCAACGACGTTCAGCTATGCACCACCTTTCGAGAGATTTTACGGCGGCGGAACGGGCACTTACAGTATCAGGGGTTTTGACTATCGAGGCGTCAGCACAAGAGGTTTGCAGACCAATGTGGTCAATCCGCAGCGGAAAGACCCGATAGGCAGCGAGTGGATATTTTTAGCCAACGCCGAAGTGGCCGTCCCTGTAATAAGCGACAATCTTTCGGCATTGTTTTTCATCGACAGCGGTGCGATAGATACGGGTCCCTACCGCGCTGCGATCGGAACAGGCATACAGATACTGATCCCTCAATGGTCAGGACCGATGCCGATGAGGTTTGAGTTTGCCGTGCCATTTATGAAAGACGACGAGGACGAAACAAGGGTATTCAGTTTCTCTATGAGAGGACTGTTCTAAATAGGCTCCGCCTTTGGCGGATGTACAACTTCAATATTGAATTATGAATCAGGTGTAAATCTGGAAAGGGTAATTTATGAAATTCAAGATGATGGTTTTAAGTTGTTTGGCGGGTGCTATTATTCTGGCGACGGGTTATGAATATCTCCAGGCCCAGCCGAATGTTACCGGGCCGGCTTTGAAGATAGGGGTAGTCAGTGTCCACACTGCTTTGCGTAATTGTCAGGCGACTAAAAAGTTCACACAAGGATTGAAAGCCGAACAAGAAAAAATGATCTTAGAGGAAGATACGCTCACTAAAGAAGGTAAGGCACTGGCAGACAGTCTTAAGGCATATAAACCAGACAGCAGTGAATATATGAAACAGTTACAGGAGATGGTACGAAAACAAAGTGAGCTGAAGGCCCTCCAGGAGATTAATCCCCGTCGAAGTACGTTAATACAAATGCAATGGACACAAAAGGTTTATAAAGAAATTCTTCGGATAACAAAGGAGCTGGCCGCGGAAAAGGGGCTGGTTCTGGTACTTGGAGCGGAGGAGCCTGAATTTCCTTTCCAAAGATATGATGAGCTCGTAATGACCCTAAGCACCCATAAAGTGCTTTATAATAACGGGTGCGTAGACCTTACCATTGAGGTAATAGCCCGGTTGGATAAAATGCAGTCACAGCTTGGAATGTAAAGATACAGGATGGGCATTCGGTGCCTGATACCGGAACGAAGCGCCTTTCGATTAGTCCGGTATTAGACGTACAAAAAAGTCTCTGTTTAAAAAGGTGAGTGATGGGTAGTGAATTAATCAATTACTGTAATTTTCATTTCGGTGTTTGATTTAGCCCGTATTTTTCTAAAGTAGCAAATGAGTTTAACAATTGCACAATTAGCCACGCGGCTTGGGGCCGACCCCGATAAAATCGGGAGCAACTCCTCCGGTGTTCTATCGAAAGAAATAACCGGAGTGGCCCCGGTCAAGACGGCCGGAGAAAATGACGTTACTTTCGTTTCAGGTGATAAATATAAGGCGGCCCTTGCAGATTCCCGTGCTCTCGCAGTTATTGTTCCCGAATGTATTGAGGGTTTAGACAAACCGCAACTGGTCGTCAAAAATATCAATGCCGCTTTAATAGAAGTTCTGAATATTTTTGCGCCTAAACTAAAGGCAGCTAACCCGGGGATTGACCCAACCGCCAGGCTTGGGCAGAATACCAGGATAGCCGAAGATGTTTCCGTTGGCGCATATGTAGTGATTGACGATGGTGTTGAAATCGGCCCAAACAGTGTAATCTCCAGCGGATGCAAAATAGGTGAGAATTCAAAAATCGGTAACAATTGCCGGCTTGACAGTAATGTCGTTATTTATCATAATTGCCGTTTAGGCAACAATTTGGTGATTCAGGCAAACAGCACGATCGGTTCAACAGGCTTTGGTTATTCATTTATCGATAACGCCCAAAGACTTATTCCGCACAATGGCGGGGTTATAATTGAGGATTTTGTCGAGATAGGAGCCAACTGCTGCATTGACAGGGCCAAATTTGATAATACTATAATAGGAACCGGTACAAAGTTAGATAACCTTGTTCATATAGCACATAACGTAGTCATCGGCAAATGCTGCCTGATAACAGCGCAGTGTGCCATCGCCGGCAGTTCCAGGCTCGGTAATGGTGTTGTCATGGGAGGTCAGGTCGGTGTGAGGGACAATATTGAAATAGGCGATGGAGCAATGATTGCCGGGCAATCAGGCGTTACCCAGGACGTAGAAGCCGGACAAACACTGTTTGGCTGCCCGGCACTCGAAAAGAAAGAGGAATTCCGGATAATCAGCGCCAGGAGACGTTTGCCCAATATGGCAAAGCAGGTAAAGCAATTAATCAAGAGGGTAGAAAAACTTGAAGCTGCAGAAGACGATAAAGAGTGAGGGCAAGATGCACGGTCTTGGCTTGTTCGGAGGTGAGGAAACAAAGCTTGTTTTCCGGCCCGCTCCTGCGAATTCCGGAATAACCTTCATTCGTACCGATGTCCCTGAACCCGTACGGATTAGTGCCGTTGCTCCCAATATAGCAGAGCGAAGCCGCCGTACAACATTAAAAAAAGGGGCTGTGAGTATAGAAACCATCGAACATTGTCTTGCAGCAATCAATGCACTTGAGATTGATAATATGATCGTAGAAGTTAACGGCTCAGAGTTACCAGCCCCTGACTGCAGCAGTGCCGAGTACTTCAAGGTACTTAAACACGCGGAATTGGTTGAGCAGAATGTAAGCCGGAAAGAATTTATTATCCAGAAGCCCGTTACTATTACCGCCGGGGATGCATGTATTTATGCCCTGCCGTATTCCGACGACGGATTAAATCTGACTTATGACCTGGATTACGGCGGTCACACCGGTATCGGCAGGCAGATTTTCAGTTGTCGTCTGACACCGGAGAGTTTCGAGAAAAATCTGGCGCCGGCCCGCACATTTTTACTCGAAGCTGAAGCCAAGCAGTTTCAGAGCAGGGGAATGGGAACTCACATCAGCCCGAGAGACCTTTTAGTCATCAACTCTGACGGACCTATTAAGAACAGTTACAGATTTCCCGACGAGTGTGTTCGGCATAAGATTGTTGATTTAATCGGTGATCTTGCCCTGGTCGGTCGAGCAATCAAGGGCAGGATTGTTGCGTATAAGAGCGGACATTCGCTGAACCAGCAGCTCGCAAAGAAATTATACGAAGCAGCCCAGCAGCAGGAGCAAATAGCCAGGTTCGGAACCGATGCGCTGCTGGATATTCGGCAGATTACGAAGATTCTGCCGCACAGATACCCTTTTTTATTAGTGGACAAAGTAATTGAAATAGAAGGTCATACTCGAATAAAGGGCATAAAGAACGTAAGTTTTAACGAGCAGTTTTTCCAGGGCCATTTCCCCGGCACTCCTATTATGCCGGGAGTTCTTATCGTCGAAGCAATGGCACAAGTGTCCGGCTTGTTATTTGCACAGAGGCTCGAACATACCGGGCAACTGGCAATGCTCCTGAGTATGGACAACGTAAAACTGCGTAAACCCGTTGTTCCCGGAGATCAGCTTATTCTTACTGCCGAGACACTCAGATTGAGGAAAAGAACAGCACATTGTCGGTGCAAGGCCATGGTCGGCGATACAGTAGTCGCCGAAGCTCAAATCAAATTTATGCTCGTTGACGACGAGAAAGTATAGAAACTTTTGTTAAGGTGATAATTGTTTGTTATTATCTAAAACCGATATATAAATCTTCCAATAACTATCGGAGGTTAAAGAAAAAGAATGGAATTACAGATCCATCCAAGCGCAGTAATTCATAAAGACGCCGAGCTGGCTGACGGAGTTAAAGTTGGACCCAATTGTGTCATCGATAGCGGGGTCTCAATCGGGACAGGTACCATACTCGAGCCAAATGTGGTGATTAGCAAGGATGTCAAAATCGGAGAAAATAATCATTTTTTCCCGAATTGCGTGATTGGTAACCGGCCGCAGACGCTGAATTTGAGCTTGGACGACGAAATCGGCAGGCTTGTCATAGGCGATGGAAACGTCATTCATGAGCAGGTAACAATCCATCCGGGTATGCATCCGGGAACGCAGACCACAATTGGTAATAATAATTTCATTATGATCGGCGCCCACATTGGACACGACTGCACTCTTGGAGACAAGATTGTTATGAGCAATCTCGTTCAGATAGGCGGTCACTGCAAAATCGATAACGGTGCCTGGTTCAGCGGTCTGTCAGGGGCACACCAGTTTGTTACCATAGGCAAGTGGTGCTACGTTGCGGGTCTTGCCGGAATTACCAGGGACATACCGCCTTTTTTGACAATCAGCGGGCATTATCCACCACGAGTTCGTGGGGTTAATAAGCGAGGTTTAAAACGAGCCGGCCTGGACGAACAACAGCAGATGCGAATATTCAACGCGTATAAAAAACTCTACCGAAAAAAAGGTTCGTTGCTGGAGAATGCAAAAGCTCTGACGCAGGAGAACGGACTCGATGAAAATGTTCAGGCTATAATTGACAGCATAACCAAAAGCAGCACGCATCAGTACGGCAGATATCTCGAAACGTTTAGATGACATTAAGTATCAGGGTCATTAACCACTGACAATAGACTTTAGCATGGAAGTAAAACAGCAAACCAAAGGTAAACAATGCAAAAAACTAAAGTGAGAACTGCTGTTATCGGCGCAGGAAAAATGGGGGGCATACACGCGAAGGTCTATGACCAGTTGGAGCAGAGTGATTTTATTGCCGTGGTCGATATCGATGCTGACAAGGCCCGGCCCCTGGCCGAGCAATATAACTGCTCGGCCTTTTCCGATTATAACGAAATCCTCGATAAGGTTGACGCGGTAACGATTGCAACTCCAACGGTAACCCATCTGAATCTGGCAAAATTATTTATTGAAAACAATATCGCGGTACTTATTGAAAAGCCGCTCGCGGCCAACGTCACCGAAGGCCGAAATATTGCAGAGCTTGCAAAGAAGCACGACGTTGTTGCCGCAGTGGGTCATTCCGAGCGATGTAATCCCGTTGTGCAGGCCATCAAAAGGCTCGATATCGAGCCGAAATTTATCGAGGCCAACCGCATCAGCCCTTATCCCTTCCGCTCGACCGATGTCGGAGTTGTGCTGGATGTGATGATTCACGATATAGATATTATCCTGTCCCTGGCTGCGAGTAAAATCACGAAGATAGACGCGGTCGGTCTCGGTGTTATCGGAGAAAAGGAAGATATCTGTAACGCAAGAATTGTATTCGAAAACGGCTGCATTGCGAATGTTACCGCTTCGAGACTGGCATTGAAAACGGAAAGAAAGGTTCGGGTCTTCAGCCGGCAGGTGTATGTGAGCCTGGATTATTTTAAAAAGAGCGGTATTGTTATAAAGGCAGACCCGAACATCAACGTTGTCAAGTGGATAAAGGAGCAGCAGGAGGCAGGAGATTTCGACCTCACGACGGTAAATTGGCCGGATTTATTGCACATCGAAGAGCTTGACATAGATGATAAAGAGCCTGTCCGTCTGGAGCAGGAGAACTTTCTGCGGGCTGTTATGGACCGTGATTTTATGCCTGAGGTCAGTGCCGAAGAAGGCCTGGCCGCCCTGGAATGCGCCGAGAAAATTCTGGAATCAGTCGAAAAAAATCAATGGAACGAAAAAATAGAGCATAACACTTGATTGACGGCCCACTATAATAAATGAAACTTAACATTTATATGAATTACGGTTTTTTCAGAGGTGAAAATTATGATTAGCAAGTCCTGGTATTGTGGAATGTTGACGGCTGTTGTTTTGATATGCGGCTGCAGCGAGACAGCGAAAGAGGCGAACATTGAAAGGAATATAATGAAGTCGCAATCGAATCTGGTGAAGCTCCAGACAAGTATGGGAAATATCGTTCTTGAGCTTAATGCCCAGGCCGCACCTGTTACCGTTAAGAACTTCCTCCAATATGTTGAGGATGGCTTTTATGACGGGACAATATTTCACAGGGTCATACCGGGCTTTATGATACAAGGGGGCGGTTTCACGGAACAGATGGAGAAAAAAGAAACGCGTGAGCCAATCGTTAACGAAGCAAGTAACGGCCTGCCAAATGAGCCAGGCACTATCGCGATGGCTCGGACAAACGACCCAAACAGCGCAACCTGCCAGTTTTTCATTAACCACGCCAACAACAGACCTTTGAATTACGTTGAGAACGGTAATCCCGGATATGCTGTCTTCGGCAAAGTAATTGAGGGAATGGACACCGTCGAAGCAATTGCCTCAACAAAAACTACGACACGGAAGGGTTATCAGAACGTTCCGGACAAACCTGTCGTAATAAAATCCGCTAAAGTCATCTCAAAATAATTTCGAGGCCAGCACCGCCAAGCAGATTTTTCAGATCTTCAGTTTTAGCTCGCTGACGAGCTGATGAGCCAGGCGAGTCGGTTCCGGCAGACGGTATTTAACCGCACAGGCCACGGTGATTTCTATCGCATCTTTCAGCAGGCATTTATTGCCCACCGAAACGAAAACCGGCTTGACGTTTGTGCGCGTTCTAAGTACAGCGCCGATTGTTTCGGACTGAGTGTTCGGTGTACCCTTTTTATCCTTCAATAATTTGTACGCACCTTTTTCCAATCCAGGCTCTTCATAGACACCGGTTAACCTGCTTTTTGCACAGCCGATAGTCGGCTTATCGAAGAATAAACCCAGATGGGCCGCAATACCGAGCCTGCGTGGATGTGCTATTCCCTGGCCGTCGATAATAAATACGTCCGGCTTGCTCTTTAGTTTTTCAACGGCAGCGATACAGACCGGGGCTTCACGAAAAGACAGCAGGCCCGGTATGTAGGGAAACGTTACTTTTCTTACCGCACTGGCTGTTTCTATAACGGCGAAATCAGGCGGCTTCAGTACCACAACAGCGGCAAAGATTTTTTTGCCGTCTTTGCTGAATGCACAGTCGATACCGCAAATCAGCTCCGGCGGATTTTTCAGGGGCGTAAAACGTACCCTTGAGGCAAGATTCCTCTGGCACTCCCGCGCTTGTGAATATGACAAATCCCAGCTATGTAACTTTTTCATAGGTTGCTGATGAATATTACTGAATGTCGAATTATCAATAAACATTTTACCTTTTTGCGGCTGTGTGGTACAATTGTTAGTTTGGTTTATTGCAGGATTTTTCACAGCAGTACGGTAGGAGTAATAAGAACGTAAAATGGTCAGGCGAATAGATAAAGCAATCAGGATTACAGGTGCCGCCGAGCACAATCTCAAAAATATCAATCTGGATATCCCCCGCGATAAGCTGGTGGTAATCACCGGTATCAGCGGCTCAGGCAAAAGCTCACTCGCATTCGATACGATTTACGCCGAAGGCAGGAGGAAATATGTCGAGTCGCTCAGCACCTACGCCCGCCAGTTCCTCGAGCAAATGCAGAAACCGGCGATCTCGGATATTACCGGCCTGCCCCCAACTATCGCCATTGAGCAGCGAAGCGCCAGCAGCAATCCCCGCTCGACGGTGGCGACCACCACTGAAATTTATGATTATTTCAGACTTCTTTTTGCCCGCGTGGGTCAGCCCCACTGCTGGGTATGCGGCCGGGAAATTACCAGCCAGCATTCATCCCAGATAGTCGATTCGATTCTCTCAAGGCCCGAGGACACCAAGCTCCAGATTTGCGCCCCGCTGGTCCGCGGCAAAAAAGGCGAGCACAAAGATATTTTCACCGGCATACAACGGGAAGGCTTTGTCCGCGTGCGGGTTGACGGGGCTGTCTATGACGTGCGCAACGTTCCGGTTTTGAACAAGAATAAAAAGCACGATATCGCGGCGGTTGTTGACAGGCTGATAATCAAGAACTCGATTCGCGTGCGCCTGGCTGATTCCGTCGAGACGGCACTCAAAGTGGCAGACGGTATCCTTCTCGTGCTCGTGCAGGAACCTCATACCAGTAAAACAAACGGCGGCGACGGCAAGTGGCAAGAGGTTATTTACAGCGAAAAATTTGCCTGCCCAAAACACCCCCAGGCAAGTCTCGAAGAACTCTCGCCCCGCCTCTTCAGTTTCAACAGTCCATATGGGGCATGCAGAAGCTGCGACGGCCTGGGGACGATTCTTGAGTTTGACCCCGACCTCATAGTGCCGGATAAAAGCGTCTCGATGGAAAACGGCGCTATCGATGCCTGGCGTAAAGGCGGCAAGAGAATGAATATCTTCTATAACCGCCTGGTCAAAAGGTTCTGCAAAAAAATGGAAATCAGCAAATCGAAACCTTTTAGCGAGATACCGAAAGAGTTCGTACAGATTCTCATGCACGGCACGACGGCGGCCGACAAAAAAAAATACGGCATCGCATTCGAAGGTGTTGTCCCGAATCTTGACAGGCGATGGAAAACCACTACCAGCGAGTACGTCAAAACCAGACTGCACAGCTACCTGTCGGAACAGCCCTGTCAAGGCTGCGGCGGCACTCGGCTTCGACCCGAGGCCATCGCTGTAACCGTCGGAGGCAGAAGCATACACGACCTGTCCGCGCTTAGTATCGAAAAGGCGCAGAAGTTTTTCAGCAAACTTAAGCTGGACGAAGAAAAAACCGTTATCGGTACCGCTGTCTTAAAAGAAGTAAAGGCCCGGCTGAAATTCATGGTCGATGTCGGGCTCGGATATTTGACCCTGGACAGGACCAGCAGCACACTTGCCGGCGGTGAGGCGCAGCGAATCCGCCTGGCTACGCAGGTCGGCAGTGGCCTTGTTGGAGTCTGCTACGTGCTGGACGAGCCGACGATAGGCCTGCACAAACGCGACAACGACCGATTGCTTGGCATATTGCAGAGACTGGCACGCCTGGGCAATACGGTCATAGTGGTAGAGCACGATGAAGATATAATCAGAAGTGCCGACCATATTATCGATATAGGTCCAGCGGCCGGCGCCCACGGCGGCGAAGTCGTCGCGCAGGGCACCCTGGAAGATATAACCGGATGCGAACAATCGCTCACCGGAGATTACCTGAGCGGCCATAAGAGTATATCACTGCCCGTAAAACGCAGAAAATACAACCTGCGAAAATGCATCGAGGTAAAAGAGGCGGCGGAAAATAATCTTAAAAATATCGACGTCAAGTTTCCCCTCGGCGTATTTACCTGCGTAACGGGTGTTTCCGGCTCGGGCAAGAGCACTCTGGTAACCCGGATTCTGCTTCGGGCATTGAAGCGTCGGCTGTACCACTCGCGCGAAAAGCCGGGCCGGCACAAAAACATCCTCGGCATTACACAAATCGATAAGATAATAGAGATAGACCAGTCGCCCATCGGCAAAACACCGCGCAGCAACCCGGCCACATATACGGGTGTTTTCGACCTTATAAGGAAACTGTTTTCAATGACGCGCGAGGCCAAGATTCGCGGCTATAAGCCCGGCCGGTTCAGCTTCAACGTTAAAGGCGGACGCTGCGAATACTGCCGCGGACAGGGAACAAAAAAGATTGAAATGCACTTTCTCCCGGATGTCTATGTAATCTGCCAGAGTTGCCGTGGTACAAGATACGGCCCGGAGACACTGCAGGTTACATATAAAGGCAAAAATATCGCCGAAGTGCTGGAAATGAGGATAGATGAATCACTCGGTTTTTTCTCGAATTTCCCGAAGATTACCCGCATATTGCAGACGCTGGCCGATGTCGGCATGGGTTATATGCAGCTTGGCCAGTCCTCGACGACCCTCTCCGGCGGAGAAGCCCAGCGCGTAAAGCTCTCGGCCGAACTCGGCAAGGCCGCTACCGGCCATACCCTGTACCTGCTC
>JACKQG010005349.1_pt1 | contig 14228 bp, 13 predicted proteins | sample 8237621 | NCBI WGS metagenome assembly JACKQG01 (sample SAMN15677084, study PRJNA649215) | marine metagenome | biome: marine; feature: Black Sea; material: saline water; isolation source: suspended particulate matter (SPM) from the Black Sea western gyre | collected 2013-06-09/2013-06-10 | depth...
ATGATTCAGTTTTATTGGTTAAATTGGTTCCATTGGTTTGGTTGGTTAACAAATCAAACAAATTAAACCAATAAAACCAATCGGACAATTTGAATTAGTATTATAATCTTAGAGTCTTGGTGTCTTGGTGGCTGAACTATTACCAAAAAGGTAATAACAAGATGAAAACACACTGGTGTGTTCGGGTATTTTTGATAAGCATTATATTTTGTTTTGCAGCGTGTACTTCAACAAGTCTGGAAGTACGCAAGAAACAGGCGGAAGCAGGTAGACATCTGGGCGAAGCCTATTTAGAACAAGGCAATTCTTCATTGGCTTTAAGAGAATTTCTTAAAGCCAAAGAGCTTTACGACAATGATCAATTTCTGCATGATGATCTGGGACTTGCCTATATGGCCAAGGACAGACTGGACCTTGCAATCGAACACTTCAAGAAAGCCCTGGCAATTGACCCCGGCTATGCTCCCGCCAAAAACAACTTGGGGACAGCCTATATGAAAAAGAAGGACTGGGACACGGCCATAAAATATTTCAAGGAGGTTGCCGGAGATCTGATTTACGCCACGCCCCAATTTCCCCTGTCAAATCTGGGCTGGGCCTATTATAACAAAGGAGAGTATGAACTTGCTTTAAAATATTATCAAGAGGCTCTGGAGATGAATTCTCAGTTTCTCAATGCTTTGCGCGGCCTTGGCGTAACTTACATTGCCATGGGCAAGGGTCCGGAAGCGGTGGCAGTGCTTGAAGTCAGCGTGAAACACTATCCGCAGATCGCCCAACTGCATTTCGATCTTGGCGAGGCTTACACCTTGTCGCGTAATTATGAAAAAGCATTTAACGCTTTTCAAAAGGTGCTTAAATTGGTTCCCGATTCCCCTTTAGCCCGGAAAGCTAAAATAGAGTCTCAAAAGATAAAGCATTTCCAATAATAAAAAAGTCCCCCTGTTTTATTACAGGGGGACTTTTTTGTGCCCTTCGGTCTATTGATCAGCAGTTTACGTCAACCCCCCAGGTCGCGTTGCTCTAAAATAACGATCCTGGGGGTAATAAATATCAGCAGCTCTTCCAGATCATCGGAAGTATTTTTTCTCTTGAAAAACCAGCCTAAAAGCGGGATGTCCTTTAATCCCGGCACTCCGGAGACACCGTCGCGTTTCGTTGCTTTTCTGATTCCGCCGATAATAACCGTATCACCGTCATTGACCAGCAGCTTGGTAGAGGCTTCCTTGGTGGTAAAGGAAATCTGGTTATTGATGACCGCGCCGATTTCATTATTCTTGACCGTGATCTCCATAGAGATGCGGTGGTCAGGAGTTACGTGTGGTGTAACCTCCAGTTCCAAGGCGATGTCTTTGAACTCCGTGGTGGTATTGCCGTCGGCGTCAAGCTTGTTGAAAGGATAACTTAAGCCCTGTTTGATGGTTGCCGGAGTATTGTCAAGGGTCAAAATCTTCGGGGAGGAAATGATCTTGACCATTCCCTTAGATTCTGAAGCAGCTATCTGTGCATTCACAATTGAAATCTGGGAACCAGCCGTCCTGAGGAATGTAATGCCGAGCTGTCCCAGGCTTGATGCGGGCGGGTTCGTGGCGGACATATCGAACGCAAGATCACCGCCAAATTTGGCGTTGTGTGACCCGCTGGTATTGTCGTAAGCCGGGCTGCCGGTTACTTGCCACTGGGTTCCGAGATCCCTGGAAAAGGTGTTGGTGGCTTCAACGATCCGGGCTTCGATGATGACCTGCGGCGTTACTTTGTCGATTTGTTCTACGGTCTCTTTAGCCTGTTTTATCTTTTCAGCCACATCCGTGATGATGATCTGATTGTTGCGGGTATCTACCGTAATACTGCCGCGTCCTTCGGTCAGTACGATATGCGGCAGTACGTCAGCGCTGGCATCGGCATAGTTGACGGAAATAAACTCGGTCAGCAGTGGTTCCGCCGCTATTTTTTGAGCAGTCGTTTTCTGTTGTGTCGCCAACTCGGACTGTCTTTGGGTTGCTTCCTGTTCGAGGGTCTTCTGAGTAGCTATCCGGACTATATCACCTTCATAAACCATGCCGAGCATATTCATCCTCAGTACCAGATCGAGAACTTGATCCCATGGTACCGGTTTGTCAAATGTTAACGTCACCGATCCGGATACATCCTTGTCTATGGCAAAGTTTTTTTTGCTTACATCCATCAAAATGCGAAACACGTTTTTGATATCGGTTTGATAAAAATTCAGGGCGATCTTCTCTCCTGCATATTTGCCGGAGGGTTGTGGGGCAGCTGTTGCAGTTGCTGCTATTTCCGGCTTTTCGTCTGCAGTTGCGGCCATCGGTTGCATCGTAACTTTTTTCCAGGGTGGCAGTTTGGCTTCATCAAGAGTTTTAGGTGGTATTGAGGACGCTTCGAAATGGAGCATCAAAAGATCACTGACCTGTTCAGCTACATAAGGCACGGATTCCCGCAGCTCGATGGAAATCATGGAAATTTCCTTCATTTTTGGTGTTTGCAAGGGAGTTATCCGATCAACAGCACTTGCAAAACGTGTAGTAATCATCGGTCGCTGACGATACTCCGGAATATTAGTATTATAAAGGTTGAGCAGAAGTTTTTTCTCATTAATCTTTTTGATATCGTATTGAATCGGTTTTGTGGTTCCAATAATAATGGTCGATTTGCCGGCTTCTTCGCTGGAAAAATCTATGCGGTTAACCCATGCGGGTTTAGATTCATCTACTTCTAAAGGTTTGACTTCCTTAGGTGAAGCCGCTGTTTGTATTTCAGCTTGCGCGGGCGCGGCGGCAGTCTTTGTTGTGGAACCCACCTGAATTACAAGTCCGTTTTCCGATGAATTGGCGGAAACAGCGGAAAGGTATCTTGCGGCTGTATCGAGAACGACCCTGACTCTGTCGGGATAACCGTAATGACGAACAGTCTTTACCCATTTCGAGCCGACGGGGATGGTTTGTTCTTTTTGAAAGGGGCTTTTGACGCCAAACAGGTCAAAAATGATCCGTGCCGGGCTGGTGGTGATGAAAAATTTGTAATCTTTAATGGTGCCATCGGCATTAACAAAGATATTTATGCTGTCTGCAAGTTCAGCAGAAGATATCGATTCCAGCCGGATTGCAGCTGCAGTGCTTGCTGCCGCAGACATCGCCTGCGTTTCAGCAGCCGGCCTTTCTTCTTGGGTTTTAATAACCTGTTCAGTGGAGGTTGAAGCCGGTGGAACTTTATTAAATATTACTTTGAGGTCGTTGTCCTGGCGGATTACTTCATAAGAAGCATCTTGCTTTAATGCAATTTCAATACGGGATGTATGCCCTTTGTCAGTCAGTTCAGAAGCATTGATAGAACCGACTAAATCACTCTCCGGCATGTAGGTCGTATTGATGTCGCCCAGGGCTGTTTCCGGGAAATATAGCAGTACACCCAGGGGAACAGGCTGTTTGACGGAAGTATATGACAGCAATTGATTACCTTTAATCCCTACGGAAAACGCTTCAGAATCTTCGGTGGTGGATATCTGGGTGATAAGTTTGGACGCAATAGATTCAACAGCACCTTTTTCCGTCTGCTTGGTTGCCATTTGGTTGGAAGCGCATCCAGCCAAGAGGATAACTGCAATCAATATAAAGAAGGCTGTGGCTCTTATTTGCAGCAATTTATTGATTTCAAAGTTCATGTTACTCTCCAGGAGGTTTCTGAATTATAAGTGGCCTTTTTTGGACAGAGACCTTGCCGTAAATGTTTTCAACCTCTTCGGCAACAATGACCCTGTCCGCCAAAATCTCTACTATCTTGCCGGAACGGGTTCCGATATAAGTACCTTTTGTAACGACATATCCTTTCCCCGTAGCATCTTCCACCAAGGCTCTATTTCCACTAAGAGAACGGATTACTCCAACAAGCTGGAGCTGGCTCAAGTCCAACTTTTCAAGAGGTGTAAGCGGCTTGCGTTTTTCAGTTTTTTTCCTGGGCATTACAGCCGCCACCTCTTTTTCTTTAAGTAAAGGTTCGAACGGATCAAGCTTCCCTTGCGGATTATAGATATTGGTGCTGTCACGTACTACTAATTTTTGAACGGTCGGGGCCAGGGAGGCAACTAGCTTTTTGTCTTTTGCTTCAGATTCGGCTTGTGTGGTAACAGCCGGAAGCTTGGTTTTTGGTTTTAAAGTAGTTTTTTGGGCGGTTTTTACTTTTGACTCCGGGGGTTGGGCCGCCGCAATTATCGTTTTTGGCTCCGGCATTTGTTTTACTACAGCCGCAGTTTTTGGTTCCGGCATTTGCTTGGTCGCCACAGTCGCTTTGGGTTCTGGAGCTTGCTTTTTTATTTCAGGCTTGGCCGTGTCTACTTTCTGGAGCTTTTTGGGAACCGCCGCTTTCTTTTTGGCAACTATTTTTTTGGTAATCACCTTGGGCTTGGGGGGTGCTTCAGCCTGCTGGTCACACCCCCAGATAAGGGGTAATAAACACAAAAAACAGATAATGGTACGTATGGCGGCAGGATATTTCAACATAATTAGATGTTCTTTTCGTTTTGTTTTATTGAGTTTGTTTTTTTAACTACTTACTTTTTCTTTTTTTTCTTACTTTCGTTTTCAATAAACCGGTAAGTGATAGCCGTACATGATGTTGTCAGGCTTAATTCTTTTGTTTCACCCTTTTGAGCGGTTATGCCGATATTGTCAATGTTGACAATTCTGGACAGTCTTGAGACTTTGTCAAAGAACATGGCAACATTGTGGTAACTTCCGGAGACCTTAACCGATACAGGAATTTCAGCATAGAAAGCTTTTTTATTTTCGGGTTTGGGTTCAAAAAGGGCAAATTCCAGGCCGCTATCCTGGCCGGAGCTTGAAATGCTCGCCAGCAAATTAGGAATCTCCTTTTTTTCGGGAAGCGCTTTCATGACAATTTTGAATTCATTTTCGGCATCTTTAAACTGTTTCCGAACAGCACGCAGTTTTCTGGCCTTTGCTTTAAACCTTGTAAGCTTTTGTTCAAGCTCCTCATAATCCCCGGTTAATTTATCTATTTTTTCCATTTTAGGTAGATACGAGAAATATACAATCGGGCCGGCAAACAAAACGATGATTCCCAAACTTATCAGAAGCCGGTATAGCTTGGACAGTTTTCCGATCTTGTCCATTGCTTTGAAGAGCGGTTCGGTTATTTTAGATATTTTAGAAAGATCGATTTTTTTCATCGTTAGCCTTAAAGTTGCAGCCATTTATTTTTTACCTTTTTCATCTTTTTCCGTTTCCGCTTTAGTACAGGAGATTTCAAAACTTTTTAGATTCATATTTTTTACCTTCTGTGTTTTTGATCGCTGTAAATTTACGTTGGTAAAACGTTTTGAAGACTCAAGACGGGTCATGAAATCGGCTATTGTTTTATTATCCAGGGCAATACCTTTAATGCTAATTTGGTCTCCTGTCGCTTGAAAGCTGGTGAACCATAAGCGTTTGACGGGCCTGTCTTCTTTTCCTTCCAAATCGTCTGAAGTTGAACTTGCCGTCTCATGGGCCACCATTTGGGTCATATCGTCCATCAGGCGGACAGCTTCTGTGCGTTTTGATTCAAGATCCTTAATAACGGCTATCTTCTGTTTTAGCTTTTTGAGTTCGCCGTTAATTCTATCTACCTCTTTGGCGTCTTTTTCAACCCTGGCAATCTCAGTATTTATCTGAGCTATTTTAGCGTCAAGTTCTTCGATCTTATTTTTCAGGATGGTGTTGTAGTAGAACATGGCCACAAGGACCATGGTTAAAAAGAGCACAAAAACAGTTACCTGCCGGCGTATATTTTCTACTTTGCGCTTCGTTCGATAAGGTAGTAAATTAACTTGTATCATTTTTATTCAACTTTTCTTATTGCCAGTCCCATACAAATAGCCGCCTGCGGCGCTATTTTTTCAAGATAGGAAGAATCAAGGCCACTACTTTCTATAGAAAACTTGTCAAAGGGGTTTATAATTTCAACTTCCGTTGAAATTTCATCAGACAGAAGTTGTCGAAATTCCGTGATGTTGGCTCCGCCACCGCTTAGAATAATTTTTGAAATATGATCATCAGGGTACGTAGAATAAAAAAAGTCGATGGCCCGTCTTATTTCGGTAGTCCAGTCGGAGACAACCGATGATACAATGTTCGCCAAATCTTTAGCAGAGATTATTGCCGACTGCTCGCTAAGTTTGATCTTTTCGGCTTCCTCTATAGAGCAGTCTGCCAGCGAAACGATTTGTTGATTGATTTGGCCGCATCCAAGTGAAACATCCCGCATGAATACAGAAGAATAACCTTTAAGGATATTTAATGAAGTTTTGCTGGCTCCGATATCAATCAGGGCAACGCTTTCTTCCTCAGTGGCATAATTAAACTCAAAGATGTTTTGCAAGGCAAAAGAATCAATATCAAGTATCACGGTATGCAGTCCGGCCAATTCGATCAGATGGATGTAGTCGCTGACCATTTCCTTCTTGGCGGCAACAAGGAGCACATTCATTTGATTCGGGTTTTGGTCGTTTTCCCCCAGTATTTGGAAATCTAAGTTTACATCACTGATGTCAAAGGGGATGTACTGTTCGGCTTCAAAATGAATTGTCTCTTGAAGTTCATCTTCTGTCATTGTTTGGACACTAATTTTTTTAACAATAACCGAGTAGCCGCCGATGGAAATGGCAACATTTTTATTTTTTATGTTATTAGCGCTAAATAGTTCACGGATAGCCGCAGATACGGCGTCATGATCTTTGATCGTACCTTCTTCTATTAAGCCTGGTGCGATTTTAAGCATCCCAAAATTGTGCAGGACATTCTCCGTTTTGGTTTCTATAACTTCAGCGGCTTTAATGGCGCTGGAGCCGATATCCAAGCCTACAAGATGGGTTTTTTTCTTAAAAAACATAATATACCCTTAATGGCCTAATCGCTGAAAACTTTGTTTTTTTCAGAAAGGTTAAAGCCTAATGCTAATAAAATTTTCCGTTGAGTTTCCATGCGGCATGGCATACCTTTTTCTATCCGCGCGATAGTAATAGGTGATACATTCGCCTTGCGAGCCAGTTCGGTTTTGCTCATCAGAATAGCTTCTCTAACCTTCTTTAAGGAGTTAGCGCTCATAAAAAAAACCTTAATATATTACGTTTTATCTCAAAAGTCTACCTTCACCAACAAAGGATCCAGCTAAATTTGAATCGAATGATTTCAATCATCGGGAAAAGTTATGGTCTTGTCAAGCACTTTTATGCGTAATTATGCATAATTTATATATAATTACATTATATTGTGTTGCTTTTAATTATAACACAATATATAGTGTGATAAAAATACGATAAAATAAGTACAAACAAGCAAAATCAGCAAATTTAGGTATACTACACCCCTATAGGGCCGGATTCTTTAAGTAAAGACAAGTTGGAGTAATATTTTTGGCAGCACAACTCAGAATCTTGACTTTGATCTTTTGATTCCATATATAGTGGAAGAGATGCTGGACCCAGCATCATTTCGCCTTTGGCAAATGACGTCACCCACACCAACTCGTCGCTTTGCCCGTCTCTGTCCGGAGCGGCGAAGCTTCGCCAGGAGAAATTTGAGTTTTGCTTAAGAATTTCCAGAAATCAGAAGAAAGCATCAAGCCTTTCAGACTGGTCAAATACTTTACATTTACCAGCCTGGTTGTCATATTTGTCGGCACGCTGGTTCTTTCTCTGCTTAACACCCATTGGGCCAGGACCGTGCAGCAGCGGAAAAGTGAAGAATATGCCCGGCTATTGATAGAAAACCTGAACCATCAAGTGTTTTTGCAGTTCATCATCCCGGTCGCCTTGAAGTTCGGCAAGATTCAACTCAGTGATGAAAAACAGTTCGATTACATGGATAAGGTTGTTCGCAGTACCCTTTACAGTTTTAAAGTTGATATGGTCAATATTTTCGATATGAATAACACGATTTCTTACAGTTTTGATAAAACCGTGGTCGGCAAAAAAGATTTTGGCGGCAAAGCATATCAGGATGCAATTTCCGGCAAGTCGACTTCAAAACTGCTTCAAAGGGGCAATTGGTTAGAAATATTTTTTGGATTTCCCCGGAACAGCAAATTAATCACCTTTGCGCCCCTACGTGCCGAAAAGCCACTTTCCAGGATATCGGGCCCGGTGCTTGGCGTTGTGGAAATCGTACAGGATTTATCGGAAGATTATAAAGCCATTTTCGATTTTCAGATACGCGTTATCAGCACCTGTACCGTAGTCATGGGCCTGCTCTGTTTCGTGCTTTTCTTTGTGGTCAGAAGGGGTGAAAGAATCACTGCAAAACGGTCCTTGGAGAGGCTGCGCCTTCAAAGGCAGTTGAGTCGAGCCCAACATTTGTCTTCTCTGGGCGAGATGGTTGCAGGCATTTCTCATGAGATCCGTAATCCGTTAGGCATTATTAAAAGTTCATCAGAACTTTTAGAGAAAAAAATGGCCGGCTTTGATCCTTCAAACGGCATTCCAGCTATAATTACCGAAGAAGCCGATCGTTTAAATAATATCATTACAGACTTTTTAAACTTTGCTAAACCCAGAAGTCCGCATCTAACTGCCTGCAGTATTGTTGATGTTCTGGAAAAAAACATCACCTTCCTATCATCACAGATCAAAGCAGAAGGCTACATTATAAAAACGCATTATAATGATAATACTCCGGAAATAACCGCCGATTCCGATATGCTGTATCAGGCGTTTCTTAACATTATATTGAATGCCATGCAGGCCATGCCGGATGGTGGCAAAATTTATGTTGAAATCAGTTCAAGCACAGATACTGTAACCATCAATTTTGAAGATGAAGGCCAGGGGATACCCGAAGATCTTACAGATAAGATATGGGATCCATTTTTTACCACCAAGGAAAGAGGAACAGGACTGGGTCTTGGTATCGTAAAAAATATCATCGAATCTCACGGGGGCAAGGTTCACATTGTCAACAGGACGGATTGTGGTGCCCGGGTTACGGTGGAAATACCAGTAGTGCAGGAGGTCTAATCATGGAAACAATCATGATTGTAGACGATGAAAAGAATTACCCGCTGATATTAAGTGCGATCCTGGAAGAAGAAGGATTTGAAAGTTTAACCGCCAACAGCGGCCGGGAGGCACTTGATATCATGAAACATTCCGATGTTGACCTTGTGCTGACCGATATGAAAATGCCTTCCATGGACGGTATCGAGTTGCTTGAGCATATCAAAACAGCAGACCCGGAGCTGCCGGTCATCATGATGACGGCTCACGGAACTGTGGATAAGGCTGTGGAGGCAATGCAGAAAGGTGCTTACAGTTATGTTCTCAAACCTTTTAACAACGAACGTCTGGTTCTTTATGTCAACAAAGCCATTGCCATGTATCGGGTGGTCAAAGAAAACCGGCGCCTGCGCGATGCCGTCGAATCCCAGTACAGTTTCGGAAACATCATCGGTAAAAGCAAAGCCATGCAGGATGTTTTCGAATCCATTCGCAAAGTTGCACCGGTGAACGCAACGGTGCTAATCGAAGGTGAAAGCGGAACCGGAAAAGAGCTTGTGGCCAAATCGATTCATTTTAACGGACCGCGGCGTGATAAGCCTTTTGTGGCGGTGAACTGTAGTGCGCTTGCTGAAAGTCTGCTCGAAAGCGAGCTTTTCGGTCATGAAAAGGGCGCTTTTACCGGTGCCATCGCCATGAAAAAGGGCCGATTCGAACTGGCTAATGGCGGAACGCTGTTTTTGGATGAAATCGGTGAACTTTCACCCAATCTTCAGATCAAGCTTCTGCGCGTTTTACAGGAAAAGGTCTTTGAACGGGTTGGCGGGGTGAAGCCTGTGGCCGTCGACATTCGAATTATCGCAGCAACCAATAAAATCTTGAAAGATGAAATGCAAACAGGGCGCTTCCGTGAAGACCTTTTTTATCGACTGAATGTGGTTCACATCGTTTTGCCGCCGTTAAAGCAGCGGTTGGAGGATATTCGCCTGCTGACAGACCATTTTATAAAAAAATATGCGGGCGAACATATTTCGGCAAAGCCTTTAACAGGGGTTAACCAGGAAGTTGAACGTCTTTTTCACGATTACAATTGGCCCGGAAATGTGCGCGAACTGGAAAATGTGATTGAACGCGCCATGATCATGTGCACAGGCGAAACCATAACTATATCTGACCTTCCGAAAGATTTTAAAGGTAATGTCCACGACGCCCGGCTTCTCGACAGTGTTCCCACCGATGCCCAATTGTATGAAACACTTGCGGTTATTGAGAAAATGATGATCACGCGGGCTTTGAAACTGACAAACAATGTTCAATCTCAAGCGGCTGCATTGCTAGGGATTGGAAAAAGCGGCTTCAGCAAGAAAATGCATAAATATAAAATTCATGTATAGCCTTGCGGAAATGCATATAAAAGTTTCCAGATGGAAACCGGCGAATTTCTATTTGGAAACTTTTGAGAATTATTGTGCGCTTTGCCGACAAAGGTTTAGAAGACCTGTAGTTTTAACTTGCTGATAATGCAGACATTAAAATATTTTTGTAGATTTATGCAATTTTATCGATATTGGCAAGGAATTTGCATTACTAAATATAAAACTGAGAATTTTCTTCATCAGTTTTCCTCCTTAATGGTCAATCGTGAGCGGCACGATTGGCCATTATTATTTTTGTGGCAGGGTTATTCCGAGTTAGCCGGGGATGCTCTCCTTGGCAATCTCCAGGTAAATTGAGTCCTTATAGTCCGATACAATTGTTTTAAAGGCATTTAAACGCCGCTCATAGTTTCCCATACCGGCATAAATCTGTGCCAGATTAAAAAGCACCTCGTCTTTCATACTGTAATCAGGAGCTGAAACCAGCATCTCAAAATACTTTGCCGCAGTCTTGTATTCTTTTTTGGCTTCATGGGAGTATCCCAGGCTGCTTAAAATGAGGTTTTTAATAAACGGATTATCGCCAAAATCGGAAAGTGATTGATTGTAGAGTTCAATGGCCTGGTCATAATAACCTGCCTGGTAGCATATATTGGCAAATATGAACTGTGCCAGTTTTCCCCCCATTTTTCCGGAATACTTTTGCATGATCAGCTTAAAATCGTTGGCCACATCCAAGTAGGCCTGGTCCGGGCTGCTGTTTTTAATAATCGTCTGGTATTTATTCTGGCTCTGTGCCAGCAGAGCCAGAGCCTTGTCTTCAGCTTTATTTGCAAAATATAGCATTCCGGCTATGGCAATGCTGAGGGTAATAATAAGTCCCAAAGCAACGGATAAGTAAACTTTATGCTTTGTAGCAAATTGCAACAGATTGTGTGTAAAATTGGTGAAGCGGTCAGGCTGCTCCAGGTCTCTTTTGCGTGATCGTGACACTCTTTTTTGGGCCATTATTCCTCCAGTAACAGTTTGATTCTCTGCCAGCCTTCTTCCGGGATTTTTGTCCCTACAACCCGGCACACTTCCCAGCCACAGGCTGAACCGAGTTCGCCGCATTTTGCAAGGCTGTAACCGTTGACGAGGCCGAACAAAAAACCTGCCGCCCAGAGATCACCGGCGCCGGTTGTGTCAAGTACCGCGCCGCTGCCTTTGGGTTCGACAGTTAAGAGGTTGCCGCCATGGGCGACCAAACTTCCCCGTTTTCCGATCTTAAGAGCTGCAATCTGCGTGTTTTCTGCAAGTGCATTGATCGCTTTGGTTTCATTGGAATAGCCGGTAAAGGCTCGCGCTTCATCTTCATTGGCAATGAGAATATCTACAAAGTTATTAACAATTTTTTCAAGAATCTCTTTAGATTCTTCCACTACGGTGAAACTGGCAAGGTCCAGGGATACACGGGCTCCGGCCGCTTTGGCTGCATTTAAGGCCGCCAATATCAAATCCTGATTAAAAACCAGATAACCCTCGATGTGAACAATTGCTGCATTTTCAAAACATTCTTTTGTAATTTCATCGGGTTGCATTTCCGCAGCTGCACCTAAAAATGTCAACATGGAACGCTGTGCATCAGGAGTGATAATAGACAACACCCTACCGGTTGGTGACGATGATTTAAAAAGGGACGGCGCAACATTATATTTTTTTAGATCCGTTTCGAAAATAACACCCATTTTATCCCTGCCGCTTTTACCGACAAAGCCGGCCGGCCCGCCGAGCTTGCCAATACCTACGGCTGTGTTGCATGCAGATCCCCCTGATACTACTTGCGGCTTGCCTGTTGTCATTGACAGAGCATGTTCAATGAAGTCGCTGTCAACATAGGTCATTCCGCCTTTGACAGCGCCGATTCTCTTCAAAAACTCATCGTCCTCACGTGCCAGGATATCGATAAGTGCCGATCCGACACCCACAACCAGTCTTTTGCCCTTAAAGGTCAGTATTTCACTCATACGTTCAGCCATTTAGTTAGTGCCCATCCATAAATACATTTGAGCACTATGTAGTTTCCAATTCATAAATGAGATATTTTTTTCGATGAGCAAGGCCGCACAAGGGTTTTCGCCCGAGGCGTACTTTATGTACGTCGAGGGCGGAAACCCGCGGAGAACGCCGCTCATCGGAAAAATAGCCATTTATGGATGGAAACTAACTACCATACCAGCGACTTATGTATCCACCCCTTGTCGCCGTCGGAATGCTCGATGCGAATCCAGTTACCCTTTCGGTTTAGGATTTTAAACGGGATTCCTTTATCAACCGCAAACAGTATCTCAAAGCCGGTGCCGGGTCCGGATCGGATATTGCACTTGTTGTTTGTGGTAATAACCGCTGGTATTTCCTGGATTAGAGATCTGTGTATCCACCCTTTGTCGCCTTCAAAATCACTAAAATGATACCAGGAACCGGATTTTTTAAGGATATTCAAGGGGTGGTATTTGCCTATTTTCCATAAAGTATCGTACTTTGTCCCGGGTCCACCGCGAATATTGGCCACATCGACAGCAACCGCCAGGCGTTCAGCCATAGCAGTGCTGCTGCATACGAAAAGCAGCAATGTTATTATTATATATGAATAAGGTTTCATAATTAAGCTGTCATTAGTCACTGGTCATTGGTCATTTGCTAAAGGACAACTGATTCCTGCCCCCTGATTACTGTTCACTACTCACTGGTTATTGTAGCCCTGCGTATAAGGAGCGCCTGGCGGCATTTTTTTACAAATGACAAATGACCAATGACGAATGTTACCATAACACAAATCTGCGCCTGCGACTGTCCAGGCGCTCAATGCCCTCTTCTATGGCCGCCTCCAAAGCCGTTTCAAAATCCTTTTGCGAAAGGTGATGCGAGAGTCCCTTTATTTCAGCGGCTCGTCCACAAGGTCGATACTGGGGCATTATATTGGCATAAGTGTTGGTTGAAACTTCTTGGGCAATAAATCTCATAAGCGGGCGTGTCCCCGCAAGTCCTTGAGGCAAAACCAGATGTCGGAGCAAAATTCCCCGCTGGGCAATACCGGCTTCATCGGTCACAAGGTCACCTACCTGCCGGTGCATCTCTTTAAGCGCCTGCCGGGCAATTTGCGGATAATCTTCTGCGTCGCAAGCATTTTTAGCAACTTCAGGGTCCCAGAATTTAAAATCCGGCATATATATATCAACCACACCTTCAAGCAGCTTGAGAGTGTCAATACTGTCATAGCCACCTGAATTGTAAACCAGGGGTACTGCAAGTCCGGCGTCGACGGCGATTTGAACGGCTGAAAGAATCTGGGGTACCACATGGGACGGGGTAACAAAATTAATGTTGTGGCATCCTGAATTTTGCAGATGAATCATTATGCCGGCCAGCTGTTCGTCGGAAACCTCTTGGCCGTGACCCAGGTGGCTGATATCGTAATTCTGGCAGAAGATACATAAAAGATTGCAGTGTGTAAAAAAAATAGTACCGGATCCATTCCTTCCAACCAGGGGGGCCTCTTCTCCAAAGTGCGCATTGTAACTGGAAACATATGCCTGCAGGCCGGTTTTGCAGACACCGGTCTCGCCGGCAAGCCGGTCAACTTTACATCTTCGAGGGCACAGGACGCAAGCGCCTAACATTTTACCAGCTTGTTTTATTTTTTTTTTCAGCAGCCCCTTTTGAGACGTTTCGATATATGCAGGTTCAAAAGATGACATGGATAAGACTCTCAAGTTTTATTTAGTCCTGAAAAACCAGGTCCTATGGGCCAGATCAGAGATATCTGGCTCTGCCTTAGAGTTTTGAGTCTAAAATCACAAATTCCAAGCACC
>JACKQG010005350.1_pt1 | contig 14225 bp, 16 predicted proteins | sample 8237621 | NCBI WGS metagenome assembly JACKQG01 (sample SAMN15677084, study PRJNA649215) | marine metagenome | biome: marine; feature: Black Sea; material: saline water; isolation source: suspended particulate matter (SPM) from the Black Sea western gyre | collected 2013-06-09/2013-06-10 | depth...
GACGAGCAGACCGAGGACTAGAGGGTGCAGTGACAACATCACCCCGGAGATCATCAGTTGGTAAGTAGTACTCACCACCGCCACCGGGATCCACACAATACCTATCGCGGAGAGCGTAGTCGCTGCGATGCTCGACCATGCGAAGAGGCTGAAGCAGAGACGGATAGATCAAGGCGATCATGTTTGGGGAAACGTCAAGCTCAGTGAGCTCTACGGGAGCACGGTCCTACTGCTGGGACTCGGGAACATCGGGAGGCGGGTCGCCAGGCTTAGTAAATCATTCGAGATGAGGGTCATCGGCACCAAGAGGCGAATAGAGGAGGTGGAGAACGTGGACCTCGTCTTCCCCCCTGACGAGTTGAAACGATACCTCCGGGAGGCCGACTATATCGTCATCGCTGCGCCCCTCACCCACCTTACGGAGAACATGATAGGCCCCGAGGAGTTCGAGGCGATGAAGGATTCAGCCTATCTGATCAACGTGGGGAGGGGGAGGATCGTGGATGAGGCCGCGATGGTCGAGGCACTTGGTGCGGGGAGCATCGGCGGAGCGTATCTCGACTGCCACGTGGAGGAGCCATTGCCCTTGGATCACCCTCTATGGGATATGGAGAATGTCCTCGTGATTCCCCACGACAGCCATTCCTCGCCCTTCATCGGGGACCGGATTGTGGATATCTTCTGCGAGAACCTCCGCAGATACCTGAAAGGAGATCCCCTACAACATGTCTGCGACCCCGCCCGGGGCTACTGACCCGGGACCAAGGGTTTCATATATCTCGTCTTCAGTAACCCGATCGATCGCACCGTGTCGGGTATCAGGGTCGAGGACGCAGGGGGGGCTCAGGCTTCGGCTAAACGCTTTTTGGCGGCCCAGTTCGGGCCAAAAAAGGTGAAGGAGGTGAGCTTCTCCAAGGCCTGGTACGCGACGGGGGCCCAGAGGGACATCTGGGAGGTGGAGGGGGACGCCGTGGTGAAGACGGGCTGGTTCAGCAAGGAGACGGTCCACTTCAAGTTCCAGGTGGACCCCATCACGGGGAACGTCATCGCCTTCGAGATCTGACCTGAAAAGACTGGAAGCTAGCTCTTCTCCAGCAGCCCCCCGTAGTGCTCTTGGACCTCGCTTATCCTGCCGCAGGTGAACCTCCCCTCGGGGCAGTATCCTAGCTGGCAGCAGTAGGGGCCGGACTCCTTGAAGAGGTCGGGGGCCACGGTTAAAACCTTGAGGAGCATCACGTCCGCCAGGATCTTGATCTCCCATTGGGCCCGTTCACAGCATCGTAGCCCGAAGAAGTGGTTGAGAGATCCGCCGTCCATTGTCATGAGCAGGCTGGTCTGGGCGGCGTTCGGTAGGACGAACCGGGCGTCCTCCTTGGGGACGCCGGATTCCACCAGTTTCCTGTATGCTTCACCGGAGGCGTCTACGAGATCCTTGAATGTCTCGGATTCATCTCCAATGGATCTGGGGGTGACGACCCTTTCGCTGAGCCTTTTCCCCGTGATGTATCTCTGGCTCTGCTGGGAGTAGGAGGCCGCCCGGTGCCGGACGAGTTGGTGGCTGCAGGCTCGGCTTATCCCCTCGATGGCGAAGGTGAAAGCCGTGTGGGGAAGGAGGTCGTTCTCCGTGAGACCTTCCTTGGAGACGTTCTTTAACAGTTCAACAGGTGTGTGGCTCAGGAGTTCGGCCCTCATTTCTGTCTCTCCCTCAATGCCTTTAGAGAGGGGGCGAGCTTCCTCACCGAGTCGACGAGGGTGTCCCCGAATCCAGCTCTCTCTTTCTCCGAGTATTCCAGAATGGTCCGGAGGTTGGCGCTCATGAGCCATTTGCTCTCGCCGATGGGGGTGCAAGTGAAGAACCTGTTCTCGAGTATTATCCTGAGGACTTCCCCTTCGGTGGCCTCAAGGGTCCAGGTGAACCTGTTATGTTCCAGGATGCTCCCGTGCTGCAGCTCGAGTCTCCCAACGGCCGTCCTGACCTTTTGGGGGTAATTCTTCAGTCGCTTGTAGAGGGTGGAGGGTTCGGCTCCGCTGGTCGTGGTGAGCATCGCCGTGGCGATCAGCGTCTCGACGTCCGGGGTGTGACAGATTAGCTCCAGTTTCACGACATATTCCCCCTAGGGGGATTAGGTTAGACCGGGGGCATCTCGGATTTCTTAGGCTTGGCCTTTAGTTCTGGGGGTATGTCTACGGCCCTCACGACGTTGATGGTGTTGATCACATAGATGGGTGCGCCGTCGGGCTCGAAATTCTTGAGCCTCTTGACCCCCCGGAGGACGAGCTTCACCTTGAGGGTGGTGCCGTCGCTGAGGGTGTATGTGTTCCAGTTCTCCTCGACCTCCTTGAAGTCGAGGTCGACGCTCCCTGCGAGGGCCCCCATGGGCAGTTTCTGCATGGACATATCACCCTCCTGTATAGGGGGGCGTGTATTTACTCTTTCTCACGGCGAACCTTTAAGACTGGCTGTTCATTAGATTTGTTGATAAAAAAATGTCAGCTTGGGACGATTGGTTCAAGAGGCTCAAGGAGCGGAAGGGATTTTTCTTCCCCGAGATCGATAAGATGATCGACGATATGGAGAAGGAGATGGCGGATTCCTTTAGGGACATGGAGAACCTGATGCCTCGAGACATGGTCAGGGTCAGGCGCCTCCCCGACGGCTCTGTCCGACGGGAGTACGGCCCCTTCGTTTACGGTTATTCGGTGAAGATCGGCTCCGACGGGAAGCCCATCGTCAGGGAGTTCGGAAACATGAAGCCCGGGCCGGGGGGCGAGAAGGGGTTTCCCCTCAACCTACAGGATCAGAGGGAGCCCCTGGTGGACGTCATCGACGAGGAGGATCAGATCAAGGTGCTCGCCGAGCTCCCGGGCGTGGACAAGGAGGACATACACCTATACGTCGACGAGCACACCCTCACCATCAAGGTGGAGACCAAGGAGAGGAGGTACCACAAGGAGCTGGCTCTCCCCGACGAGATCGAGAGTTCATCCTCGAGGTCCACATACAGGAACGGCGTCTTGGAGACCGTGCTCAAGAAGAAGAAGCGTAGGGACACGGGCACCCGCATCAGCATCGAGTGAGGCTACTCGATCCAGGCGAGACCCATCTTCAGCGGGGATTCCATTTTTTTCCCTGCGCCGATGGCCCAGCGGAACCTCTCCAGGGGGCTGGGCTGGCTCCAGAACCACTCGAAGACATGGTACTCTATCCCGGATGATTCCATGGTTTCGAGGCCGTATCCGTGAATCATCTCCAATCTGATCCCATGGCGCCTCGCCTCATCCACCAGGCTCGGATTGTCTCGCAGGGCCATGGTGGGGTCCATGAACATGAGACCCTTGACGGGGGTGAACAGGGTCCTGTTCTCTCCCTCGGGATGTGATGCGGTGCCGTCCGCGACCTTGAGGAGGGCCATAAGATAGGCCGAGGGGTCCCCCGTCTGGTCGACGGCGTATCTGTCGCCCCAGGAGGAGGTCGGTCGGGTGGCGGTGACGTATTGGGACACCGTGAGGGCGAAGGGGATGTACCCCAGGGCAGCCAGGGCCTTGTCGAATAACCGCTCCCCGCCGTTGCCCACCCTTCTCGCAATGTATCTGCCCGTCAACCGGTAAGAGAGTATGAGGAGCCCGGTGAACATCGTCGCGGCGCCCAGGAAACCTGACTTCGAGGCGCCGATCATGTAGGCGATTACTGCCCTCATCTCACGGTAGCTGAGTCGGTGCATCAAGCCCCTAGTGAAGAGGAGGACCGGCCCCCCCGTCAGTGAGGCTACCGTCACCGCATTGGGGGATTCTGAATCGATTACTCCAACCTTAGTTATCTTGATCCCTGCCCTGCCAGCTTCCCCCTGGATTAGAGCCCACAGGACCGGGTCGGCTGCCTCGTCGAGCCACCTGGGGTCTAGATGGTTGACGACCTGGCTGGAGCCCATCAGCAGCTCGACGGCCAGCGAGGCGACCGAGACCAGGAATCCAGCCGCTGTCACGGTGACTGGGTCGAATCTCAGCAGCAGGGACAGGAGGACCCATGAGAGGGTGAAGAAGAACGCAAAGTGTATCGCGAAGTGAATGGCTATGGCCGGGCGGAGCCTGGCTTTGAGTCTCCACATGGGGCGTAGAGGAAATAGCCGGCGAAGGTAAATATCTGTTGTGAGACGCCCGACGATTACTGTGAATTCGAACACGGATTCGAACAGTTCATCGTAGCAACCTATTTAATGGGCAGCGAGTTGGTAGAGACTGGCCGATGATGTGAAGGCATTAGAGAGATTTGTGATCGATCAGAGTTACACTGAGGCCACCTTTTATCCCCGCAACCACATCAATCAGGCTTCTATCAGGCGGACGCCTCTATCCGGTTAGATTTAAAGCGCCCTCCAACCAAGGAAGAGGGGATGCCGCCCCTCAAGGTCGCCCCCCTCGCCTTCGAGAGCCTCGGAGCCCGGAGTTCTACTCTATCGGTCGAGACCGACGATTTGAAGATCGTCATGGATCCCGCGGTGTCCCTCGCCCCTAAAAGGATCGGCCTTCCACCGCACACGGTTGAGGAGGAGGCAGGGGTCTCGGTGGGGCTCGCCGCAGAGTTTTTAGATGTCAAGCCATCTCTGCTAGAGGCGAGAAGAAAGAAACTCTTCGGGAAAGCTGAGATCTGAGATGGCCACTGACGACATGGATGCCCTGGAGTCCCAGGCGTCTGCGCTATTCGAGAAGCGGGACGGGTTCAACAAGGAGAGGGAGACCCGGATAAGGGAGAGGGACCGCTTCAACGAGTCCGTGAAAGAACTGCAGGCGAAAGCTAGGAACGCAAAGGCCGAGAGGGACGGCGTGAACGCGAGGGTCGCTGAACTCAAAGGGAGGCTCGGGGGTCTTAGGGAGCGACTGGAGGCGAAGCGGGAGGCCGCGGGAGAGATCCATGACGAGAACGATGAGAGCAGGGGGAGGCTGAGGCCCCGATGGAGGCTTTTGGAGGAGCTCAGGGAGATAGAATGGGAGCTCTCCACCACACCCACCCTGGAGATAAAGGACCGGGAGGCGGAGCTCATCGAGAGGGCGAAGCACCTGAAGACCCAGGTAGAGGAGCACAGAAAGCTCGACACCCGGGACGACATGTACCTGATGTCCCTCGCCGACTCGAATGCTGTCGGGATGGAGATCCGGAAGATCCGGGAGGAGATGGACGGCCTTCGGGAGACGGGTCAGGAGCATCACGAGAGGATGCTCGCCTTCTACAGGCAGGCAGACGAGGAGAGGAAGAGATCCGACGAGGCCCACAAAAAGTTCGTGGAGGCCCTCGAATCCCTCAGGGAGGTAAACGCGGAGCTCGACAAGATCATCCCAGAGCTGAAGAAGATACGGAAGCTCTCCCAGGATGAGGCGCGTTTCCTTGCGGAGAAACGAAACAAGGTCATGGCGGAGAAGAAGAAGGAGCTCGCCGAGGAGGCGAGACTTAAACTAGAGGCCGGGGAGAAGCTCAGCCTCGATGAGATGAAGCTCATCTACGGCGAGGAATAGCCCCTTGTTCGAGGCGCGTAATGGGATACCCCCCTTATTTGGATCGAATTTCAGTCTCAGATATCTAGTAGTGTGTACGGGGATCGATAAAGCGGAGCGGCCAAGGAAGAAATAGGGTCTGCTCCTTACTGAAGGTTCTTTCCCGTACGAGTATTGAATACTAAACCTGAATCACATGCGTGCAGATGGGTTCATGTTTAGAACTATTCGTTCTGATATTGGATACTGTTTTTCTGCAGAGGGTTTTTCCCGGGTGAGGGATCCGATTTCCATAAACGGGAATTAATGACCAAATTCGTTAGAGAATCCTTTTATCAAAATAATATCTATAAAGAGTCGTGAAAAGGGGGAGAATTGATGAAAGAACTTTATTTATCGGAGTACAAGAAGTATCTTCCGAGCGCAAACAACCTTACTATCATCTATACTAGTCTATTGAGGATGAAGAAGAAGGTAGGCAAGTTCATCAGGGATACCATTCCCAGCCGAACTATCTTCCTGCAGGAGGTGAAGACAGAGGTCTGGAAGGAACTCTCTCTGATCTACTACAAGTACGAGGACAGCTACCAGAAGAGGGCTTCAGGGAGGTGATCTCGGAGATATCGGAGAGCATCAACGACGGGAACTGGGGAACGGTCAACAACAAGCTGTACAGGTTCGAGCAGTTGAGCAGGAACAGTCCTTCCATGCCGTCCATCGATTTTTAGTCACTTATTTTATCTTCTTGGGCACTCTGATTGCGAGTTCTCATTGAAGCAAGGTTTTCGAATGCCTTTACCATATGGAGGCTCCGGCGCTGACATTGATGTCCTGCCCGGTGATGCTCCCTGCCTCATCCGATGCGAGGAACAGCGCCATCTGGGCCACGTCCATGTGGCTGATGAGCGCCTCGACGTAACCCTCGCCCACAAGATACTTGCCCCCGAGCACCCCCCGCTCCCTCATCTCGACGAAACGTTCCCTTGCGGCGTCGGAGTCGAAGGGCTCCCCGAGGTAGGCCGCCAGGTCCCTCAGGACCTCGACGTTCCTCTCCCCCCCGGGGTTCCCGGGGCAGATCGCGTTCGCGGTGATGTTGTGCCTCCCCACCTCCAGGGCCAGTATCCGGGTGAAGCCGATGATCCCCATCTTGGTGGTCGCGTAGGGGGTCCTGTACGGGTAGGGGCTCTTCACTATGGTCGAGCTGAAGTTGATGATCCTCCCGTAGTTCTTCCTGATCATCTCCGGGACCACGGCCTTGGTGCAGAGGAATGTGCCCCCCAGGTTAACCTCCATGGTCCTGTTCCACTCGGGCAGCGTCAGCTCCCACGTCTTCTTGGTGGGCCCGCCTATCCCCACGTTGTTGACCAAGATGTCGATGGTGCCGAACTCGTCGATGGTCGACTCCACCATGGAGTTCACCTGGGCCTCGTCCGAGACGTCCGTTTGGGAACACAACACCTTCCCTCTTTTGGCCTCGATCTTCGCCCCCACATCTCGCCTGAGTTCCTCCAGAGGGACGATGTCGCAGATCGAGACCGCGGCTCCCTCGGATGCGAAGAGTTCAGCCATCGCCTTCCCGAAGCCTCTCCTGCATCCCGTTATCAGCGCGACTCTGACGTCTAGTCTTCCCATGTGAACGCCTCTGGTAGCATATCCTGTGTGGGCTAAAGAAATGTTCGGGATTCCCCCCTGGGTTCTAGGAACGTCTTATTCAAGTCCTTAGGATGGGGCAGGTCATGCAGTGGATGCCCCCGTTCCCCTTCCTCATCTCCTCCCCCGGGATCTGGATGACCTCTATCCCCCGTTTCCTCGCCTCCTCCATCACCCGGGGGTTCCCGGTGTAGTGGATAGCCAGATCCCTGTCGAGGGTGAGAAAGTTGGCAGCCATGTCGTGCCTCTCCTTGTCGGTGATCTCCAGCAGGTCCCAGCCATTGTCCCCAAGCCACTCGATGTATGACCCCTCCCATGTCTCCTCCCGGGTGTGGAACACCGCCGGAGCATACTCCAATGTCTCAGGGTGAACCAGAGCGATCTTCCCGGGGAGCTCGGCGAAGTCGCCGTCGATGTGGATGTCGTCGGGGGGGACTTTCAGGACGATGAATGTGTCCGCCACCCCTTCCTCGAATAGGAAATCCCTTATGCCGTCGAGGGCGCCCCGGGTCGTCCTCTGGCAGAGGCCCGCCACCGCCACACGGTAATCCAGGAGGGCGAAGCCTCCTCCCTCGAAGGTCTCGGGTTCTTCGAGCCGGTGGCCGATGGGGACTCCGATGGCCTCGTGGGCCGCCTCGATGACGGGGGTCTCCCTGCGCCTCGAGGGGAGCCCCATCCTCATCAGGACTGCGCCGGCGTCGGTGACGAAGCTGCTGTCCCGGGTGAAGACGAGGTTGGGGCACCTCTCCACCTGAGCCGAGAGCCCGGGGTCGTCCCTGAGTAGTGAGCCGACGTCCAGGACCTCGGTCCCCGCCTCCTCGAGGGCGTCCATCAGGCTCCTGTGGTCCGAGATGAGTCGCTCGATGTCCACGGGCTGGTCGAAGTGGTGCTCCACGGGGTTGGAGTTCGCCAGTTCCAGCTCCTTGCCGGGGTGGTGGACGAGGACCCGTTTCATGGGTCCGCTCTCGGAGGTGATTCCGTATCCGGGCATGGAGAGAAACACTGTGGTCATCGCTCTTATGAGTTATGCAGGGGAGGGTGCGGGCTCAGCTGCGCGACTGTACGATAATTCTAAATCGTGATCGGATAGATGGAGGTGCGAGAGTGCGTAGATGGTTAAGCTCAGGATCAGCTGGGGCGAGTATCGGAGGAGGATTGCGAGGGTCAGGGAGGTCATGGTGGAGAGGGGGCTCGACGCCCTCCTGCTCACGAGCGGGAAGAGCATGTTCTACGTCTCCCACTTCACCCACATGACCACGGAGCGGCCCGCCATCCTCCTGGTCCCCCCGGATGGGGACCTGATCTTCCTGGGGCCCCTCCTGGAGGCGGATCACCTGAGGCATCAGACGGGCCTCGTGGGGGAGGTGAGGACCTACCTCGACTACCCGGGGAAGGTGCATACGATCGACAAGTTCGCCGAGTGGCTCATCGACCTCGGATACAGGAAGGCCAAGATCGGAGCGGACAACCCCGCCGGGGCCTCCGGAGCCATGGGCTACACGGGCCCCCCGCTCCCCGAGAAGATGCCGGACGCCGAGTTCGAGAGGGCGGGGGACATCATCTGGGCCATGAGGCTCTGCAAGTCGGAGGAGGAGATCGCCCTCATCAGGGAGAGCGCCATGTGGGGGAACCTCGCCCACCAGTACCTCCAGGACTACACTGCGCCGGGGATGTGGGACGTCGAGGTGAGTCTCATGGCCAGCCTCGAGGCATCATCAGTCATGAAGAAGACGCTGGGACCCGAGTATGAGACCCTGAAAGGAAGAGCCCCCGCCTCCGCTGGATTCCGAGGCCAGGTGGGCTGGAAGTCCGCGATGCCCCACAGCATAGGGATCCCAAAGAAGATTGAGGAGGGGGACGTCCTGGTCACGGGTGCGGGCTCCGACGTGGGGGGCTACGGCAGCGAGCTGGAGAGGACCATGATCGTGGGGGAGCCCACGCCCAAGATGGAGAGGTACTTTCAGGTGATGGTGGAGTCCCAGGACGCCGCGATCGAGGCCCTGGGGCCCGGGGTGAAGTGCAGCGAGGTGGACCGGGCGTCGGGGAAGGTTATCCGGGACGCAGGGTACACGGCCCTCATGAGGCACCACACGGGCCACGGCATCGGCCTCGAGGGGCACGAGCCCCCCTGGCTGGACATCGGGAACGACGCCGAGCTGAAGCCGGGGATGGTGGTGAGCATCGAGCCCGGGATCTACGAGCTGGGATACGCCGGGTTCAGGCACTCCGACACCGCGGTTATCACCGAGGACGGCTACGAGCTGGTGACCTACTACCCGAGGGACATCGAGTCCCTCACTATCCTATAGGTCTCCCTCGCCCTTCAGAAGCCTCGCAAGCTCGTAGATGTCGAGCTGCTCCGTGTCTTTAGAGTATCCCCCAAGCCTGAACGCGAGCTGCACGGAGTATCCCACGGTCACCGCGGAGATCACAGTCCCTATACCCACGGGCCCCCCGAGGAGGTAGCCTATTGCCAGGACGGTTATCTCGATGGCACCCCGGATAGAGGAGACTGGCCTGCCCGTCTTCTTGACTAATCCCATCATGAGCCCGTCCCGGGGGCCGGCGCCCAGCCCCACCCGGATGTAGAGGAGGGTGCCCATCCCGAGGAACGTGACGCTGAGGAGGAGCAACCCGAGCTGCCAGGGCAGGGCCTGGGGGATGGGGATCAGCCCGGAGGCGATGATCCAGTCGATAGATACCCCTATGACGTACATGTTCGCGAAGGTCCCGAATCCCGGGGGGAACCCGAGGAGCCAACCCAGGAGGAGGACGGCGAGGCCCACCACCTGGGAGACCTCCCCCAGAGTGAAGGGAGTCAGCTTCTCGAGGCCCACGTTGAGCACGCCCCAGGGCATCATCCCCAGCCCGGCGTAGAGGTTGGCGACTATCCCGGCGGAGAATAAGATGAGGCCCACGAAGAGCGAGGGCATCCGGGCTAGGAAGGCCATCCAGTTCCTAGTACTGCTGCTCCTCAAAGTCTCACCACGTGATGGCGTAAGGTATCCCCTGTTCTTAATAAAGGCCGGCTGAATCAAGCCACCGCCTGCGTGAAACTTATCGTAGCAGCCATTTTCACCCACGTCCCTCCTCCAATCCCCACCTCAATCTATTTAACAGCCCTATCCAGAGCATTCACCGAATTGGGTAAGAGGATCGCGAAGCGGGTCCAGAAGCCCAAGAACGTCTGGATCCGGGAAATGTTCTCAGGGGACCCCAGGATGGGGTCGGGTCTAGACTATACCAACGATTACCTCAGGATGCAGGCTCCCTCGGGGAGCATCTGCGCCGTCTGCAAGGGCTCCAAGCTCCTCTGCGGGAAGACGAGCTGCCCCGTGGTGGCTCGGGCAGCCTCCCACTTCAACATCTGGAGGAGCATCAAAGGAACCGAGATCAGCGGCTCATCGCCCCCCAGCGTCTTTGTGGGTCGCTTCGGTTACCCTTACGTCAACATAGGCCCCCTGGCACCCAACCACTTTGGGGACACATCCATCCTCGACTCCCCGGAGCGGTGGATGGGACGATCCATCGACGAGATCATCGACTACCGGAGCCAGCTCGTCCGGGGGATGAGCAGAGTCAACGTGCGGAAGCCCGAGAAGGCGGGGCGCATCCTCGACAGGACCCGGGAGCTCAGCCTCGCCGAACACTACGTGGAGACCGAGATGAAACTCAAGAAGCGGCCCCGCCGGAGCTTCAGGGTCGATGCCGACGTGCAGCCCATCGGGCCCACCGCCCCCCTGGAGAGGATGGAGATCGGCTACATCCGGTGGAACAGGGAGATGGAGAAGGCTCACTACGACACCGACTTTAAGGCCGCCCCCGCCACCAAGACCCTCTACCAGGAGGGGGTCCCCGTGACCCAGATCATGAAGGCCTTCAGCATGGGGAGCTTCGGCGTCGAGAAGAACAGACGCCTCGTCCCCACCCGGTGGAGCATCACCGCGGTGGACGATATCCTGGGGAAGGACATGGCCCGCCAGACCAAGAACTTCCCCCTCATCAACAACTACGAACTATACGAGTCCGACTACCTGGGGAACAGGTTCGAGGTCCTCCTGGTCCCCGACGCCTGGAGCTACGAGGCCTACGAGGCGTGGTACCCGGGCACCGTCTGGAACCCGAGCACCAGCCACGTCGCTATCATCACCGACTGGGAGGGCTACAACGGCCGGAGCAAGTACGCCTCCATGGGGGGCTGCTACTACTCGGGGAGGCTCGCCGTGATGGAGCACCTCATGAAGGAGAGGCGCCAGGCGCGGGTCTTTATCATCCGGGAGGCCTACCCCGACTACATCCTCCCTGTGGGGGTCTGGCAGGTCAGAGAGAACGTCAGGAACGCGATGAGGCAGCCGCCCCTGGTCTACGACACCTTGGACGAGGCCCTGGCGAGGCTCCAGAGCAGGCTCAGCATCCCATTGGAGCAGTGGATGGACGCCGGGTTCCTGCTGAGGCAGACCATCTCCCAGAGGAAGATCACCGATTATTTCTGATTTGGCAGATTTTTTTTACCAATCCGTGAAATATTTACTGTATTTGTTAATAGGTCCCGGATAAATTTTATAAATTTAACACATTTATACACATCATGGGATCGCATAGAGCCCCCAACATGATTTATACAAGAAATCAACGAAATATCCCCGTGAGGTCCTTTATATGAAGTATAACGCGAAGGTCTACGTCAGCCTCAAGAAGGGCTACTCCGACCCCGAGGGGGAGACCGCCGCCAACGCCCTCAGGGGGCTCGGGTACACCGTCGACGACGTCCGGGCCAGCAAGGCCTACGAGGTGTCGTTCCAGGCGGAGGACAGGGAGACCGCGGAGGCGGTCCTCGACGAGATGTGCAGGAGGCTCCTCACCAACCCCACCAAGGACGACTATAGCTTCGAGATCAGGGAAGTTTGATGACCCGCATCACTATCAGTCCCCACCCCTTCGAGCACCACGAGGTCGACCTCCTCAACGCGAGCGACGCCGACCTCAAGGAGATCGCCTCCACCCTGGGACTAGGGCTCAGCCTCGACGAGCTCCGTCACATCCGTGACGGCTACGTGGTCCGGGAGAGGAAAGCGACGGATCTGGAGCTCCAGACCTACGACCAGACCTGGAGCGAGCATTGCAGCCACAAGACCTTCGGGGGGATCATACACACGCCGGAGGGCACGGTGGACGGTCTCCTCAAGACCTATTTCATGAGCCTCATCGACGAATTGGAGCCTGAGTGGTGCTACAGCGTCTTCGAGGACAACGCCGGAATCGTGGACCTCACCGATGACGTGGGGATCGCGATCAAAGTGGAGACCCACAACCACCCCTCCGCCATCGAGCCTTTTGGCGGTGCAGCCACGGGCCTCGGCGGGGTGATTAGGGACATCCTCGGTGTCTGGGCCGACCCCATCGCCTGCACCGATGTTCTATGCTTTGGGCCTTTGGATTATCCTTATGAGAAGCTCCCCGAGGGTGTGAAGCATCCCCGGTACATCTTCGGCGGCGTGGTGGACGGCATAGGGAGCTACGGTAACAGCATCGGGATCCCCACGGTGAACGGTGCCACGGTCTTCCACGAGAACTACACCGGGAATGTCGTGGTCTACGCCGGCTGCGTCGGGGTCATCCCCAAGGATCAATACATCAGGGACGTGAAGCCCGGGGACTGCGTGCTCCTCGTCGGGGGGAGGACCGGCCGGGACGGCATCCACGGGGTCACATTCGCCTCTGCGGAGCTCACCGAAGAGTCCGAGGAGGTCTCCCGGCCCGCGGTCCAGATCGCCAACCCCATCGAGGAGGAGAAGATCAAGAGGGCCCTCAAGGAGGTCAGCGACAGGAAGCTGGGCTCCGGCATCACAGACATCGGGGGCGGGGGCCTCAGCTGCGGGGTCTGCGAGACCGCGGACAGCTACGGCCTCGGGGTCGAGGCCCACCTGGACCGAGTGTCCCTCAAGGCGATGGACATGGCCCCCTGGGAGATCTGGATCTCCGAGAGCCAGGAGAGGATGCTCCTCGCCGTCCCCCCGGGGAACCTCGACGAGGTCGTCTCCCTCTTCGAGGACGAGCAGGTGGAGACCACGGTCCTGGGAGAGTACACTGAGACCGGCCTCGCCGTTATTTACTACAAGGGCCACGTAGTCGGGGAGTTGGACTTGGGGTCCCTATTCGACCCTCCCAAGCTCATTCGCACCACGAACTGGGCTCCCCCCGTGCTCGAAGAGCCTAACATCCCAGAGCCCGACGATCTTGGCTCAGTCCTCCTTAGCCTCCTGAAATCGTACAACATCGCGAGCAAGGAGAAGGTGATCCGCCGCTACGACCAGGAGGTGAAGGGCCAGACCGTGGTGAAGCCCCTCCAGGGCTGGAACGCGGGCCCCAACGACGCCGCCGTCCTCAAGCCCCTCGAAGACAGCTGGAGGGGCATCGCGATCAGCAGCGGCATCAACCCCCGATTCGGTCTCATAGACCCCTACTGGATGGCGGCCTCCGTCATCGACGAGGCGATCAGGAACAACGTCTCCGTGGGGGGGCGCAGGATCTCCCTCCTGGACAACTTCACATGGGGGAACCCCGAGTACGAGGACCGCCTCGGAGGCCTCGTCCTCGCCTCCCGGGCCTGCCACGACGTCGGGAAGGCCTACGGGACCCCCTTCGTCTCGGGGAAGGACAGCCTCTACAACGAGTCCCCCCTGGGCCCCGTGACCCCGACACTCCTCATCACGGCCCTGGGGATCGTCCCGGACATCCGGAAGGCGGTGACCATGGACCTCAAGGAGGCTGGGAACGCCCTCTACATCGTCGGGGTGACAAAGCCCGAGCTGGGGGGCTCCGAGTACTATGCACTCCACGGCGAGCTGGGAGCCTCGGTGCCCAAGCTTGAACCAGAGAAGAACGCCGTGGCCTACGCCCGCCTGAACGAGGCGATGGACCGGGGCATCGTGAGGGCCTGCCACGACCTCTCCGACGGGGGGCTGGGGGTCGCCGCCGCCGAGATGGCGTTCACCGGGGACCTCGGCCTCGAATTCGACTTGTCAAAGGTGTCGACGTCGGAGGAGATGAGAGACGACTTTGCGCTCTACTCCGAGTCCAACGGGAGG
>JACKQG010005351.1_pt1 | contig 14217 bp, 3 predicted proteins | sample 8237621 | NCBI WGS metagenome assembly JACKQG01 (sample SAMN15677084, study PRJNA649215) | marine metagenome | biome: marine; feature: Black Sea; material: saline water; isolation source: suspended particulate matter (SPM) from the Black Sea western gyre | collected 2013-06-09/2013-06-10 | depth...
GAGAAATTATACTCATGAAACTCAAGTTTGCCAAGAGAGCAGGACACCATCGGTGGCTCAGACTTGACTAGTTGTTATTAGCTTGATGCGTATGGCGGAGGACGCCGCTATCTCGACTGCGTGCCAGGAGCTGGGTGACGGCACGGCAACCTATCGCGATGGCGAGCCCGATCACGCCTTGTTGATCGGCGTGCAGGACGCCAACGACGACGGACTCCCCGAACCGTACGAAGGCCTGGGCAAGGGCAAGGCGCTGAGCGCCGGCAACGCGGCGGGCACTGGCTACATCACCCTGGTCTACAACAACGACGACAGCCTGGGCGGGCTGCCGGTGTCACTCCAGGTCATCAAGGTGGGCTGTACCAAGAACCACCTGGGCGAGGACAGCACCTATCGCGGCAACCTGCTGGTGGTCAAGTCGGACAACCTGTTCGACGAGAAACTGACGCTGCGCCACACCGGCGACTTCGGCGGCCAGCCCGACAACTTCGAGTTCGAGTGGTACATCGCCGAGGTAGACGAGACGGCCGTGTCGCCGACGCAGTTGCCGCCCAGCTACCCCTGGAAGAAGTGGACCCGGCTGGAGCCTGGCGCGGATGATATCGGGCCTGAGATCACCATCGAAGGCGCCAACCCCACCACGCTCTCGGATAACTGGCTCATCATGCGCTACAAGGGCTGCCCCGTCTGTGGCAACCAGTACCGCTACAGCGCGTTTGCTGGCGATCCTTCGGCCAAGCCGTCCGAGGTGCGGGGGCAACTCGCCGAGGGCTGGATCAAGCGCGTGGTCGGCGCGCTCAACCCCTTTGACACACGGGTGGACGACTTCGTCAGCACGCCGGTCAACACCGCCGTGGACATGATCCGCCAGGCCGGCCCGCGCTACGAGGGCCCGGTGGCCATGAGCAACGACCCCGACGTCCTCAACAGCATGGGCCTGATCGAAGCCTACCAGACGGTGCTGGACCGCGGGCGCGACCTATCCATTGACTCCAACATCAATCACCAGGGGGCCAACGCCGCGTTGATGAATGTGACGTCGCGCATCGGCGGCCTGTACATGCTGCTGGGCAACGAGGCCTACATGGACGCGCTGGACCCGACGGTGGGGCTGGGCACGAGCAGCGCGCTGGACTCACGGGCGCCGGCCATCTTCGCCTTCATGAACCAGTTCCGGCCGGATGCCTTCGGTCTGATTGACGAGGAGTTGGGCCTACTGCGCGGCCGCGACGAGACGCTGGGCGGCGTGGCCGCAGCGCCGACCTACAACCGCCTGACCTGGAACTTCACCAATGGCGACGGAGAAGTGGCCTACGTGATGAACTACAACATCAAGGACATGAACCAGGACGGCTTCGTCAACGAGGCCGACGCGGCCATCATGTACCCCCAGGGCCACGGGGATGCCTGGGGCCACCACCTGACGGCCATCACCAAGTACTACGAACTGCTGCGGCATCCGAACTACACCTGGGCGCCGCGCGCCGAGCCGGTCAGCGTGGGTGGCGCGCCGGTGGTGGTGGACTACTATGACGAGCGCCGCTTCGCCACGGCTGCGGGGGCCAAAGCGCGCATGGGGGCGGAGATCGTGGACCTGACGTACCGCCAGCACTACTCCGATCCCGACGACCAAGAATACGTGGACAGCCACGTGGACAGCTCCGACGACCGGCGGCGGGCGTGGGGTGTGGCCGACTGGGCGCGGCGTGCGGGACAGGGCGCGTACTTCGATTGGGTGATGGCCAATGCCATCATCCCGCCGGAGGACGACCGCTACAGCGACGTGCGCAAGATTGATCGCACGACGGTGCTTGAGATCGGGGAGATCGCCGATCAGTACCGCAATATCCAGGGGACGCTGGACAGCGTCGACCAGGGCCTGAACCCGCTGGGTTTGGCCGGGGACGCCGTGCTGTTCGATCTGGACCCATCCCTGATCGCAGGGGGCGTGACCCACTTCGAGCAGGTCTACGAGCGGGCCCTCGCCAGTCTGGGCAACACCTTGATCCTGTTCGACTACGCCAACGAGATGAAGATGGCGGAGCGCGCATCACAGGACGCGCGCCGTGGCTTCGTGACCACCATCATCGAAAAGGATACGGCGCTGATCAACTCGTTGATCGAGCTCTTCGGCTACCCTTACGACGCCGACATCGGGGTGAACGGCACCTACCCTGAGGGCTACGACGGGCCCGACATCTACAACTACGATCTGTGGGACCGAATCGAACTGACTGACCACGAGAAGCGCTGCAGTGATGAAGAGGTCGAGTACGGCCGCTGCGATGCGGAGCTGACGACGTTCACGGTCGAATACTGGCCCCTGGATTGCCTGGGGAACTACGTCGAGTACTTGAAGGACGAGGATCGCGCGCACCTCAATGAGGACCTGATATGTCCCCACGTGAATCGCGCGGATGAGGGGTCTGACAAGCTGGAGATCGAGTACACTGTGGGCGTCGGGCTGGACAAGGGACGGGGACGGTTCAAGCCGGCATCGTGGCCAGAGGACAGCGCGCGCAAAGCGGTGGGTGACGTCCAGAACGCGATTCAGTCGCTCAATCAGGCGCGGCTCGAATACGAGATGGCCATACAGGTGTATCAGAACCACGTCATCAAGCTGGACGCGACCCAGAAGAAGATCAAAGAGCGAGCGGACATGCTCAAGAAGAAAGAGGACGTGAAGATAAGCACGTTCGTGACGTTCAAAGTCGTTGATGCCGTGATTGCGGCAGCCAAGGAGTGGGCGCTGGTCAGCAAGAAGGCGGCTATGATAACGGATGAAGCTGCGAAGCGTGCGCAACACTGCCCACCAGCCGTCGCTGGTTTTTCGAACGATCTGACATCTGGCATCCGTTGTGGCATCTACCTGTCGGGCCTGGTTTCTAGTTCCCCCATGAGGGCCAGCGAATTTGTGGCGGAGACCATCCAAAACTTCGCTCCACTGGGAAAGGACATTATCCAGGGTTCACTTGAGATTGACCTGTTCAAAGACGAAAATGACTGGGAGATCAAGAACATGGGGCGCGCGCTGGGGGGGCTGCTGCTCCAGGAAAAGGAGCTGCGATTGGCGTTATACCTGGCCAAGGACAAAGTCAACGGGGCGCAGGGCGACTACGATCAGACATTGCAGCGGGCCTTCCGCAAGCTTCAGGAGCTGATCCGACTGCGCAAGCGCTGGGCCGGACAGATCTCCGAGCAGCGCTACAGCGACATGGCCTACCGCATCTTCCAGAACGACGCCCTGCAGAAGTACCGCCGCCAGTTCGACCTGGCCCAGACTTACACCTACCTCACGGCAGCGGCCTACGACTACGAGGTCAACCTCTCGCGCGACGACCCGGCCATGGGCGACCAGTTCCTGCGGCAGATCGTCGGGGCGCGCACGCTGGGTGAGGTGAGGCGGTTCATTCCCCTGCCGCTCGATCCCATCGTCGGCTCCGGCGGCCTGGCCGATCCACTGGGGCGCATGAAGGATAACTTTGAGGTGCTCAAGGGACAGATGGGCTTCAATAACCCGCAGACCCAGGCCAGCCGTTTCTCGCTGCGCCACGAGCTCTTGCGCCTGCGCGACAGCTCCGATGCCAAGTGGCGGCACGAGCTGCAGCGCTACTACACGCCGGACATCTACAGCCACGACGACGTGGCCCGGCTGGCCAAGCGGCCCTACGGTGAGACCGGGCCACAGCCTGGGCTGGTCATCCCCTTCGGTACGAACGTCACCCAGGGCTTCAACTTCTTCGGGCGCCCACTCGGCCCCGACGACGGCGCCTACAACGCGACGCAGTTCGTGACCAAGATCGCCAGCGTGGGTGTCTGGTTCGAGGGCTACGACACGGAGCGGCTGGCCAGGATGCCGTACGTGTATCTGCTGCCGGCGGGTAACGATGTCATACGGCCGCGGGACACCAGTGGGCTGCTGCGCTACTGGAACATCACGGAGCAATTGCTGCCCCTACCGCACACCATCGGCCAGGCGGACATGGAAGACCCGACGTGGATCCCGCGCCACGACGGCCTCGACGGCCAACTGTTCGCCATCAAGCCCTACGCGAGCTTCCAGGCCTTCCCCTATTCCGACACACTCACTCCGAGCGAGCTGAACACCGACACACGCCTCATCGGCAGGTCGGTGTGGAACACGGAGTGGGTGCTCATCATCCCCGGCGCCACCTTACTGTCCGACCCGCAGATGGGGCTGGAGCGCTTCATCGAGGACGTGGACGACGTGTACGTCTACTTCCAGACTTACGCTTACGCGGGGAATTAGAAGTTGGAGGTTGGAAGTTGGAGGTTGGAGATTGGAGGTTGGAGATTGGAGATTGGAGATTGGAGATTGGTCAAGGTGAGGAATTTGCCACGAACCCTTCGACTAGGCTCAGGACAAGTTGCACGGAAAAATAAAAATTAGTGAAAACCTGTCCTGAGCTCAGTCGAAGGATTCGTGTAATTCGTGGCAAAGAATTGATCACCGAGGCAAGATTCGTTTATTCGTTGTCACATTCGTTGACAGAGAGGAAGGCGCATCATGAAGTCACTGAGCATATCCAAACGGCTGATCATCGCCGCAGTCACCCTGGTCGTCGTTGCGTCTGCCGCTGCATTGGCGGCGTCATCGCCAGACACCCCATTACCGCTGCCGGACGTGATCTTCTACGGCACGACCACGCGCAACGGCGAGTCGGTCACGGCTGGAACGGTCAAGGCGGTGCTGCCGCGCGGAAGCATCGTCAGCGCGCCCATCGGCGAGATCGCAGGGACGGGCTACTCCTACGCCCTGCTCGTCCCGCTGAGCATGTACGATCCCGACAACGGCATCTACGAAGCGGACTCGGCGCTGGTCGGCGAGGCCATCAACTTCTATATAGACGACACGCCGGCGCTGTTTCAGGATGACAACGGTATCACAGCCAGCGAGTTCGTGATCCCGCAGGACGCCGTGGGCGAGACCTATATCGTGGACCTGGTCATCACTGGGCCAGGCGGTTACCCGCTGGGTGACGTCAACGCCAACGGCCGGCGCGACTCCGCCGATGCGTTGCTGGTGCTGAAGTACGACATCGGGCTGATCACCGGCGTGGATTCCTTCCCGCCGGGGCCGGGCACTGTCTACCTGCCGCTGTGCGACATCATCGAGGACGGCCAGTGCAACTCCAGCGACGCGTTGCGGATTCTGCAATGCGATGTGGGGATGCCGGGCATAGACTGTCCGGCGGTCCCGTCGGCGGCCGTCACCGCGTTGAGTCTCAGTGGGCCCACGGACGATGCGACGCTCGTGCTGCGCGCGGAGATCAAGGGCAGCCCGGGGACTGACACCATCACCGTCCGAGTGGTGGCCGACGACCCGCTGGCGGAGCTGGGGGCGGCGTCGCTCGAGCTGCACTATGATGCCGCGCTGCTGGCGCCCGAGGCCTGCATTGAGAACCCCAGTGGTTTACTAGACGCTGCGGTGTGCAACGCCGCCTTCGCCCCTGGCGTCGTGCGGTTCAATGCGGTCTCGACCGCGGGCGCTGGCGAAGAGGCAGTACTGACCGAGATCACCTTCCGCGTGCTCGATCCGGGCAGAGCCACGGATGCTCTGGCGGGCGCGCTGGTGCTGGCAGTTGACGGGGTGTTCGACATCAAGGGCGGCGATCTCGACTGGCGCGTCGAGATGACTTGGCAGGGACAGGGCGTAACTAAGTAGGTCGGCGAAAGGTCTCTCATGCTCCCGCTGGACCCTAGTCCAGCGGCCTCAGCAGTTGTTGTGGCTCTGGCCAGGCATGAGCTTCGCAGTTTTCAGCGTTGATCATCGTCATTGCAGCAGCGGACTAGGGTCCGCTGCGAGCATAAGGTGAGCAGAGATGCCGGCTATGATCCACATCCACATCAAGCGGGGGTAGCTCGTAGATGATTCCACAAGCACAAAGCGGGTCGTGCCCAGGCGAGGGTTCTCGGATTCAGCAGCACAGTCGCTTTCCGGCGATTGTATGGGTGGTGGTCGCCTTGGCACTGGGGTGGATATTGGCCGTGACCAGATTCGGCGCGCCAGCCAGCAGTGCCCTGCAGCCACACGCAATGGGGGACGCCTCGGCCGGCAGCGGCACACTGGTGCGCATCGGTGATGGCAGCGAGCCGAAGTACGTCGTGGAGCCCGGCGGGCAGGTCACGGCGCCGGTCGAGGTGGTGGACGCCGTGAATCTCGGCGCGGCCACCGTGCTGCTGTCCTACGATCCGGCGGTGGTGCAGGCCGTCGGGTGTGCAGGGCCCCCGAGCGGTGTCTTCGACGGCGGCTACTGCAACCTCGAGTACGCCCTTGGGGTAGTCAAGTTCAACGTCGTCGCCCTGGACGGCGTTGACGGTACCCACCGCCTGTACGACGTCACGTTCGAGGCTGTCGGGGGCGGCGCCGGAGCCACGGTGACTGACCTGACCCTGACCGTCGAGCACTTCGCCGACCCGCAGGGTAACGACCTGGACGTGGACACCGCGGGCGGCGAGATAGAGATCGTCGGGGAGCCGGCGCCAGCCGACGCCGTGGTGCGCGTGGGGGACGAAACGCAGAGCGACTACACGCTGATCCCCGGCAACACCATTGCCGTATCGGTCACGCTGACCATCACCGGCGCCCGCAAGCTCGGGGCGGCGACGATGTTGCTGCGCTACGATCCCCAGGTAGTCCGCCCGACCCTATGCTCTGGCCCGGAACCGATCATGGGCTACTGCAACCCGGCCTTCGACCCAGAGGCCGGGTTGGTGAAGTTCAACATCGTGTCGGCGGACGGCCTGACAGGTACACTGCACGCCTACGACGTGTGGTTCGAGGTCGCGTCGGGGGTGGCGGCCGGCGCGGCCAGCGACCTGGCGCTGATCGTCGAGCACTTCGCGGACACGATGGGGGCGCCGATGTCCTGGCAAGCGGTCAATGGCTCGATCACGGTGGCTGCAGGCCCGTCCAACTCGGCATGGCTGCTGGTCGGCGCGCCGAGTGAGACCGGAGTGTACACCGTCACGCACGGCACGACGGTGACGGTGTCTATCTGGGTGACGGATGTCTTGGACCTGGGTGCGGCCACGATATCGCTGGGCTATGACCCGGCCATCGTGCAGCCGCTGGGCTGCGCCGTGCGGGACGATGTCACGACGGAGATGGATGGCGGCGCCTGCGCCCTGCTCGACGGTCAGGTGCGGGCCAGCCTCATCTCGTCGCAGGGTCTGGACGGTGAGGCGCCGCTGTATGACGTGGTCTTCACGCCGGCGCTCGGCGCGTCGGCCCACGCTACCAGCACTTTGGCGCTGACGGTCGAGAACTTCGCGGACACGGCGGCGATGCCCATGCCGTCGCGTGTGCGCAACGGCTCCATCGAGATCGAAGAGGGCGGCCCTGGGCCACCAGTGGCGCTGGTGCGGGTCGGCGACGAAACGAACGGCGGCGCCTTCGAGCTGCCGCAAGATGATCGCGTAGTGGCGCCGATCCGGGTGGAGGGGGCGTCCGGGCTGGGCGCCGCAACGTTGTCGCTGAGCTACGACCCAGCCGTGGTGCGCCCGGTGTCCTGCACGCCCGGCAGCGATGCCTTCGACGGCGGCTATTGCAATCCGTTCGCCGGCGAGGGCCTCGTGCGACTGAACGTGGTGTCGTTAGACGGATTCACCGGCGATGCGACCTTGTTCGAGCTGACCTTCCAGCCGGTGGACGGGGCCGCTGTGGGGGATGAGACCGACCTGGCGCTGACAGTCACCAATTTCGCCAGCACAGCCGCCGAGGCGCTGCTGTATCAGACCGCCTCTGGCAGGATTGATATCACACCGCCAGTCGGAACCCCACAGGTCATCCTGCGCGTGGGCGATGGATCCTACCAGATTGCGGTCGGCAAACGAGTCACGGTCCCGATCTCCGCCGTCATTGACGCGCAGGAGACGCCGCTGGGGCTGGGCGCGGCCACGCTGGTGCTGGGCTACGACCCGGCGGTGGTGCAGCCGATCGCCTGCACCCTCAACGACGCTGGGGGGGACGGATTCGACGGTGGCGGCTGCAACCTCAACTACGCTGCCGGGCAGGTCAAGTTCAATGCCCTGTCGGTAACGGGTGTGACGGGCGACACGACGATCGTGGGGATTGAGTTCGAGGCCGTTGGCCAGGAGGGAGACGTTACGTCTCTGACGCTGACGGTGAACCATCTCGCCGACACGGCCGCCAACGCGCTGACGCACAGGATCGAGATGGGGGAGATCGAGATCTCAGCGCCCCACGCGGTGAACGACAGCGCAACGGTGGCGGAAGGGGGCGCCGTCAGTACGCTGGACAGCGGGGAAGCCAGCGTGCTGGCCAACGACAGCGATCCAGAGGGCGACGACCTGACGGTGACGACCACGCCGGTGAGCGGGCCAAGCCACGGCGCTTTGAGCCTGAACGAGGACGGGACATTCAGCTACACCCACAACGGTAGCGAGACGACCAGCGACGATTTTACCTACGAGGTTTGCGACGACGAGGCTCCGCCAACGTGCGCCACGGCTACGGTAGCCATCAGGGTCATGCCGGTGAACGACCTGCCGACGGTGGCCAATGCCATCGTTGACCAGACGGCGATGGAAGACGCGCCCTTCAGCTTCACGGTACCGGCGGATACCTTCCACGACGTAGATGCCGGGGACAGCTTGAGCTACTCGGCCAGTCTGGCCGATGGTTCTGCGCTGCCGGGGTGGCTGAGCTTCGACCCGAACACGCGCACCTTCAGTGGCACGCCGGCCAACGCCGACGTGGGCGCCATCAGCGTGAAGGTGATGGCCACGGACAACAGCGGCGCCTCGGCCTCCGACGCCTTCGACATCGCCGTGCAAAACACCAACGATGCACCGACGGTGGCCAATGCCATCGTTGACCAGGCGGCGACAGAAGACGCGCCCTTCAGCTTCACGGTACCGGCGGACACCTTCCACGACGTGGACGCCGGGGACAGCTTGAGCTACGCTGCCAGCCTGGCCGATGGGTCGGCGCTGCCGGGTTGGCTGAGCTTCGACGCCAACACGCGCACCTTCAGTGGCATACCGGCCAACGACGACGTGGGTGTCATCAATGTGAGGTTGACGGCCACGGACAACAGCGGCGCCTCGGCCTCCGACGCCTTCAACCTCACGATCCACAACACTAACGATGTGCCGACGGTGGCCAATGCCATCGTTGACCAGACGGCGATGGAAGACGCGCCCTTCAGCTTCACGGTACCGGCGGATACCTTCCACGACGTAGATGCCGGGGACAGCTTGAGCTACTCGGCCAGTCTGGCCGATGGTTCGGCGCTGCCGGGCTGGCTGAGCTTCGACCCGAACACGCGCACCTTCAGTGGCACGCCAGCCAACGCCGACGTGGGCACCATCAGCGTGAAGGTGACGGCCACGGACAACAGCGGAGCCTCGGCCTCCGACACCTTCGACCTCACCGTGGAGAACATCAACGACGCACCCGTGGCCTTGAATGACGCCTACAGTGTCGAGGGGGACACAACCCTCGACATTGCGGCGCCTGGTGTGCTCGGCAACGACACCGACGCCGACGGCGACCCGCTGACGGCGCAGTGGGTCAGTGGGCCTGCCGATGGTACACTGACTCTCGACCTTGACGGATCGTTCACCTACACACCTGACCTCAACTTCACCGGCCCCGACACCTTCGCATATCAGGCTCACGATGGGGTCGTGGGAAGTAGCACGGCCACGGTCACCATCACGGTGGGCGTGGTCAATGAGGCACCGCTGGCGGTGGACGACGCCTACAGTGTTGACGAGGACATGACCCTGGATATCGCTGCGCCTGGTGTGCTGGGGAATGATACCGACGCCGATGGTCAGCCGTTGACGGCCCGGCTGGCCAGCGGATCTGGCCATGGTACACTGACTCTCAACTCCAATGGGTCGTTCACCTACACACCCGACGCGGACTTCAATGGCCCCGATCGGTTCACCTACCAGGCCAACGACGGCTTTGCCAACAGCCACACCGCCGCCGTCACCGTCACGGTGAACGCGGTAAACGATGCGCCCACGGTGGCCAACCCCATCGCCGACAACCTGGCGACGGAGGACGTACCCTTCAGCTTCACAGTGCCGGTCAACATTTTCCACGACGTGGACGCCGGGGACAGCTTGAGCTACGCTGCCAGCCTGTCCAATGGGTCGGCGCTGCCGAGTTGGTTGAGCTTCGACCCGAACACGCGCACCTTCGGTGGCATACCGGCCAACGACGATGTGGGCGTGATCAGCGTGAAGGTGACGGCTACGGACAACAGCGATGCCTCAGCGTCCGACACCTTCGACCTCACCGTGCAAAACACCAACGATGCACCGACAGTGGCCAATGCCATCGTTGACCAGATAGCAACGGAGGACGCGCCCTTCAGCTTCACGGCGCCAGCGGACACCTTCCAAGACGTGGATGTCGGGGACAGCTTGAGCTACGCTGCCAGCCTGGCCGATGGTTCTACGCTGCCGGGTTGGCTGAACTTCGACCCGAACACGTGCACCTTCAGTGGCACGCCGGCCAACGACAATGTGGGCGTGATCAGCGTGAAGGTGACGGCTACGGACAACAGTGGCGCCTCAGCGTCCGACACCTTTGACCTCACCGTGCAAAACACCAACGATGCGCCGACGGTGGCCAATCCCATCGCTGATCGGATGACGATGGAAGACGCACCTTTCACCTTCACAGTGCCGGTCAACACCTTCCACGACATGGATGTTGGGGATAGCCTGAGCTACGCTGCCAGCCTGGCCGATGGTTCTGCGCTGCCGGGGTGGCTGAGCTTCGACGCCAACATGCGTACCTTCAGTGGCACACCCACCAATGACAACGTGGGCACTATCAGCGTGAAGGTGACAGCGACCGACAACAGTGGCGCCTCGGCCTTCGACGCCTTCGACCTCACCGTGCAAAACACCAACGATGTGCCGGTGGCCCTGAATGACGCCTACAGCGTCGAGGAAGATAGCACCCTCAATGTTATCACCCCCGGCGTGCTGGGCAACGACACCGATGTAGACGCTGACCCACTGACGGCGCAGGTCGTTAGCGGGCCGGCCCATGGCACGCTGACGCTCAACGCTGATGGGTCGTTCACTTACACCCCCGACGCCGATTTCAATGGCTCCGACAGCTTCACCTACCAAGCTCACGATGGGGTAGCAGGGAGCAACACGGCCACGGTGGTCATCACCGTCACCGCCCCCGACCTGACGGTGAGCAAGGCCAACGACGTGGGCGGGACTATCTTCCTGGGCTACAACTGGACTTGGACCCTCACTGTGCAAAACTCTGGCAACGCCGACGCCACCTTCGCTGACGGCCAGACCCTCCTCTCCGACGATCTGCCCAACACCGACATGAGCTACGATACTCCCAGCGTCACCAATGTCAACGATGTCACCGGCAGTGCCAACATCAGTTGTGCCATCAGCGGCAGCCCTCCCAACCTCACCTGCTCTGCCAGCGGCGGAGACGTTGCCATCGCCACCTCCAGCGGTAGCTTCGATGTCCAGTTCACTGCCACCCCATCGGCAGCCAGCACCTTCGACAATCCCAGGGGTGGCGGACGCTGTGAGGTGGACCCAGACAACCACATTGCCGAAAGCAACGAGGGCAACAACACCGCCGACGATAGCGTCACCGTCACCGGCGGCGCCATCACCATCGTCAAGGACGCCGTCCCCGATGCTCCCCAGAACTTCTCCTTCTCCGGCGACCTGGGCAGCTTCACCCTTGATGATGCCACTCCCGATGACGGCGACGCCTTTTCCCACACCATCATCTTCTCTGATCTGCCGCCCAACGCCTACGCCCTCACCGAGGTCCTGCCACCCACCTGGGACCTGACGGGCTTCACTTGCCAGACCGATGACCCGAACGACACCTCGTCCCTCAATGGCAACACGGCCACCATTGACCTCGACCCTGGGGAAATCATCACCTGCACCATCACCAACACCCAACGCGGGATCATCATCGTCCAGAAACGAACAGACCCAACCAGCGACACGGTCTTTGGCTTTGTCCATAATGTCAATGCCACAGCCCGGTTCAACCTCAGCCACGGCCAGACGCGCACCTTCAACGACGTCGTACCCGGCACCTACACCGTCGCCGAGGATGCCCCCTTAGTCCATGGCTTCGAGCTAACGGAACTCGTCTGCGTGGACGACGACCCCGCCGGCACCCCCTCCACCACCAACCTGGAGGCCAGGCAGGCCAGCATCCACCTTGATCCAGGCGAGACCGTCAACTGCACCTTCACCAACACCCAGAAAGGCACCATCATCATTGAAAAGATCACTGCCCCCCCCGGTGGCACCGGCTTTGCCTTCACCCACACCATCGAACCACCCAACAGCTTCAACCTCGATCACGACCAGAGGCAGATCTTCACCAATGTCCGACCAGGTACCTACACCGTCACTGAGACCGACCCCTTGGCCACTCCAGGAGGCTATGACCTGACCGACCTGGTCTGCGTCGAAACGGGAACCGCCAACTCTTCCGCAGATGTCGCTACCAGAACAGCCACCATCACCTTCGAGGTCGGCGAGATCGTCATCTGCACCTTCACCAACACCTGGAGCCTGTTTGGCGACCTCAACCGCGATTGCGAGGTGGATGTTGGGGATGTCATGCTCGTTGCCGGTCGTTGGCGCACATCGTGCGCTAATCCCGACCCCGATAACGACCCCAGCACTGCCAACTACGAGGGCCTGTACGATCTCGATCACGACTGCGACATAGACATCGTGGACATCATGCTGGTGGTGGCCCATTGGGGGGAGACCTGCTAATGCCATTTCGTGCCATGATCTACTGGTAGAGAAGATGGTTGGGCTGCCTCAAGAGCCCAGTCTTGAAAACACACAGAGGAGGGAAGGGAAAAATGATAGTGAGAGCAAGCAAGCTTAGGCTGGCATGGGTGGCGCTCCTTCTGGCAACTGCGCCGCTTGCCGTAGGCCCCGTCCACGCTGATGCGGGCGACGGTCCCTGGATAGTCACGGTGATAAAGGGAAAGGATCATATTGACCCCCTGGCCGGTGCTATCTACACCGTAGACACCGCTGCCAACACCCTCTATGGCCCGTTCCTGCAGGGGCAACTGGGCACGCCAGCGGGGGAATTATTAGACGTAGCTGTGACGGCTAATTGCGCCACAGCCCTGGTGTCCAACTTGGGGGACCAGAAGGTCTTCTTCGTTGATGTCACCCAACCCACCAGCCCCCGTCTACTGGGCTCCGTGGATCTACCGATGTTCGCCGCGGATATCGCCATCACTCCTGACTGCAAGTTTGCCCTGATTACCGATGGCGGGTTTTCTAATCAGGTGGCCTCGGTCAACATAACAACCAGAACGCTGGTGGAAGCCAGGGACCTGGGCTCTAACCTGGCTCAAGCGGTAGCCATTGCCCCCGATGGAACCGTTATCGTTGCCGATTATTGGAATGGCCAAGTACACACGCTGACCATAGATGGCTCAGGGAACCTGACTCCAGTCACAAGCTACGTCCTCCCCTCCACCCCTGCACAGGCGCTGCCCTGGCCCGTCAATGTGGGCGTGGCGCCCGATGGCCAAACGGTCATCGTTTGCTATGCTAGGGATGACTCGGTGGGAGTCTATCAGGTCACAAGCCCTGGAATCTTGACCTTTCGAGGAAACGTATCCGGGCTACCTGTTGCATTGGATGCTGCTGGCAATGTGGTGAGTGGTGAGCAATCGGTGGCCTTTAGCGCCGACGGGAGTCAGGCCTACATTATCACCAATGAGCTTCATACTCCTCCTCCTGAGTTCGGCGAGCTTCCTGACCGGATATCGGTCTTGAATATCACCGCCCCGGGAGAGGTAAGCCTCAATACCGCCGGAGCAGCAATCCTCTTGAACCACAGTAGTGTTGGGACCCCTCCCCTCTATGGGGTGGACGTCCTGGCTGTGGCTGGCAGTAAGCTCTACGTGGGTAATCCCACCACCGACGACCCGGTGAATGATTTGCAGGTCGTTGACCTCACCGATTACAGCGTCAGCTCTCTGCCTGTGGGCGCATTGGAGGGCGAATCTCCCATGGGCGTAGCCGCATTTGCACCTGCTATCCTCACCGTGGAGACGGCTGGAGCCGGTGCGGGGTGGGTGAGCGGCGACCCCACCGCCTGCGACCCCGGCGGGGTGTATTGCGGTGCAGATTGCACAGAAACCTACTGTACTGGTACCGTGA
>JACKQG010004200.1_pt1 | contig 14216 bp, 18 predicted proteins | sample 8237621 | NCBI WGS metagenome assembly JACKQG01 (sample SAMN15677084, study PRJNA649215) | marine metagenome | biome: marine; feature: Black Sea; material: saline water; isolation source: suspended particulate matter (SPM) from the Black Sea western gyre | collected 2013-06-09/2013-06-10 | depth...
ATATTTTTCTTGCAATTACCCTATAAAACCTCTATAATCAACCCGTCATGCAGAAAATTGTAAAATGGATCGTTCCTCTTGCGGCACTGCTCGCCATAGGTGCCTATGTATATATTACCCCACCCGGTCTCCTTGGCAAAGCAGATGGCGTTGGTTATGCCATCTGTCATCGCATCAGCGAGCGGTCTTTCCATATCGGCGAACGCCAACTCCCCATGTGCGCCCGCGATACCGGCACCTTCACCAGTGCAGCTGTTACGCTCATCTTCCTCTCTATCATCGGAAGCAAGCGGAGTGGGATGCCCCCCAAAAAGATCATCCTTACCCTCGGGGCCTTTTTTCTGATTTGGGCTATCGATGGCTCAAATTCCTATCTCTATTTAATCAAGCAGACCTATCCGGGGGCATTCCCACAAATCCCCAATATCTATATCCCAAATAATATCCTTCGTCTACTCACCGGCAGTGGGATGGGGATGGGGATGGGCGCCGTCCTCTACGCCGCCTTCAACCAGACCGCGTGGAAAGAAGTGGATGCGCGTCCCGCGCTGGGCTCATGGCGTGACCTCGGCTTGCTCATCGGGACCATGCTTCTTATCGATCTCGCAATTCTTTCCGAATCCCCCATTGCCCTCTATCCAATAGCCTTCATCAGCGTACTGGGTGTGGTCACCTTACTTACCCTGATCTTTAGTGTGGTCTGGATGATGGTGATGAGGCAGGAAAACACCTTCACATCCATCCGGGAAATGTGGCTGGCACTCACCGCCGGCCTGACTCTCGCTTTGATCATGCTCCTTGTCATTGATTTACTCCGCCTGCGCCTGACTGGCACCTGGGGAGCCTTTCCCTTGGGATAAACGGAGTGCTCTTTTTTAACCGCCAGGACGCCAAGGCTATTTACCTAAAAACCTGGCGATAAAAAAAGAAGTTTGGCCTTCTCCGCGTCTTGGCGGTCAGTTTTAAATACAAAAGGACTAATAAATGGAACTCCTAACCGGCATCTTCTCGGCCTTTGGGCTATCCGCAAGTGCAGGATTGAACGCCTATATTCCCCTGCTCGTGGTCTCCCTCCTCGCAAGATTTACTGATCTGATCAAACTTCAATCTCCCTGGGATACGCTCACCAGTTGGTGGATCATTGGTGCCCTGATCGTTCTCGGAACAATCGAATTCTTCGCTGATAAGGTTCCAGCCGTGAATCATATCAACGATATCATCCAAACCTTTGTCCGTCCGGTTGCCGGGGCAATCGCCTTTGCCGCCAGTGCCAAGGTAATCACCGATATGAGCCCGATCCTCTCCATGGGAATGGGGTTACTCGTTGCCGGAAGCGTGCATTCGGTCAAGTCTATTGCTGTGCGGCCTGCGCTCACAGCCACCACCGGCGGAGCAGCGAACACGCCCGTCAGCATCGCTGAGGATATTATTTCCACGTTCCTGTCCATTTTGGCAATCCTGATTCCGATAATTATTGGTATCATTCTTATACTGCTGACAACCACCTATATTTGGTGGAAATGGCGCAAAGCTAACGCCGTAAAACCAGCCTAATGGCTTTATCAAAAGGAGAAGAGATATGACTCAACAACCTTATCAACAAATCCCCCCGCCAACGCCCAACAGCACTCTGGCAACGATCAGCATGATCGCTGGCATCCTCGGCTGGACGATTGCACCCCTACTCGGTTCATTAGCGGCCATCATCACCGGACATATGGCAAAACGCGAGATCCGCGAAAGCATGGGGCGGTTGGCTGGTGATGGTATGGCTACTGCCGGGCTTGTTATGGGTTATTTGCAACTAATTCCATCGGCATTATGTATCTGCGTCGTTCTTGTCATGCTCGCCATGGGCATATCAATCCCCGTACTTGACTCATTTGCATACTAATTCAATCAATTCCTGGAGGCTCTAAAATGTACGATAATATCGCTCCCCCACCCGATGAAGAAAAAAAGAAATCCAATGTCTGGCTGATCGTTGGCATTGTTGCTATTGTATTATGCTGCTGTCTCGTTATTTTTGGCGGTGGCGGTTATTGGCTCTGGATAAACGGAGATGCTCTCCTGGGCGTTGGCTAAATATTTCACTTTGTACTATTTCAAAAACCAAAGAGCTTCCGTATGGAAGCTCTTTTTATTCAGCTAAACGCTGGATTTTACCCATCTCGATCTTCAACCCGATTTCTTCACCCACATTAACAGGATCGGAGAGATAAAAATAAAACCCACCTTTCAGCACCACCTTAAATCGATCCTGCTGAAAAACGACATCCTTCACAGTTCCGCGTAACGGAGACGACAAATTACCAATACGCACATCCCGAGGACGGATTAATAACGTTACGGGCGAGCCCTCGGCTTGCCTCTCTTCAACAGGCATCTTCACAGTTCCAAAGATCGTCTCCACGAGTCCGTCCTTCAATATCTTCCCCTGAACCACATTTCCTGCACCCAAAAACTCAGCCACCCACCCCGAATGGGGACGTGCATACACCTCCGCAGGTGTACCACGCTGGACGATTTCACCATTATGAAGCAACATGACACGATCAGCAAGGGTAAATGCCTCATCCTGGTCGTGGGTGACATAAATCGCAGGAACACCACTTTCCTGCAAAATACTGCGCAATTCCGCTAATAAATACTCACGCAATTTACGGTCAAGCGCACCGAGTGGTTCATCAAATAAAAGTAAATGCGGACGTGGTGCCAATGCCCGTGCCAAAGCAACGCGCTGCTGCTCCCCCCCCGAGAGGTCAATCACATCGCGTGATTCAAGGCCAATCAAATCAACCTGCTGTAGAGACTTCATCACTCGCTGATGAATTTCTTCTCGCCCCAGTTTCTGCATTTTCAAACCAAAAGCGACGTTGTCAAAAACATTCAAATGCGGGAAAAGAGCGTAATCCTGAAAGATCAAGCCAAAATTGCGCTTGTGCGGCGGCACAGAAGAGATATCTTTTCCATTCCAGTTTACCTCACCCTCTTCAGCATTTTCCAACCCTGCGATGATGCGCAGAAGGGTCGTTTTCCCACCGCCTGATGGACCCAACAGACAAATAGTTTCGCCCTCACCAACTTCAAGGGATATGCCTCTAAGTAAGGGTTTCCCTTCGTAGGATTTGTGGATATTAGAAAGAATTAACATAATTTCATACCCAAGGGGCGACCGACCGGTTGCCCTTTCCCTACCATCCCCCCCTCCCCGGCAAGCGCAACTTTTCGATCAGGAAAATACTGAGCGTTGTCAAAATCATCAAAATCGTTGCCATCGCCATTGCCTGACCATAATTCAACCCGCCTGGCTGGGAGAGGAAACGATAGATCGCCGTGGGAATGGTCGGGAAATCCGGGCGCGCCAAAAGAGAGGTCGCACCGAACTCTCCCAGGGAAACGGTAAATGCAAAGGTCGCCGCGGCGAGCACCGCTCGAAAGACAATCGGAAAATCCACCGTAAACCAGGTCCGCAAGGAAGATGCTCCCAGCATGGCAGCCGCTTCCCTATACCGCTGTGGGATAGAGGCCAGCGCGGGCTGGAGTGAGCGGATAACAAAAGGCAATGCTATTATAGTATGCGCCAAAGGAACGAGCCACGGGGAGGCGATCAAATTCAGCGGGGGGCGGCTAAAGGCAATGATAAAGCCCAGTCCCAATGTCACAGCCGATGCCCCAAGGGGCAACATCAAAAGTGGATCAAGAAAACGATCCATGCGGTTGGGTTTTGCCAGGGCCGAGGCCACTGGAAACCCCATTAGCAATGAGAGCGCAACCGTGATCCCAGCATATTCAAGGGAGTTTAGTGCAGCCTCGATCGGCGGTACGTAGAAACGCGATCCCCGTCGGTTGATGAAGAGTTCGTTATAGTAGTCGCTCGTCAGGCTTGTTTGAAGATCGGCGCGGTCACCGCGATCAGCTTCAAGACGGCTCACAGAGCGGAGGGGTAAAGCAAGCATCGGGAGGACAAAAAGCGCAAATAGAATGGTGATCATTGTAAAAATAAAGATGCGTTCTCTTTTATTTTTTGAACGACGCAGCCGGGATTCGGTATCCTGTTGAGCAACCTGGGTGGATGTCTGCGCCAGCATCCGACTGTAGAGAATGGAAAAAGTCAGCGTGCAGAGCAATTGAATGATCGAAAGCAGGGCCGCAACAGGCAAATTAAGCATCTGCAAAGTCTGGATATAAATTTCAACTTCAAGAGTGGAGAATTTTGGACCGCCAAGGAGCAAAATTACACCAAAACTGGTGAAGTCAAACAGAAAGACCAGCAAAGCTGCAGCCAGGATGGATGGACGAAGTAATGGGAAAGTAATTCGCCAGAAAGCACGCCAGGGATCAGCTCCAAGCAGACGGGAAGCTTCGATCAGTCGTGGATCAAGACGGGAGAGCGCGTTGCCCACTACCCGGATGACGATGGTCGTATTATAAAAAACATGCGCCAGGAGGATTGCGCCTAAAGTGTATAAAATATTAATCGGCGGAGAATCCAGGTCGAGGAGATTCATCAGACTCAAATTCAGCCAACCACGCGGTCCAAGCAAGGCATTAAATCCTGCCGCAACGACAACTGTTGGCAACATAAAGGGCACAGCTGTGAGGGCGCGCAAAAGCGCCTTTCCTCGGAAATCGTAACGAGCAAAAAGATACGCTGCAGGTAATCCGACCAATAGGGTCAGCAGCATTGATAACACGGCCTGATAGAGCGTAAAACCCAGACTATCCAGCGCAATTTGCAGAGATTCTGGAGAGAGAAATACAGACGAATTTACCCCCAATCCAAGAATTTTGGTGAGGGGGTAGAAAAAGAAGATTGAGATGAACAGGAGGGCGGGAGCCCAGCGCAAAATCGAATCGCGATACCTAAAGGGTACACTGAGGTGTGAAGAACGCGAAGAAAAAACTTTCTTTTTCTCAGCGCTCTTCGCTACTTTGCGGGTAGACATTATTTCAATACCGTCTCCGTCCAGGCCTGAATCCAGACTTCACGATTTGCCGCGATTTCATCCATGGAAATAGTGGCTGGTTGATCAGAAAGCTCAGCATGTTTCAGGAATACTTCTGGCAGTTCTGCGTCAGAATTGACCGGGTAAACAAACATCTGCAAGGGAATATCTTCCTGAAAATCCACATCCAGCACGAAGTCTACGAATCTTTCGGCCGCGGCTCGTTGCTGGGTTCCAGTCAGGATACCGATAAATTCTACTTGGCGGAAGCAGGTATCAGGCCCAAGAATTGAGGCGGTTGGCGCCTCCGATAGCTCCGTTTCAGCAAAATAAACCTCTGCTGCAGGGCTGGTTCCATAGGAGACAACCATCGGCTGCGGACCACGTCCGGATGAGGCACTGAAATTCGTATAATAGGCCGATTCCCAGCTATTGGCTACTGAAACTCCGCCTTCTTTCATGGCTGCCCAGAAATCAAGATATCCATCTGGCCCAAAATGAGCCACTGTAGCCAGCAAGAATGCCAGCCCCGGTGAAGATATGGCCGGGTTTTCCACAACCAGCAGTTCAGCATACTCAGGTTTCATCAGGTCTTCGAAATTCTCCGGAAGAGGCAGATCATTTTCAGCGAAATAGGCTTTGTCGTAATTAATGCAAACATCACCATAATCCACAGGCAGGGCACGGTTTTCAGGATCGAACTTGAATTCCTCAGGGATGTTTTTCAATCCAGGTGCAGCATAGGATTCAAACAGATCGGCAGCCAAAGCCCGCGATAAGAAAGTATTGTCCACACCATAAAATACATCTGCCAGGGGTGCCTCTTTTGTAAGAATTGCCTTATTGAGAGCAGACCCGGTATCGCCGCTGGCAAGAAACTCCACCTTGATCCCGGATTCATTTTCAAATAACTCAATGACCTTCTCGCTAAGAGCAAAAGAGTCATGAGTCATCACTGTCAATATGACATCATCACCAAACCCGCTTTCCAACTGATTCTCTTCTGGAGAAGATTCGGCTGTCAACGTGCAGGCGGAGAGCAACAAAGCGATCAATAAAGTGAGTAAATTGATTTTTTTCATAATAACCTTCATTCTTTTTTATAGTTAGCACTGTGAATACATAGTAATAAGCCAGAATCGATACTTATTTTTGCCACATCAGATACCATTTCATTGCTGATACCACGGGTTTTATGTGCCTTCAGTGTTTCGTGACGAAGCGGCCAGCGCAGACCTTCGGTTTGGATGCCAGTCACATCCCCGTTCCAGGGGAGGAGGGACACAGTTTCTCCGGCACGCCCGTGGATTTGGGCTTGCCTCCGGACAAAGAAGGCTTCCTCGACCCCGTCCTCTATGCGCAGTTCCAGCCCGGCAAGGGAAGGGTTTGTCAATAAGGACAGGTTGCCAAGGGTATGGTCCAGACGCCCACCCAGCGCTGCCACGAGGCGAATATTTCTGTATCCCAGATCAAGGGCATAATTGAGCGCCAGCTCAAGATCAGTCTCGTCCTTATCCTTTGGATGCTGGATGATCTCAACATGATTCTTTTCCAGAGTAAGGAGATGGGCAGGATCAAGGGAATCGAGATCCCCGATGACAACAGAGGGTAGCAAACCAAGGGCAAGGAGGTGTCGGGTTCCACCATCCACGGCGATCATGAAAGCGTCTGGTTCGAGAATACGACGGGCAGCATCAAGATCTGGCAAATCACCATTGATAAAAATAAGCGCGCGCTTGGACATAAAAACATCCTCGCCGTTGGGAGGATGTTTGATTAATAAATCGCAATATCCCTCCGCCGGCATGATCCGGATCAGGTAATGCGGGTCGAGCGCAACGCGCTCCTCTCAGCCAATAATGGCTCCCCGTTACAATGTGAACCTATTTAACCTTGAATAATGATTGTTGTCAAATTAGAGAAAAATTAAAGGTATAATTTCCTTATCATGGAAAAAATTCTGGTCGTTGATGACGAACAAAAAGATCGCCGAATTGTCGAAAAAATACTGACACGTTTGGGGCATACAGTCGTCCTGGCCAATAGCGGGGAGGCCGCCTGGGAGCTTCTGCAAGATGAAAATATTCGCTTTGTCATCACCGGAGTGAATTTATCGGGAATGGGCGGTATTCAATTAATTAAAAACATCCGGTCCGCAGACTTTCCAGAATATATTTATATTCTTCTCATCACTTCCAATAACACAGATGAGGATATCGTAGAAGGCCAGTCCGCTGGCGCCGATGACTATCTGGCAAAGCCAATTAATCCAACTACATTGGAAGCCCGTGTTGCTCTTGGACAAAAATTACTTACCCTTAAAGATAGTCTCATCCAATCTGATAACAAGCTTGAAAAACTGACAATGGTGGATGTTCTTACCGGATTACTAAATCGCCGCGCGATCTATAAATTTGCGCGTGGAGAAGTGGAACGCGCCCGGCGTTACTCTGATTCTATCAGCATGGTCTTCCTTTGTCTTGATGACCTGAAGAAAATCAACGATGAGCATGGAAACCATGTGGGTGACGATGCACTTAAAGCTGTCACCAAGATCATTAAAGAACGCCTCCGTCCCTACGATGGTATCGGTCGCTGGTCGTTTGACGAATTTCTGGTTGTTTTGCCTGGAGCATCTGCCATAAATGCCGAAAAAGTCGCCATTCGCATTGTAGAAGGAATTGCAGCTATAAAGCTTGCCCTTCCAGAAAGTGGTCATCTCTCACTGCGATCCAACGCAGGTGTTGCCTCTGTAACAAGAATGACAGGCTCTGTTACTCTTCTTGATGATCAACTCCAACTTGCCAGCGAAGCTTTAAACCGTGCAAAAGAGGATGGCGATAGTCAAGTTCAAACCTCATGGCTTTAGAAATAAAATTTTGATTTCAAACCCATCTGACCTCGAATCCTGCCATGAACTTTTGACAATGGATGAACAATTTCGTCTCCAACATCCCCCCCATATATCAATACAAAAAGATACAAAGAGCAAACTGAGAGAGCTTTCCCTACAGGATCCTTATGAGCGAAGAAAATGTTGTAAAAAATGATCTCGTTGTCGCAATGGACTACAGTCTAACAGTAGACAGCAAGGTGATCGATTCTTCGGAAGAGCGTGAACCTCTGGAATTTTTACAGGGTCATGGCAATATCATCCCTGGGTTGGAACGAGAAATTCTCGGTATGAGAATTGGCGAAAGCAAAGAAGTTATAGTCTCTCCTGCTGAGGGCTACGGCGAAACAGAAGAAGATGCTTTTATGGAAGTGCCAGCCAATCAATTTCCCGAGAATATTCCTGTTGAGGTTGGCACAGAAATACAGATTGAGAACGAAGATGGCGAGCCCGCCTACGCGCGCATAGATAAAATTGAAAATAATATGGCGGAGCTAAATTTTAACCATCCACTGGCGGGAAAGGAATTGCATTTCGCCATAAAAATAATTACGATACGCGATCCCACTGAAGAAGAGATGAAGCACGGGCATGTACACAATCACGACCACGAGCACTAAAACAAAAAATCCCCGAAATTATCGGGGGTTTTTTGTTGGGCGGTTATTCTGATATCGCTAAAGCAACAAAATCGATTTCCAGCAGAACTTCTTCGTCCACCTCTGCCACACGCTCAACAGAAGGAATTTTTATCCCGTAATCGGCATAGGCCAACATGGTTTCGGCATGGCCTTCGATCTGCATCTCAGAAATGGGTGTAATTTTGGCCATGAATATGACTTGCTGGGTCACGCCCTTGATTGTCAGGGCACCAGCTATCTCGAAGACAATTTCTTCCCCAATGTTGACCTCATCGGGAAGCAGAATAATATCCGTAGGCCCAAAACTGATGAACTCAAAAGTATTGCTATCCAATATCCTGTTGTGAATCGCACGGTTACGGAAGGTATTGTCCGTTGCAAGGTCACGTGCATTGACCAGGATTTCGCCCACCTCTACCTGCGATTGATCAGGCTCAACGCGAAACTCTCCAGTGACCTGCCTTGTCTTGCCAATCACAACGGTAGGCTGCCCCTCCAATACCTCATTTAAAGTAAAGCGAGCTTCAGATTGTGAGGAATCAATCCGAAAGATACTTGATTGCGAATTCTCCTTAGATATATTTTCTTCGGGGGCACTTTCAGCCGTGGGTTGGCCCTCGCTGGTTTGAGTAACTTCAGTAGCGGGCATCACCGAAGGCTCTTCCAACCCTACACTAGGCGCCTCTGGCTCACGCAGGAAGGCGTAGCCAAATGCTGCTACGCCAACAATAATCACTATGCCAAGAATAGAAAAAAATCGCAATATTCCCTTATTCTTTTTCATTTCACACTCCTTAATCGGATAATTTTCATGATATTTGACGGGCATGATACCATATTAAGAAATGTTATTTGGCGCATCCTACTTATTCTAAGATAAATCTTATATCACTTCCAAGACTCTCATTAATATCCGCCTGTTATGTGGACGGTCACGATGCTCAAAAAGGAAAACTCCCTGCCATTGCCCCAGAGAGAGTTTGCCATAATCAATTGGAATCGTAATGCTGACGTCTGTCAGCATGGCCCGAATATGGGATGTCGCATCATCAGGTCCCTCCAGCGTGTGGGTATACCACGGCTCATTCTCTGAGGCAATTCGTTCCATAAAACTTTCAAGGTCAGCGCGGGCAGAGGGATCCCAGCTTTCAGTGATGAGCAGCGATGCGCTGGTATGTTGCAGAAAGAGATAGCAAATGCCTTCCCCTACCTGCCAATCATCCATTTGCTTGGCAATCAGGGAAGTTACTTCGTGGAGGCCCTTCCCTGATGTACGGATTTCAAGGGTACTTTTATGCCAGTTCATCATTTCGCCTCTCGTTAATGGTTTTTCCTGTTTGTGAAAACTTGCTATGAGATCGTACTCTCACCCTTCGTCAGGATATAGAATCCACGCGGGGATTTCTGGCTGCGATCATAGATAAAATCGGTGACGAGATAACCAGTACTGAAGCCTTCTTCAAAAATTTCGCGGGTAAAGAAGCGCCAGTCTCTGGCGAGGGAGATGTCGGTTTCGCGCAGGGTCTGGAAATTGGTAGGAATTTCGACGAGGGCCAGGCTACCACTTGGGGAAGTAAATTTTGATGGAGGCCTCAACAAGCCAGAATTGGAGTCTGTTTCGGGAGTATAGGGAACTTGAATACCTGCTTGCTGATAATTCCGCAATCCCAGCACAGTCCGGTTTTCTTCATCCAGACGTTGAGAGACTCGTTTAGTATGGGTCCACCAATCAATCTGAAAGCGATCAGAGGCCACCCCTGCATTGAGTTCATCGACCATATCGCCATATTCATTACGTTTATAGGTATTGCAGACTGCGCCGAGACGGGCAATGTTGAGATAGGCATTCTTACTAAGCAGGGGGTCATAGGTCCAGGTGATCTGGTCGATCCCCTGCTGGCGCACCATTTGCCACTGCGCCTTTTTAAGCATAAAGCCAAGATCTTTACCTCGGTGATCGGGATGGACGCCCATCTGATGGGAACAAAGCTTTATCCGGGTTTCTTGCCCAATTTTGGATATGCCGGGAAAACCAAAAACAAAACCGACCATCTCCTCATCTTGAAAGGCACCGATGGCCAGCCCCCCATTGTGGACAAAGGCCAATATAATATGGGCTGGAACAACGTCTAATGGGCCACCGCGCCAAATATCGTCTGACAGCCTTTCGATCAATCGCATTTCTTCAGGGCTTTCAAGAAGACGAATACCGTAGTGGGGCATTTTCATCTCATAAATCTCAGTTTGCTTTTTTTAAATTTGCTTGCTTTTCACGCAATTTTTCAAGCCAGCTCTTTTTGCGAAGATAATCGAGCCTGTAGGTAAAGCGAGCAGGCATCAGCCCAAAGATGCGCGGCAAAGAGTCGGCTTCGCAGGTACGGTCGGTTGCCAAATAATCGAGAAAAAAACCAGAAATTGGGAAATTAGGAATAGAGGCCGCGAGGATCACTGTCAAAACGCGTAATATCGGCGTTGAGGCTGAAAAGATTAGCCGCTTTTTCCCTGTTGCCAAAAGAATCACTTCGACAACCTGCCGCAATGTAAAATATTCACTGCCGCCAAATTCAATACTTTGATCCTGCAAATCAGGATGATCCAGCGACCACAACAAAGAAGTGACCAAATCTTCTACCCAGAGTGGTTGCAAACGTGTTTGACCTTTGTTGGGAATAAACAAAAAGCCGGGGGAAATTCGCACCAACCGGAGAATTTCTGTTGTGAAATTATCCTCAACGCCAAAGACGATGGAGGAGCGGATGATCGTATGCGGGGTTTTACCACGGCGGATATGTTCCTCGGCGATACCTTTGGCCTTTAGGACAGGAAATGCGGACGCTTTATCAGCACCGAGGTGGCTGAGAAAAATGATCTGCTGGACACCTGCTTCGTCTGCAACCTGGACGAGAGTCTTGGTCCCTTCAATATCCGTTTCAAAAAGCTCTGCTTTACTCTCCCCCCCCGCAAGATGATAAATCCGATCCACGCCACGCAGGGCAGCGCGCAATCCGCGTATATCGGTGAGACTAACAACCGCCACTTCAACAGGCACACCTTTTGGCAAACGCGGGCTATGTGGTGATGGGCGTATAAGGGTGCGGACTTCATGCCCAGCTTCAACGAGTTGACGGACCAATGCCCGCCCGATGAAACCGGTTCCGCCTGTAACGAGGATCATGTTGGGATTATACCCTCAGTGAAAACAACAGAGAACTGGTTATGAGCGTCCCGCAGGTTTATCATGAACCTGCGGGACGTTTGACTCAGATAAAATCAACTTGTTTTAGTGAATATCAATAAAGTGAAATATCAATTTACTTTTACTACGGTTCCCATTGGGGCTGCCAATCCGGTTCGGGGTTGTCAGTGATCTGTTGAACGTCGCTCCCATCTGGCAGCATGATAAAGAGATCAGCCTGATCGTTATTCCGCAGGGAATTGTAAGCAATATTTTTACCATCGGGGGAATAGGTAGCTGAGTTATTATTCCCACCAGAGGTGAGTTGGGAGAAAATACCGGTCTCAACTTCGTAGCGATAAATATCTTTATCAAGTGGCGGGCCAGCGGAGAGGAGCAGGTAATGCCCGTCCGGGGACCAGTCAACACCTCCTGTAATACCCAGCAAGCCATAGGTTACGCGACGTGGCGGTTTGTCACTTTCCACATCCAGTATAAAGATTTCGTATTCGTAAAGTTGATCCACGATCATCGCGAGAGCAATTCTTTTTCCGTCCGGTGCCCAGGCTGCACTGACGAGGGTATTTGGGCCGGCATAATTCGGTCCGCCATAGAGCAAACGCGGATTTTCTCCATTATGATCCATGATCCAGAGACCGGCTGGCTCTTCAGCAGGCCGATTTACAAAGATGATTTTTTCACCATCAGGAGAATAATCGGGAGAGAAAACATTCCCAATCTCATGCGTGAGCTCAATAGATTGCGATGTGCTGAGGACAAGCAAGTAGAGGTCAAATGTGCCGCGACTCTGATTTGAAGCGTAAATGATCGCTTCCCCTTTGGGCGAAAATGCAGGGTAGTAGTGATTAATATTCTCGTGTGTAATTTGGAGGAGGCCACTGCCATCTCGATTGACCATGCAGATCTGGTTATAATCACCACGTGTGCAGGTAAAGATAATTCTCCCTCCATGAACACCGGTAGGAAAGGGCTGGGGGGTAAAAGTTGGCGGTGGGAGCGGCGTGTAGGTCGGCGGGAAAGTGGCTTCGACAGTTAACCCTGCAGGGGCCGGCATTTCAATCATTGGAGTCTCAGGGATAAGAATAAAAGCTACTACCAAGATCCCCAGGAGGAAGATCCAAATGGGAATGTTTTTTTTCTTTTTTTGCGAAAATATATTTTTCTTTGGACTGGGTTTTGGCATTCTCAAGTATTCAGGCTCTGAGGCAAAGAGTAAAGTTCATCACTGGATTTGATAATAATCCCTACCAGAAAACCTGTCCAGTTTTTTATCGTTGCCAATGCATTTAAAAACCAGATAGGCATAAGATGACTTGCAAGCCATCTTATGCCTATCTTTATTCAACCCCGCTTTTTCTTAATTCTCTGTGCGAATCAAGTTCAATGCCGACGTGCCATCTTCCGAGAAAATAGTCAGCGTTGCACCATCGCTCTCGAAATCAAGAGTGCCATTGAGCAGCATTAATACTGCGTATTCCTGGTCCATTTGAGGGGTTTCACATGCCATCATGGTTGACGCCAGCGGACCTGTGGAGATGGTATTTCCGGATACTTCATATTCTCCAAAGAAACCGTTACAACCTACATTGCCTTTCAGATTGTCATCATCATCAAATGAGATCGTTGCATCCACATCGGGTAAAGCCATTGTTGGGTTATCAACGGGACCATAGGAGACCAATTCCCAGGTCGTTCCGTTCAATGTAATTGTTCCCGCACAAGCGGTGAGCAGAGTTGCGATCAAAATCAGGAAAGCTACGTTCTTTTTCATTTTTACCTCGTGTTCATAAAAGTTTTATTTTCATCAGGTAGACGCCAAGCAATAAAATAAAGTTCCCAGAAATTCCCTATTCCTTGCTATAGCGCGTCATTGAATCCAGCAGATCGAGGACCAACTCTTTCAGATCACCGCGATTAGGCAACGATCCGATCAGCCCATACATCGGAGCCATACGCTTTGGCAGGCCACCACCCGATCCCCCCAACAGCGCGGAAACCTTGGCCATTGCTTTGCTGATCCATCGCTCCGGCAGGAAGCGCGTCAGAAAATTGGCAATTTTAATGACCCATTTATTGACGCTCTTTTGCATGGATGGTTTACGCACCTTATCCGCAGATTCAGCCAGGTCGTGCAGAAAATCATCTGCAATAGAGATATGCGCATAATTGACGGTCATATGTAAGGATTTTGGGAAATGCTGCCGATCCAAATGCCAGCCGCGCTCTCCCAACTCGTCAGCCATTTCATACATATCCAGACTCTCACCCGACGAAGGATCTGCTGCAATCGCAAAAATGCTCATCTCCGGGTCGCTCAAAGTCTTCAACCCCTGGATTGCGTTCACACCTGCCCGCATTTTCTCAACCGTTTTCATCACTGCTTCGGTGATTTCCAGATAGCCATCCTCACCCAAATAATTCAAGACTGCCCAGGCTGCTGCGATCGGCCCGGCAGGCCGCGTTCCCGCGAGCGTTGGGGATGGGTAAATGCCGCCCGACCAATCGGTGGAAACGAACATCTGATGACGGCGTAATTC
>JACKQG010005352.1_pt1 | contig 14216 bp, 10 predicted proteins | sample 8237621 | NCBI WGS metagenome assembly JACKQG01 (sample SAMN15677084, study PRJNA649215) | marine metagenome | biome: marine; feature: Black Sea; material: saline water; isolation source: suspended particulate matter (SPM) from the Black Sea western gyre | collected 2013-06-09/2013-06-10 | depth...
TATCAATTTTATTAATCACAAAAATAATTTTTTTTTCTGATTGATTTTTCAGGGGCACTATTTTTTCAAGTTCCTTTTCTGAAAATACCGTTCCAGGCTCTTTCATGAACAACACAAGGTCTGAGGCTTTAATGTGATCCATGGCCTTTTCAATACCGATAATTTCTACAAGATCATCCGTTTTGTGAATTCCTGCTGTATCCGAAATCACAAAGGGTATGCCGTTGATATTCAATCCTTCTACAATGGGATCCCTTGTGGTTCCAGGAAAGGTGGTTACAATAGACCGGTCCTGTTCAATGATCCGGTTCATCAGGCTTGATTTTCCCACGTTTGGCGCCCCGCAGATGGCAATGCGTATCCCATCCTTTAAGAAACAGGCATCTTCATGCTGCCGGATAAACCCCCGGCATTTTTCAAGCACATCATCAATTATTCCAATTTCTTTTTGGGATGGTTCAAAGGGGTCAACATCATCTGGGAAATCAATATTTACCTCAAGAAAGGACAAAAAATGAATGAGGTTTTCTCTTAATTCCCGGATCTGGTTTTTTAATACTCCAAGATTCTGAGTTGCGGCAAATTTCAGGGATTTTGCTGATTTTGCATTGATGATATCAGCCACTGCTTCTGCCTGGGTCAGGTCAATTCTCTGGTTTAAAAAGGCCCGTTTTGTAAATTCTCCAGGTTCGGAAAGCCTTGCGCCCAGTGAAAGGATTTCATTAAGAAGGGTTCTTAATACAATGGTTCCGGAATGGGCCTGAATTTCCACAACATCCTCTGCTGTATACGAACAAGGTCCTTTCATGGGAATCAATAAAACCTCGTCCAGAATATCCTTGTTTTTGGTATCAAAAATATATCCGTGATAAACTCTGTGGGAGTCTAATTGTGTATGTCCAAAAGGTCTGTTTTTTGTTTTTGAAAAAATTTTTGACGCGATATCAAAAGCTTTTGGACCGGAGATACGTATGACACCAATACCGCCACTTCCATAGGGAGTTGCTATTGCGGCAATTGTATCATTCATGGCGTTTTATTTTTTTAACTGTCTTTTCCCCTTAAAGGCGTTTTTCTTTTTAGGGAAAATCACAAGTCGTCTATAGTAGCCGTCACCCATGCTTTGGGTTCTGACCTGGTTGTCATCTTTTAGGGCCAGATGGACAATACGTCTGTCCTGGGCGCTCATCTGGCTTATTGTTGCAGGACGGCCTGTTTTTTTGGCTTTGTCCGCCATTTTATGGGCCAGGTGTTTAAGATTGGATTTCCGGGTTTCCATGTATCCCTCGATATCAACCTTGACCCTAACCCTGGCCTCACTCTTTCTGTTGATAATTTTATCAGTTAAAAACTGCATGGCATCAAGGGTCTGGCCCTTTCTGCCAATCAGAATACCGGAATTTCCGCCTTCAATGCTTAAGGTAAGCCTGTCAGATTCGGTTCTGGCACTAACCTTGGCATCATCAGTGATCAGATCCACCATTTTTTGTAATGCTTCATTACCAAGAGCAATAGCCTCTTCAGACACATCAACAGCCTCTTCAGACACATCGACTGCCTTTTCAGACACATTAACAGCCTCTTCAGACACATCGACCAACTCGGGTTTTTCAAAGGAGTTGGATTCTTTTTTTCGAGTTGGCTCAGGTCTTGTTTTTTCAACTTTTCGAATGGGTTCAAGCCTTGTTTCTTCTCCAAAAGCCTCATCCACAATGGACCTTATCCCTTCCAGGTCTGCCCGGGCTTGAGCGTCTTTATCCATATCTGGAAGAACAACTCTGATTTTCGCGTCTTTTCTGCCAACAATTCCAAAAATTCCTGAAGCCCCTTCTGAAATTACATCATATTTTAATTCATTTTTAGAAAGTGTTAATTTTGTACAGGCATTTTTAATAGCGAGATCTATATCTTTTCCGCTGAAGTCTTTTGTTTTTGCCATATTACCTCCTGCTTACGAAAGTTTCTTTTGAATATAATACTGCTGTCCCATGGATATGATATTGTTCACAAACATATACAGAACCAGTCCTGCCGGGAAATTGATGAAAATTACGGTCATGAATATCGGCATTAACATCATCATTTTGGCCTGCATGGGATCGCCTGCAGTCGGAGTCATTTTTTGCTGCAACAAGAATGATGCGCCCATTAAAAGTGTCAGCATGGGTATACCATAAGGTTCCTGCATCATTGGAATTGAAAAATTAAAATGAAACAGTCTGTCCGGGGCGGATAAGTCAGATATCCATCCGATAAATGGTGCGTGTCTCAGCTCAATGGCCTGGTAGAGCATCCTGTACAGCGCAAAGAAAATCGGCATTTGAACCAGTAAGGGCAGACATCCGCTTGCCGGATTGACTTTATAGGTTTTGTAAAGCCCCATAACTTCCTGATTCATTTTCTGCTTGTCATTTTTATATTTTTCCCGAATCTCCATCATCAATGGCTGAACTTTTTTCATTTCATTCATTGATTTGTAACTCTTTGTTCCCAGGGGCCAGAAAATCAGTTTAATGAGAATCGTCAAAAGGATAATAGCCACGCCATAGTTGGGGATTACACTATAAATAAAGTTCATGGTGATCAAAAGCGGCTTGGCAATCACATTAAAAAATCCCAAATTGATTGCATTTTTAAGACTATTGTCATAACTGCCCAATATTTTTTGGCTTTTCGGGCCCATATAAAAAGTAAAGGAATAGACCCCTTGTTGACCCGGGTCCAGCCGATCCATTTTCCGGATATAATTATTGGTGACCATGTCATTGGCATAGAAAAGCTTTACGCCGGCATCAATGCTGTCCCCATTAGTATTTAATCTGGGCATGACGGCCGTCATAAAATACCGTTCAGAATATCCAGACCAACCGATTTTTCCCGAATAGGTATTTTTTTCTTCTATGTCATCCGGGTCAATATCCATATATTCTTCATTAACAAAAACCACTGGCCCTTCAAATGCAAATCTGGATCTTTTTTTGGTTTCTTCATCAAAAACCCCCGGCGTTGAAATCACAAGTGAATCATTTAAGGACATGTCAGATCCGTTTTGAAAAACAATATCACAATCAATCATGTATGAATCTGCCTTAAAGGTAAAAACCTTTTTCACTACAATTCCATTGGATGTTCCCAAAATAAATTCAATGGTTTTCTCACCTTCAAACACAGATGTCGCATTGGTATCGATTTTTGCTGTGTAGACTGCATCTTTTAACCCTGGGATAGACTGCCTTTCAAGGTCGAAGAACAGGGTTCCCGATACAAGCTGCTCCGGCACTAATTGCTTTAAAGGAGAGTCTTTTTTATTTGTTTTCTTATAATTTTTCAGTTCAAAACTTTTAACGGCAGCACCTTGCTCGGAAATGGCAATATTATAAAGAGGGGTTGATATGGAAATGGTTCGATAATTTTTTTTCTGGGCCGTAACAGTTTCAGGCACGATACCTGTCATAGTTTTATATTCGGAAACATTTTGACTTTTTTCCTGAACCTGATCCGCATTCTGGTTTTGAGCTTGCTGGGGTTGATTATTAGGCACGGGCGGTGTAATAAAAAATGTCTGGTATCCCACAAGGACTACCACTGAAAGCACAACCGCTAATAATAATCGTTTTTGTTCATCCATTCTCTCTCCTAATACCTAAAATAATTTGTAACGACACGGCATTTTAAAATTAAAAAGGAAAACAATAAGGCATCTGGATAAATTATGGAACAGGGTCAAATCCTCCTGCATGGAAGGGATGACAACGCAGAATTCTTTTTAAGGCAAGAGCCGTACCTTTAAGGCTGCCATGTTTTTCGACGGCCTCCAGGGTATATGCCGAACAGGTCGGAAAATAACGGCAATTTTGTCCTGTTAAAGGGGAGATAAAATATTGATAAAATTTAATAAATATGAGTAATAGCTGTTTCATTTATTTATACTGATTAATGCTATTTTTGTAAAAAGTTTATCAAGCTTCTCTATAATCTGCCTGTTGGATAGCGTAGTCAGGCCCTTCTTTGCAATGATATTTATATCATTTGGCCCTGAAATAATCTCTTTATTGTGTCTGAAATATTCTCTAATAATTCTTTTTATCCTGTTACGCTCTACTGCATTGCCTACTTTTTTTGATATTGTAATGCCAATCCTATTGTTTTGAGCTGTTCCTTTAAGTACAATTGCTAAAAAGCTGTCTGTATGTACTTTTTCCCCTTGTTTTGAAAGTGCTAAAAACTGAGCTCTCTTTAGGAGCCTTACCTTTTTTGGAAAACAAAAGTTACTCAATAAATCCCTTTAATTAAACGGTAAGTTTTTTTCTTCCTTTTGCTCTCCTGGCGTTAATGATTCGCCTTCCACCGACGGTGGCCATTCTTTTAAGAAATCCGTGTTTTCTGGTTCTCTTCCGGTTGCTTGGTTGAAATGTTCGTTTCATAAATTAACAATCCTTAACTTAAATTACTTATTATAAATCTTAATGCTGTAAACCATAATAAACATTGCACTTTAATTGATTTTTTAAAAGTTGTCAAGAATAGATTTGTCTGCATCCGGGGTCAGGCCTGCATAGTTGCGTTAGATGTAAATAACGCAACTATGCAGGCCTGACCCAATGCGTTATTTTATAAGGGATTCGAAGATATGATATTCTTCGATGTGGTAATGGGGCTCTGGATAAATGGTAATGGGCTTTGAAAATTGTTTTTCAAGGGAGGAAATCAGGTGTTTTTCCCTTCCATGTAGCAATTGGGCGATCTCAGGATGTACTTTTACAGTGAATCTATTGCCCATGATATCCCCGGCCTCGCTGACAAGGTCCCTGTAAATTTTGTAGCAGATGGATTTTCCTGACAGAAGATGTCCATCGCCATTGCAATAGAAACAGGGTTTACAAAGGGTGCGGGTCAGGTTTCTCCGGGTTCTTTTTCGGGTCATCTGCACAAGGCCAAGCTCCGTCAGGGGCAGGACATTGGTCTGGCATTTGTCGTTTTTCATGGCCTCATTCATATGGGCCATGACCTTTTCCCTGTGCTGCTCTTTTTTCATGTCGATAAAGTCAATAATAATGATACCACCGATATTACGCAGCCTTATCTGGTAGGCAATCTCTTTGACAGCCTCAAGGTTGGTTTTAAGGATGGTCTCATCAAAATTATGCTTTCCCACATACCGGCCCGTATTCACATCAATGGCCACAAGGGCTTCTGTCTGGTCGATGACAATATATCCACCGGATTTGAGCCATACTTTTTTCTTTAATGCCCTTGCCACATCTCCTTCAATGTTATAGGCATCAAAAATGGATTCTCTTCCCTGGTAAAGCTCAACGGACAATTTCACATCCGGCATCAGTTTTTTTAAAAAATTTTTAACATTTGTATACTCTTCTTTAGAATCAATAATCAGCTTATCTGCCTCATCCGCCAGAAGATCCCTGACTGCCCTGAAGGTTATAGTAAGATCTTTATAAACAAGGCATGTGGCAGATGCTTTCTTGTTTTTTGCCAGAATGTTTTCCCAGGTTTTATTTAAAAAATTCAATTCTTTTTGAATCGTTTCTTTATCAATCCCCTGGGCCTGGGTTCTGAATATATATCCGAAATTATTTTTCCGGATAGATAATAAAAGGTCTTTTAACCTTGATCTTTCTGCCTCATTTCCTATTTTTTTTGAAATTCCGATGTGGTCAACTGTGGGCAGCAATACCATGTATCTGCCTGCAAGAGAGATATGGGTGGTTACCCGGGGACCTTTGGAGCCAATGGATGATTTGGCCACCTGGACCATGATCTCCTGGCCCTCTGTCAGCAAATCCTCAATATTACACTCCTGGTTTAAAGAGGCTTTCCATGAAGTATGATTTTCTGCCATATTCAGTGTTTCAATAGCCCCGTTCTCAGCTTCAGCATCCACCTCCATATCATTGTCCTGCTCAAATTTCTGATACATTGTATAGCTGGCAGTGTCCAGGACATCATCCACATAAATAAAGGCTGCCTGGTCAAACCCGATATCCACGAATGCTGCCTGCATTCCTGGAAGAACCCTCTGCACCCGGCCTTTATAGATGTTTCCGGCAATGGATGTTTCGTCTTCCCTTTCAATGAAAACTTCAACAATGGTGCCGTTTTCAAGAAGTGCTACGCGTGTTTCATGGGGGGCTGCATTTACAACAAGCTCTTTTAACATGGGGTCATCCTTGTTTTTACTTGTGACCGTTTGGTTACGTGTGACCTTTAACCTGAAGGTCACACGTAACCTGAAGGTCACAAGCAGGTTATCTTTTTTATCCTGGCTTTTTTTATGAGATTTTCATCCAGTTTAAAATATTTTGTCAGAATCTCCGTGGGTCTTACGTTCCGTTCATTATATTTTTGTAAAACCATTTCAATGGTTTGCAGATCAATAAAAGATATATTTTTAACGGCTTTCCGCAGATCCGTACTTCTTATTTTTTGTTTTTTGCTCAAGTCCTGGACAATAAATTCGGGCAAACTCAAAAAAGCAGCCACTCGTTCTTTTTCAAGACAAAGATCAGAAAATTTAATGATATATGAAGAGGTGTCCGTGTTTTTCCTCTTGAGCCGGTTAAAGGGTTTGCATCCTGTGATGCAAATGCCTTCAGGAAGTGTTTTGTTTAAGTTGTCAATAATTGTATTGATAGCCATGTTCTTTTCAAGGTAGATAAAAAGAATCTCTTCTTCGCTTTCCATTCCAACGGGCAGGGCATTGTCAAAGGAAAGCTGCATTAAAGGGTTAAATCCTTGTGAATATTTAGCAACTAACCCGGATCTTTTTATGGCTCTCTGAAAAATGGTGGCAAGTTCAAGGTGTCCGAAAAACCTTGCTTTTCCAAGTTTCGAAAAGGATAATTCAAACTTTTTAAAAGCGTCATCGGGTAATTTTTTTAAGCCAGCATTCTGGATGAGATCTATTTTCTTGTCAGTTTTTTGAATTTCATACAGCACGGGTTTTATTTTTTTAAAATCACATACACCACATCCTGTGCAGTCATTTTCTCTACAGTCAGGTGTGAACGATGCTTTTTTGGCTTTTTGAAATTCATTTTTTAAAAAATCGGGCAATACCCCTGAATCAATTACATCCCAGGGAAGGGGTTCTTCTTCATCCCGCTTACGAGATGTATAAAATAAGGGATCAATTCTGGTTTCTTCAAAGGCTTTTTGCCATAATGAAAAATCAAACTTATCGTTCCAGCCGTCCAGGCGGCACCCTTTTTCAAAAGCCTCTACCAGAAGCTTTGACAATTTTCTGTCACCCCTGGCCCAAACGCCTTCAATCATACTCATTTCAGGACTTTGCCATTTGAGATTGAGTTTTTTGTGCCTTAAATTATCTTTTAAATATTGCAGTTTTTCCTTTGTCTCATCAAGAGAGATCTGTGGGCACCGTTGAAAAGGGGTATGGGCTTTGGGAATAAAAGAGTTTGCACTGACGTTAATGGTTGCTTTGCCCTTGGCATAGGATGAGGCCAGTCTTTTGGAAAGACTGCAGATGGCCTCAAAGTCCTCTGATGTTTCAAAGGGAAGCCCCATCATAAAATAGAGTTTGATGTTTTTCCAGCCAAGTTTGAATGCATTTTCAACCGTTGCTGTAATGCTTTCTTCAGTCAGGTTTTTATTGATGATATCTCTTAATCGTTGAGATCCGGCCTCCGGGGCAATGGTAAATCCGGTTTTCCTGACTTTTTTTATAATATTCATCAATTCCGGGGTCAATTTTTCCGCTCTTATGGAAGGAAGAGATATGGCATTGCAATATCCCTGGCTCAGGTCAAGCAGCTTTTCCATTAATTGGGGCAGATTTGAATAATCCCCTGTGGAAAGGGACAAAAGAGAGATGTCGGAATGTCCTGTTGTTTTTAAAGAGGTATGTGCAATTTCTATCAGATCTTCCAATGACCGTTCTCTGACGGGTCTGTATATCATGCCTGCCTGGCAGAAGCGGCATCCCCTTGAACACCCCCTGGCGATCTCCAGCCGCAGCCTGTCATGGATGGGTTTGCCAAAGGGAAGGATAGGTGATGTTGGGAAATTATCTTTTGTAAGAGCTGGTAAAAAGGCTCTTTTAACAATTTTATAATCCTCAAATACGGGTGAGAGTGTTTGAATTCCATTTTCGTTATAAAATGGCTCAAAAAATGAAGGCACATAGACCCCGTCTATTTTTGACAAGAGTCTTAGCAGGGTCTTTTTTTGACCATCCCCCTGTTTCTTGAATTCAATAACCTGGTTTGAAATTTGAACGGCAGCCTCTTCACCATCTCCGATAACAAAGGCATCAAAAAAGTCGGCCAGAGGTTCCGGGTTGAATGCGCAGGGTCCCCCTCCAATTATCAGGGGAAAGGCCTCTTCGCGTTCCCTTGAATAAAAGGGGACCTGGGAAAGACTGAACATGGCTAAAATATTGGTAAAGTTCAATTCATAAAGCAGGCTGATTCCAATGATATCAAAGTTTTTTAATTGCCTTTGGGATTCCATGGATAAGCAGGGAACTTTTTTCTCCAAAAGATAGGCTTCCATGTCCGGGGCAGGCATGAAAAAGCGTTCTGCTGCAATATTTTTATGGTTATTTAAAATGGAATAGAGAATCTGGAGTCCAAAATGGGAGGTTCCGATTTCATAAAGATCTGGGAAGACCAGGGCAAAGGTTAGTGCCACCTTTTTCAAGTCTTTTTTAACGGCATTGATCTCATTGCCAGTATATCGTGTCGGTGTCTGGACCAGGGCAAGGATATCTTGATAAATTTGTTTATGCATGATAGTGAAATTTTAAAAACTAATCTTTAAATAAATGTAAGTTGGCTACAATTAGCTACAATCAAATTTTTTAGTATATTATTTTTTGCAGGATAAATCAATGAAAAGAACAAAAATCAATGTGTTGTTAATGCTTGAAAAAACCCCTGGAGAAATCCTTATCAAAGGTTGGGTCAGGACCAGACGGGATTCAAAAGAATTTTCATTCATGGAAATCAATGATGGCTCTTGCCTGACAAACATCCAGGTCATTGCCAATAATGATCTGAAAAATTACTCAGATATAGAAAAAATTACAACAGGGACTTCTTTGTCGATTTCAGGCAAACTTGTAGCGTCTCCGGGAAAAGGTCAAAAGTGGGAAATCCAGGCTTCAGATATTGAAATTATTAACATTGCCCCGGAATCCTATCCCCTCCAGAAAAAGAGACATTCAGATGAATTTTTAAGAACAATTGCCCATTTAAGACCCAGGACAAACAAGTATGGCGCCATCTTTCGGCTCAGATCAGAGATGGCATTTGCCATTCACAAATTTTACAGGGAAAAAGGATTCAGGTATCTGACCGCCCCTGTGATTACAGGATCTGATGCTGAAGGTGCAGGTGAAATGTTCAGGGTAACCAACCTTGATCCTGAGATGGTTAAAAAACAAGGCAAAATGGATTTTAAAGAGGATTTTTTTGGCCAGGAAGCAAACCTGACTGTTTCAGGCCAGTTGTCTGCTGAAATGTTTGCCTTGGCCTTAGGAGATGTCTATACCTTTGGTCCGACATTCAGGGCGGAGAATTCCAATACCAGCCGGCATGCGGCAGAGTTCTGGATGCTGGAGCCGGAAATGGCGTTTTGCGACTTAAAAGAGAACATGGATCATGGTGAGGAACTTGTTAAATATCTCACCCGGCATGCCATCACTGAATGCAGCGAGGATATGAATCTTTTCACAAGTTTTGTGGATAAATCATTGCCCAAACTCTTTGATATTCTTTTGAACACGGAATTTGGCAGGATTCCTTATACCCAGGCCATTGAAATCCTGTTGAAATCAAAACAGAAGTTTGAATTTCCCGTTAAATATGGAACGGATCTGCAATCAGAGCACGAACGTTTTCTGGCAGAAATTTATTTTAAGAAACCAATTTTTCTCACAGATTATCCAAAAGAAATCAAGCCTTTTTACATGCGGTTGAATGATGATGGAAAAACAGTTGCAGCAGTAGATCTTCTTGTTCCCCGAATCGGGGAACTCATTGGGGGCAGCCAGAGGGAAGAGCGATTATCAGTGCTGAAAAAAAGAATGGAAGATTATAACCTGCCAATGGAAGACTATTGGTGGTATCTGGATTCCAGAAAATTTGGTTCTGTGCCACATTCAGGATTTGGCATGGGGTTTGAGAGATTTTTAATGATGATTACAGGGATCAATAATATCAGGGACGTAATACCATTCCCCAGAACTCCAGGCAGCATTGATTTTTAGATACAATAAACTATTTATAAACTTTATATGAATAAACCATATTATTTTTATTTTGATGTTGTTACAAGAATCCTTGAGGCGGTCAGGAATGGTGCTCAAAGTGTTAATCTGTCCCTGGACCTGAATCTGTCTGAAAAAATATGGCAAATTGAGGCAGACAGGCTGATACTTGATAATGATACTTTTATTGATATGAAAAAGCTTGAATCCATATCCTCTTTTGAAAACAAAATTTTTATCTTTCAAAATAAAGAGTTGACCCCTGTGGAAGTTCGAAGCGACGGGTATTATAAACTGGTACCCACGGACGGTGCACCAACTCTGGAAATCAACGGAATCAAGATGCATCGATCTAAAGACATTGATCCCTTAACGGATGCAGAATTAAAGACACAACTGGTTGTTAAGGCAGAGGATCAGGTCCTGGATACCTGCGGCGGACTAGGGTATTCAGCCCTGTTTGCTTTAAAAGCCGGAGCCAGAAAAGTAGTTTCAACGGAAAAAAGTCTGGCCGTTATAAAAATACGCAATTTAAACCCCTGGCTGAAAACCTCTGCAGACGCAAGACTGGAACTGATCCATACTGATATCACAAAAGAGATAGACAGGTTTGAAAATGCCATGTTTAACAGCGTGATTCATGATCCGCCAAGATTTACTTCAGCCACGGGGGATCTTTATGGAAAAAAATTTTACAATGCACTTTTCAGGGTCATGGCTTCCCATTCAAAATTATTTCACTATACGGGCAGTCCGAAAAAAATAAAAGAAAAGGATAATTTCATAAAAAATACCATGAAAAGGCTTAGACATTCAGGGTATAAAGACATATGTTTTTATGACAACCTCCAGGGGATTTATGCTAAAAAACATTGAATTTAAATATGGAAAAGGGTTTCATACTATTGAGGTGCCGGAAAAGGCAGACAATTTAAGCATCCGGGAACCTGACTTTCATATCAGCCGGGAAAAGTTTGAAGAGGATCTTTCTTTACGCCTGCCCAAAAATGTGTCCTCCTGTAAGGTTGTTTCCATTGTGGTGGCAGATAAAACAAGGCTATGCGATTATAAGACTTATTTGCCATGGGTTTTGGATATACTCCTTCAAAAAGGCATCCAGTCCCGGCAGATTCAATTCTTTATCGCCTACGGCACCCATGCAGGACAGAGCGATAAAGAATGCCTGAACGCCTATGGCGATATTTATAAAAAATACAGGTTTATTCATCATGACTGCAATGATAAAAGCCTTTTTGCATATCTTGGTAAAACCCATCGCGGCACAATGATTCATGTTCGAAAAGATATACTTGAAAGTGATCTCATCATTACTTTTGGAGCACTGTCCCATCACTATTTTGCCGGATATGGCGGCGGCAGAAAATTGCTTTTCCCAGGATTAGGGTATAAGCCTGATATTTATCAGAACCACGCTCTTTTTCTTGATAAAGACTTAAAAAAACTCAGTTCGGGATGCCGTCCCGGAAACCTTGAAAATAATCCTCTGGCCGATGATTTAAAACAAATTGATGATGCGATTGAGATGCAAAGGGTGTCAATTCATGGGATTCTTGACTCAAAAGCACGGGTGTGTCAGCTCGTTATCGGAAAAACCTATGATGATTTTTTAAGCGCATGCAAATGTCTTGATCCATTTTATAAAGCCAGTACAAAAAAACAATATGAACTTGTCATTGCCTCCTGTGGTGGATTTCCCAAAGACATTAATTTTATCCAGGCCCATAAGGCCATCAATAACGCGGCCATGTTTGTAAAAGACAACGGCAGCCTGATTGTCCTTTCAGAGTGCATGGATGGCAGTGGATCCGATACCTTTATGGAGTATTTTAATTGTCAGGATTTTACTACTGCCTTTGATATTCTAAAGACAGATTATCAAGGCAACGGAGGCACGGCATTATCCATGATGTCAAAAACAGACAGGATAAATATCTTTCTAAAAACAGCCCTGGATCGTAAAATCTGCCATAAAATAGGGGTAACAAAAATAAATATAAATATTATACAGCCTCTTGTTAAGGTATTTAAAAAGGATATGGCCTGCATTGAAAATGCAAGTTTATTGATCATATAGTATTGATCATATAATATTGATCATATAATATTGATCAGGTAATATTGGTCAGATAATATCATGTTCATTAAATTAAGGTCCTGGAAAATTAGAAAAAACGATCATGAAAAAAATTGCAGTCAAAAAAACAGCAGATTCCAGTTTCAAAGGATAGAAAAATAGTATGATTACCTTACTTGATTATGGTGCCGGCAATGTTAGAAGTGTGGTCAATGCCATTGAAAAACTTGGTGGGAAAATCAAAACGGTTAAAAAACCATCTGATATTTCTGATGCCCGGAAATTGTTATTCCCAGGTGTGGGAAATTATGAAAACATGATCAGGATTCTCCACGAAAAAAACTATATATATCCTTTGCAGGAATATCTTAAGGAAGACCGGCCTTTTTTTGGTATCTGCCTTGGCATGCAGGCTCTTTTTGAGGGCAGTGAGGAGGACTTTTCAGGCAATGAAAGCCTGGGGGTTTTCAAGGGCCTTGTCAAACGGTTTAAAATCAGATTTGCCGTTCCCCATATCGGCTGGAACGGGGTAAATCTGAAAAAGGATTCACCTGTTTTTAATGGTATTGACCCGGACGCAAAATTTTATTTTGTTCATTCCTATCATATTGTACCTGAGGATGAGTCTGTTGTGTTAACCACAACACATTATGATTATGAATTTGTGAGCAGTGTTCAAAAAGGCAATATTATCGGCACCCAGTTTCATCCTGAAAAAAGTGGAAGCAGCGGCATCAAACTGCTTGAAAATTTTATTTATCAAAAGGATCTTAAATCCCGACACAAAGTTGACATCAAGGGAAAAGGGCTTTCAAAAAGAATTGTCGCCTGTCTGGATGTCAGGGCCAATGATAATGGCGATCTTGTTGTGACCAAAGGGGATCAGTATGATGTAAGGGAAAAAGGGGATGTCAGGAATCTGGGTAAACCTGTTGATCTTGCCAGACGTTATTACAAAGAGGGTGCCGATGAAATTACGTTTTTAAATATCACAGGATTCAGGGATTTTCCTTTAAAGGATCTGCCAATGCTGGACGTTCTTGAAAAAACCAGCAAAAATGTTTTTGTACCGCTGACTATTGGCGGTGGGATCAGGGATTATACAGACAGCAATGGAAAATCATATACAGCCCTTGATGTGGCATCCCAGTATTTCAGGTCTGGAGCTGATAAAATATCCATTGGCAGTGATGCCGTATATATTGCTGAAGAATATCTGAAAACAGGTAAAAAATCCGGGAAAAGTTCCATTGAAGAAATTTCCAGAGTCTATGGGAATCAGGCTGTTGTAATTTCCATAGATCCCAAAAGAGTTTATGTTCACTCACCTGATGAGGCAAAAAAACATCATGTGATTAAAACCGATTTTCCTGGGCCTGACAATGAAGCATACTGCTGGTATCAGTGCACGGTCCAGGGCGGCAGGACCACAAGAGATCTTGATGCTGTTGCACTGGCCCGTGCCTGTCAGGATCTTGGAGCCGGGGAAATTCTTCTCAATTGTATTGATAAAGACGGAACAAATTCCGGGTTTGATCTTGAATTGATCAATGCGGTCAAAAATGCAATTTCTATCCCGATGATTGCGTCAAGCGGGGCTGGTTGTGAAGAGCATTTTGCCGAAGTCTTTGAAAAAACAAAGGCAGAAGCTGCTCTTGCCGCTGGAATTTTTCACAGGAAAGAGGTGCCGATCCAGGCCGTGAAAGCGTATCTTGCCATCCGTAATATAGAAATAAGAGCCGTGGAATAAGAAGGTCTTTTGTCAACATTCCCTGCTTTTTAATTATGAACGTTTGTTCATATTTTTCTTGATATCATGCATCCTCCAGAGTATGGTGCAGTATGAAAATTCTTGTCTGTATTAAACAGGTG
>JACKQG010005353.1_pt1 | contig 14215 bp, 13 predicted proteins | sample 8237621 | NCBI WGS metagenome assembly JACKQG01 (sample SAMN15677084, study PRJNA649215) | marine metagenome | biome: marine; feature: Black Sea; material: saline water; isolation source: suspended particulate matter (SPM) from the Black Sea western gyre | collected 2013-06-09/2013-06-10 | depth...
TAGAGATGTAGAAAAAGATGGCAAGCTTAGCTATCCTGTTATCTCAGTTAATGATGCATATACTAAAAGCATGTTTGATAAAAAATATGGCACTGGTCAGAGTACAATAGATGGTTATCTGCGGGACATGAACTTGTTACTTGCATCTAAACGAATTGTAGTGGCAGGCTATGGCTGGGTTGGAAAGGGTGTTGCTGCAAACTGTCGCGGAATGAATGCCAAAGTTATCGTGACGGAAGTAAATCCTGTGCGAGCACTGGAGGCACATATGGATGGTTTTGATGTAATGCCAATGTCACAGGCTGCAAAAATTGGTGAGATCTTCATAACAACTACTGGAATGACTAGTATTATCAGAAAGGAACACATCTTAACAATGAGAGATGGTGTAGTACTTGGAAATGTTGGTCACTTTGACGTTGAAGTGGACTCTAAGTTTCTTCTGAAGCAGTCAAAATCTGTTAGACGGGTTCGTCCATATCTTGACGAATGCGTACTAAAAAATGGCAAAAAAGTCTATCTTATCGGTGAGGGTAGGATAGCTAACTTAACAGCTGCGGAAGGTCACCCGCCAGAAGTCATGGCACAATCATTCTCAAATCAATTGCTTTCAATTCTTTATATTCTGAAAAACCATAACAAGATGCCAAAAAAGGTTGTTAGTGTTCCAAAGGAGATAGACAAGCAGATAGCAATTGATGCTCTGAAAGCTATGAATGTTAAGATTGACAAGCTTACAAAGGAACAGATCAAATACATGGGTAGTTGGTAACTTCTAAAATTACTTTTATTCATAATGGGAAACGAGATGGAATCAGAAAAAAGATGGTGTGAAAACTGTATGAGTCATACTTCACATGAAATCCTTGATTCTGACAAAGTTATGGTCGGAAAGAAAACAAAATTCCTGTACAAATGTGTAAATTGTGGAAAGAAAAAACGCATGCCTGCATTTCGAGGTATGGCAGAATCTACATACTAATATTAACTATTTTGACAAGAACAAACTTCTTAACTAAACTTTATAAAATCTATATCAAATGAACCCAAAGGCAATCATCACAAGTGCATTACCATATGCAAATGGGGAAATTCATCTTGGTCATGTTGCATCCACATATCTACCAGCTGATGTTACAACTAGATTTCTAAGGCAAAAAGGAGTTGAAGTATATTACATATGTGCGTCTGACGATTTTGGAACTCCAATCCTAATACAATCTGAAAAAGAAGGAAAAACACCTGAGGAATATGTAGAGTATTGGAACAAGCGTGATTTTGAAGACTTTACTGCATTTAACATAAAATTTGATTTCTTTTACAAAACAAGTTCTTTAGAAAATAGGCAGTTTGTACAGGATGTTTTCAAAAAACTTGAACAGGCTGGACATATTTATGAAAATGAAATCATACAACTTTATTGTAATACAGATAAGAAATTTTTACCAGATAGATATGTAATTGGAACATGTCCATACTGCAAGGCGAATGATCAATATTCAGATTTATGCGAAAAATGTGGTCGTGTGCCGGAAGAGATTGAAAATCCACACTGTTCGATTTGTGGACAGATACCAGTTAAAGAAAAAACAAAGCATTATTTTTTCAAGCTGAAAAACTTTTCAGACAAACTCACTAAATATCTTGAAAGTAATCAAAATCTCCAAAAAGATGTGAAGAAGTATGTCCAAAACTGGATTAAAGAAGGGCTAATTGATTGGGATATCACCCGCGATATATCTTGGGGCATTCCTGTTCCAGTTGATGGAGAAAAAGAAAAGGTGTTCTATGGTTGGTTTGATAATCATCTAGCATACATTTCATCCACAATAAAATTTCTGAATGATAATGGTAAAGATGGGAAAAAATTTTGGAACGAAGCGGATATCTATCACTTTATTGGAAAAGATATTGTTTATCACCACTTTCTGTTTTTGCCTGCAATGCGTTTAGGAATTGATGAAGAGTACAAACTTCCTGATTACATTCCAACAAGAGGGCATCTTACGTTGGAGTCAAAGAAAATTTCAAAGAGCAGAAACTGGTATATTGGTCTTAAGGACTTTTTGAAAGTTTTTCCCTCAGACTATCTAAGATTTTATCTTGTTTCAATAAATCCATATTCACAAGATGATCTTAATTTTAACTGGGATGAGTTTGCGACAAAAATTAATTCTGAGTTGATAGGAAATCTTGGAAACTTGGTTAACCGTGCGCTTGGTTTTACTGTAAAATCTTTCAATAGTATTGTTCCAGATCCAGAGAAGTTTGATGACATGGATAAAGAATCAGAAAAGATGATCCATGAACTTGCATCACAACTGAGCGTATTAATGGAAGAAAATCATCTTGATAGAGCATTAAAAAAGATTTTACAGTTTTCAGCTCACTTTAACCAGTACTTTCAACATAAGGAACCCTGGAAGAATGGTGCAGGCACAAAGTCCTGCGTTTTTTTGGCAGTTAATGCAGTAAGAAGTTTAGCTATAGCGATTTATCCATTCTTACCAGAATCATCACAAAAAATTTGGGCGCAGCTTGGATTGGATGGTAACGTTTCAACAGAAATGTTTGATGAGATTTCACGCATTACGCTAAAACAGGGTCACAAGCTAGGACAAGTTTCTCCATTGTTTGAAAAAGTGGAAGAGTCAGTTATAGAAGAACAGAAGTCAAAGCTTGGGGGCACAAGCTAAATTGAAAAAGATTTTTCCTCGAATATCTACCAGAGGATTTTACGATATCTACTCTGGTATGACAATAAAAAATGAATCATATAGATTGTACCCGAAAAGATATTTTGATGCATTAATTGGATCAAAGGAGATTACCATAATGATTCATGGGCTTAGAAACAATACTTCTGGCGCACTGGCAAAATTTGTAATTGCAAAAAGAAGATTAGTGCATCTTGGTTACAAACATCATGTAATAGGATATAGTTATGATTCAAACACAGCAGGCGTACTGTATATGATGAGATTGCATACTGGTATAACCATAGCAAACAAGAACGGAAGAAACTTGGCAAGATTTGTCATTGACTTTAAGCGTAAAAGTCCAGATACAAAGATTCGCTTAATGGGACATTCACTTGGTGCACATGTAATTCAGAGTACGATAAAAAATCTTGCAAGAAGCGCCAAAAATAGCGGAATCTTGGAGGCAGTTTATTTTTTTGGAGGTTCGATTCCTAGCAACGCGCTAAGTCCAAGAAACGGTTCTGCCACACAAAAAATTGTTACAACAAAAATTAGAAACTATTACAGCCCATACGACGATGTACTCAGTTTAGTAGATGATTGGAATTGGGTAGATACTCCAATTGGCTACATGGGAGCACATGGAAAGACAATATCAAAATACACTCAAACAATGGTAAAACCAAAAAATCATCGCTTTGCAAGTTATGCTGCGGTCCTTAGGTCATTTCCATAAAATCAGTCAAGCAATTTTGGCCTTGGCCAACAAATAATTACAATTATGATATTAACTGGCTAGACCAATACAGATTATGAAGGCTATTATAGCAACTGCTATTGCAGCTCCCTTTCTATTAATTCCCATTAATTAGGTGGATAAATTACGACTATAAAAAAATAATCATGATCGGCTAAATCAATTAGTACAGAAACTAAACTTACAAATGGAGTTTATCAAAAATATAATCTGTGAAGCAAATACGTGTATTATTATGAACTCGATCAATTTTGTTGTTCTCGGAGAACAGACAATTGCAAATGATTTTGGCAAAAAAGGTACAGTTACAGATCTTACACTTTATGATAAAAAGGAGTCTGATGTTATTAGAACATGGGTTATTCCAAATGGATTCCCAGAAAAGATTCAACCTTTGTTACAAGCAATAAACATTGCAGAGTATGTAATTTTCTATATTGCATCACTTGACAAGTATGTTGGAGAACAAATTATTGCATTGGATATGCTAGGAAAAAAAGATGGTATAATTAGTCATTCATACGAAGTAGACGAAAATCGCCTTAATTCTATGATCAAAGGAACAGTTTTGAATAATTACAAGAAAGTTGATTCACCAAACATTAAACAGGAATTGACAAAATTTCCATCAGTTTCAAGCGATGGTGCTGCACAAATTGTGATAGATCATTGTTTTGATGTGAAAGGTGTTGGGACTGTTGTGTTAGGCAAAGTATTACAAGGCATAGTAAATCAGTATGATAAGCTAAGGCATTTGCCATCAGGATCTGAGATTATGATAAAGTCCATTCAAATGCATGACGATGACGTAAAACAAGCAATTTGTTCAGCAAGGGTTGGTCTTTCACTAAAGGGAATCAAGCCGGATGAAATTCAAAGAGGTGACATTCTTACAATTGACGATTCCTTAGAAGTAAAAACTGAACTTGTGATTAATTTCAATCAGTCACCATTTTACAAAGGAGAAATTTCGGAGAATCAGATGTGTCTTCTTAACGTTGGACTTCAAATAAAGGCAGCAAAGATTTCATCCATATCACCATTCAAGTTAACGTTGGAAAAACCAATTATCTATAAGAAAAATGATATTTGTATTCTCATAAAACCGGAATCCACTACAGTACGAATAATAGGCAGTGGGAAAATCAATTAACTTCAAATGTAGTTTATCAAAATACAATCTGTGAAGCCAGCACGGGCATGCCCAATTTGTACAAATTGTGGCTCAAAGAAGTTTGAGCGCCTTGATTCTGAGGGCGTGAAAGTCAGGTGTGTTAAATGCAATAAGGAATACAAGATATAGATATATGGGTAGAATCTAAAATTTTTTCAATGGCACAGACCTGGAAAGATTCTGATATTAGTCTAGACACAATTAAAGATCAAACAATCGCAATCATCGGATATGGTATCCAAGGAGATGCACAAGCAAACAATCTCAAAGATTCTGGCCTCAAAGTAATAGTTGGACTTAAAGAGGGTGGTTCTAGCTGGAACAAGGCAAAGGACGACGGACATGAAGTGATGTCTGTAGCAGAAGCTTGCAAAAAGGCTGACATTATACATATCCTAATTCCTGATATGGTTCAATCTAAAGTTTACAAGGATGAGATAGAACCAAATCTTTCTGATGGTAATGCATTAGCATTTTCACACGCCGCAGCAATTTACTGGGGATGGATAAAGGCACCAGATAATGTTGATATTATTATGGTTGCACCTAAAGGTCCTGGCTCTAAGGTAAGAGAAACATATCTTGATAATTTTGGAACCCCATCAATTGTTGCTGTCGAACAAGACAAAACTGGAACTGCTTGGGATAGAACACTTGGAATTGCCAAGGGAATTGGAAGTGCACGTGCTGGTTTGATCAAAACTACATTCAAGGAAGAAGTTGAGACTGACTGGTTTGGTGAACAGGCTGATCTTTGTGGTGGTTCTGCTTCTATGGTTGTCAACGCATTTGAAACATTGGTTGAAGCTGGATATCAACCAGAAATTGCATACTTTGAAGTTTTGCATGAGTTGAAACTAATTGTTGACATGATTCAGAAATATGGAATCAACGGAATGTGGAGACGCGTAAGCGAAACTGCAAGATATGGTGGTCTTACTCGTGGTCCAATGGTTATGAATAAGCAGACCAAGGAAGAAATGAAAAAAGTTCTGCAGGAAATACAGGATGGGACATTTAACAAAGAATGGTTAAGTGAGTATGAAAAAAGTGGTAAAAATGCGTTTGATAAATACATGAAACAATTAGATTCACATCAAATAGAGCAGGTTGGAAAACAAATGCGAAAAATGATGTGGCCTGATTCTACCGAATGATTATAATTTTCTTAATTTTGACACACCATTTCTAATATGACTAGTTATGTCATTAAGTGATGTTCCTGGTCCAAAGTTTCCGCTAACACCAGATTTCTCAAGTATTTTTTTATCTTCCTCTGGAATTGTTCCGCCACCTACAACAAGTACATCATTAATTCCCTTCTTCTTTAATTCCTTAACAACTCTGGGAAATAATGTTCCATGTGCTCCGTTCAAGAGACTAAGCGCAACTGCATCCACATCTTCATCCTCAGCAATTTGTGCTACTCTGTCCGGTGTGGCAAACAAGCCAGAGTAAATTACTTCCATTCCAGCATCCCTGAACCCACGGCATAGTACTAGCGCACCTCTGTCATGGCCATCTAAGCCCAGTTTTGCAACAAGGATCTTAATCTTACGAGACGCAGTTTTCTGCTTCATATTATAATATACTCATGTTTCCCTTAAAATCTTTTGAATCTGAATAAACTTACATAACGTTTCAAATTATCCACGGTATGGCAGGCGTAATCCCAACCAACTATGAGATTGTGTTTGAACCATTATTTCATAATTTCAAGTTTAACGGTGAGGAAATTATTACTCTCAATTTATCAAAACCGACTAATTCAATCATACTAGACGCTGCAGAACTCAGCATAAAAGAATCTCATATAACACAAGGAAGGAAAATCATCCCTGCAAAATCATCCCTAAATGAAAAAAATGAAAAACTTACAATTAAACTTGCAAAGAAAATAAAAGGGAAAGTAAAACTTTCCATCAAGTTTACTGGAACCTTGAATGATAGACTTTTAGGATTTTACAGAAGCCAGTACAAGGATAAAAATGGAAAAACAAAGTATCTTGCAACAACACAGTTTGAGGCTGCTGATGCTAGAAGGGCATTTCCCTGTTGGGATGAACCAGCTGTCAAGGCAACATTTGATGTATCTCTTTTAGTTGATAAGCACTTGGATGCAATCTCAAACATGCCAGTTGCATCTAAAAAAACTGTTGGTTCAAAAATCCTATACAAGTTTGGGCGAACTCCAGTAATGTCAACGTATCTTTTGTATCTTGGTGTAGGCGAGTTTGAATATTTACATGGAAAGTTACGAAATATCAAGATAAGAATTGTTACCACAAAAGGCAATAAGAATAAGGGTAAACTTTCACTAGACTTTACCAAGAAGTTTCTCAGTGAGTATGAAAAATATTTTGGAATAAAGTATCCACTTCCAAAACTTGACATGATAGCTATACCTGATTTTGCTGCTGGTGCAATGGAGAATTGGGGTGCAATTACATTCAGAGAGGCAATTTTACTTTATGATCCAAAGACATCTTCAACTAGGACAAAGCAGTACATTGCGGAAGTAATATCCCATGAGATAGCTCACCAATGGTTTGGTAATCTTGTTACGATGAAATGGTGGAATGATCTTTGGCTGAATGAAAGCTTTGCAACATTTATGGCAACAAAAATCGTGGACAAGTTTTATCCAGAGTGGGATCTTTGGGACCAGTTTTTAGATGATGCAATGTTACAAGCTATGAGTCTTGACGCATTAAAAAATTCTCACCCAATAAATGTGGATGTAAAACACCCAGCACAAATTAGAGAAATCTTTGACGCAATCAGCTACGATAAGGGTGGGAGTGTTTTACGTATGTTGGAGAATTATGTTGGAATAGAAAACTTTCGTAAAGGACTGAAACATTATCTTACTAAACATAGATATTCAAATGCAGAAGGACGAGATTTATGGAATTCAATTGGGAAAATTGCACACAAACCTGTTGATTCTATGATGAAAACATGGATTGATCAGGTTGGGTATCCAGTTGTAAATGTTAAACGAAATAATTCAAAAATATCATTAACACAGAAACGCTTCTTATCTGATGGGAGTAGAGTTTCTAAAAATAAATGGGCAATTCCAATACAGATTGAAGAGGGAAATCACGAAAACTCAATCTTAATGAAATCACATTCTAGCATGGTATCTCTGAAAAATATAGATTCAAATTTTATAATTAATTCAGGCCGCTATGGGTTTTACAGAGTTCAATATGATGATCACAGTTTAGCGAATCTATCATTATTGATTGATGAAAAAATATTGAATCATGTTGATAGATGGAGTTTACAGAATGATTTGTTTTCACAGTGTATATCAGGCACAAAACAACTCCAGGAATATCTTGATTTTACAACATCATATCACGATGAGGATGATTATATCACTCTGCTGAATTTAGCGCAAAATCTTTACTATCTATACAAACTAACCACCAAAGAAAAATTCTCTGATGAAATCCGTACCTATACTGCACAATTTTTGGGAACAATATTTGACCGCCTTGATTGGGATTCCAAAAAAAATGAGAGACACACTGATTCATTGTTACGTAGTTTTGTGATAACCGCACTTGGTAAACTTGGTGATAAGGAAATACTCAGCGAAGCAAACAAACGTTTTAATAAATTTCTTAAAAATAAAAATTCTCTTGCCGCTGATCTGCAGGAACCAGTTTTTGTATTAGCAGCATGGCAAGGAGATAAAAAAACTTACAATAAACTTTTGTCGCTTTACAGAAAGTCTACTTTACAAGAAGAAAAGATTAGATTTCTTATGGCGATGTGTAATTTTAAGCAAAAAAATTTACTGCTTAAAACACTAGCCCTTTCCCTAACCCCAGAAGTACGTTCTCAAAACATCCGTGCTCCAATTATGGGTGTATCAGCTAATATTTACGGCAAGGATGTTCTTTGGCCATGGCTTAAGAATCATTGGAAAGAATTAGTTAGAAAGTTTGGGGTTGGTAATCCACTTGCGAATAGAATTGTTGCTAGCGTTGGTGGTGTAATTGATGATAAACAGGAAAGAGATGTGCGTAACTTTTTCAAAAGAAACCCCTTACCTGGAACAGAGCGTGTTATAGAACAAACATTGGAAAGAGTTAGAATTAGATCAAAGTTTTTGCGGCGTATCAAAGCAGAATTTGGATGAGAATGAATAGGAAAATTATTGCTGCTGCGTCAATAATCGCAATTTCAGCTATAGTGATATCAGTAACATCTGATTCAGCATTAGACGAATCTACGATATCTCAGATAATTTTTGTTGATGCAGTGTATGAACCAAAAAATAAGATTGTTAGAATTACGTATAATGATAATTCTGAAATGACAAACCTAATCACTCTTGAGGTTTTGGGCATGGAAAAAACATTCCACAAGGAATTTTCACAGAGCTCGTTTGTAGAAACTATTGAAATTAATTCTGAGCCAAAGTATGGATGGTCAACTACCCCAGTTGTGTTTTCTATAAACCATGATGAATTTGGAAAGATTGGATTAAAAACCGAAATTTATGAGCAGGGTGAGTCAAAACCTAGGATAATTTACAGTAAAATCTAGCAACCAGCAGATCTATATACGATAATTAATTAAATTTTCTAAATGGCACAGGATCTTGATCAATGGTGGAAAGGTCTTGGAAAAGACCTTGAAGAAGACATTGAAGCAAATTACTGAGTGTACAGTCATTAGTACAACCTAAAGGTCAAAGATAACCAATATTTATCGCAGAAACAAAAGATAATTGCACTTGGACATTACTTCTGATTTGAAAAAAGCAAAGCGTGGAGCAATAGCAAAGGCAATTTCAATTTTTGAAAACGACGAAAAAGAATCAAGAAAATTAATTAAAAAAATATTCAAGACTTCCGGCAAGTCTGTAGTTATAGGCATAACAGGACCAGCGGGAGCTGGAAAGTCATCACTGATAGACAAAACTTCAATTAAATTGAAGAAGTTTGGCTTGAAGCCAGCAGTTTTGGCAATAGATCCAACAAGTCACATATCAGGCGGTGCAATACTTGGTGATAGAGTACGGATGACAGAATCAACAGATTCTGGAACATATATCAGAAGCATAGCATCAAGAGGTGCTACTGGTGCAGTTTCAAGATCCATACGAAACAGTATACGTGTACTTGAATATGCTGGATTTGACCCCATAATCATCGAAAGTGTTGGAGCAGGACAGACAGAAATAGAAATTTCTAACATAGCTGACATTACAGTGGTCGTATTCAACCCACATACGGGAGATAGCATTCAAACAATAAAAGCAGGAATTACTGAAATTGGCGACATTTACCTTGTGCATAAAAGTGACCTTGAAGGAGCATCACAATTGTTTCAATCTGTTCAAGACTTTATTGGAACAGTAGAAAAAAATCCACTGATTCTCAAAGTATCATCAAAGACGGAAAAGGGAATTTCTGAATTTCTAATAGAATTAAAAAAACTCATAACAAAAAGAAGGAAGGAAAAGAAATTATCAGAAAAGCAAAGGCTTTCCAAAGAACTTGATGATATCATCTTAAATAATATTAATCAAAAAGTTGCAACAATGCTGCAATCAAGTAAGTCATACTCAGGATATCTTAAAAAAGTGCAAGATAGAAAAATGGATCCATTTGAAGCTGCTGACAAAATATCTAAGAGCATAATAAAGTGATTACATGACAAAGGAAAAAGCAAAAACTAAGGAATTTGTAACTGATTCTAACATATCAGTTAAGCCAATTTACAACCAATCAAAAAATTCAAAGGAGAGCCCTGGGAAATATCCGTTTACACGAGGAATTCATTCTGGAATGTATCGTGATAGACTTTGGACAATGCGTCAATATTCTGGCTTTGGGGATGCTGCACAGTCAAACAAGCGTTACAAATTCATGCTGGATAGTGGTCAGACTGGCCTTTCAATGGCATTTGATTTACCTACGCAAATTGGACATGATCCAGATTCATCACGTGCTGAAGGTGAGGTTGGCAAAGTTGGTGTATCAATCGCATCGCTAAAAGACATGCAAACTGCATTCAACGGAATAAATCTAGGAAAGGCATCGACCTCTATGACAATTAATGCAACTGCATCAACACTTCTAGCATACTATATTGCCGTGGGAAAGTCACAAGGAATTTCAAGTAAGGAACTTAGGGGTACAACTCAAAATGACATATTGAAAGAGTATGTTGCTCGGAATACCTACATCTACCCTCCACAACCATCTATGAGGATAATAGGTGATATGATTGGTTACTGTGCAAAAAATGTACCACAATGGTATCCAATTTCAATCTCAGGTTATCACATGCGTGAAGCAGGCGCAACTGCAGTACAGGAAATTGCATTTACAATCGCAAATGGAATTGAATATATTCAAACATGTATAGACCGTGGATTGAAAATTGATGACTTTGCACCAAGGCTTTCATTTTTCTTTTGTTGCACGATAGAATTTTTTGAAGAAGTTGCAAAGTTTAGAACTGCAAGAAAAATATACGCAAAAATTCTAAAGGAGAGATTTCATGCAAAAAATCCTAAATCTTTGCAGCTTAGATTTCATACTCAGACAAGTGGCGAATCATTAACAGCACAGCAGCCTGACAATAACATCGTTCGTGTGGCAGTACAAGCAATGGCTGCAGTTCTTGGTGGAACACAATCACTTCATACAAATTCAAGAGATGAAGCATTAGCATTACCTTCACAAGAGGCGGCAAAGATTGCATTACGGACACAACAAATTATTGGATATGAGAGTGGGGTAACAAAGACTGTTGATCCTATGGCTGGCTCATATTACATGGAATCACTTTGTGATGAAATTGAAGAACAAGTATGGGATTATCTTAAAAAAATTGATAAGATGGGTGGTGCACTTAAGGCAATTGAGAAGGGATATTTCCAATCAGAAATTAGACAAAACGCGTATAGACTCAAGAAAGAAGTAGATGGTGATCAGCGTATACTAGTGGGTGTCAACAAATTTACTGAAAAATCTGAAAAGAAACAGAACCTGCTTCGAATAGATGATTCACTAGGAAAAAAACAGGAGAAAGCAATAAAACAACTTAGAAATTCACGCGATAATAAAAAAACAGAATACGCTTTATCAAAAATGCAAAAAGCTGCTGAAACTGACAAAAATTTGATGCCATTTATTTTAGATGCTGTGCTGGCATATGCTACAACTGGTGAGATTAGTAATACATTCAGAGAGGTTTTTGGTGAATATAGACCAAAGGAGGTATTCTAATGAAAATAAACCATGTTGCTATTGCAGTAGAAAACGTTGAGGATGCAGTTAAGACCTACCAAGATGCGCTTGATATCAAGAGTGTTGAATTTGAAACTGTAGAATCTGAGGGTGTTAAAGTTGCAATACTTCATTTAGAAAATGCTAACATAGAACTTATGGAACCTACAAATGACTCAAGTCCTATAAGGAAGTTTTTAGAAAAGCGTGGAAGTGGGCTACATCATATAGCTCTTGAAACTCCAAATATAGAAGGTGAGGTTTCGAGGATGGAAGGATGTGGTATACAATTCTTGGGAAAAATTAGAGACGGTTCAGCCGGAACTAAAGTAACATTCATTCATCCGAAATCCCTGAATGGTGTTTTAACAGAGCTCTGTTCTAATGGATAGCTGTGGTAGGGGAACAGAATACCGTCACGGAAAGACATACGAGGAATGCAAACAATTAGCCGAGGATTTTACTACTCAACTAAAGCCAAAAATTGACGAAGATGGCAAGTTAGCGTGGTCGGTCTTATTAGAAACTGTAAACCATGATGAATTGGTATACAAGCTTACCCTCAAATATCTTAGACGAGATGGATATGATATAGGAAATGGAGAAAACCCAGAAATTAAAAAACTTTGATGTACTTACATCATTTTTAGCAAATCAGACGAGGTAATTATCCCTATAATTTTGGAGTTTTTTTCTACAAGAACACAACCAGAAATTCTAGTTAATTGTGATAGTGCATTAGCTGGGAATTCAAAATCAATTACAGGTGGCTTTGGGTTCATCACATTTTTAATTTTAGTGTCCTTACGCTCTGTGTATTCATTAACAACATCAATGGTAACTAATCCCTTTAGTTCACCTTCATCAAAAACTGGTATCTGATCAATTGTTTTTTCATGCATTTTTTTTCCTGCTTCACGGATGGTGTTACTAGGTACTAGCCTAACTATTTTTTCACTACAGATATCACCTGCTTTACGCGTTGATGTTTGGCCTTCAAGTTTTGCTAAACTTTCAAAAATTTTCTTTGCAGTGTTGTATGATGGCTTGCATCTCCCTGATTCTATTTGGTTTATCATGGACGTGCTAACACCAGTCATAACAGCCAACTTTTTTTGCGTCATGTTCAGCTTTTTTCTTTCTTCCTTTATCGTTTCCAGGCTTGGTAGCATAATTATCTACTAAACTTTCATTATAAAAATTTTAGTATTACTTAATAGCATTATTTTTTTGATTTTTTAGTTTTCTTTTGTTCAATAACAGCTTGTGCAGCTGCAAGTATTGCTATAGGAATTCTATGTGGTGATGCACTAACATAGGAGACGTCTGCAGAATGACAGAATTTAATTGAATTAGGATCTCCTCCATGTTCGCCACATATGCCTATTTCCAAGTCCTTTTTGATGTCTCTCCCTTGTTTAATTCCGATTCTCATTAGATGGCCTACTCCATTAACATCGATAGATTGGAATGGGCTAGTCTCTAAGAGCTCTTTTTCCATATATTCCGGAAGGAATTTTCCTTCTGCATCTTCTCTACTGAAACTAAACACTGCTTGTGTTAGATCATTTGTTCCAAAGCTGAAAAATTCTGCAGTGTTTGCTAATTCATCTGATGTAAGGCATGCGCGAACCACTTCTAACATTGTTCCAAAGTTTATTTTGAATTTCATGTTATATTTTTTCTGCATTTGTTTTTTGACATCATCATAAATTGATTTTATATAATTTAATTCTGCTAAACTTCCTACCTGTGGAATCATTATCTGTGGTTTTGCATTAACCTTAATTTTTGCAAGTTGTGCTGCCGCTTCAAACACTGCAGTAATTTGCATTTTGTATATCTCTGGGTATGTAATTGCCACTCTTACTCCTCTATGTCCCATCATTGGGTTAATTTCAGCTAGTTCACGTGCTCTGTCTAAAACCCGTTTAGTTTTTTCACTGTTATCATTTTCCTTATTCATTTTTTCCTTCAATTCTTCAGGATTTGGTAAAAATTCGTGTAATGGTGGGTCTAGTAGTCTGATTGTAACTTTGTATCCTTCCATTACCTTTAGAATTTCTATGAAATCACTTTTCTGTAATTCTTGTAATTTTTTGAGTACTTGGTTTCTTTCTTCTGCTGATTGAGCCATAATCATTTCAACAAACAGTCCAATTCTGTCTATCTCGTTAAACATTCTCTCTGTTCTACAAAGTCCAATTCCTTGTGCTCCATACTGTCTTGCAAGTTTTGCTGCATCTGGTGTATCTGCATTTGCACGAATTCCTAATTGTTTTGCATTTTGTGCCCAGCTAAGAATTGTTTGAAAATCTTT
>JACKQG010005355.1_pt1 | contig 14213 bp, 5 predicted proteins | sample 8237621 | NCBI WGS metagenome assembly JACKQG01 (sample SAMN15677084, study PRJNA649215) | marine metagenome | biome: marine; feature: Black Sea; material: saline water; isolation source: suspended particulate matter (SPM) from the Black Sea western gyre | collected 2013-06-09/2013-06-10 | depth...
GCCGTCCTGCCAGAATTTCCAATCAAACCTAATAAGAAAAAAATTGTTGCCATGGCAGCTGCTCTTGGCTTGATGTTGGGCGTCGGATTGGCTTTGTTGTTAGAATTTTTTGACTTTTCCTTCCACTCAATAAATGAAGTGGAAGACTATCTAAGTCTGCCTGTCTTAGGCGCAATTCATAAGATAAACACATACGAAGGTGAACTTAGGGCAAAAAGAAATAAACTTTTCAAACTTGCCTTTGCCGGTTTCGGCGGAATGATAATTTTGCTTGTTATTATCGACTTCATCAATTTTAAAATTTTCACTCACAATTCTCAGTTTCTCGCTATCGCTCAGAGAGTATTGTCTTTGATGAAGCAGGTAAAAAGTCTCGTATAGGATGGTTAAGATTTTACACAATGCGAATTTTTACTAAGCGAAAGAATAATGAAATCAAGCCAACAATCTTCGAATATTATCAAGATGAATCGTCCAGTGCAGTAGAGTTTCGCCGGCTAACGAGGAATATTTGGCAGAATACCTCTCAGGAAGTCAATAGCTTAATGGTCACAAGTGCAACCGCAGGGGAGGGCAAAACACTTTTGGCGGCTAACTTAGCTATCACTATAGCGAAAAGTGAGGGCAAACGGGTGCTGTTAATAGATTGTGACATGCGCCGACCTGCCGTTCACTCTTTGTTTAGTCTTGAAAGAGATGTCGGTTTGGGCTCACTTTTGATGGAGGAAACTGCCTTAGAGGAAACGATTCAGAACACTGAATTGGAGAACTTGAAAATCATTACCAGTGGAAAAGACGTCATATCTCCAATGCGATTGCTTGGTTCGGAAAGGACAGAGGAAATTCTTGACGAATGCAAGCCGCAATTTGATTTAATTATCTGTGATACTCCTCCCATTATTGCTGTGCATGATGCGGAGGTTCTAGTCCCTTATGTAGATGGAGTCTTGTTAGTCGTGTTGGCGGGTAAAACTTTTCAACAAGTTGTTATGAGGTCGATTGAGGTGCTTAAGGAAGCGCAAGCTAATGTGTTGGGAGTTGTATTAAATGACATGAAAGGTATGCTGCCGTATTATTATCAACCGAAATATTATAATGACGAATATTATAGTGAAGAAAGCAGCTAAGGTTATGGAAACAACCCCCTGGCCCCCTTTGCTTCCCATTCCTCTGTTTTAAGGAAATTTATGATTTTTATTTATCGTATAAGTTTCATATTCATAATATTTGTTTTGTCCCCTTTATATGCGGAATCGTCTAATCTTGTTTCGGACGCAGAACCGCAGTCGGGGACGACTGCTAGAGCGGAATTGCGTCCAAAACAAATAAATCCAAGCCAAAAGCATATCATTCGAGGAGTTTACCATCTCATCAATCAAAATGACTTAGACGCCGCAGAAAGTGAATTTCGACAGGCGATAGCTTTAGACCAACATAACGGTGAAGCATACTACTTTCTCGGGAGAATCTACTATGAGCAAGCTACTTCGAAGGTGGATATTTCTGTCTCTCAGTTGCAGCAGTCCATCGGAAAAGCGAAAGCTCTGCTTTTGAGAGCTCAAGAATTAGGAATAACTTATGATAAATTGCATCCAGATTTGTTGAGTCGGTTGGAACAGGAGTATCCAAAAGTCGCACCGATTTATGAAGAACAATTTTTTCCCAAGAAGGCTAAAATCATCATCGAAATTAAAGAACCATCCTCTGAGATACGAGTATTAAAAATTAACGAACGGGATTCTACTGTGAATGAAAGTATAGAGTCTTCATTCGTAGGAACTTTCCAGCCTAAAGAGGAAATTCAACTCGAAAGCGGCGCGTCGTATCAATTGGAATTCTCACCCCTAAAATCCAAAAGCATCAAGCACCTCATTCTTATAGGTATTGGATTAGCAATCTGGTTAATTAGATAATTTTAGAGTTGAAATATGACACGAGGAATTTTAATTTTAATAATAATCGACATGGTGTTTACAAGCCAAATTTCGCTTGGCTTGGGAGATACAGAAGATAGCAACAAATATATTGCTGGCTCCCCTTCTAGTCTTTCTGATCTATCCCGAGAATCGGTAGAATCAGAGAAACATCCTAAAAATGAAAGCAATCGTAAAGGTATAATACTTTCACCCTTACCCTCATCCGCGAACCAACAGGAGTCAGTTACTTCAAACTCCACCACGCAATACTTACTGGGCGTGATTGAATACAACGAAGGCAATGTGGAATTAGCCAAAATTTGGTTTCAGCAGGCTTATGAATCTTTGGAAGCGGAGGAGGGCAAAATCGCTGCTCAAAAAACTCAAACGTTCGGACGCGCATTAGATAAATCTTCTCCGCAAGCAACGCCAGCGAAAGTTCAATTTCCCGAAGGATATAAGGTCGATGTTTACTATCGTGATGGGTGGTATATCCAACCTAAAAATTCTTCGGCTGGAGAAAAAGTGGTTCCCACCTTTGAGAAAGGTTCCGCTTTGCGGAATTCCGCTCCGCGGAAGGGGCAGGGGGGATTTTACTCTTTTCTACCTGGTTCAACCTACAAAATTCGGTTGGAGGTTGAAGACGAGCATCCTACGACTAAAGAAATCAATATTGGGATGAAGGTTATAGCAGCTCTTATCATGGTAAGCTGGGTGATGGCGAGATAGAAAATACTGGTTCGGCTTTTTCACATGACTATTCCTGATAATGTTAGAAACCAAGAGAACCGATTTCACGTATTATACATCATGCAATAAAATTACTAAGAGAAATCGGTGAAAAGATAATGAAAATCAAATTATGGAACATCTTCCGCGAATCGGAATTCCGCAAGGCGGAACCGACGAAGACGGGAAGGAACTTATCATGGATAATCTGTTTAATGTTACCTGTTCTGGTCACTGTCTTCTCTGCTGAAGGAGTAATTGAACGATTAGATTCTCAGGATGCAAGTGACATTACCGACAATGATGAAATTTACCATGCTGGCCAATTAATCAAGATAATTGCTACAGATTCAGAAAATCGAGTAGGCTTAGAAGGGACCATTTTGATAATTTCCCAAAGTGCTGGTTACAGTTCTGACCTGCAGAATCTGGTGGATGAAAGTAACGGTTCATACACTTTCTTATGGGACACAACGAATTTGAATGAAGCATCGGATTATATGGTGGATGTAGTACTGGGCATAGGTCAAGAGCCTGGTCTACGTTCCTTAACGATAAAGATTGATAACAGCCCGCCTACCGACCCCAGAGTTGTAATCAATGAAGGCGAGCCATTCACAACAAATGCTTCCGTGCGTCTGAACTTATTCGCGCGTGATGCAACAGAAATGTATATTTTAGGCGATGTAGTTGATGATGCTAATAGTTTTGAATGGATTCCTTATTCTGAATCCATTCTGGCACAACTTACAGACGGATATGAAAAAAAGGAAGTAGATGTGCAGTTTCGGGATGAAGCCTTAAATTTCAGTGAAACTGCAACAGCGATTATCAGTTTTGAGCCAGCGTTCATCTCTTCGCAGTATGTGGATGACCCAACCGACGATGACGAAATCTATCACGCCGGTCAGTTGATTCAGTTGACAGTGACTGATGTACAAGGTAGGATGGAATTAGATGGGACGATTTCAATTAAATTGGGTGGGTATGATTCTGGTCTACAAGAACTAATTGACGCTGGCGGCGGAAATTACACCTATCTTTGGGATACGCCCGATTTTCCGGCAGGGGATTACACGGTCAGTGCAACGATTACGGGCTTCACGCTATACCCACTGATTATCACCATTGATAATGACCCGCCCACTGACGTGAGTATCTTGATTAATAATGACGAGCCAGCAACTTCGCTTCCTTCGGTTTCCCTGACGATATCCGCGCGGGAAGCGGTAGAGATGTTCATTGAAGGGGATGTTGTGGATGATATCAAAACCTTTGAGTGGATTCCTTATTCTCCGGAACCGCTGCTGGTGAACCTCAAGGGTCGTGATGGAGAGAAAGAGGTGAGTGTGCGATTCAAAGACGTAGCGAAAAACGAAATCAGCATCGCAGATTCTATCATTTTCGATTCTACCCCGCCCGCTATCAGGGTAGTTCAATCACAGGACGCAGATAATCCTGCTGATAATGACAATCATTATCATTCAAATCAAAAGGTCAAAATTATTGTTGAAACAGAACCGCAGGCGGGGACACCTGATAGAGCGGCAGAATCAGGTTTGACGGGGAGCATACAAATTGAGTCGGAGAATCGAACTTATAACTCCGGAGTTCAAAAACTCGAAGATAACGGCGATGGAACTTATCATTATATCTGGGATACAACAGGATTGCCCGAGGCACAAGATTACCGAATAGAAGTTGCGCTGTCCGATATTTTGGATAGAGAGGTTACAGATACCTCACTTGTAATTATTCTGGACAATATCCCTCCCCAAAAGGGGCAACTAACGATAAATTCCGGGCAATCGGTGACAACTTCACGCTCCGTCAGCTTGACCATACCAGCGGATGAAGCCAAAGAGATGTATATAGAAGGAGACATCGTCTCTGACAGCAATACTTTCCAATGGATTCCGTATGCAACGCAATTAGTAGTTAATCTAACTGACGAGGATGGCGAAAAGGAAATCTCGGCGAAGTTTCGCGACGAATCGCTCAATGAAAGCCTGCCAGTAAAAGCCCAAATTACCTTAGACAGGAGTGTTCCCAAGGAGAGTAGTATCATAATTTCTGATAGCGAAGAGTATACGGCGTCTCGGACGGTTGAGTTGACACTTTCCGCACAGAATGCCGCCCAGATGTTAATATCGGGGGATGTCATCTATGACTCAAAAACCTTTACTTGGATTCCATATTCCACTAAAACAAGAGTAATGCTGACTTCAGAGGATGGAGAAAAGCTAGTAAAGGCTAAATTTAGAAACAGCGCTAAAGTCGAAGGTGAATTTGTAGAAGATACGATTATCCTTGATACGACTGCCCCAATAATTTCCTCTCTCCAATCTCAAGATGCTGATAACCCTCAAGATGCCGATAATTATTATCATGCCGGTCAGCGCATTAAAATACTTGTTGAAACAGAACCGCAGGAGGGGACGCCTGATCGAGCAGAAACTGGTTTAACATCGACTATCCAAATTCATTCGGAGACGCAAAACTACGATTCGGGCACACAAACGTTGAAGGATGAAGGAAACGGCTCATACAGTTTTATTTGGGAAACGGATGGTTTGCCTGAAGCTGAGGATTTCAGAGTAGAAGTTAAATTAGCGGATGCTGTCAATCATGAAGTGGTGGATAATTCCCTGACGATAACCGTAGACAACATCCCTCCTCAAAAAGGACAACTTATTATCAATGAAGGGAAGCGGACTACTGGTTCCCGTTCAGTTCGTTTGTCTATATCGGCGGAGGGTGCGGCGGAGATGTATCTTGAAGGGGATATAGTGAAAGACAGCAACACCTTCCAATGGCTTCCGTATGTGACGCAGTTAGTTGTGATTCTGACCGATGCAGATGGCGACAAGGAAGTCTTTGTGAAGTTCCGCGACGACGCGCTCAATGAAAGCTTGCCAGCGAAATCAATTATTGTGCTGGATAGACAATCTCCCCAAGATTTTAGCATAGTCATTGAAGGAGGGAAAGAATACACAGCTTCCCGGACCGTAACGCTTACCATTGATGCCCAAAACGCTTTAGAAATGTATATTGAAGGTGATGTCCTCCCCGACGCGAACACGTATGGATGGATTAAGTATGTGCTTAATAAGAACGTGACACTGACAACAGGAGATGGAGAAAAGCACGTCAAGGTCAAATTTAGAAACGCTGAAAAAATAGAAAGTGAGTTTGTCGAAGATACGGTTACTTTTGACTCAACGTCCCCCGCTGTTCAAAAAGTTCAATCGCGGGATGCCGACAATCCTCAAGACAACGATGATTACTATCGCGCCGGTCAGCGCATTGAAATTCTGGCGGAGGCAGAGGATTCCGAGACCGGCTTGGAGGGAACTATCCAAATCCAGTCTCAAAGCGCTCCCTACGATTCCGGCTTACAAACATTGAAGGATGAAGAAAACGGTTTTTACAGTTACATCTGGACAACTGACGGATTGCCTGATGCGCTGGATTATCTTGTGGAGGTCAAACTTAAAGATTCATTGGATAGAGAAGTTGTGGACAATTCTCTGATGATAAGCATCGACAACACTCCCCCTCCGAAAGGGCAACTCGTAATCAACGACGGACAAAGTTCCACCGACTCTCGTTCTGTGCGCCTTACCATTTCCGTTGGCTTAGGAGTTGCCTCCACCACAACGGAAATGTATATCGAAGGCGATGTAATGGAAGACAGCAACACTTTTCAATGGATAGAATTTGCGTCGACACTGGTTGTTAATTTGACTGATGAAGAGGGAGAAAAGGAAGTTTCGGCGAAGTTTCGAGATGACGCGCTCAATGAAAGTGAGCCTCAAAAAGCTAGTATCACTTTAGATAGAGCAACACCCAAAGCCGGTCAGATTGTCATTGAAGGTGGGAAATCGCATATTGATTACAGATTGGTGACTTTGACCATTTCCGCCAAGAATGCAGTGGAGATATATCTGGATGGAGATATCATCGATGATTCTGACACCTTTGAATGGATAGCTTTTGCGTCCGAGAAGAAGGTGATTTTAACGCAGGGGGATGGAGAAAAGCGCGTTACAGTCACATTTCGGAATTTGGCACAAATCGAAAGCGAACCTGTGGAGGCAACTGTAATCTTAGATTTAGAACCACCTGTTATAAGTCTCATTGAATCACAAGATGCTACAAATCCCGAAGACAATGATAATTACTACCATGCGGGACAATCTATCAAATTCACAACTCCAACTGAAGAAAATGAGTCGGGGCTCAGCGGCAACATTAGGATTCAGTCAATGAAGTCCAAATATGACTCAGGACCGCAAAAATTGACAGATGAAGGAAACGGTTCTTATAGCTACATCTGGGATACAACTGGGCTAAAGGAATCTCTAGATTATACTGTAGAAGCAAAGTTAATAGACGCGCTCGAACGCGACGTAACAACTAAGATGGCATTGATAATTGACAATACACCGCCTGGTGGGAAAATTACAGTGAACGATAATGCTTCGCGCACCATTTCTCGCTCAATCACATTAAAAGCTGATGCCAAAGACGCCGTGGAAATGTACATCAGTGGAGATATTGTTGATGATACGAATACCTTTGAATGGATTACCTACCCCTCAGAATTCGGAATTGTGCTAAATTTGACTGATGGGGCCGGAGAAAAAGTTATCAGTGTAAAATTTAAAGATAGAGCGGACAATGAAAGCGGAGAAATCGAAGCAACTATAATCTTAATTACTACGCTGCCCAAAATCAGCCGTGTGGATTCCTGGGATGAAAATAATACATCGGACAACGATGAATACTACCACGCGGGTCAAAGCATAAAATTTGTTATCTGGGGAATTGAAGACGAAGCTTGGTTTTTGGGGACCGTTAGAATAAAGTCATCTGTTGGTGATTATGATTCTGAGGAGAAAGAAACGCTCGATGAAGGCAATGGTCGTTACACATATCTTTGGGATACAACCAACCTGAAAGATGGAAAATATTCAGTAGAAGCCGTATTGTCGGATGGGATTTCAAATGAGATTTCCGACAACTCCCTATCCATTGTAATAGATAACACGCCGCCGAAAATTCCATCAGTCGAAATCGATAAGTCGAACACCAAAATCAAGGGCGAGGAGATACACACTGCTTCAACTTCGATCGATTTGAGTTTAGCGGATGACGCCGAGGCGGCAAAAGAGATATACATCGACGGCGACATAATTGATGACACCAATACTTTTGAATGGTTTACCTTCGTGGAAACATTGACTGTCAATCTAACCGCCGAAGATGGGGAAAAACAAATCTCGATTAAATACCGAGATGCCGCCGAAAATGAAAGTGATGTTGCAATCAAAACCATCTTCCTCGATACTACCGGTCCGAGTGGAAGTATTCTCATCAATGGAGACGCAGAATATACGACAAGCTCTCTTGTTTCCATAGAGATGGAATCTGTTGATGCTGCGGAAATGTACCTCAGTGGTGACATACAAGTAGTCCCGAATTCTGGCGAACTCGGCTACACTTTTCAGTGGATTCCGTATGCCTCCAAAGTCGATACAGATTTAACTGAGGATGACGGAGCGAAAACCGTCAAGGTAACATTCAAAGATGACTTGGGAAATATGGGAGAAGAAATCAAGGATACGATAACGCTTGATGCAACTCCGCCGAAAGTCGAATCTGTGAATTCGCATAACATCGCAGACCCTGAGGATGATGATGGACGATACCATGTTGGCGACACCATCAAGATAACGCCGAAATTAGAAATTGAAGAATCCGGGTTGAAAGGTTTTCTGCGCATTACCTCCGAAACCGCCGGTTATGATTCCGGCTCTCAAAGGCTAACGGAGGATGATGATGGTATTTTGAGCTTCCTCTGGGAGACAAAGCGCTTCAGCGAGGCGGAAGACTATAAAGCCGAAATAAAACTTGAGGACGCTGCTGGAAACGAAACCGTGGATACGTCTTTAATCCTCGCTCTTGTTAGCTCGTCAGTGCAAGAATACGTGAAGATAAACAACGAAGACGAATACACCGAGCTTGAATCTGTCGAACTTCAGATTTTCTCAGATAATGCCGCCGAAATGCTAATCGAAGGCGATGTAAAGGACGAAAGCAATACTTTTGAGTGGATTGATTATAAGAATGCGCTTGATGTTAAATTAACGCCGGGCGATGAAGAAAAGACGATTCAAGTCACCTTCAGAGACAAACTGCAACGAGAGAGCGGACCGGTTGAAGATACCATCATCCTCGACATGGAAGCCCCAAAAATCTTAGCAGTGAAATCCCACGATGCCGATGATGAAATGGATAACGACGGCAGATATCACGCTGGTGAATCAATCAAGTTCATCGTGGAACCTGCAGAAGCTGAGACGGGACTAAAAGGTACCATTCGTATCCGCTCAAGAAAAGTCAGCTACGACTCCGGCAATCAGAAACTCCTGGAAGACGGCGCTGGAGAATACAGTTATTTCTGGGAAACGACAGGACTCAAAGAAGCGGATGATTATATCGTTGAAGCGGGTTTAGAAGATTTAGCTTCGCATCAAACCATCGATTCAGCTTCGGTAATTACTATTGACAATACGCCCCCTCGGAATTTGGAATTCGGAATTCGGAATTCGGAATTAAAGGCAGAAGGCGAAATGAAAACGCGTTCAATTACGATTAAAATTTCCGCTGAGGATAGCGTCCAGATGTGGATTGAAGGAGACGTGGTCGATGATACGAACACATTCGAATGGATTCCCTTTCAATCTGAATTGGTTGTCAATCTAACCCCCGGCGACGGTGAAAAGGTGATTAAAGTGCGACACCGAGACGATGCGGACAACGAAAGTCAAATCGCCGAAGCCACCATTTTCCTGAATGAATTTCCGCCTGCTATTCAGTCAGTCGATTCATCAGATAAAGATAATCCGGCGGACTCTGATGAAATTTATCACCCTGAACAACTTATTGTTATCACCATAAAGTCCGCCGAGGCAGAGACAGGTTTAGAGGCGATGGTACAAATCCGTAGTGTCGGGGCTCAGTCCCCGACAGAAGAGAACGCATACGATTCAGGTATTAAACGTGCAAATGAAGATGTGGCACATCCCGACGAAGACGGGGGCGAGGTCTCTTATAGTTATTTATGGGATACATCTGGTCTAAAAAGCGCTTCGGATTACATCGTAAATGTGACTTTGCAAGATTCGCTTGGTCAGAAAGCCATCGATGAATCTTTAACTATTACCATCGACAACGAACCTCCCACAGAAGGCAAATTGACCATAAACAACGGAGAGCAATTCACCAATGAGCGGCGTGTTCTTTGTGAAATTCAGGTGTCGGCGTCGCCCGTAGCGTCGCCCCTCAGTGGCGACAACGACAGCGACAGCGACGCTACCGAGATGTTTATTGAAGGGGACGTCGTAGAAGATGACACAACCTTTAAATGGGTTCCTATCTTAGAGACCAAGGAGGTTCAACTCACCGAAGGCGATGGGGAAAAAACTGTAAGTGTGAAATTCAGAGACGAGGCTCTAAATGAAAGTCTTGCGGTGGAGGCTTCTATCACGCTGGATACTAAGGCGCCGACAAACGCTCAAATAGTCATCAACTCAGGTGAAATCGAGACCGACTCCCGCGCGGTAATCTTGAATTTGTTGGCGGAAGAGGCAACCGAAATGTATATCGACGGAGATGTAACCGAATCCCCGAATGTAGCCGAATTTGCCAAAATTCGGGAATTCGGCTACACTTTCAAGTGGATTCCGTATAAAACTTCAAAACAGGTCGAATTGACAGAAGGCGATGGCAGAAAGCAGGTGGGCATAAAATATCGAGACGAAGTCGGCAACGAGAGCCAACGGATAGAATCCAGCATCATCTTAGACCAACCCGGTCCGACCTCGCCCAGTATCGTCATCAACGACGGAGAAACGTACACCAGTTCTCCGACAGTCACCTTGAGCTTATCAGCAGAGGGTGCTACCGAAATGTACATTGATGGCGACGTTGTGGTTGACAGCGACACATTCCAGTGGATTCCATATAACCAGGGTGCGGCAGGAGCCTCACCCTCCCTGCAGGTCAATTTAATCAAGAGCGATGGCGAAAAGCAGGTGCGCGCAAGATTCCGCAACGGCGCAGGCAACGAGAGCGAACAGGTAGAAGCCACCATCATCTTAGACCAAACGATGCCAGTTGTTGAGGCAGTAGAATCTTATGATGCTAACAACCCATCTGATAACGATGGAATATACCATCCTGAGCAAATAGTTGTAATCAAAGCTAAAGCAGAACCACAGGCTGGGACGCCTGCTAGAGCGGGCGAACCAGGTTTAGATGGCTCAGTAAGAATCAAATCAGATAAGGTAAAATATGACTCAGGACCCCAAAAGTTAACTGACAGAGGTGATGGGTCTTACACATACACATGGCAGTTGGTTGACCTTCAAGATGCCAAAGATTACATCGTAGAAATTACCTTGGAAGATGCAGTTGAGCATACTGCAGTGGATAATTCCCTGGTGATAACGATAGATAGTATTGCGCCTGTTTATCTTAGCGTGATGGTAGAAGACGGAGAAACAACCCTCCTATCGCGCTCAGTGAAATTGAATTTAGCGGCTGGAATGTCGCCCATAGCGTCGCCCCCCAGTGGCGACAGCGATAGCGACGCTACCGAGATGTTTATTGAAGGGGATGTCATCAACGATACGAACACTTTTCAGTGGATACCGTTTGCTTCGGAAATAGTGGTGAACTTAGCAGGCAATGACGCTGAAAAAAACATCAAGGTCAAATTCAAAGATGCAGCGGAAAATGAAAGCGAATATGAGGAAATTAAAGTGATTTTGGAACTTTCAAGACCTCGACTTCTCGTAGATGTATATCTCATTCAGCCTGATGAACTGGAAATCGCCGGACGGGATGTCCCCATCCACCATTCCATTGCCGTTCCTGTCCTCCGCTTCGTCATATTCTATACTACCGCTGTTGTCCTTGTCGTAGTACCCATCCGGTATTCCGTCGTCGTCGGTGTCTCCATCCAGCGGATTCGTGGTCGTGGTCGGATCGGCGTCTGCCGCCCAGACTCCCACTTCCTGGTTCGTCCATGTCGTGATGTTGATCTCCGTGTATCCCAGCTCCACCCCGTCAGTTATGTTGTCGTTGTCGCTGTCCACATCGACGATGTTCATTATCCCGTCCTCGTCGTGGTCAGCGTACGGTGATCCTTCGTCGTTGTCTAAAACGCCGTCGTCGTCGCTGTCCCCATCGTTGGGTGATGATTCTTTCCATATCTCACCGCCGTTTATTATGCCGTTCAGGTCGTCGTCACCGTCTATTTTTCCGTCATTGTCCGTGTCCTCTACACCGTCGTTGAGGCCGTCGTTGTCCGTGTCGTTGCATATTGGATTGGTTGTTGTCGATGGGTCTAGGTCCGGGAAATAATGCTCATTGGATTCATCGGTTCCCCAGTAACCGGAGCCACCGCTTACCGGACTCGTTATTCCCATCTCGGTGCCATCGGAGATCCCGTCATTGTCGGAATCCCAGTCCAATGCGTTTATCAAACCATCGCCGTCCGTGTCGTTGTTCCAGCATAATTCATAGCTGTCCATAACACCGTCATCGTCGCTATCAGCATCATTTGGATCTGTTTCTCCGGAATCAACCACCTTGTTGTTATTGATATCTTCCACACCGTCGTCCAATCCGTCATGATCTGTATCATTGTTCAGGGGATTCGTTTCCGGCCAGCCTTCAAAGTATCCATTTTGGTGTCTTGAACTGTTTGTATTATTGTCTTCTATCCCGTCATTGACGCCATCATTGTCTGAATCATTGTCCATTGCATTGATAAAACCGTCACCATCATTATCTATATACCATTCCGTTCGATTGCTGTTGTTACAGTTGTGAAGATCGTCACTGTCCCTTATACTGTCATTGTCGGAATCGGCATCGTAGGGATTGGTCTCATACGCACTGGTGTAATATTCATTATCTTTCGAATTGTCCGGAGTCCCTCGTTTCGTACCATAGATTATCCCATTCCGGTCCCGGTCCTCTTCGCTGTCGTTCAACCCATCGCTGTCCGAATCGATCTCAAGAGCATTCATTATCCCGTCGTTATCGGCATCCCAGTCGTCCAGGCCAAAATCACCATCACCATCGAAATCCCTGTCACCCCACAGATCATCATATAACAGTTCATTCCCGTCGCTAATGCCATCCCCGTCCGTATCATGATTCAATGGGTCTGTCTCCGTACTATCCACATTACCATCGCAGTTCAGGTCCTCGCCCTCGTACGGCGTAACGATTTCATCCGGGTCATCGCCCTCTGCATTTCCGTCTATCCACCCGTCCGGCAGTCTGTCGTCATCCGTGTCCTGATCTATGGGACTGGTCTCTAACCGGTCCAGTCTTCCATCGCCATCAATGTCCTCTATTCCATCTAATATCCCATCCCCGTCCGTGTCTTTGTTAGTCCCGTTGGATCGTCGGTATTCGTACAGATCGGAGAGATAATCGTCGTCCGTATCGCCGTCCTCGTCAACGGGATTGGTGTTGGTGAAATTGTTTCCGTAGAAGTCGCCCTGCGTTCCCGATTCATCCGAAACGAGTCGATATGAAACATACCATCCCGCGCATTCCTTCCCGTCCTTCAACCCGTCTCCGTCGCTGTCCTCCTCCGTCTGGTAGGTGGCGTCCCACTGGTCCTTGTGATGCGTTCCATTGAGTTCTCCCATGTGACCACTTACATTGTATCCGTCCCACAGTCCGTCCCTGTCAGTGTCAGTGCTCAGCATGCTCGTGGAACTGAACTTGAGTTTTTTGAATTCACCTCTAAGGTTGGAGAAATAAATATCCCGGTCGTGGAGTACCAGGGACTTGAGTTTGTCCGCTGTGGTGTAAACCGTCTCAACGGAAACCCCAATATTTATCGGTCGTTCCCTGTCGAAGTCGTGGTGGATCATCGTTATATTGTAGCCACCACCTACTAAGTCCAGTACGAATATGTTGTCCCTGTTACCTATGCGCCTCAGGTCCACCCCGATTTCCCAGAGATCCTCCGCGCCATCCGCCGGAAGATAGACATCAAGCTTTATCCTCCCGTTCTGCTGCACATCGTACGTGTAATTGGAGGGCAGCATGCTAACCTGTTTATTTACGTCTATGCCTTCGATCAGGAATAGATCGCCGTTCCCGTTCGTGACTATGTCCCACGCGACCATCAAGTTTTCCAACAGAAGGTGCAGGCTCGCATCCGCGTCGGTGGTGTTGAAATGCTGGTCTAAAATGTATATCTCATGCTGTAATGCTATGAACACGTTTCCGAGATCGTCCGCCCATATTGCCTTTATTGGTGAACTGAAGGAAAGCAAAGGTGATGACGATGTGGAGAAATCCGGATATACTGCCGTTATTTCGCCGATAGTTGTAGTTGCAGTTGCATACAGCAGGGTGCCGTTGGGGAGAACGGTTATGTCGGTGAGATCGGATATTCCTGATTTTACGGTCTTCATAATCTCGTGGTTTCTTGTCTCATTGAAAGATGTGTAGTTATCGGGAAACCAG
>JACKQG010005356.1_pt1 | contig 14210 bp, 11 predicted proteins | sample 8237621 | NCBI WGS metagenome assembly JACKQG01 (sample SAMN15677084, study PRJNA649215) | marine metagenome | biome: marine; feature: Black Sea; material: saline water; isolation source: suspended particulate matter (SPM) from the Black Sea western gyre | collected 2013-06-09/2013-06-10 | depth...
ACGATATAAAAACAATGGATTTAGAAATGCAAAAGTTACATGAGATTAACAAGAATTTAAAAATTGGAATAATACATGGTCAATTAAATAATAAAAAGATTGAAGAAGAAATGGATAATTTTCTTAGTCATAAATACGATATTCTAGTTTGTACGAGTATTATAGAAAGTGGATTAGATATACAAAATGTAAATACCATAATTATAAATGATAGCAACAGATTTGGATTATCACAGTTACACCAAATACGAGGTAGAGTTGGAAGAACTAAGAGACAAGCATACGCTTATCTAATTATTCAAAATAAATCTTTAATTACTAAAAATGCAGAGAAAAGATTAGAAGCTATAGATTCTGTAAATAGTTTAGGAGGAGGATTAGAATTAGCAACACATGACTTAGAAATTAGAGGGGCAGGAGAAATTCTAGGTGAAGAACAAAGTGGACAAATTTATGAAGTTGGTTATGCTATGTTTACTGAAATGTTATCAAAAAGTATTGAATTTCTAAAAACTGGAAAGCATGAGAAAAGTGCTAATGATATTGAGATTGATGTTAGTTCATCATGCTTAATCCCACAAGATTATATAAATGATATTTTCACACGTTTAACTTATTACAAAAAAATATCATCGTGCGATAAATTAATTGATATAAGTTTTATTAAAGATGAAATGATTGATATATTTGGCCCTATTCCGGAACATCTTGAAAATTTATTTCATTTAACTAAGCTCAAAATTAAGATTAATGGGTTAAATATTAAATATATAAAAATTTTAAAAGATAACGTTAAAATTGAATATAAAAATAAAAATATAATTAACCTTAACAATATTTTATCTAAAACAAATAATCAGAATAATTTAAAAATTTTAAAAAATGGCATGATTCAATATTCATTGGATATGGAAAATTTAAAAGATAAGTGTGAGTTTATCTATAAAATTATCACTAAGGTTTCTTAATAATTTTAAGATGATGAGTTGTCACTTTTCCAATCAATTGTTGTAGTTGGGAATGCTATAGCAGCATTATGATTAATAATTATTTCTGAAACTTTATATAATACTTGTTCTTTAATTTTAAGAAATTCCCTCCAGTCTTTTGTATTTGTAAACGCACGAATAAAAAAATCACAAGATGATGCAGAAAAACTCTGGAAATATACAACAGGTTTGTTTGATTGATCAATATCATTATGACTCTCTAAATATATTCTTATATCATCTACTATTTTAGGTATCTTGTCTAAATCATCATACCTGAGACCTATAATCTGATTGATTCTCCTGTTAGTCATTCTGGTAACGTTTTCTACGATTATGTTAGAAAAAGCAGAATTTGGTATATACAAAACATTTTTTGAGAATGTTCTGATAACAGTTAATCTCCAACCAATGCTCTCTACAATACCCTCAATATTTCTATCAGGTGATTTAACAAATTCACCTACTTTGAAAGGCCTATCAAGAAAAATCATCAAACCGCCAAAGAAATTTGATAAGAGATCCTTAGCAGCTAAACCTATCACTAAACCACCTACTCCACCAAATGCAAGTAAACCCGAAATACTTAAGCCAAATTCCTGCATAAGGGTTAATGCGGTAATTATTATTACAACAATTTTAAGTATTCTTATAGTTATCTCATATGTTTGCTCAACAACTATAGGATCATCGCCCTCTTTTAAATTTCTCAAGAATGATTTATTACTATAATAACCATTTAGAATTCTGAGTAATGTCCATGATATTAAGAGAACAATTAAAAGATAAATGGCTTTTGATGTATCAAAAGATTCAAATATTTGAAAAAGATTGTTTAATGCCTCGGATATTAAAATTAGTGAAACTAAAATTATTAAATAAGTTAATGGTTTTTGAAGTGAATTAATTACTATATCGTCAAACTCTGTAGCCGTTTTAGCAGAAATTCCAGAAAAAAATAATATAATCTGATTTTTTATAAATAACAATAAAAGTCCAATTAATGATATTAGAGCTATTTGTGTCGACAAATCTGTTTCAAATATTTTATTCAGTAACTCATTCATCAGTAATCATTCCAGTAGTTCCCATATTTTCAATTGCTTCTTCATATAACTCAACACTTTTACTTTCAATTTTTGGTAATTCTATTTCAGACATTTTATCACGATTTTTTTCATAGTACTCAATGATATTGTCAGTAAGATAATTTTCAGAGAAATATTTATAGGAATTTTTTTCCTCTATAATCTTGTTATTTTGCATGGTAGTAGCAATTATCATTCTACATCCAGCATTTAAAGCTAATAATACTCTTTCTTCACATGATAATTCCCTGTTATCTATAACTTTAGCTGAATACATTTCAACATCATCGCTTATAAAAATAGGAGGTTTTTTAAAAATTAAGTTTGACTGGGTTTTTAGCCATTCTTTTGAATATGTCACAACAAATTTATCAACTTTTGAATAAATAATATGACTTGTCATGATAGGTAAATTAAATTTACTATGATTTAGATATAAACTTTTAAATGGGAGGATATCAGTTTTTAATAACTCATTAATATCTACATCTGATATACAACCCTCAGTATGGCTATCAGTAACTACTCGGCCATGTCCTGGAAAATGTTTTAAAACAGGGAGGACACCACATTCTAAAGATCCATTAATATATTCATTGGCCAATAAAACGATGTTGTTAATATCATTTCCAAATGTCCTATCTTTTAGCAAAATATTTTCTTTATTATGATTAATATCAACTACAGGAGAATAATTAATATCAATATTTATTTCAGATAATTCATAACCACTGACATAGCCTGATTGGTTAGCAATCTTTTTTCTTAACTCATGATTTTTTATATTTGATATTGCTTCTAAACTTGGAAGGTGAGTAAATTCCTTTAATAGTCTTTGAATTCTTCCCCCTTCATGGTCGATAGAAATTATAATATTATCTTTAATAGATCGAATATCATCAATTAATTTACATAATTGACTCTTAGAATCATAATTATGTGAAAAGAGTATGATTCCTCCAACTAAATTATTTTTTATTATATTTTTTTCATCATTAGATAAATTAGTATCATCTAAATTTATAATAAGAGGTCCAATGTTCTTCATATCTAAATACTACGCAAGAGAAATTACACAATAACAAGTGACACCCTCACCTTTCCCTATAAATCCAAGTGACTCAGAAGTTGATGCTTTAATATTGATATTATGCTTGCCAACATCATCCATGCCGCAGTTCATTAATATCTGTGCAATATTATCTTTCATTTGCTCCTTTTGCTTAGATATATTAGGGGACTCAAGTAAGAATACCACATCCATATTCATGAGGTTATATTCTTTAGCTACAATGGCAGTGGCAGCATCTTCTATAATTTTCCCACTGTCTAGGTCTTTGTTTTTTGGATCAGTATCAGGAAAGTGCTCTCCAATATCACCCATAGACATCGCACCATATAAAGCATCTGCAATTGCATGATAAATAATATCACCATCAGAGTGAGCTTTAATAGATACATTTGAAGGTATGTCAACACCTCCTAGCCTTATTGATTTTCCAGGTACTAATTGATGCGTATCTATTCCTAAACCAACTCTCATATCTTTTTCATCAAGTCTTTTATAACCTTAACATCATCTTGGTAAGTTAATTTAATATTTCTTGGTGATGATTTAACAATTTTTACCTTATATCCTAACTTTGTCATTGCTTCTATTTCATCATCAACATTCAATTTTTTATTGATAATATCAGTGTATGCCTTGAAAAGCTTGGTAAAATTATATAATTGGGGCGTGAATGACATATACAAATTATCTCTTTTAATATTTTCAATAACATTTAATCCACTGCCAACTTTCTTTAGTGCATTTGTCAATGGATAGCCAAGAGATAAGCCTGTAGATACAGAACTTCCTTTCTCTATTAATTCTTTCAATTCTTTAATCACCAAACAAGGTCTAGCTGCATCATGGATTAAAACATTACATGGGGGATTTTTATCTTTAGATAAATAAGTTAGTGCTTTGTAAACAGATTTTGTTCTTGTATTACCCCCTATCAATGTTTTTACATTTTTAATATTTTTTAGAATTTTATAATTGCTTTCTTTATTTAATACCACATAAATAGTTCTTAATTTTTTTGTAGAATTTAAATTATAAATTGCTAAGTTAATTAGGGTCTTGTTGTTAATTTTAAAGTATTGTTTAAACTGAGATGAATCAAACCTTTTACTAGATCCAGCAGCTAGAATAATTGCATCACAAGTCTTAATGCTCATTTCTTATAATTTGAAAGAAGGTCTCGTTTTTTTTAATATACCCAAAATTTTCTCTTGCATAAATTTCTAAGCTATTTTTATTTTTTTTAATACTCTTTATTTCAGACGCTAAAAGGTTATTTTTTTCTTTAATATTGTGGATGTTTGAAGAAAATACTTCTAGATTATTTTTAAGATTAAAAAACGTTATGACACTATTATTACTGAAGAATAATGAATACTGTAGGCTTATAAAAAGTATAAAACATATAGAGTAAAATAATTTCATTTCATCCATCTCTCAAAAATATTATTTTTATTAAAAGACTTGCTACCAAGCTCTTCTTCAATTCTCAATAACTGATTATATTTAGAGTTCCTATCTGAACGGGATAGTGATCCAGTTTTAATTTGACCTGACGCTGTACCAACACTGAGATCAGCTATAGTTACATCTTCTGTTTCACCTGATCTATGAGAAATAACATAATTATAATTATTTTTCCTAGCTAATTCTATTGTATCTAATGTTTCTGTTACGGTTCCAACTTGATTTAATTTTATTAATATTGAATTAGCAATTCCTTTGTTAATACCATCTTGTAAAATTTTTGGATTAGTAACAAATACATCATCGCCAACAAGTTGAACTTTATTGCTTAATTTTTTAGTAAGTGTGGTCCAGCCTTCCCAATCACTTTCTGACATACCGTCTTCAATACTTATTATCGGATAATTTTCACATAATTCTTTTAAGTATGAGACAAAGTCATCACTATTAAATGATGAATTATTAGATAGCTTATACTCTCCATCAGAGTAAAACTCAGAACTTGCTACATCTAATCCAAGATAAATATCTTTCCCCGGCTCATATCCAGCGGCAGCAATTGAATCAATTATTATACTTAATGCTTCTGCATTAGTCTTTATGTTGGGCGCAAAACCTCCTTCATCTCCCACAGCAGTACTAAGTGATAGCCTATTAAGTTTTTCTTTCAATGTATGGAATACTTCAACTCCAGCTCTTAGGCTTTCGCTAAAACATGAAAACCCTATTGGCAATATCATAAATTCTTGAAAATCTAGGCTATTATTGGCATGAACCCCACCATTTATAATATTCATCATTGGCACTGGTAAAATATAGTCAGAATTATTATTTAAAGATTTATAAAGTGGAAGGTTTTTTGATTTTGCATTCGCATGAGCAAAAGCAAGTGATAAAGCTAATATTGTATTAGCTCCTAATCTATTCTTATTTTCAGTTCCATCTAAATCAATTAAAAATTTATCGAAAGAATCCTGTTTAAAATCTTGGTTATTAATAATTAATTTAGATATTTCATTATTGATATTATCAACGGCCTTATATACTGATTTGCCTTGATATACTGAATTGTCATGATCTCTTAATTCCAGGGCTTCTAGAGAACCTGTTGATGCTCCTGATGGAACTATTCCTCTGCCAGAAGAGTCACAATTAAGTATCATGTCAACTTCAATAGTTGGGTTCCCTCTGGAGTCCAGTATTTGTCTAGCTTTAATACTTTTTATTTTACTCAATAGCTCAATCCGCGTTCTTTTTAGTTATATTATTTATCATAATTAAGTTATTGATAAGATTCTTTAAATCTTTGATATTTAATGAGTTTTTACCATCACTAATTGCTTTTTCAGGATTCGGGTGTGTTTCTATAAATATAGCATCTACTCCTACTGCCACTGCTGCTTTAGCTAGTATTGGTATAAACTGGCTTTCTCCTCCAGAATGATCGGAATTTGATCCTGGTTGTTGTACTGAGTGTGATGCATCAAAAATTACTGGGCACATAGTCTCCCTAAGAATTACTAGAGATCTCATATCAGAAACAAGATTATTATAACCAAACGACACGCCTCTCTCGCAAACGAAAATATCTTGGTTTCCTGTAGATTTTGCTTTTTCCACAACATTTATCATCTCTTTCGGTGATAAAAATTGGCCTTTTTTTATATTAACTGGCTTCATTGTCGAAGCCACTTTCAAAATGAAATTAGTTTGTCTGCATAGAAAAGCAGGCGTTTGAAGAACATCAACAACATCTGCAACTTCATCTAACGGAGTGTCTTCATGGACATCAGTTAAGACGGGTATATTAAATGTGTTTTTTATTTTCTCTAGTACTTTAAGGCCTTTATCTAACCCAATGCCTCTTTGAGACTTCAATGAAGATCGATTTGCTTTATCAAAAGAAGCTTTAAATATATATGATATAGGCAAGTCTTTTGTAATCTCACAAATATGTTCTGCAATTTTCATAGATAGCTCTTCTGACTCTATTGCACAAGGGCCTGATATTAGCGTTAAATCTGGGCTTTTCCCAATATGTATAGAATTCTGGCTCATTTTTTAGCCCTTCTTTTAGTTGATGCAGCTATAAATCCATTGAATAACGGATGCCCATTTATTGGAGAAGAAGTAAATTCAGGATGAAATTGACAACCCAGATACCATGGATGATTTTTAATCTCTAACATTTCCATTAAATCTCCTTTTTTTGACTTGCCACTGAACACAAGATTTGTTTTTTCAAAAAAATGAACCAAATTCTTATTAACTTCATATCTATGACGATGTCTTTCTTTGACGGTATTCTTGTTATACATATTATATGCCAAGGTATCTTTATTTATGGAACATTCCTGCGAGCCTAGTCTCATAGTGCCACCGTAATTTTCTTTATCGGCAATTACTTTTTTACCTTTTAAGTCATCCCATTCATCAACCAAGGCAATAACTGGATTTTTTGTTTTAGAATTAAATTCAGTGCTATTTGCATTACTGAGTTTAACTACATTTCTTGCAAACTCTATAACTGAAATCTGCATACCTAGACATATGCCAAAGTAAGGTATTTTGTTAATTCTCGCAAATTGTGCCGCTAGAATTTTACCTTCTATACCTCTATTACCAAACCCACCTGGCACAAGTATTCCATTCATTTTTGCCAACAAATTAATATTGGTCTTCGTTAATTTTTCTGAATCTAGATAAATAATATCCACTAATCGATTATTGATAATACCAGCATGGTATAAAGCTTCATTTAAAGACTTATAAGAATCAACAAGGTCAACATATTTTCCTATCATAGCTATTTTTATACTTTTCTTACAGCTCGAAACTTTAATCCTATAATTCTTCCATGGCTTCAAGTTTGATTTTTTTGATTTAAGCTTAAGATTTTGCATTATAAAGTCATCAATTTTTTGTTCTCTTAATAGTATTGGTATGTCATAAATAGATTTAGCATCAACAGCTGAAAAAACAGCCTTTTTTGAAACATTAGTAAATAATGCTAATTTCTCCTTAAGCGATTGATTAATATCATTTTTAGCTCTACATAATAGAATATCAGGCTGAATTCCTATCGATCTTAATTCTTTAACAGAGTGCTGAGTAGGTTTAGTTTTTACCTCATTTGTCACTTCTATTAGAGGCAACAAGGTTAAATGTATAAAAATTGCATTTGATTTCCCTAATTCAAGACCCAATTGTCTAATTGCTTCAAGGAATGGTAAAGACTCAATGTCTCCAACAGTTCCGCCAACTTCTACAAAGGCAATATCTGCTTTTTTTGAGCCTTTTATAATTAATTTTTGTATTTCATCCGTAATATGAGGGATTACTTGTACTGTGCTCCCAAGATACTCACCTTTCCTTTCTTTGTTTATTACATTTGAGTAGACTCTACCAGCAGTAACATTGCTATCCTGACTCATTTTAATACCAACAAACCTCTCATAATGACCAAGATCTAAATCTGTTTCAGCCCCGTCTTCAGTTACAAAGACTTCTCCATGTTGAATTGGACTCATCGTTCCTGGATCCAAGTTTATGTAAGGGTCAAGCTTTTGTAAGGATACTTTAAAGCCTCTGAGTTTGAATAGGGAAGCTAGGGAGGCGGCTGCAATTCCTTTTCCAAGGGATGAAACGACTCCACCAGTGATAAATACATATCTTGTCATATAATATCTAATGAATTATAGACAATCTTGACATAGAAATATACATTTAGCTCATATTATTCATATTTTTTTGATAAAGTTAAAATATTTTTATTTTTCTTGATTATAATTGAACTGAATTCAAACAAAGGGTTGGAATCATTGTCGGTATTTAATATCTTTAAAATTTCTTTAATTTGCTTAAGATTTAATAATGTTTGAGCTAGCATAAATACCCATTCATGTATAATAATAACTTTAATATGAAAGTCTTCTTTATTGAGCTTATCAACCAATAATTCATTTTTACTCTCAGCATAATAGTTAGGCAAAACTAGCTCTATATTATCTGATGTAAATTTTGACTGTATTTCTTGGATAAGAATATTATTTGTGATGTTTTTGTTTATAGACGGCCATCTTTTTTTCATGTGAGGTATAACATGATTTCTCAAATAATTTCTATCAAACTTATCATCTTGGTTACTTTTATCAGAAATAAATTTAAGGCCATGCTCTTTTTGATAATCAATAATTTCCTTTTTTGATATATTTAAAAATGGTCTACCAATTATTCTATCGTTTATCATAGTTTTATTTTTCATGCTAGATAAACCTCTTACACCGGAACCCCTAATAAGTCTTAAAAAAAAAGTTTCAACTTGATCATCTTCATGATGAGCAGTTAATACACACTCATCTTTGTGCGCTATATTTGTGATAGACTGGTATCGTTTTTCTCTACACTGTTCTTCAATATTTGAAAACCCATCAATATTTATTCTTTCGGATAGATGTTCAATGCCATATTTATTGGTAATTTTTAAACAATGATCTTCGTATTTATATGCCTCGCTAGAAAGATTATGATTGATGTGAATTGATCTAATAATTAACTTTTTTTTACTTGATAGTTTATATAAGCAATCCAGTAGAACTGTTGAGTCTAACCCCCCGCTAAATGCAATTAAAAATTTATTGGTTGAAATCTTAGATAAAAAATTACTACACTTATCAATTAACTCGTCAGTCTTGATAGTCACCGTATGATCCTAGTTTTTTCTTCCTTTCAGCGATGAGATCTTTAATGTTTTTATTTGATACCTCATCAAGAAGATTGATAATATTCATTTTAAGAGACGAGCTCATGGCTGAATAATCTCTATGGGCTCCTCCTAGAGGCTCGGGAATAATAATATCTATTAATTTGAATTCTAGTAATTTAGAAGCTGTTATACATAAAGCCTCAGCCGCCTGTTCTGCTTTTTTAGCATCTTTCCATAATATAGATGCACAGCCTTCAGGACTAATAACAGAATAAATACTGTTTTCCAACATACCAAGTTTATCACATACACCAATTGCAAGTGCTCCACCAGAACCACCTTCGCCTATTATTATAGAAATAATTGGAACATTTAGATTAGACATTACAAAAAGATTCTCAGCTATAGCCTGACTTTGATTGCGTGACTCCGCATCAATACCTGGATAGGCCCCAGGTGTATCTATAAACGTGATAATTGGAAGATTAAATTTTTCAGCTAATTTCATAATTCTCAGAGCTTTTCTGTATCCTTCTGGCTTCGGCATACCAAAGTTTCTCTTTACTTTTTCTTTTGCATCTCTACCTTTTTGATGACCAATAAATACAAAGTTATATTTTTCAATTGTAGCAATTCCTGAAATAATAGCTGGATCATCACCAAACATTCTATCCCCATGAAGCTCATTAAATGATGCAAATATATTTGGAATATAGTCTAATGTATATGGTCTTAAGGGATGTCTTGCTAATTGAGATATCTGCCAATCAGATAAATTACTAAAAACCTTTCTGGTTAAGCTTTCATAGTCTTTTTTTAGTTTTATTACAGCTTGCTCACTTTTGGCAGTTTTTTCAGGTGAATTATTAAGCTGATTAATTTTAGCTTCAAGCTCTAATAAAGGTTGCTCAAAGTCAAGATAGTTTGGGTTAAATTCTTTCATATTTCAAATAAGTATAACTAAATATAATAAAAAAACTATTGATATTTAACAATAATATTTTCTTTGCCAAGTAAATCAGAAAGACTATTTATAAGAGTAGATGATGGGTTAATTAACCATTCATTATTAAGATTAAGAGGCACAATATGTTCGTTACTAATACATTTAATCGTTAAAGGACATTTTCCGTTTTTATGGGGCTCTAGTAACCCAACTATCTTTTGCAAAACATCATCATTAGATAAATCTGGAGTTAATAATAATTCAATTTCCTTAGAATACCTCTGTCTTGCATTTTCTATATCAAATATTTTTGTAACTTTTAAGCTTAAACCAGAATTATATTCATCCATAGATATTACGCCAGCAAAAAATAATATTTCATTCTCTTTAATAATATCTTGATATTGTTGATGTATATCAGGATAAACAATAACTTCTAGTCTTCCAGATGAATCATCAACTGTTAATATATTTATAAATTTATCTTGCCCCATTCTTTGGGACCTTATATTAATAATTACACCGCTTATTGTCGTATTTTCAGAAAAATCACTAGTTGAGGATGCCGAATAAAGTCTCCTTAAATATGTGTCAATTTTATTAATTGACATTGCATTAATTTCACTTGAATATTCATTAATTGGATGTCCGCTAAGATAGAAACCAATAACCTTTCGTTCTAGAAATAATTTATTTAATCTAGACTCTCTAGTATCCTGTACAAAATGTTTATCTTTTTTAAAATCACCATTACCATTAGAAACAAAAGAATCTGATTTATTTTCAAATAATTCCTGCTGACCCGAGGACTTAGAAGATTGTTTGTGATGCCCATAAGACATTGCTTTTCCTAATAAATTTTTCTGAGTCAATCTACCTTCGTTAAAAACGTCAAAGGCACCAGAATATATTAATGACTCAATAGTTCCAATATTAACAATATTTAAAGATACTCGTTCACAAAAATCAAAAAGGTTCTTAAAGTCACCACTTTTTTGTCTTTCATCTATAATATGACTTGCAGCATTTTGCCCAACACCTTTTACTGCACCTAACCCAAATAAGATATTTTTCTTATCATTAGAAATAAAATTAAAATCAGAAACATTAATGTTAGGTTGCAGAATAGTTATTTTCATTTCTTTTGCAGCATCAATTAATGAAATAACTTTATCAGTATGATCCATATCTGACGATAAAGCAGCCGCTAGAAACTCTGACGTATAGTATGTTTTTAGAAAAGCAGTCTGATATGATATGAAAGCATATGCAACTGAATGTGACTTATTGAATCCATATCCTGCAAACTTTTCCATTTTAGAAAAGACAGAGTTGGCTACAGATAAGTTAATTCCTTTTTTTGATGCACCTTCTATAAATTTTTGTCTATGCACCTCCATTTCTTTTTTCTTCTTTTTCCCCATTGCCCTTCGTAATAAATCTGCTTCTCCAAGAGAATAATTGGCAAGCGATCTAGATATTTCCATGACTTGTTCTTGATACAATATGAGGCCATAGGTGCTAGATAAAATTGATTCAAGCAAAGGGTGTTCATAATCAATTTTTCTACCATGTTTATTACTAATAAAGTCATCAACCATGTTAGTCCCTAGTGGTCCAGGTCTATAGAGTGCAACAAGTGCAACAATATCATCAAAACAATCAGGTTTTAGTCTTCCCATATAACGCTTCATCCCTGATGATTCAAGCTGAAAAACTCCTGTTGTTAATTTCTTCTGGAGTAAATCAAAAACTTTAGGGTCATTAAGTAATATATTTTCATGATCTACATTTGTATCAACATATGTTTTTTTAATAGTTTTTATAGTTCTATCAATAATGCTAAGAGTACGTAAACCCAAAATATCAAATTTTACTAATCCTAGTTTTTCAATATCATCTTTATCATATTGCGTCACTATCTCATCACTTTCTTCAATCCTATAAAGAGGTATATGTTCATGTATATCTCCTGGTGCTACCACAATACCAGCAGCATGTTTCCCAACATTCCTAGGTAATCCTTCAAGGTTTTTTGATGTATCAATTAAATTTTTTATTTCTTCATTAGAGTCATATGCTGATTTGAGATCTTTATTTTGCTGTAAAGCGTCATCTATTGTTATACCGACACTAAATGGAATTAATTTAGCTATCCGATCTACAAAAGTATAGGCCATGCCTAATACACGTCCTACATCCCTTATGACAGCTCTAGCTGACAATGACCCATAAGTTATTATTTGAGAAACTTTCTTCTCTCCATATAGCTTCGTAATATGTTCTATGACTCTTTGTCGATTAATCATACAAAAATCAATATCAAAATCTGGCATAGAAATTCTTTCAATATTTAAAAACCTTTCAAAGAGTAGATTATGTTCGATCGGATCAACTGATGTAATGTCTAATGCATAAGCAACTAATGAGCCAGCTCCAGAGCCTCTGCCAGGTCCAACTGGAATCATATTATTCTTTGACCATGCAATAAATTCATGAACAATTAAGAAATAACTCACAAAACCCATTTCTTTAATAACATTTATCTCATCTGTAAGCCTAGTTTCATAAACATCCCTGTCAGTTATACCTTTCTTATCAAATATATTTTGTAAACCAACTTTAACAATATTATCAAAATATTCTTCAACAGAAGAATTATCAGGTGTATTAAATTTTGGAAGATGATATGTCTTAGTATCAATATGAAAATTACATCTCTTTACAATCTCAGAAATATTATCTATGGCATCAGGTATATCTTTAAACAATTCTTTTAACTCTGTTTCAGATTTAAAATATTGATTTTCATTAAAATCTATTTGATTTTGTCTATCTTCTAGTTTAATTTTTTTATTTATACATACACGTACCTCATGTGAGTCAAAATCAGATTTTTCTAAAAACAAAACATCATTGGTTGCAACGATTGGTAATTTATGTTTTTCAGCTACTAAAAGCACTTTATTATTATAAATTTCTTCAGATTCCCTTGATGTTCTGTCAATTTCCACATAAATTCTTGACGGAAAATAATTAGATAACTTTTTCAAAAATATGTCTATATTATTATCTTCATTAAGGAACATGTTCTTGCCTAATAACCCATTCCTACCACCAGTAAGAAGAATTAAACCTTCGCTATATTTTTTTAGAATCTCAATGGTTGCTGCTGCTGTTTCATTTTGTTTTTTAGAAACATGTATTTCAGAAAGAAGCATGATTAGGTTTTTATATCCAGCGAGGTTTTGACATAATAGAATTATATTTGGCTGAATATTTTTTTTAAAAATATCTTTAACTGGAATTTGACAACCTATAATAGGTTTAATCTTATTATCAATACATTTTTGATAAAATTTTATAGCTGCAAATACATTAAGATGGTCAGTAATAGCTAAATTTTTTATTTTATTTTTTTTTGCTAATTTAATTAGTTTATCAATATCAACAGTGCTACTACTAAGTGAATAAGCAGTATGTAAGTGTAAATGAGTGAATTGAGCTTTCATATTTATAAATCCCCATTATTCAAAGGGGAAAAACTTAGTCTGTGATAAACAGATGGCCCAAAGATATCTATTGCCATCATATGCTCTTTGGTTCCATAACCTTTGTGATTAGCAAATCCATATACTTTTAACATAGAGTCTAAAATTATCATTTCATTATCCCTTAACACTTTAGCAATTATTGATGCCGCTGAAATTTCTGGAATTTTTTGATCACCTTTTATAAAGCATTCGCTCTTAATTGAAATATCTGGTTTATGTATGCCATCTATATAAACCAGGCCTGGTTCTAAATTTAAGTTGTTAACAGCTCTTTTCATGGATAATAGAGTTGCGTTATGAATATTTAGCTTGTCTATCTCGAAGTTATCACATACCCCAATCCCAACAGCATGAGAATGCTCAAGTATGTATGATACTAAATCACGCCTTTT
>JACKQG010005357.1_pt1 | contig 14207 bp, 12 predicted proteins | sample 8237621 | NCBI WGS metagenome assembly JACKQG01 (sample SAMN15677084, study PRJNA649215) | marine metagenome | biome: marine; feature: Black Sea; material: saline water; isolation source: suspended particulate matter (SPM) from the Black Sea western gyre | collected 2013-06-09/2013-06-10 | depth...
TGCTTCGAGCTCTGTCTCTGCTTCGAGCTCTGTCTCTGCTTCGAGCTCTGCTTCTGCTTCGAGCTCTGCTTCTGCTTCGAGCTCTGCTTCTGCTTCGAGCTCTGCTTCTGCTTCGAGCTCTGCTTCTGCTTCGAGCTCTGCTTCTGCTTCGAGCTCTGCTTCTGCTTCGAGCTCTGTCTCTGCTTCGAGCTCTGTCTCTGCTTCGAGCACTGCTTCTACTTCGAGTTCTGTCTCTGCTTCGAGCTCTGCTTCTGGCTGGATTTCTGCTTCACTCGACTTAAACGCCTGAACATCCGCTGCCGGCCCCGATTCACGGCTAAGAGCATCCTGAATCTCACTCAGCCCACCATCCAGCTCGCTGACAAAATCGTTGATGGACGATTCTACCGCTGATTTCGGCTCCAATGACTGAAGCTCAATTTCAGTGATATCATCCAGCTCCATCATTTCGTCTGATGCACTAAACTCCCGTTCAGAACCTGAAGTTTGTTGCTGAACCTCTTCATCCATCTGGCTTTCAGCTGGATTCGCATTCATATCTGCATTGTCGATCAGCAAATTGTCTGTGGACGATCCGGCTCCTGGTTCGAGGGGTGCCTTTCCGGCCAGTAGTAGCTCTAACTGATTATCCGCAAAATCAAGAATCGACTCGGCATCAGATCGCTGCTCTCCAAACGCTTCCAGATAATACTCCAGACTGACAACAACCTGGGATAACTGATCCAGTCTGTCAGCATCCATGAATCCGTCCAGATCCAGATTATCCAGATATTCCTGCAAGCCGGCTATAATGGTCACAGCCCGCTCTTCATTGAGCATACTTAACGCGCCCTGCGTTTCATGTAACAGTAACTGGCAAAAGTCGATATTCTCTTCCTTGCTGTTATCTTTAATGAAATCGAGTATGGCTCCTTTAATCTTTTGGATATCATCCAGTGCAGCCGTCACCACGCCTGACAGCATATTATCCATTTCAAAACTGGTGGAGGCACTGACCGAGTTATCCTCACCTCTTTGCGGGAAGTGACCCTTATGCATCTGCTCCAGCGCCTGATCGACCTGGATAAGCTCGGAGGCCATAGCCAGAAATTTTTCCGGATCCGGTTGCTCAATACCTTCCACAACCTGGGTAATCATTACGATCTGTGATTCTATCAACTGGCGCTGAGAACCAAGACCAATCATTGCCAGGGTATCCGAAATGATATGTAATTCGCGTGGGATATTTTCCAGCAGCGAAGTATTGCTAAGATCACCGTTCACATACACTTCGAGGGCAGATTTTACCTCTTCTAGATCCGCCTGAACCGCATCGGATACGGTTCTCATCAATTCCTGATTGGGACCGGAGATCGTCGATTTCTGGTCATCCGCGTCCGGTAAAAACTGCTCCAGTCGGTAGGCTGTTTTAATGGCAAGACTTTTGGGGCCATCGCATTCCGGCTGAGCGATGTAATACAGCAGGTTTTTTATCAGCTCGATAGGCTGCACCCGAATCAGTTCTTTTTCACCCTTGAGGATCATTCCGCGAAAGATATGATCCACTTTCCCGAGCAGCATTTTTACCGAAACCCCTAACGGCAGGTTATCGCGAAATACGGACTCAATCAGCGCACCAACAATCCACCACAGCCGCGCTACCTGCTCGGATGAAGAGCGCTCTTCCATAATTTCGGTGATCTTGGCGAGACGCGAAAGATTCCCCAGTACATCCTTATCCTTAATCAGGCCAAGCAGTGAATATTGATAGGCGGGACGCAGTTTCTTCGCCAGCTGGCGGGTAATCTGGTTTTTATTTTCATCGATAGCATCGTATTCCTTATCATCGTTATGCATCGACAGATCGGGCAGGAACAGTAGTTTTTCTGAAAATAGATCTTCGTTTCTGGCCGCCCGGATATCGTTCAGCAGGGGCAGGATGGCAATCGGGATATCCTTATTTCCGGCCTGAATATGCTCAAGGTAATCGGGTAGCTGTAAAACCGCGCGCAACAGAACTTCGAGGGCCTGCAGGTCCTGCTGCTCCTTGCTCGCAATATACAGACACAGTGCGCGCATTTCTTCCGCCAGCATAGCAGCACCGTACTGCTCGATCATGCTCAGAACGCCTTGCAGATCCTTTACTTTAGCTTCAACCGACGACAGCATCGAAGCATCTTTCTCTTCAATGTAGACATTCAAATCACTTCTGATCGAAGTCAGTATTTCGTCAATCGACTTCTTAACCCAGCCTAAAGCACTTTGTTTAATGGATGTATGTTTAAAATCCATACCCGACCTTTTATGTAGTTAACCTTGTGAGTTTTTAAGATCCACAACAGACAGATCATCGACTTTTTGAATGATCGTGCGATCTGAATTATGGACATTTGGCAACTTAAAGCCCGCTACCGAATAGTGTAGCGCTTTTACCATATCGGACAGCTCGCGCATCGATTCAGAAGCCTGCGTGGAGCCTTCTGCCGTTTTCATCGTTATCTGCTGGATCTCGTTCATCGTATGTGTAATGGATACGCTATCTTTGGCATGTTTCTGGGTCGAATCTGAAATCTGCAGGATACGCTGAGCCAGATTGGTCGAAACCTTTTCGATTCTTTCCAGCGCACCACCCGCATTTTCGGCCAAAGTCGCTCCCTCAACCACGTTTGATGTACTCTGTTCCATCGACGCAATAGCCTCATTGGTATCCGCCTGGATCGTTTTCACCAGAGCCTCAATTTGCCGCGTTGCATCACCGGTTCGTTCCGCCAGTCGCTGAACCTCGTCCGCAACCACCGCAAAACCCCTACCTGCTTCACCGGCCATAGCAGCCTGTATTGCCGCATTCAAGGCCAGAATATTGGTCTGATCTGAGATTTCTGTAATCAGATTTACGATATCCCCAATTTCCTGCGAACTTTCGCCGAGTCGCTTGATACGTTTGGAGGTTTCCTGAATCTGTTCACGAATCGACTCCATGCCGGAAATGGTTCGGCGTACCGTTTCACCACCCTTGTGGGCAATATTGACCGAATTTCTCGCCACGTCGGCAGATTCCGATGCGGTTTTCGAGACCAGACTCATACTGTTCGAAATATCCGTAATCGCGGCACTGGCAGAGGCAATTTCACGCGCCTGCTGGTCACTCGATTTAGCCAGCTCGATGGTCGTGGAGCGCGTCGTTTTTACCGCTGCAGTTACCTGCTCGGAGGTATCGTTGATGGTTCCGACCAGGTCACGCAATGCATCGATCGTATAGTTAACCGAATCGGCGATAGCGCCGGTAATATCTTCCGTAACGGTAGTGTGTGTGGTCAGATCACCATCCGCCAGATTAGCCATTTCATCCAGCAGACGCAGGATGGCTCGCTGATTTTTTTCATTCTGATTCTGTGATTCATGCAGCCGTTTGGCTGAGTCCCGTACCAGTTTAACACCTAGCAGGATCAGCAATAACACCGCCAGTAATCCTGCAACGTAGGCAATCAGATTATAAACCTGTAAGCGTTCGTCGTAATTTGTAATACCACTTTCCAGATCGCGTGATGCTTCGAGTACGCGCGGACTGATTTGCTGGATATCACTGGCGGCGTCCCGAACCTCGAACAATTGCGGTGAGTTTTCCAGAATCTGGTTGACATTCTTTTTCACGATCGAAAACAGATCCGCCAGCTGCAACAACTTGCTGACGACCTGATCGCCTGTCAGCTGATTGATGCCGAGACTTTTGCTACCTTCCAGCATCGCGATCAGGATGCGCTCTATGAGTGCTGTTTCACGACCAAACTGATCCGCTGCAGCCATTACCTGATCACCACCAGACATGATCTGATTGAGGCTGTTTTGCACACTCTGAATCAGTGCCAGCTGGCGTGAAGCAGTTGCGATATCGGTTCGATCAGCCTTGCTTTTAACCAGAATTTTAACCACATCATCGGAAAGTACCAGCAACTCGGGCACCGACTCATTGATCAGAGTCACGTATTGACTAACCGTCTCGATCGACTCTCTGGCCTGCAATATGATGTTGATACTGGCATCGTAGTCTTCCCACGCTGCCACAATACTATCAAATTCATTTTGCAGATCAGCCGGAATCGCAGGGAACTGCTGCTCCACATCACCGGACTTGAGGCGATTGAGGGTATTCACAAAACGCGCCTGATAACGCTTTAACTGGACAAATGCCGCCGAATTTCCGATCGAAGCCTCCAGTGCGTAAGTGGCAATCTGCTGCGACACAACCTGCTGCTCATTCACGATCGCAGAATAGGCACGACCATAGCGAGCCTGCGTGTCACCATAGTTAAATAATACCACCATCACCAGAATAGAAAGAACGATGCCAATAGCGAAAGCCACCAACAACCCGTTCCCTTTGGTTTCTTTTCTGGTTATTGTGGCGTCTGTTTTTTTTGCCGTAAAAATATTCTTAAAGTTTCCTATTAGCGGCATAACCCCCCCGGTGAATAAATCTTTTCAAGTAATCAAACCAGCCTGAGAAAGCGGTCATGCGCCACCAGTTTCTCTACACTGAAAATACTCCATTTAAATTGCGTGTCATTGAAGGCACCGGCAACATAGGGCTCAAGTTCGCCCATATCAGGCACCGCCCCCTCCATTTGCATCTCTGGCTTAAAACGTCGCATGCCAAAGACTTCTTCGACCATCAGGCCAGCCATAATATTATTTTTATTAATGACCAGAATCCGGCTTTCTTTGGTAATCCGGGTAAACATACCCTGCAGATAAATCCGCATATCAAGAATAGGAATCAGGGTACCTCGCACATTGGCAATCCCTTTAACCCAGGATTGAACTCCGGGCACTCTGATCGTTTCAGGAGGAGGAAGAATTTCAGTCACATCAGACATCCGTGCGACCATTTTTTTTCCATTTAAGCTAAAACCTATACCCACCCAGTCTTTTTCTACTTTTTTTCCTTGCGGCAACCCTCTGCCATTGTGCCGGCAGCGCTGATCAAAATCCTGCAATATAGCGAACGGTGCAAGCGACTCCATACAATCAGCTGAGCACCTTGTTAATGCGTGCAATCAACTCAGCTTCCCTGGCTGGCTTAACGATATAGTCTTTTGCACCCTGTCGCATACCCCAGATCTTGTCCGTTTCCTGATCTTTGGTCGTTATAATGATGACCGGAATATTCGCCGTTGCTGGATTGCGACTCAAATCACGGGTAGCCTGAAATCCATTTTTCCCGGGCATCACCACATCCATCAGAATGCAATCTGGCTTCATCTCTATGGCCTTGGCAACACCCTCGTCCCCATTCGAGGCGGTCGAAACCCTGATTTTATTGCGCTCCAGCATGGCCTTAAAAACATGCAATTCGGTCGGAGAGTCATCTACTATTAAAATATGCGTCATAATCTTGCAGCTTGAGGGTTAGTCAAAGTGAGTTAATTACGCCCACTCACATGAGCAGTGATGGCACCGATTAAGTCTTCTTTAGAAAATGGCTTGGTCAGGTACTCTTCAGAACCGACAATACGTCCTCGGGCACGATCAAAAATACTATCCTTACTCGACAACATAATGACCGGTGTCGAGCGAAAGGTCTGATTATTTTTTATCAGTGCGCAGGTTTGATAGCCATCCAGACGCGGCATCATGATATCGACAAAGATGATATCCGGATGATGTTCGGTAATTTTTGCCAGAGCTTCAAAGCCGTCAGTTGCTGTAATAACATCGCAGCCAACTTTTTTTAGCAGTGTTTCAGCACTTCGTCTAATTGTTTTACTGTCATCGATCACCATCACTTTTACATTTACATTTAATGTCAAAGGCGGCGATTGTTCTTCTGCTTGCTGGGACTCGTTACTCACATTTCCCCCGAGTATTGAAAAGGCCGGTTTTTAATCGGCTTACAAAAAATAATTATAGGCATTTTTACTTTCCAAACCAGTTATTTAATTAAAAATACTGAAGTAAATTCTACACTTTTAGTGCGATTTAAAATTGCTAGCCGTCTATTTCCAGACATTTCCACCATCTGAAAAACACCGTACCCCCCTCCACATGGAAAGGATAAAACAAAAAATATCATTTCCCTGAGATACCTTAGTCCAGATTACGGAAATAACCTGACTCAATAAGCACACAATAAATACTTATCCCAAATTTTATAAAATGAGTAAAATACTCTCTGCATATTTAAAGCGTAGCCTCATGAACTCACAAAATCTATCCACCGTTCCCCATTTAATAACCGCCAACTCGCATCCGATTGAAGAAATCGAACGCCACATCCTGGCCAGGCAGGATGAAATCGAGCTGTGGTTCCGTCAGCAGTTTAATCGCTCACCCGCGCCGTTTTATGCCAGCGTGGACCTGCGTAACGCTGGATTTAAACTGGCTCCGGTCGATACCAACCTGTTCCCCGCCGGCTTTAATAACCTGAATCCAGCCTCCAAACCGCTGTGCATCCAGGCGATTCAGATTACGCTGGAGCGATTCTGTCCGGAAGCCCGCGGTATCATGATCGTGCCTGAAAACCATACCCGCAACCTGTTTTATCTGGAAAACGTAGCCACTATTCAGGAGTACATCAGTCTGGCTGGCTATCGCTGTGCGCTCGGGACATTACGCGAAGACATAACAACACCTACCGACATTACACTACCATCGGGTCGAGCTATCACCCTGTATCCGATTGTAAGAAATGGCGATCAGATCAGTATTGGTGACTTTATCCCCTGTGCTATCGTGTTAAACAATGACCTGTCGGGCGGGCGCCCCAAAATCCTTGAAAAAATCAGCCAGACCCTGATTCCGCCACTCGATCTGGGCTGGACAAACCGCTTTAAATCCGATCACTTTCAAATCTATGACGATGTCGCCAACAGCTTCGCAGAGCTGATCAAGATAGACCCATGGCTGATCAATCCACTGTTTACCAATTGCGGTGCAATTGATTTCATGAAGCGTGAAGGCGAAGACTGCCTCGCCAAAAACACCGAATCGCTGCTCAAGCGCATACAGCTTAAATACGATGAATACGGCATTACCGATAAGCCCTATGTCGTGATCAAGGCCGACCAGGGAACCTATGGCATGGGCATTATGGTGGTTTCCTCCGCCGAAGAACTGCGTAAACTGAACCGCAAACAGCGCACCAGCATGTCGACCATCAAGGAAGGCGGTGACACCTCTGAAGTCATCCTGCAGGAAGGCGTACCAACGCGTGAAACCTGGGGTGAAAACAGACTGACCGCCGAACCCGTGGTGTATATGATCGATCATTATGTCGTCGGCGGGTTTTACCGTATGCATTCGAAGAAAAGCGCTACCGACAACCTGAACTCACCCGGCATGTCGTTTCAGCCACTTGCGTTTGCCGAGGCCTGTAATACGCCCGATCCGGAGCTGGACGAAGATGCCAGCCCCAACCGCTTCTATGCCTACGGCGTTATCGGTCGCCTCGCACTGCTGGCGGCGGCGCGTGAAATCGAAGAGTCAAAAGCGGAATGACGCAGCGTAAACTCGGCATCGTGATGGATTCCATCGAGTCCATCAAAACCTACAAGGACAGCAGCTTCGCCATGCTGCTGGAGGCGCAGCGTCGGGGCTGGCAACTGTACTATATGCAGTTACAGGATTTACACATGGAATCCGGCATCAGCTATGCCGAGTGTCAGCAGATTAGCGTCATCGACCAGCCCCGCGATTACTTCCAGCTGCAGCCACAGCAAACCATCTGTCTGGCCGATCTGGATGTCATCCTGATGCGCAAGGATCCTCCGTTTGATATGGAATACATCTACGCCACCTATCTACTGGAGCAGGCCGAAGAAAACGGCGTGCTGGTGGTCAACAGGCCGCAAAGCCTGCGCGACTGCAACGAAAAATTGTTCACCCGTGAATTCCCGCAATGCTGCACCCCAACCCGGGTAGCGCGCAAAGCCTCACTGATAAAACAGTTTCTGGCCCAGCACCAGGACATTATCATCAAGCCACTGGATGGCATGGGCGGCAAGTCTATCTTCCGCATCCGTGAAGGTGACCCCAACACCAATGCAATCATCGAAGCCCTGACCCATTACGGCAGCACTCAGGCCATGGTGCAAAAGTTCATCCCGCAGATCTCCGCCGGTGACAAGCGCATCCTGCTGATTGATGGAGTGCCAGTGCCGTATGCACTGGCACGTATTCCGGCCATCGGCGAAAACCGTGGGAATCTGGCTGCCGGTGCCAGCTCGCAGGGTCAGCCGCTGAGTGAACGTGATCTCTGGATCTGCCAGCAAATCGCGCCAACACTGCGCGCAAAAGGGCTAATTTTTGTTGGCATCGATGTCATTGGTGATTATCTGACCGAAATCAACATCACCAGCCCGACCTGCATCCGCGAACTCGATAGTCAGTTCAAGCTTAATATCAGTCACGATCTGTTTGAATGTATAGAGCAAAAACTGTTAGCCGCCTAACTCGCCTGCTGCTGTTAGTCATAGCTGCACTGGTTCTGTCCGGGCTAGCGGGCTGTCACTCCAACAGGGTGTGGCAACAACGCTTTCTGCAGTTTGGCACCATCATCGATATCAGCCTGGTGGACACGGATGAGCGACATGCTGAACAGGTGTTTAGTGAAATCGGGCAACTGCTGGAAACGAGGCATCACCAATGGCACGGCTGGGAAGATGGCACACTCAGCCGGTTTAACCACGCACTCGCGCAACAGCCAGCAGAGGGTGTGCCGATCCCGCCGGTTCTCGACCTGTTGATTACCCAGTCAAAAAAATACTATCGCCTCAGCCAGGGCCGTTTCAACCCGGCGATGGGTCGCCTGATTGCAGCCTGGGGCTTTCATGACCATAGTGCAGCCGATCCGATAACCATAGCACTGATCAAGCAAAACATCCCTGGCATGGATGATCTTGCCATCCGCCAGCAGCGGGCTTTTTCCAGCAACCCCCATCTGCAGCTTGATTTCGGGGCTATCGCCAAAGGTCTTGGGGTTAGTCAGATTGCCCAGCTGATCCGCCAGCAGCAGATTAAAGACTTTATTATCAACGCCGGCGGCGATGTCTACGCGGAGGGCCAGAAACCCGGCGCTGCCTGGAACATAGCGATCCAGAGCCCATTCGATGAAACCGTGCTTGGCAGCATCCAGACCGATGCAGCCGTCAGTGTGTTTACCTCGGGTAATTACCGGCGTTTCTATCAGGATGATAACCACAAAAAACGCCATCACATCATCGACCCGAAAACCGGAGAACCCTCAACCAGTATCAGCGCTATCACATTGTTGCATGCCGACCCGCTGATTGCCGACGTCGCAGCCACTACCCTGATGCTGACCGAACCGGCTGAACTGAAACAGATGGCTGCCACACTGGAGGTAGAGGATTACCTCGCGATTACCCAGCAACGCGAACTTTTTATTAGTCAGTCCATGCTGAATAAAATACAATGGCACGAGCCGCACGGCCTCCAGCTACATATCCTGTAACCGTCTGAAAAGCGTCTCCCCTATGCATAATTTACTGGCAGCACAACGGTCTTGTTGGCAAACTATTTAATATGAACGCTATTCCGCAGCCCCCTCCAGTACTCAAAATTGGTGCCAATGACCGTCTCGGGTTTACCCTTTTTCTGGCGCTGGCGCTGCATATCATTGTTATCCTCGGGGTTGGTTTTAGCAGCATTGCCAACCATCCGGCCGAATCCCTGCCCAGTCTGGATATCATTCAGGCCAACACCGAAAGCCCCGAACAACCGAAGGATGCGGATTATCTGGCGCAGGCCAATCAGAAAGGCGGTGGCAATCAGACCGAAAAGGCCAGGCCCGGCGCTCCGGTGTCCGCGCCCACCCCGCTTAATCAGCAGGGCATGTCGGATCGACTGCAACAGGAGAGGCTCAACAACCAGCTGAAAATTGAAAAAATTTATTACATCAACCAGCTCGATGCCGAGCAAAAAATCGAGCAGGCAGACAAGTCCGATCAGACCAGCACCCAGGATAGCCATAGCATTTCGATACAGCAACGCCGGCGCGATATCGCCAGTCTGCAGGCAGAAATCCGTAAGATCAGTGAAGCCTATGCCAAACGCCCGCGCGAAATAGCCCTCACCGCCAGTACCAGAGAAGCGGTGGAAGCCGGTTATCTGGCACAATGGGTGAATAAAATTGAACATATTGGCAACCTGAATTATCCGGCCGAAGCCGAGGTACAGAAGATCAATGGCAGCCTGCGACTGAATGTACGCATCAATGCGAGCGGCACAGTGATCGATATTCAGGTCACCCGAACCTCCGGTCAGCCGATCCTGGACCAGGCTGCCCGACGCATCGTACGCCTGGCCGGTCCGTTCGCACCGTTTCCGCAGAAATTGCGTGATAAGGCCGATCAGATCGTGATCGTGCGCACCTGGGAATTTAAATCAAACCGACTGACCACCAACAGCAACACGGACAGAGAACCAGGATGAGCGAAAATAACCTGATCCACCAGTACCTGCTGGCAACACCGAGCATCAAAGACCCGCTGTTTGCGGCCAGCCTGATTTATCTATGCGAACATAGCGCCGAAGGCTGTATGGGTATGGTCGTCAATCAGCCCTCAGATCAGACGCTGGAAAGCATTTTCACTCAGCTCAACATCAACTGTACGATTGAAAGTATCCGCCAGCTGCCGATCTTTATCGGCGGCCCGGTGAATTTACAGCAGGGCTTTGTACTGCACACAGCCCCCTGCGACTGGGAAAAATCGCTCGCGATCAGGGAGAATATCTGTCTGACCAGCTCCCGAGACATCCTCGAAGCAATTGCCCGCGACCAGGGTCCCGCACAGTTTCTGGTGTTGCTCGGCTATTCCGGCTGGTCGGCCGGACAGCTGGAACAGGAGCTGCAAAGCAATGCCTGGTTGACCACCGCGTCGACCAGCGAAATCACCTTCCATCAGCAGATACAGAGTAAGTGGCAAATGGCGTTTGATACGCTCGGCTTCAATCTGGATAAACTGTCACCGACGACCGGCAATGCCTGAACAAAACATCAGCGTGATGGGATTCGATTTCGGCAGTCACTGGATCGGCAGCGCCATCGGCCAGACCCGGACCTGTACCGCGTCCCCACTACAGGGTATCCGAGTCATCAACAAACAGCCCGAATGGGGCGTGATCAGCAAACTGATCGACACCTGGCAACCCACCCGGCTCGTCGTAGGTCTGCCCACCAGCATGCAGGACATCCCTTCCGAGATGACCGAAAAAGCGCGCCGCTTCAGCCGCCAGCTGGAAGGCCGTTACCGGATTAAAACCGAACTGGTGGATGAGCGACTGACCACACGCGAAGCCTGGCAGATCGTAGAACAGTCAGCCTCCGGGCGGGTGGTTAAACAGGACATAGACTGTATTGCCGCGGTACTCATTACAGAACACTGGCTGGCCCTGAATGCACAACCAAAACAGCCTTAACGGCCGCCCGAGACCGTGCCGAATCCGCACAAGTGATGTGCAACCACGCGCCAATATGTTATAAAACCCAAACTTCAAATTGACTATAAAAACCCGTGACTGACTTAACTGTAGCCCCTCTGATCGAACGCCTGACCGCTGAACTGAAACCCTTATTCGACACCCCGGATCAACCGATCATCGTCGGCATCGAAACCGGCGGCTATCTGATTGCCAGGGAACTCTACCAGCGCATTCAGCCGGACACCGAGCTGGGCAAACTGAACATCACCTTCTATCGCGATGACTTCACCAAAATAGGCCTGCATCCAGCGGTTAAGCCATCCAGTCTACCGACCGACATCGATGGCAAAACCATCATCCTGGTCGACGACGTACTGTACTCCGGCCGTACCGTGCGCGCCGCGATGAATGAGCTATTCGATTACGGTAGACCGGAAAAAATTCTCCTCGTCATCCTGATTGATCGTGGCGGCAGAGAGCTACCGATTCAGGCCGACTACATCGGTCACAGCATGAGCCTCGGCGATGATGAGCAGATCAAGCTCGAAGGCTCGGAAATACTCACCCTCTCCGTGCATAAGAACCCATAACTATGCTTAACAACCTGCAATTAACAACCGATGGCAAGCTGAAACACTTCCTCAGCATCGAAGGCCTGAGCAAGGCCATTCTGACCAATATTCTGGATACCGCGGAATCCTTCACCTCGGTAACCGATCGCAGTATCAAGAAAGTGCCGATCCTGCGTGGCAAGACTGTCGCCAACCTGTTTTTCGAACCGAGCACACGTACCCGAGCCACCTTCGAACTGGCCGCACAACGGCTTTCTGCCGACATTCTGACCCTGGATATCAAGACATCTTCCGCCACCAAGGGCGAATCACTACTGGATACGCTGCATAACCTCGAAGCGATGCAGGTCGATATGTTTGTGATCCGCCACCAGGACAGCGGCAGCGCCCATTTCTTTGCCCAGCATGTCGGTCCCGGCGTGAGCGTGCTGAATGCCGGTGACGGACAGCACTCGCACCCAACCCAGGGCATGCTGGATATGTTCACCATCCGCCGCCACAAACAGCAGTTCGAAAACCTGTGCGTAGCGATCGTCGGGGATATCAAGCATTCACGTGTGGCCCGTTCACAGATCCATGCTCTCAACGTACTCAACACCGGTCAGGTGCGCGTGATCGCACCGCGCACCCTGCTACCGGAAAAAACCGAATCTCTCGGTGTGCAGGTTTATCATGATCTGGACGAAGGCCTGAAAGATGTCGATGTAATCATCATGCTGCGGCTGCAGAAAGAACGGATGACTTCTGCTCTGCTGCCGAGCGAACAGGAATACTTCCGCCAGTACGGGCTCACCGCAGAACGCGTCAAACTGGCCAAACCGGACGCCATCGTGATGCACCCCGGCCCGGCCAATCGCGGCATAGAAATAGAATCATCGGTCATGGATGGCAAGCAATCCGTGATCCTGCAACAGGTTACGTTCGGTATCGCCGTACGTATGGCCATCATGTCTATCATTGCATCACAGGCAACACTCGCGTCATGAAAATACATATCCAGCAGGGTCGGCTGATCAACCCGGCAAGCCAACTCGATCAGATCACCGATATATACATCGACAACCAGTTGATTGTTTCCACCGCCGAAAAGCCACCCGGTTTCGAGGCTGAAAAAGTGATCGATGCAAAAGGCAAACTGATACTGCCCGGTCTGGTGGATATTCAATGTCGCGTACGCCAGCCCGGCTATACCCACAAAGCGACCATCAGCTCGGAAACCAATGCGGCCGCGCTGAACGGTATTACCAGCCTGTGCATTCCACCCGATTCGAATCCACCGACCGATAACTCGGCAGTGGTGGAAATGATCCACCATAACAACCAGAAGGCTGGCAACCGTTGCCATATCTATACCATCGGTGCGATTACCAAAGGGCTAGAAGGCGAACAACTAAGCAATATGGGCACCCTTAAAAGAGCCGGCTGCATCGCCCTCAGTAACGCACTCAAACCGTTTGTGAATAACCTGGTGCAGCGCCGCGCGATGGAATACGCCGCCGGGCAACAGATGCTGGTGGTGATACAACCCTATGATTACGCGCTGTATGCCAACGGCTGTGCCCACGAAGGCGCACTGGCAGCCCGCCTCGGACTGCCACCGATACCGGAAGCGGCTGAAACCGCCGCACTGGCCAAGGATATCGAACTGGTTGCGCAAACCGGCGCCACCACGCATTTCGGCCAGCTTTCCTGTGCACGCTCGGTAGACATGATCCGACAGGCCAAAAAAGAAGGGCTGCCGATCACCGCCGACGTCAGCATGCACCAGCTGTTTCTGACCGACCGTGACATCGATTACTTTGACACCAATAAGCTCACCATCCCGCCGCTACGCAGTCAGCAGGATCGTGATGCGCTGCGTCAGGGCCTGAAAGATGGCACCATCGACTGCATCTGTTCCGACCATCAGCCACATAACTCGGATGCCAAACTGATGCCCTTCCCTTCGGCTGAGCCCGGCATCAGCGCACTCGACACCATGCTGCCACTGCTGTTCAAGCTGGTCGATGAAGGCGTACTTGGCCTGTCGCAGGCGATAGCCACGGTCAGCTGTAACCCGGCCAGAATCTTCAGCCTGCCCGCAGGCCAGATCGCGCAGGGAGAACTCGCGGATATCATCGTGGTGGATGATCAATGCCACTATCAGTGTGATGTCAGCAATTTTCACTCTGCCGGCAAAAACACCCCGTTTCAGGGCTGGGACTTTAACGCCCGCAC
>JACKQG010005358.1_pt1 | contig 14205 bp, 13 predicted proteins | sample 8237621 | NCBI WGS metagenome assembly JACKQG01 (sample SAMN15677084, study PRJNA649215) | marine metagenome | biome: marine; feature: Black Sea; material: saline water; isolation source: suspended particulate matter (SPM) from the Black Sea western gyre | collected 2013-06-09/2013-06-10 | depth...
TCAACCTGACGAACCGCCCGGTGCGGACCCGCATGCCGGGTGGTGTGGGAGGGGAAGCCGAGCTAACGCCCGGCTCCCCTATCCCGATTTTTGCCGGTGGCGGTCATGCCGGAGGTCACGGGTCGTGCGCTCGGGCTCCCGCTCGTGCGCGAAGCGATGACACGCGCTGCAGAGCGTTTTCAGATTCTCCGCCTCGTTCGTGCCGCCCGCCCGCCGCGCCACCACGTGGTGAACTTCCAGGAATTGCCGCGCGCCGCAGCCCGGCGTCGTACAGCGGTGGCCGTCGCGGGCCAGCACCGTCCGCCTCACCGCCGGCGGGATCGTGGCGCGGTTGGGCGTGCGGCGATCGGGGGAGACCCGCACCGCATCGCATTCCAGCGCCGCGGCCGTTGCGGGCGTCACGGGGCGTCCGCGAACGGTCGTCCTGTTGCAGGTCTCGCACTTGTAAGCCACGATCTGGCAGGGGGGTGCCGCTGTTTCACGTGTACGCGCCCCGTCCGCCAACGCCGCCAGACCGGCCAGGATGAGCTCCGCGCGGCTTTCGCGGCGCCCCTGCTTGCGCAGCCGTTCCAGCAGGCGCTCGAAGCGGGCGTGCTCGACGGGATCGAGGCGAAGACCCAGGTTGACGGGCATCTCCACCGGGTGGGGCGGTTCCGGAGGCGGGGTCCGGGCCGGGCGGCCCAGGAGTGTCGGCGCGTCGAGGAGCAGCGCTCCCTGGCCCCGCTTGGTGTGCAGGCGTTCCCGCTCACGCCGGTATCGCTGGCGCGACTTGCGGACCGCGGCCTCCAACTCGCGGCTGCTCGCGTCCGCGGCGACCTGCAGCCAGCGGGCCTCGGTGCGGGGCGTGGCGACGGCGGCGACCGTCCTGGCCTTGGTCCAGCTCAGCCTCCCCGTCCTGACGGCCGCCCGCGTTCGCGGCAACGACTCCAGGGTGCGGGCCAGCCGCAGAAACTGCTGCGTCTTGGCCGCCGACAGGCCCAGCCCCACGGTGGCGTAGAGCTCGATGGTGGCGTGGCCCAGGTCTCGGTACCGCTGCTCGCGCCACACGCGCGCGAACAGCGTCACGGCCGACTGTTCGGCGCGCCGCGCGCGATCCAGGGCCGACACCAGATTCTGGTGCAGACGCCGACTCGTCTCGGTCATCAGATTGTCCGATCCGGGAGGAGGAAGGGGAGGTTGCTGCATTATAATTGAATATCGTACGGATAACAAGTCGGAATCATCCCGCGCTGGCCGAAACACGACGATTTGCTAGGATGTGTCCCCAGACACGAAAGGAAGTCCATGGCCCAGCCCTACGTCTACACCATGATCGGTCTGAAGAAGATCGTGCCGCCCAACCGCGAGATCCTGCGCGGCCTCTGGCTCTCGTTCCTGCCCGGGGCCAAGATCGGCGTCATCGGCCTCAACGGCGCGGGCAAGAGCAGCCTGCTGCGCATCATGGCCGGTCTTGACGACGATTTCATCGGCGAGGCCTTCCCCTCCGACGGCGTGAGCGTCGGCTTCCTGCCCCAGGAACCGACGCTCGCGCCGGGGAAGACCGTGCGCGGCAACGTCGAGGAAGGAGTCGCCGACCTCAAGGGCAAGATCGATCGTTTCAACGAGATCAGCATGAAGATGTGCGAGCCCATCGACGACGACGAAATGACCAAGCTGATGACCGAGATGGGCGAGCTGCAGGCCGTGATCGACGCCCACGACGGCTGGGAACTGGATCGCACGCTGGAGATCGCCATGGACGCGCTGCGTTGCCCTCCCGGGGATACCGACGTGGCGACCCTGTCGGGCGGCGAGGTGCGTCGCGTCGCCCTCTGCCGGCTCCTGCTGAGCAGACCCGACCTGCTGCTGCTCGACGAACCCACCAACCACCTGGACGCCGAGAGCGTGGCCTGGCTCGAGCGCCACCTGCGCGAGTACGCGGGCACCGTCGTCATCGTCACCCACGACCGCTACTTCCTGGACAACGTCACCGGCTGGGTGCTGGAGCTGGACCGCGGCCACGGCATCCCCTGGGAGGGCAACTACTCCTCCTGGCTGGAGCAGAAGCAGGCCAAGCTGCTCGAGGAGCAGAAGCAGGACAAGTCGCGGCTGAGAACCATCGAGCGGGAGCTGGAATGGGTGCGCACCGCCCCCAAGGCGCGCCACAGGAAGAGCAAGTCGCGGCTCGCCCGCTACGACGAGCTCGTGTCCCAGGAACGCGACTTGCGACAGCGCGCCGCCCAGATCGCCCTGCCGCCCGGGCCCCGGCTGGGAGAGCTGGTGGTCGAGGCCGCCGGCCTGCGCAAGGCCTACGGCGAGACGCTCCTCTTCGAAGACCTGGACTTCGCCCTGCCCCGCGGCGGCATCGTGGGCGTGATCGGTCCCAACGGGGCCGGCAAGACCACCCTGATGAAGCTGATCACCGGCGCCGAGAAACCCGACGGGGGAGAGCTGCGTGTCGGCTCCACGGTGGAGATGGCCTACGTGGACCAGTTCCGCGACGAGCTCTCCGACGAGCGCACGGTGTGGGAGGAGATCTCCGGCGGCGCCGAGGAGCTGGACCTGGGCGGGCGCAAGGTGAACTCGCGCGCCTACTGCTCGGGCTTCAACTTCCGGGGCGCCGACCAGCAGAAGAAGCTCGGCACCCTCTCGGGCGGCGAGCGCAACCGGGTCCACCTGGCCAAGCTGCTCAAGTCGGGGGCGAACCTGATCATCCTCGACGAGCCGACCAACGACCTGGACGTGGACACCCTGCGCGCCTTGGAGGACGCCCTGCTGGAATTCGGCGGCTGCCTGCTGGTGGTCTCCCACGACCGCTGGTTCCTGGACCGCATCGCCACGCACATCCTGGCCTTCGAGGGCGACAGCAAGGTGCGCTGGTTCGAGGGGAACTACAGCCGCTACGAGGAGGATCGCCGGGAGCGCCTGGGCCTGGACGCCGACCAGCCCCACCGCATCCGCTACAAGCGCCTGACGCGGGACTGACCCCCACGCGGCCAGCCCCCAACTGAGAGGACCCGGCCGAAGCCGGGTCCTTTGTTGTGCTGGGGCCGGCGGGTCCGGATCAACGGAAGGTGGATTTGACGTCGCCCCAGGACATGGCGTGGTTGGGGGTGGTCTCTGCCGCCGTATCCAGCAGGAACTGGATGAACTCTGGCGCTTCGCTCTGGTTGGCGTAGACGTTGGGATGGGAATCGGTGCTGGAATGCGAGCGCTCGTACTCGTAGCGCAGGCAGTTGGCCTGGCCCGAGCCGTCGTCGGCGTGGGCCATGCGGTCGAAGAGGTCGTAGAAGCGCAGGTTCCCGTGCCCCGACATGTATTCGGCGCTGCCCATCCAGGTCGCGAAGGCGCGGGCGCGCGTGGCCGCGGCGGCGTTGGTCGCCAGCCTGTGCCTCGGCGGCGGCGAGATCACCACGAAGGTCTTGGTCGGGTGCTGGTCGAAGACGTCCCGCATGTCCAGGTACCAGTCCTTGTACTGCTGGAGCTCGGCATCGCTGTCGATGTCGCAGGTCGGGAAGCAGGACTTGAAGGCGATCACCTGGTGGTTCTCGAGAATCGCGGTGCGGGCCGCGTTGTTCGTGGTCCACAGGACGTGCAACCCGTCGGGGTAAGTGTTGTCGTCGGGTATGTTGTAGTTGTAGCCGAGATACGCACCGGCCGGATTGCGCAGGCCGATGTAGTTGTAGTCGTGATCCCAGAACACGACCGCGGAGCCGCGTGCCGCGTTGTAGGTCTCCACCGCGTTGCGCACGCTGCCTTCCTCGATGAGATTCCGGCCGGTGGAATGGTGGAGAAAGAAGATATTGTTCGCGGCCAGGGCGGTGTGGCCGCCGAGGGCCAGGATGAGGACCAGATAGACGATCGTCGTTCGCAGTTTCACCATGCTAACCTCCACAGTTGTAGTGTGGCAAGATAGCAAATCGGCGGCCAGCGGCATTACTTGAGGACAAAAAATACGGCGATAAATGGATTTCATTGCTCAGGAATCGTCCACCCCGTCAGAATTACCCATATAACTCCTATGATATCAGGAGCTAACTCGTAGGGGTGTATCGACATGACATGATCATCGATGGTGGGAAAAAAGAGGCCCGGACAAGGAGACGGGAGAGCCTGAGCCCTCCCGCCGCTGACGTTCCATTGAGGAGACGCGTCATCTTACAAGTACATGAAGAAAGTGTTGCACATCCGTCAATGCATTCAGCGTAATCTCAACTTAAGGAATTGCGACCTGCATGGCAACAGGCCGTACCGTTTTTCAGCCCGTCGCGTCGCCCGCTCAGAAGTGTACGTTGATGCCGGGCAGCCATTTCAGACCGTCCGGGTTGTTGCCCGCGTAGTTGAGCAGGCCGATCTGCACGCCCTGCAGATTCGGCGTCCAGTTGAACACTCCGATCTGCAGGCCGGTGACCGCCCGATCCGCGCGGTTGTAGGCGCCGGCGATCAATCCCTCCGCATAGCGGGTGCGCAGGTAGGCGCCCGCTACCTGGACGCCGGTCATCCGATCGGCGCGCATCCCGCCCAGCGTGGTTGCGATCCCGGTGATCGAGTCGCCGCCGATGCCGAGTCCGCCCGCGAAGAGGCCGGTCAGGTCGTCGCCGCCCATGCCGAGACCCGCGGCGAAGACGCCGGTCAGGTCGTTGCCGCCGATGCCGAGGCCTGCGGCGAAGAGGCCGGTCATGTCGTTGCCGCCCACGCCGAGACCCGCGGCGAAGACGCCGCTCATGTTATTGCCGCCCATGCCGAGACCCGCGGCAAAGACGCCGCTCATATCGTCGCCGCCCATACCGAGGCCGGCGGCGTAGATGCCGGTCATTTCGTCGCCGGCGAGGCCGAGGCCGGCGGCGTAGATGCCGGTCATGTCGTCGCCGGCCAGGCCCAACCCGGCCGCGCCGAGGCCCGTGAAGTCGTCGCCGGCGAGGCCGAGGCCCGCGGCGTAGATGCCGGTCAGGTCGTCACCGGCCAGGCCGAGACCGGCCAGCCCGATACCGGTGATATCGTCTCCGGCCAGGCCCAGTCCGCCCGCGAAGAGACCGTCGAGTTCGTCGCCGACGAAGCCGAGTCCCCCCAGTCCGATGCCGCCCATGTCGCCGACCACGGCGCCCAGACCGGCGACCGCCAGGCCGTTGAAGGACGCGAAGTCGCACATGCCCAGATTCAGGGTCAAACCCTCGCCGGTGGTTGCGCGCGTGCCGGCGACGCCGACCGACAGGCCGCTGAGCCGGCCGAGCGGGCTCGGCTTCGGCGCCCATACGGAGACCGTGACGCCACGGATCGTCTCCAGCCCGGCGTCGCGGATGTTCAGACGCAGGCCCGAGAAGTTGCGGGAGTTGCCGAAGCCGAGTCCGGCCCCGCGCACGGGGATGTCCAGGGAACCGGCCGTCGCCTGGACGGCGAGTGCCGCAACCAGCGCGGCGATGACGAAACCGAGGTATGTCTTGCGCATGTAGCAGGCCTCCTTCGCGTCCATGCTGGCAGGTATACGCGCGAGGGAACAAAAGGGTTGCCGGGCATGAAAAACACCCCCCGCCCGGAGGCGAGGGGTGCGCGATGCGTGCTAACCCGTCAGACTACCACGCGGGGCGGGGACTACGGGGCTCGCGGGGGCGGGCCTCGTTGACCGTCAGCGCGCGGCCGCCGAAATCCTTGCCGTTCAACTCCTCGATGGCGCGACGGGCGGGATCGTCCTCGGGCATCTCCACGAAGCCGAAGCCACGGGGGCGACCGGTCTCGCGGTCGGTGATCAGGGCGACGTCGTCGACCTGGCCATACTGACCGAAGAGATCGCGGATCTCGTCCTCGGTCGAGCGGAAGTTGAGGTTGCCAACATAGATCTTCACTGAGACTCATCCTTTGTTTCGCCGGGGTCTGACGCGGGACCGATCGGGAACCGGAGGCAGGACCTGGCAGGTTTGACGGAAGGGCCTTATTCGCCCAACGGAGCGAATATACCAAGTCTCACGATATTGCACAAGCAGATTCGCGTCATAGCACCCCTCAGAAGCGGCTGGAGACGCGCATTTCCACGCCGTTGAAATCGGGGACGAGATAGCAGGTACCCGAGATGCAGGCCGTTCCGCCCCTTCTGCGGCCGGCGAAGAAGCTGGCCTCGTGGGACGAGCCGATCAGCACCGTCGCGTAGGCGCCCAGCCAGCGGCGCGGCTCGGTCTCGATCACGTCGAAGGTCAAAATGTCGTCCTTCTCCGCAGGGTCGTTGGAGAACTCGGCCATCACGCCCGCCGAGCCCAGGCCCGCACGGCTGACACCCGCGCTGAGGTAGATGTTTTCGAAGCGGTCCACCAGGTCGAAGATCTCGCGCTCGACCTTCTGGTACTCGACGACCACCAGCAGGGCCAGCAGTTCGCCGATGTCCCGGTCCAGGGCGCCGCCCACCGTCCAGTGGTCCGTGATGCCATCGACCTCGTCCGCGCCCTGGGCGGCGAAGACCTCGCCCCGCGTCGAGCCGTGCGCCGGGGACTCCAGCCCGACGAAGTCCAGGCGATAGTCGCGCTTGCCGTTGATCTCGTTCTCGGCGCGGGCCGATTCCAGGTGGACGGTCCAGTCGCCGGGCAGGGCGCCCTTCACCGAGAGTTGATGGCCGCGCTCGTTGTCCTGCAGCAGGAAATGGGACATGCGGTTGAGCAGGCGCTGGTTCATCTCGGGCACGAGGTTCGGCGGGTCGTTCACGCCGAGCAGGAAGTCCCGGTAGTCCTTGGTCTCGTAGCTCAGACCCCAACGCCCGTAGCTGAGCTCGGTGGCGGTGTACAGGGCGTGGGGCGTCTCGTCGTCGGTGTCGAGGCCGTCGGAGAAGGGCCGCCAGCTGCGGCCGGCGTACTCCACGTAGACGCTGGCCTCGGCGCCGCTCTCGCGCAGCTCGGGGATCAGCGAATGCAGTCGCAGCGTCAGGTCGGTGCTGCCCGCTTCCTCCAGGCCCTCGAAGTTGGTCATCTCGGTGCGCAGATAGCCGGCGCCGATCTCGAAGCCGCGGTGGAGCCGTACGGCCGCGTGGCCGCCGCTGACCGAACCCATCCGCCGCCCCAGGCCGTCATCGTGGAGGCCATAGGGATAGTCGGGGAAGCGTGTCGGATTGCCGGACAGCGCCGTCAAGCGGAGCGGGCCGCGGTCGACGTCGATGATGAAGCCCTCGAGGTCGCGGCTGTCGACGTACTTCGAGTCCGGGTAGACGGCGTCCTGGATGACGCCGGGCAGCTCGAAGGCCCGGAAGAGCAGGCCCCGGCCCAGGGTCGTGTAGCCGCTGCCGATGCGCAGATGGATGCCGTCGTCGCGCCAGTCCACGTACTTCTGGGTGATCTCGTCATAGGTGGTGGAGAGGAAGCCGTCGTCGCGCGAGGGCCGGAAGCTGTCCGCCCTCAGTCCCACGCGCCAGTCGCCCCGGGCGTACTCCAGGTTGAACTGGTTGAAGAGCTCGGTGAGCGTGTCGGGACTGCCGTTCGGATCGCGACCCACCTGGTAGAGCATCAGGTTCGAGGCGCGCACCTGGCCGGTGTCCTCGGCGTCACCGCCGGGCCAGCCGGCGGACGCATCCGTGGCCGCCAGGGCGAGCGCGGCACAGGCCGCCAGGGCGGTCATCAGCGGCGCGGAGCCGGGGCGCACCCGGCCGCATCGATTCACGGCGTCACCCGCTCGTCGTCCAGCAGCTCGCGGATTTCGCGGGCGAGCAGTTTCTCGTCGCCCTCGCGGTAGCCGCGATGGTAGGCGGTCACGCGCCCCGCCTGCGAGATGATGAAGGTGGTCGGCACGGAGTCGACCCGGTAGAGACGGGCGACCTCCTTGTCGCCGTCCACCAGCACCGGGAAGGTCAGCCCCAGCGAGCGCACCGTGGAGTTGATCTTGGGGCGGTTGCGGGGCTCGTCGATGGAGATGGCGAGGACGGTCAGGCCGTCCTCGTGGTGGGCCTCGTAGAGTTCCTGCATGTGCGGCAGGGCCTTGCGGCATGGACCGCACCAGGTCGCCCAGAAGTCGAGGATCACGGGGCCCTCGGCCAGGGCGTCGTCGAGCGAAAGCTTTTCGCCGCCGACGGTCTCCAGCGTGAAGCGGGGCGCGGCGCCCAGATCCTCGGCCGCGTGGACCGACGGGATGAGCACCAGAATAAGGGTCAGGCCCGTGACCAGGGCTTCCCAGACGACGGGGCGGCTCGACAGCCGCCCCGTCCGACGTCGGATGTCAGCGTTCATCATCGCCGAACTCCTATTTCACCAGGGTGATGAATCTCGATTGCGTGATGCCGCGAACGGTCAGAGCGGTCAGAAAAGTGCCGCTGTGCGCCGGCCGTCCGGTGTCGTCGATACCGTCCCAAAGCACCTGGTAGGTCTCGCCCGCGGTCTGGCGGCCGGCGAAGAGCGTGCGCACGGTGCGGCCGCGCACGTCCGTGATCTTCAGGTCCACGGGGGCATCGCCCGTACCCGTGATCGTGTAGGCGATCGTCGTGGCCGGATTGAAGGGATTGGGATAGGCCGCCTGCAGCAGGAAGCCGTCGCGTTCGGGCAGGTCCAGCGCGGGGGTGGCCAGATCGGCCAGGGCCTGGTCGACGGCGGCCCGGCACTGGGAATTGCTCCAGCCGTGGCGCCGCCAGGCGATCAGCCCGTCGCCGCCGACCACGAAGAAATCCTCGTAGGTGCAGGCGTAGGCGTCGTCGACGTTGTTGGGGGGGAGACCGGCGTACAGAAGGCAGGGATAGGTGATGCCGGTCACCGACAGGAAGGCGTTGGTCTGCGAGACGCTGCCGCCCCACTGCTCCAGCCCGAAGGCCTGGAATTCCTCGCCCGCGTAGTCATCGGCCATGGCCTCTGTGGACGGACCCGCCGCCCGACAGGAGGGTCAGCCGTGTCCGAAGAAGAAGAGGAAGCGGACCTGGCCGTCGTAGTCGCTGAAGGTGTAGGAGCCACCCTGGACGGCATTCAGGGTGAAGTCCGCGGCGGGCTCGCCCACCTGGCCGGTGGCCAGCGCGGCGGCGGGCAGCGACAGGGCCAGCAGCAGGGCTATCGCCGTGTGACGCATGGAGTTATTGCTCATTATCATTCTCATCATCCCCGGTTCAAGTGACCTCAGCCATGGCGAAGGGTCGTCTTCGTCAGAGGGCCAACGGCAAAAGCCTATTAAACAGGTCTTAATTGTACAGTATATACGAAGTGATGGCCACCGGCGTGACTTGTCTCAGGGTAAAATAACGGAAATGAGCGAGAAAGATGAGTCAGCTGTCGGAGGTATCGAGCACGCGGCCGGGGCTGTGGCTCCAGCGCGGGCCGCCGAAGAGGCCGGAGAAGTAACCGAGCCCGCCCCCGAAATGGGAGGCGAGGAAGGCGGTGACCGTCAACGGCCAGCTCACGCCGCGTCGCAGCGAGAGCCAGGCGGACAGGGAGGCGACCCCGCCGGCGTACAGGACGGTGGGCACGGCCCACAGGCGCCAAGCCGGGCTCCAGAAGAGGGCGACCGCGGGCATCAGCAGGATCCAGATCACCAGCAGCATCAGCGCGATGGACAGGGGCGAGAACTGCCGCGGATGCTTGCGGGCCATGCGGGCTCGACCGCAGCCGTAGCGATAGAGCTGGCGGAAGAGGGCCAGGGTCGAGTTGCGGGGGAAATAGCCCACCTCGAAGTTCTGGCTGTGATGGGCGTAGATCCCGCGCTGGTGCACGCGCAGGTTGAATTCCAGGTCCTCGCCGGCGTCGAAGGACTCGTCGATGCCGCCGAGCTCGCGGTAGAGCTCGCGGGTATAGCCGCAGCCGGCGCTCAAGGGCGAGCAGAGATGATCTTCGACCGCGTAGATCTGCGATCCCGTGTGATGGCCCAGCCAGGAGGTGCGCGCCGCGGCGGTTGCGGCCTGGAAGGGGGAGACGTCTTCCTTGATCAGAGGCTGGGGGCGCGAGACGCAGAGGGCGCCTTCGCTGAAGGCGTCCAGGACCGAGGCGAGCATGTCCCGGCTCTCGATGCGGCAGTGCCCGTCCACGAAGAGCACGTAGGGGGCGTGGGCGTTCTCCACGCCCACGTTGCGGGCGCAGCCGGACAGACCGGCCGGATTGTCCAGGAGCAGGATGTTCGGATGATCCGCCATCAGGATCGAGACGATGTCACGTGTGTTGTCGGTGCTCATTCCATCGACCACGAGGATCTCGAAACGGGACGGCGCGAGCGACTGCTCGAGCAACTGTCCGAGCACATCGCCGATGTACGCGGCTTCGTTGCGCACGGGCACGATCACCGAAAGCTCTGGCCTGTCCTGGACTTCCCTAGTCAACGAGTCTCGCCTCTTGTGTCATGGCCTGCGGCGCAGCGCGGTTCACAACGTGACGCGCCCATGTCGTATCACGGTCTCAATCGGCCGTGTCATTCCAAACTGAAGTCCTTTTGTCTGAGCCTTTTGCGGATCAGATAAAGGAAACCGGGACGGGTGGCGTCCACGGCGCCGATAAAGCCCCGGGTGCGCTCGTTCCAGACCCTGCGTTCCCGTTTCAGCGCGGAAACGCCCCGCAGCCCGTCGCGCACGGCCTTGAGCCAGGTCGTCAGGAAACCGTCCCGCAGCGCGTAGAAGCCCATGGCGGTCACGCCGAGCGCCAGGTAGCGCAGCGCGTAACCCCACGGCTGGTGCAGCGTGGCCACCCAGAAGAGGTTCCGCGTGTCGTAGTAGTAGCGCCGCCAGTTCGTGCGGCCGCCCGCGGCGTGGTGGTGCTCCACGGCGACCCCGCCGTCGTAGGCGATCTCCCAGCCCCGGTCCAGCAGCCGGTAGGCGAGTTCCAGTCCCTCGTGGCTGATGAAGAAGTCCGCGCGGTAGAGTCCCGACTCGGCCAGGGCCGCGCGGCGGTAGGCGACGGCGCCCTCGGTGATCTCGTAGGTGTCGAAGGTCTCGTCCGCACGTTCCGCGGGCTGGCGGTGGACCCAGTCGCGCACCGCGTCCGACCCCGGCCGGGTGACCTTGAAGCAGAGGGCGCCGAGGCGCGGTCGATCGGCGAAGACATCGCGCAGGCGCTCCAGGTCGGCGGCGCCCAGGCCGAGCATGTCGTCGTCGAGGGTGACGACGATCTCGCTTGTCGCCCGCGCGAGCCCCTCGTTGCGCGCACCGACGCCGCGGTTCTCGTCCAGGACGACCAGTTCGACGCCGGGATGGTCCCCGGCGACGGCTTCGGCGGTGCCGTCGTCGCTGCCGTTGTCCACCACGATCACCTCGAGGTTCCCGTCGCGCAGGGCCTCGAGTTCGGCCAGCAGCGCGAGCACGGCCTCGCGGCGGCGGTAGGTGAGCACGACGACGGAGATCCGGCTCATGTCGCGCGTCCTCCTTCCGCCCCGAGGGTGTCCAGCCCCGTGCCCAGGTCGAAGCCGGCGTCGGTGAGACCCGGCAGCAGTACGTCCAGCAGGGCGTGGCTGCAGGCGGCGTAGTCGTGGAGCAGGACGATGTCCCCGTCGGCGACGGTGTCCAGGACCCGGCGCGCGGCGTCGCGCGCGTCGTCGTCCCTGGTGCAGCGCCAGTCCAGGCTGTCGAGGGACCACAGCACGTGTTTCATGCCGAGGATCACCGGCGACAACAGGCTGGCGGGATGGAGCCGGCCCGCGGGGGCGCGGAAGAAGCGCGGAGGGGCGCCGGTCTCTCTCTCGATCAGGTCCCGGCAGCGGCGCAAGTCGCGGTGGTAGGCCACCGGCGAAGGCAGGGCTGCGACATCGTGCGTCGCCGAGTGGTTGCCGAGGGCGTGACCCGCGGCCGTCACCTGCGGCAGCAGCGTGGCGTCGCGTTCGATGCGGCGTCCGACCACGAAGAAGATCGCCCGCGCTCCGTGGGCTGCGAGACGCGACAGCACGCCCTCGGTCACGCCGGGCGTGGGCCCGTCGTCGAAGGTGAGCAGGACGCGCTTGCCATTTCCGGCCGGCAGGCGTCTGGTCACCAGGGTGGATGTCAGTCTTTCCTTCAGGCCGGCGCGAGCCATGTCTCCTCCGGGTTCTGGGTGCGAATCACCGACCATCAATAACACATCAGGGGTCGCGTCACCACCCGCGGCTGGCTTAAATTGGTCGCCTGGAACGGACGAACCCGCCGCCGCGAATTCCTAGGAGGGACATGGTCGAAAGAGTCCTGCACATACTCACCCAACGCCCCGGGCTGACCGGCAGCGGCGTGACCCTGGACGCGCTGACGCGCTGCGCCGCCGCGTCCGGCATCGCGCAGCGGGCCCTGGTGGGCGTGCCCGCGGGCGCGGACTGCGGCGTGGCGTCGCTGTCTCGCGACGAGGTCGCCCCCCTGCGCTTCGAGAGCGGGGCGCTGCCTTTCGCGGTGCCCGGCATGAGCGACGTCATGCCCTATCCCAGCACCATATTCTCGGCGATGGACGCGGAGCGTCTCTCCGTCTACCGGGCCGCCTGGCGCGCGCACATCGCCCGCGCGCTGGCCGAGTTCCGCCCGCAGGTGATCCACGCCCATCACCTGTGGCTGGTGGGCGCCATGCTCAAGGACCTGGCGCCGGACACGCCGGTGGTCAGCCACTGCCACGCCACGGGCCTGCGGCAGATGTCCCTCTGTCCCCACCTGGCCGACGACGTGCGGCGCGGCTGCCGGCGCAACGACGTCGTCGCCGTGCTGCACGGCGGTCACGCCGTGCAGGTGGCGCGGGAGCTGGACCTGCCCCCGTCGCGCATCCGGACGGTGGGCGCCGGCTACCGCGACGACGTCTTCCGCTGCTGCGAAGGCGGCGACCGCGCCGAGCGGATCCTCTACGTGGGCAAGTACAGCCTGGCCAAGGGGCTGCCCTGCCTGCTCGACGCCGTGGAAGCCCTGGCGGCGACCCGCCCCGGCTGCGAGTTGCACGTGGTGGGGGACGGGGCGGGCCCGGAGGCCGACGCCCTGCGCGAGCGCATGCGCGGCATGTCGCCCCGGGTCGTGCTGCACGGAGTCCTCACCCAGGAGGCGCTCGCCGTGCAGCTCAACCGTTGCGCGGTCTGCGTACTGCCGTCCTTCTACGAGGGCGTGCCTCTGGTCCTGGCCGAAGCCCTGGCCTGCGGCTGCCGACTGGTCTGCTCGGACCTGCCGGGGGTGCGCGACCAGCTCGCCGACCCCTTCAGCGCGGCCCTGGACCTGGTGCCCCTGCCGCGGCTTGAGGGTATCGACCGGCCTCTCGAGGCGGATCTGCCGGGCTTCGTCGACGCCCTCGCCGCTTCCCTGGACGCCGCCCTCGCGCGCCCACCCCTGGGCGATCCGGCCGTCACCCTGCCCGGCGCCCTGCTGCCCTTCACCTGGTCCGCCGTCTACGGGCGGGTGGCGGCGATCTGGCGCGAGCTCGCCGCGGTTTGAAGTGCCGTCCGCGTATGATATGATCGGGGCCGGCATCACCGGTTCCACACGCGCATCCACCAGGGGGGTCATCATGCAGCGCCACCGGTTCCTCGGGATCCTGTTCCTCGTCCTGCTCGCGAACACGGCGGTTCCGGCCCCCGTCTCGCCGGCGGCGTACCGTCCGGGCGAGATCCTCCTCCTGTTCGAGCAGGCGGCATTGCCCGCGTTGGACGCGGACGGCAAGCTGCGGATCGCCGACGAACAGCTGGCGGAGGTGCTGTCGCGCCACGGGCTGGACCGTGCCGTCCCGGTGTCGCCCGGTACGGACCGGTCCCCGACGACCGTATTCAAGCTGAGCAGCGCCCTCGATGATTTCGACCCGGCGGCGGCTGCGCGCGAACTCGTGGATGCCCGGCTGGTGCGCGCGGCCTCGCCCAACTACGTGCTGCACCTCTGCGTGCTGCCCAACGATCCCATGTTGTCGACCCAGTGGCACGTCCAGCACGCCGGGGACGGGGACATCGACCTGCCCGAGGCCTGGGACGTCGCGACCGGCGACCCAGCGACGGTCATCGCGGTGGTGGACACCGGCGTGGACTGGAGCCACCCCGACCTGCAGGGCGCCATGTGGACCAACCCGCTCGAGACCCCGGGCAACGGTCTCGACGACGACGGCAACGGCTGGGTGGACGATATCCACGGCTGGGACGCGGGCAACGACGACGGCGATCCGCGCCCGGAGGTCTACCAGGAGCTGGGCATCGACGTGGGTTTCCACGGCAGCCACTGCGCCGGCATCGCGGCCGCCGCCACGAACAACGCCGCCGGTGTGGCCGGGGCCGGCTGGGGCTGCAGTCTGATGGGGGTGAAGGTCAACGACAGCGCCGGGGCCATCACCACCGAGAGCGTCACCGAGGCCTTGCAGTACGCCGTGGCCAACGGCGCGTCGGTCG
>JACKQG010005359.1_pt1 | contig 14203 bp, 13 predicted proteins | sample 8237621 | NCBI WGS metagenome assembly JACKQG01 (sample SAMN15677084, study PRJNA649215) | marine metagenome | biome: marine; feature: Black Sea; material: saline water; isolation source: suspended particulate matter (SPM) from the Black Sea western gyre | collected 2013-06-09/2013-06-10 | depth...
CGGAAACATCCACCGCAAACGCGAGGGAAAGATACCCCTTTTTTAACAACCAAGGGTTTTCTCTTTGTTTTCGCGCAATACCCAAGGAAGCAGCCTTTTTGGCTGCAACCTTGGGCTGTAGAACGTAATCCCTTTGGGATAGGGCCGCAATGCGGGTCGAATTACTTAATGGGAGGATTCCATTCGTGCTCCGGGTCGGGATAAAACGTTATGGGAGGGCTGAACCCGCCCGAAATTGTCACCAGCCATCCCCCCGGAACTTTCAGCCGAAGTAAACGGGGACTGGACTTGTGCACAATCTCCCAAGTGCCACTGTGTTTTTCGTTCATGATATTTTGCGTCTTATTGATTTACCTAAAGGACGCAAATAATAAACAATAAATAACAATTAGTCAACATCATTAACGCTTGGCCAAGCCGAGGGTTTGGAGGGCGGCGAAGTAGATGTTGGTGAACTCGTTCGGGGCGGAGAAGAGGGTTGGTGTGGCGTACTGTTCGGTCATCACACGGGTGCGGCCAAGCGGGCCTTTGTTGCCGAAATCCAGCCGGAACCGCCTCGGGCCGTCGACCGTGTCCACCTCGGCGGTGAGTTGGTTGGCACCGGATTGGATGCCGGCAGCCTCCATTGCCGCCTCGCCTTCGGCCACCCAGTCGACGGCGGACAGCACGCCCATCCGGTACACGGTTTCCTCCAGCATCGCGGACTGAATCTGGTCGAGCGCCTCGCCCTCGGCCGTGCGCCATGTTGCGTTGGGCAGGCGGGCAAACCGGGCCGGCTTGTTTGCCAACGTCACGGTGACGGTGGCAACTTGGTTGGTGGAAAATGACCACAGCCGACGTTCCCGTAGCTTGTACGCCTCCTTCGGCAGCAAAATCGCCTGCTCGCGGGGGAGGCCGATGATCGCCGGTTCATCGTTTGCCCGGGCGGCGGCACGCAGCGCATCCACGGTGCCGAACGCGATCGATTCGTTCCACCGATCGCCGACTGCCGAAGTGCCGTTGATACCGAGGTTCAGCCACGGGGTGGCCAAGCCGTGGGTTTCAAAATCCGCCGCCTCGGCCCCATCCTTGATGAAGTCGATGATCTGCGCATTGCGAATGTTGGTGAGCATGGCGTTGACGAGCAGCGCATCGGCGGGAAACTGTTTCGGCTCGGTCACCTGCCAGGCCCCGTCCGTTTTTTTTGCGACGGTGAACTTGTGGATCGTGTCCACGGTGACGGAGGTGACCTCGTGGAGCGGCCGGCGAAACACCGCGTGCTCGCGGAACTGGTCGTGCGGCAGGCGCAGCAACGACAGCAGCCCGTCATCCTGAATCACCACCGTGCCGCGCTCGGAATGGTTCACCAGCACAGCCGGCTCCTCCTCGTTCGGTTTGTGAAACTCCAACTCGAGAACCGTGTCGTTGCCCTTGGCCAAGCGCACGGTTGCGTCCGGCTCGCCTTCGCCGGCGGCAGCAGCGACGTGCACGATACGGGCGAGCTGCATCCGCTGGATCAGTTGGCGGATGACCATTTGATCGGCGGCGGAGTCAACCGGCTGTTCCATTCGCCAAGCGCCGTCACCGCCCTTGGCCAACTCGACCGTGCGGCTTTGGCCCCAGAATCGCAGCCGGTCAAACTCGAGATCTTCCGGCATAAGTCGGAGGTCGCGCCAGTCGTCGGCGTTGCGCGGCACCCAGTTGGCCAAGTCGCTGGTGGCCAAAATCACATCCCGCATGCCGGGCAATCGTACGTACGTTTGCCGTCCGAACATCGCGATCGAGCCGACCTCGAGCGACTGTTTTTTTTCGCCACTCGCCCAACGGACAAGCGCCTTGGACTCGTCGAGGCCGAACGTGTTTTCGTTGCCGGTCTCAGTCCAGTTGGACTCGGCAACTCGTTGGCTGACAGTGAGTTCGGCGAGCCGCTTGGCCAAGTGCGCAATGCGTTCCGGGTGCGCCGGATAATCCGGATCGGCGACCCGCCATTGGCCGTTTATTTTTTTTGCGGCAATCATCGTGTCGCCGCGGACAACCGTGAACGAGTCGATCGCCTCGGCGGTTAGCTCCGGGAAAAGTCGCTCCGCTGGGCCAAGCGCGTTGTCGTCTCCCGACGAGAACAACCCGTCCGCGACGCAGGCGATTGCCAACACCACGGCCAAGCCGCTCAGCCAAAAAAGTTCCCTCGGGTTCATGATTGTTTCATCTGTCGCCGCCACCAAAGCAGCCCAAGGCCTAGCGTGCCGCCGGGCAGCACCAAAAGCAGAAGCCAAGTGATCGACGTCATCTCAGCGCGGGTGAGGTCGATGCGATACTCGGTGACCGTGCGCGGCGCGATGGCGAGCAAGTGTTCGCGCTCAAGCAGCCAGTTGACGGCGAGGCCGGCAAAGTCGCGGTTGGCCCCGGCCTCGATCGCACTGTTGCCGAGGAACAACGAGTCGCCGGCAACGACGAGTCGCGCCGGCGGCTGGCCGTCATTCGTGTGGAGTTTGGCGGCGATCAATGGAATCTTTCCTTCCCTCTCCACAGTGCCCTTGTTCCCCCGGATTTGGCCAACCGCCTGGCCGGCGTCGGACGAGTGCGCGAGGGTTGTCACCGGCGGCGGTTCGTCGCCCTCCTCCGGCTCGGGAAAACCGACGGAGCGGGGGAGGAGCAGTTGGAGTCGATTACCCAAAATCGGCTTGGTGATTGGGTGGCTGCCGAGGTCATCGACCAGCAGCAAGCCGCCCTGGCCAGACTGTTCGTTTTTCGAGTCGGAGACTTGATTGACACCGATCTCGAAGCCGTAGTCGGCGAGGAATCTCTCGAGGCCAGTCGGGCGTTGCAGTGAGTAAAAATTGAACAGGGCAAACAGACTTCCGCCGTTGCCGATGTAGTCGCGCAACTTGGCCAACTCGCCGGCGTCGTGAGGCGTGCGCGGCCCGGCAATGATGAGCAAACGGCAGTCAGCAGGAATGCTGTTCGTGCCGGCAATCGGGATTTCCTGTAAAAGCAAGCCCTTCTGCTGCAACAGGTTGGCAAGCTTGGAGTAGCCCCATTGGCCGCCAGTGTCGCTGGCCTTGTGTTCGCCGTGGCCGGTGACGAAGCCGACCTTGGTTTGGCGATCCTCGGTCACCGCGACAATGGCGGAGGTGAACAGCCGTTCGCCGGAAAAGTGCGTGCGCCTTGCCTCGCGTGTGTCCATAAAGCCGGATAAATCGAGGATCGAAAGTTCGGTCTCGTTGATTGCCTTGGCCGAGTTGTCGGCAGCGATGATCACGCGGTTTTCGGGCGAGCGAATCGGGAGCTGCAATTCCTCCTGCACATCCTCGGCGCGGGCAGGGTCACGAGTGGGATCGATCAATTCGAGCTTCAATCTTGGCGACTGGCGCTCATACTCGGTGAGCAGATTTTTGACCGGCTCGAACAGGTCCGCCTGCCGGTCGAACAGCACGACGGCGCGTACCTCGTTGGTCAGCGCGCCGAGCACATTTTTCGTGAGTGGCGACAGGCTGTGGTCGGCCGATTGAGAGAGCACGACTTGCGCGGGATTTCGCAGCACGAGCAGATTGGCCAACGCAACGCAGACCGCGGCCACCGCTGCCGCGAGGATCACACGCCTCGAGATGACCCGCCGCACGGTCGGCGAAAAACTGGCGAGTTGTTGTGGGTCACTCATCGGTTATTTCCAGCGAGTTGCCGTTCGACGATTGCTTGAAATAGGCTGTGTTCCCCCACTCCCCAACCCTCTCCCGCTGGGAGAGGGAGCCAAGCGGGGCGCGGACGCGCTCCCGCGTGCGGCCTCGGGCATGGGAGGGGCAAGTTCCACCTTGCCCCATTTTTAATGTGAACTTGGGACGAGGTGGAACTCGTCCCTCCCCAGACTGTTTTATTGCGGCACATTATTTCCAGCGGCGGCTTTCGACCACCTTGTGCGTGAGGTAAAGGAACAGTGCCGTGAGGCTGACAAAAAAGATCACTGCACCGAGGTCGATCACGCCGCGCGAAAATGATTCCATGTGGTTGGACAGCGACACGTGCCGGGCGAGCTGCGACACCCATCCCGACCGGTCGCCGGCGAAGTACGAGAAAAAGCCGGTGAAGAACAGAGCCGCGCCCATCGCGAAACCACTCACCGCAGCGACGGCCTGATTGCGGGTGAGCGCCGAGGCGAAGCACCCCATCGACATGTACAGGCAGCCGACAAGCAGAATGCCGAGCGCCGAAGTGGCCATCGGGCCCAGGCCGAGCACCGCGGATTCGCCGACGTAAAACCGCACCACCACTGAGCAAACCAGCAGCGGCAGCCAGAGGATCGTGTAAAAAATGAGCGCCCCGGCGAACTTGGACAGCACGACCTGCCAGTCGCCGACCGGCGCGGTCATCAGGCTTTCGTAGGTGCCGCTGGCCCGCTCCATGGCAAAGCTGCGCATGGTGATAATCGGCGCGATGAGCAGCAGAATCAGCCAGAAAAAATAGGTGCTGTAAAACACCTGCGTCACCGGCATTGGCGTCGCGTGGCCGTTGAGGCCGGCGAGCACGATCACGAAGCCAAGCCCGATCAAAAACAGCACGGCGGCGATGATGATGAAGCCGGTTGGCCCCTGAAAAAACGCCGCCAACTCGCGGCGAACCAGTGCGCGAAAGAGGCTCATTCGCCGCCCTCCTTTCCGCGTGTCAGGTTGACGAACAGGTCTTCGAGCGATGGCGCTTGCCGCGACAGTTCGCGCAGCGGCCAGCCGCGCTTGTTGGCGCTGGCAAAAATCTTTTCGCGGGCGTCAGCACGATTGACGTTGGCGAACCGGCATCGAACGTAGCCGCCCGGTTGCTCGGCGCACTCCGCTTGGCCAAGCGCGAGTTGAGCGGCCCATTCTTTTGCATTAGCCAACGAAGTTTGCACCTCGGCGGCGACGGCGGCGTTGGCCTTGGCCATCAGGTCATCCAGCGCGCCGCTTGCCAGCAGGCGGCCTTCGTGGAGGATGACAACGCGGTCGCAGGTCATCTCGATTTCGGAGAGGATGTGCGACGAGATCAGCACCGTGTGGCCACCGGCGAGATCGCGGACGAGTTTTCGCACGGAGCGAACCTGGTTGGGATCGAGGCCGGCGGTTGGCTCGTCGAGCACGATCAACTCCGGCTTGGCCAAGAGGGCGTCGGCCATGCCGACGCGCTGCCGGTAGCCGCGAGAGAGTTGGCCGATGAATCGGCCGGCGACATCGGCGATGCCGCACTGCTCCATCACTTCGGCGATGCGCTTGGCGGAGTCGCCGTTGGCCAAGCGCTTGAGTTGGGCGCGGAATTTCAGGTAATCCCCGACGCGCAGGTCGAGCGGCAGCGGATTGTTCTCCGGCATGTAGCCGAGTCGTTTGCGGACGCGCATTGGGTTTTCAAAAACACAGTCGCCACCGACGCGCGCCGAGCCGGAGGTGGCCGCCATGAAGGTGGTGAGAATGCGCATCGTGGTGCTTTTGCCGGCACCGTTTGGGCCGAGGAAACCGACCACTTCACCGTGCCCCACGGAGAACGACACGGCGTCGAGCGCCACGTGTTGTCCGTAGCGCTTGGTCAGGTTTTGCACTTCAATCATGGGCGTGTCCGTTTGCAAGCCGCTGCGAACCTAACGGCCACGGGTGGCGAAAGGCAATCCGCGCGTGCGGCGGGGAAACGACTTGCTGCCGATAAAGCCATGCCACACAGTCCGCGCATGGAGGCGGTTGCGTGGCTGATGGTTGTTCTTGCGGGGTATTTGCCCGGCTCGCTGCCGGCGGGCCTGATCGCGGGGCGGCTTAAGGGCGTGGACATCCGCGCGGTCGGCAGTGGCAACATCGGCGCGACCAACGCGTTCCGCATGCTGGGCAAAGGCATCGGCGTCGCGGTGCTGCTCGTCGATGTGATGAAAGGGCTGTTGCCGTGCCTGTTTTTCCCGGCACTCGTGGCCGGGGTGTTCCCCGAGAGTCAGGCACCCGAGTTGCAAACGCTGCAACTGCTGATCGGCGTGTCGGCGATTCTCGGGCACAACTACCCCTGCTGGCTAGGCTTCAAGGGCGGCAAAGGCATCGCCACCAGCGCCGGCGTGGTCGGGGCGCTCGCGCCGGTGCCGTTTGCGGTCTGTCTCGGTTTTTGGGTTTTGGCCTTCGCGGTGACGCGCTATGTGTCGGTGGCATCCGTTGCCGCTGCAGTGGCACTGCCAACTGCGGCCGCCGCTTGGCCAAACGAAGGAGTGAACCGCTATGGGCCGCTCTTCTGGATCTGCCTCTTCCTCGGTGTGATGGCTGTCTGGAAACACCGTTCCAACCTCCAACGACTCAAGCAAGGGACCGAGCCAAAAGCATGGGGTGCAAAAAAGGGTCGAGACTAACTTTCACTTATCGGTTCAATGGAGCGGGGACATTCATGTCTCCGCAGAATGCGTATTCGTAATGTTGCTAGGTTTCTCAGGCCGAGGTACCTTCTCCCCGGTTCCACACTCAATATGAAAACGAAAATCATCTCCTTCATCGTCCTGGCAATGTACGGTTTTGTTGCCGCTGAGACTGCTGTTGCCGAAGCACCGAAAACGCAACCGGCTCAGGAAGCCCTGAACGGGGTGCAGCCCTTCATCGGAAGTTGGACAGCGGAGTCGGATGCGTACGAGGGGTTTGAAGGCAACGAGGAAGGTGGCAAAATTGATGTGGTGTTGCGTTTCCGTTGGCTGCAGGAAAAGGCGGCGGTTGAGTTTAGCTCACGGATCGTCCACATAAAAACGGGCGAAAGTTTTAACTCCGGCAGCAAGATCATGTCTCTCAACGCCGGGACAGATCAGTTGCAGGTTTTTGGATACGGCTACGACGGGGACGTCTATTTTTCGAACACCGGCTCGATGGACTTAAAGGACAAAAAGATCACTTGGAAAATGAATGAGATTACCATCAACAAGACGAAGTCCGAATACACCGTGATGTTCTCCTTGGAGAATCCAAATCTGTTATCTGTTCAGTTGACCGATCGTGTTGTGGATGGAAAAAAGCAGGAGGACTGGAGCACCAAGCTGCACCGCATAACAAAAGCCGCCAGTAAATAAACCAAGCCCAACCATAACTTTGCCAAGCGCTAGGTCGTGTCTCTGTGAAATGAGGTTGCAGAGGCTGGGTGCTATGCCCAGATTGGTTCGAGTTTGCGGGACGGCGACAAGACCATGAATCAACAAAAGGTGACACGGAATTGAAAACAGTAGTGATTGGGGCGGGGGCTTGGGGCACGGCGTTGGCCAAGGTGGCTCACTTGAACGGCGGTGAGGTCTGCCTCTGGGGCCGCGACGCCGAGGCGCTCGCTGCGCTTGGCCAAGCGGGGCGCAACGAGCGTTATTTGCCGGGAGTCGATTTGCCGCGTGATCTGCCGACAGAGAGCGACTTGGCCAAGGCGGTGGACGGCGCGGGCTGTGTGGTGCTGGCGGTTCCGTCGCGGGCGTTTCGGGAGGTGACCGCGTGCTTGGCCGAGTTCGGCGGCGTGGCGGTGAGCGTGACCAAGGGGATCGAGTTCGAGACCGGCCTGACGATGGGCGGCATCCTTGGTGAGACGATGCCGTTGGCCAAGGTGGCGGCGCTGTCCGGGCCGACTTTGGCGGAGGAGGTTTGCCGAGATATGCCAAGCGCGGCGGTGGCTGCGAGCGAGGCTGCCGGTGTGGCGGAGACGGTGCAGCAGATTTTTCACCGGCCAACGTTTCGCGTTTACACGAGCGAGGATCTGATCGGCATCGAGTTGGGCGGCGCGTTGAAAAACATCATCGCCATCGCGGCGGGGGCGTCGGCCGGCCTTGGCTTTGGCGACAACTCGAAGGCGGCGCTGGTGACGCGCGCGATCGCGGAGATTCGGCGACTGGGCGTGGCATGCGGCGCGCGCGCGGAGACGTTCGCCGGGCTGAGCGGCTTGGGCGATTTGACGGTGACGTGCTTCTCTAGCCTGAGCCGCAATTACCAATTTGGCCTGCGGATCGGGCGCGGCGAAAAGCCGGAGGCCATCCTCGCCGACGCGGTATCGGTGGTGGAGGGGTACCCGACCGCGCGGTCGGCATGGAACCTCGCGCGTACCCGCGATGTCAGCACGCCGATCATCGACGAGGTTTACGCGATGCTGCACGAGGGCAAAGACCTGCGCCAAGCGTTACACGACCTGACCACCCGCTCCTCCAAGGCGGAGGATTGAAGCCAAGCGCTTGGCCAAGCGCGGCCGGCTAGGCCACGACGTCCATGACCGGCTCGCCGCTTGAGATCATCAACGGGCGATCCTGCGTGTCGCGAATGTGTGCCTTCGGGTCGATGCCAAGCAGGTAGTAAATCGTCGCCGCCAGGTCCTCGGGCGTGACGGCATCCTCGGCCGGTTCCGAGGCGTGCTTGTCTGATTTGCCGTGGACGTAGCCCTGCTTCACGCCGCCGCCGGCGAGCAGGACGCTGTAGCAGTTGGGCCAATGATCGCGGCTGGCGTTCTTGTTGATCTTCGGCGTGCGGCCGAATTCACCCATCCACACGACCAGCGTCTCGTCCAGCATCCCGCGTTGTTCCAGGTCCTCGAGCAGCGTCGGCAATGTCTGGTCGGTGACCGGCAGGTGGTAGGCCTCGACGATCGGGTACATGCGGGTGTCGTCGAAGCCGTGGGTGTCCCAGCCGCCGCTGGTCTTGCTGCGCCCGCCGATGCTGTTTGCGAAATAGCACGTGGAGAACTTCACGCCCGCCTCGGCAAGCCGCCGCGCCAGCAGACAACCCTGCCCGTAGGTGGTCCGGCCGTATTTCTCCCGCAGCCAAGCCGGCTCCTTCCCGATGTCGAAGGCCTCGCGCACGCGCGGCGAGTTTAACATCGCCAGGGCGTTCCGGTAGTAGTCATCCAGGCCGCGGGCCTGCTCGGAGAATTCGAGCAGGCGCGACTGGGCGTCGATGAGCTGCTGCAGTCCGCGACGTGCCTGCACGCGGTCGAGTGTCAGGTTGTCGGGCAGGCTGAGTTCCGGCAGGCGGAAGTCGGCCTTGTTCGGGTCGCGCGGGATGAACAGCGGGTCGTATCGCTTGCCGAGAAAACTGGCGTGCTGGCCCGGCGTCCGCGAGCCGTCGGCGATCACGTGCGGGTAGGAGACGAACGTCGGCATGCCCCGGTCCTCGTTGGGGCGGAGTTTGCTGACCACCGAGCCGTAGGCCGGGTAGAGGTCGGGCAGGTCACGCAGGCGCTGGTCATCGCTCGGCGGCGCATGGCCGGAGAGCGCGTAGTAGCCGGCCGAGTTGTGGTTCTTCATGGTGTGGTGCAGCGTGCGGATCACGGTGCACTTGTCCATGTGACGAGCCATGCGCGGCAGATGCTCGCAAATCTCGATGTCCGGGCAGGAGGTGCGGATTTGCCCGTGCGGTGAGCGGTATTCCTTGGGCGCGTCCGGCTTCATGTCGAGGATGTCGATCTGGCTCGGGCCGCCCCATTGAAACAGGAAGATGACCGACTTGGCCCTCGGCGCGATCGTGAGCTTTGTCGCGGCCTCCTCCGAGGCGCGCAACAGTTTCGGCAGGGTCAGGCCCAGCAGCCCCAAGCCCCCTGCGCGCAGCAGCGTGCGCCGCGCGATCGCCGTCTCCCGAAAACTCTGGCAGGACGGATTTTTCATCGTCTCAACATGAATTCCTTCGCGTTCAACAATCCCCAGGCCACGTCCTCGAGCGCACCGCGCCGGTTCCCGGCGGCGGCGAGATGCCGCAACATCGCAGTGCGTTCGCTGGCGGACGGTGCCCGTGTCAAGATCGCCCAGTATAGGGTATCCACAATCTCGGCGTTCCCGTTTCCTCCCCGAATTTGTCGGCCGATGCGGTTGTTGTCCTGCCGCAGCAGGCGGTTCACGGTCTCGCCCCCGGTCAGCTCGAAAACCTGCGCGAGGGTGGTGTCATCGTTCCGCTCGGCGTCGGAGTTCGTCAACCGGGGGGGCTTCCCGAACAGCTTCAGGAACCGCTCCCCGTGGCCCGGGTTGCGCGACAGGTGCACGCTCTCCACGCCGGGCATCCCGACCGATCGCTTGCTTTTGTGCGGGTCTCCAAATTCAATGGGGCCGTCGAGCGAGCGGTGTGCGGCATCGAGGATCACCTCAGCGGGATGGCGGCGCACGGTGGCTCGCGCGAAGTTCTCCTCCGATCCCGCCGTGCCGCCACGGGGCTCGGCGGAAAACTGATAGGTGTTCGAGTTGGCGATCAATCGGATTAGGTGTCTCGGGTCGTGGCCGTTCTCTCTCAGTTCCCGCTCCAGTGCGTCCATCAGGGCGGGATTCGAGGCCGGGTTCGTGTCGCGGACATCGTCCACCGGCTCGATCAGCGCCCGGCCGGTCATGTGGAACCAGATCCGGTTGGCCTGCACACGGGCAAAGTTTGGGTGGGAGGTCACCCATTTGGCCATCTCCTCAAGTCGCGCGTTGAATGAACCCAGCGAGGGTGCGTCGCGATCCAACAGCCCGGGCTTGGGTGGTTGTTGCGTGCGGGGATGCTTCAAGATTTTTTTTGGGTCAAGCTTGTCGAGCGCCACCAGTTTCACTTTCTGCTCACCGCGAAACTGGTGCTTGTCGAACCCGTCCTTGCGCTTGTTCTCGATGATCTCGTAGTCGATGCCGTCAAAGAGCGCCGCAAATCGATAGTAGTCGTCCTGCCGCACATCCTCAAACGGATGGTCGTGGCAGCGGGCACACTTGAGGCGGCTGCCGAGGAACACCTGTGCCACCGCCTCCGCGCGGTCGACGGGGATGCGCAGTGCGCGGTAGAAATTTGTCGGCGGATTCCCGTAGGTACTGCCAGTTGAGGAAAGTACTTCACGCGCGAAGAGGTCGAGGGGCTTCCCGGCCGCCAGGCCTTCGCGGATCCAGTTGTGAAACATCTCGACCCCCTTGGCGTCGAGGGTCTTTTCCTCGACCCGCAAAAGATCCGCCCACTTCAGCGCCCAAAACTCCGCATACTCGGGTGAGGCCAGGAGCCGGTCGATGAGCCGGGCGCGCTTCCCCGGATCGTCGTCCTCGACGAACGCCTTGGCCTCGACAGGATCGGGGAGTGTCCCGGTGATGTCCAGGCAGGCGCGCCGGATGAAGGTCGCGTCGTCACACGCCTCCGCCGGGTTTTCCCTGAATTGTTTCAGCTTGAAAAAAACGTGTTTGTCGATCGTGTTGGCGGGCGCCGGGCCGCTCCACCGGTAGTCCGTGTGCGGACGAATCATCCCCGCCCGCATCGAGGCCCGTCCGGAGAGGTAGCGCACGAACACCGTCGTCTCCCCTGGCTGCGCGAATTCCACGACCCCGGCCGGGGTGACTTTGGCGATCAGGTTGGAAGTCTCGTAAACCGCCCAGCGGGTCACATCGAGCTGCTCACCGTCGGAAAAAGTCGCCGTCACCCTCAGCGCCAATGAGTTCCCTGGGGCGGTGAGCATCGCCACCTCGGGTGATACGGAGACCGACTCGAGTTGTGGTGTGTCGTCCGAACTCCCACTGGCACCCGCTCTGATCCAGCCCAGCAAAATCCGATATTCCGCCGATCCCATGTCGAAACGTTTCTTGCCCTCGTGCTTCACTTGAAGCGTGGGCTTCAAGAGGACTTTGCTGGCTGCGGGTTCGTCGATGTTCACCCGCCCGCCGGATCGCAGGGCCTTGAAATCCGATGCTGGTTTCTCCCCCCAGAGTGACAGCCTAAATCCCCCCTTGCCGTTCTGGTTGCCGTGGCAGGCCCCGCCGTTGCAACCGGCCTTGGACAGCACGGCCATCACGTCACGGGAAAAACTCACCTCCTCCGCAATCGCGACAAAGGGAGCTAACAGAAACAACGTAACCAACCTGCCCATACCGGTGTGCAAAACCCCGTGAACCTAAAGCCCCCCCGCCGTTCCCTCAAGCAGTATCAGCACCCTTGAACACCACCGTTCACGGCCCATCTGTGAGGACAATTTTGACGAGATTTGACTCTCCCTGCGGACTGCGGGTAGTTTTTCGCAACGAAGACTTGATTCGGTTGTAGTGGAAAGACAACGCCACAGGCGAAGTCGCTCACAACGTCCAAACCGGCAGAGTTCAACCATTTGCGCCTACCCCCCATTCTTCGACCATGGACCGGCTTTTTAAGGTAGAACCTGTTATGTCCCAGTTCCGTGGTGAAACAGCCTTGTGGCCATCTGTTCCTGATGCCGTTACGGAGTGCAGCCACTGCGACTGGCTCACCGCCGACCGCGACCGAGCCGTAATGTTTGAACTGCTCCGCCGCGGAGTGTTCCTTAATCCAATGAGTACAAAACTTTACCTCTCCCTCGCCCACACCGAAGCAGACTTCGACAAAGCGTGGTGCTTAATTCAAATCCTTTTCTTGGGCGATAGCGTGGAGATGGTTGCGGCCACGCAGGAAAAGCTGCCTCCCAACCAGCGCGGGTGAGGAGACAACCTGTTCACCCAGTTTGTTGCGGGCGAGGATACTCAATTCACGCGAGCGCTTCAGGACGAGCGTCGTGCCGCTGCGGTCGGTCAAGTATATCCGGCCAGCGGCGCCCACGGGCGAACCGTAAATGCTCGACAGTCCCTTGAGGCGCTCGCGGTCGATGTGCGTTTTGCCGCTCCTTGCGCTCACTGCGGAATAGAGCGCTTGGTTTGACTGCGTGTATACAAGCAACCCGTCGTACAACAACGGCGAGGGTACATAGGGCGTGCCGCGGTTCTTGGTCCAGAGGATTTTACCGGAACCGGTGATGTCGCCCTTCGCATTCAGCGGGATGGCCATCAGGGAGTAGCCTTTGTATCCAGTCATGCAGTAAACGGTGTCGCTTTCGACGACCGGGCACGGAATGGCGTTGCCGGTGAGACCGGCGCATTTCCAGATCACGTTGCCGGAGTTCAGGTCGTAGCTGCGAACTTTGCCGGAAGCGGTGGTGATGACTTGTGTTTTGCCGCTGTGCGTAACGATGGCCGGCGTGGCCCATGCGTTTTTTTCGTGGCGTTCAACCTTCCAGAGCGATTTGCCGTTTTTGGCGTTGAGAACCTCGATGGAGGATTGCCGGGAGTGATCTCGGACGATGACGATTTTGCCTTCGTGTACCACCGGCGAACAGCCTTCGCCGAGACTGGCTCCCATTTTGATTTTTCCGAGGTTGCGCTCCCAAATTTTATTCCCATTGAGGTCGTAGCAATAGAGGCCAGCGGAGCCGAACCAGCAATACAGTCGCTCGCCGTCGGTAGTGGGGGAGGCTGAAGCGAAGTTGTTGTCACGGTGTGCACCTTCGTGCGGGATCAATTTGGTTGCGGTCTGGCGCCACAAGATTTTGCCAGTGTGGCGATCGAGACAGAGCACAATAAATTCATATGAAGAGTTGGGGTGAGTGATGCCGAACATGCGCTTGGGTTGATCCTCCGGCTTGGGCAGGCTCGGGTCCACTTCGCCAGTGTTGATCGCTGTGAGGATGAAAAGCTTGTTGCCCCAGATAATCGGGGTGGAACTGCCGTTGCCCTCGATCGGTGTCTTCCACTGGATGTTGTTGGTTGAGCTCCATTGGACAGGAGGCCTGGCTGTGGTGGAGACGCCGTTGGCATCCGGTCCGCGCCAGTGATGCCAGTTGATCGGCTTGGCCTCCTCAAATTGGTCCGCATGCGCTTGGCCAAGCGCAAGCGTTGCGGCGATCAGGGCAAGCGTTGCGATCGCGGTGCAATTGGTTTTGTTCAGTGTCATTTTCGTCATTTGATCGCTTTTAAATCCGTTATCTCGATTTACGATTTTGCTTGATCAACTTAAGAGCGCTTTCAGCAAAGCGTTTGCCCAGCGTCTTGTATCCCTCGGCCGAGTAATGGAGGTCGTTCTGGATTTTATTGCCCTTTCGATTGACCCCATCATTGAGGTCATCCGTATTCACCCAGCTAAATCTGGGGCCTGATTCAGCTAATTTCACTTGAATCTTACGAACCATCGTCCAGTGGGGATATCTCTGGTTCTTTAGATCGAAATCACTGAGGCGCCCAATCACGAAGTTTATATCGCTGCGGCCAAGATCCTTGCAGAGTTGATCGTAAAGCCCCTTCAGGCTGACTTCGTATACTTCACCCCATTGCATCTTTGCATCTCTTTCACCCTGCATCCAGATGAAGGTGACTGAATTCAGAGTCTGCCCCTTGATTTCAGGCATTACCTTCCCCATGAGCCGGTCATAGAGATCTCCTGTTTTTTCAGATTTTTTCCCTCAGGTGATTGCGCCTACCCCCATTCTTCGACCACGGATCGGCTTTTTTAAGGTGGAACCTGCC
>JACKQG010005361.1_pt1 | contig 14198 bp, 11 predicted proteins | sample 8237621 | NCBI WGS metagenome assembly JACKQG01 (sample SAMN15677084, study PRJNA649215) | marine metagenome | biome: marine; feature: Black Sea; material: saline water; isolation source: suspended particulate matter (SPM) from the Black Sea western gyre | collected 2013-06-09/2013-06-10 | depth...
TCCCGGGAGACTGTGGGTGGCGCAGGAGAGGCACGGATCGTACGCGCGAAAAGCCATTTCCACCATATTCAGCAGCCCGTCGTTGACCTCGCCGCCCTTGATCATGCCTTTTGCGGCCTTTTCGACCGACATGGCGATGGGCGCCGAGTTGAAGTTGGTCGCCACGATGAGGTTAACCTTCGTGACCATCCCGTTTTCATCGGAGCAGTAATGATGGACAAGCGTGCCCCGAGGCGCCTCGACGATACCGACACCCTCGCTGGGGGTTTCCGTGGGCTCGGTGCGGAAGTTGTCGCTGGTAATCTCCGGATCTTCCAGCAACTCCTTCATTCGTTCGGCCGCATATTGCGCTTCGACGAGTCTGGCCCAGTGGAAGGCCAGCGTACAATGTGCCGGCTTGCCTCCGAGTGTCTCGTACATTCGTTCGTAGGAGGCTTGTGCCATCGGTGTGGCCATACCGTCGGCGACATTACATCGCGCCAGTGGCGCTGAGCGAACAACACCGCTGTCGGGCCCGTCGACAAAACCCTTCCAGCCGATTTTCTTGAGGTACGGGAAGGTGATGTAGGTCCACGGCTCGACGTGCTCGCCGATGTGGTCGACATATTGCTGCGGCACGAACTTGGCGATTTCATCCCCGGTCGGACTGACGACGCGCACCGGGCCATCGTAGAAGTTCACCTTGTTATTCTCATCAACCAGGCCCATGTAGTTGGTCTGGTGGGCGTAGGCGTCGTTGAGAATCAGGTCTACGTAGTCGGAGTTCTTGAGGACCACGTCGTCGAAGAGGTTCAGCGCAAACTCGCTGAACTCGATGGCAAACTCGGTGGTTTTCAGGAATTCCTGTCGCTCTTCCTCACTCAGTCCGCGAGATACGCCTCCCGGAAGGCCGAATACCGGATGTATCACCTTACCGGTCATGGTTTCGATGATATGTCGGCATTCGCGTCGCAGGCGGATGACCTTTCCGGCGATATCCAGACCGACCTTGCCAATGACGCCGAGGATGTTGCGTTCGGCGGCCGGTGCGGTGGGTCCCACGACAAAGTCCGGTCCGCCCAGGAAGAAGAAGTGCAGATAGTGATCTTCGACCATGAATGTGCTGTAGACCAGCTCTCGCAGTTTCTTTGCGGCCGGTGGCGGGTCTACCTTCCAGAGGTCATCGAGTGCCTTTGTTGCGGCCATGTGGTGGGCCGTCGGACAGACGCCGCATATCCTTGATGTTATGCGGGGCATCTCCTCGGCGGGTCTGCCCAGGCAGAACGTCTCGAAACCGCGAAGTTCGGGAACCTGGAAGAAGGCGCGTTCGACATCGCCTGCATCGTCGAGGAATATCTCGATCTTTCCGTGGCCTTCGAGGCGCGTGATTGGATCTACGGTGATTCGTTTACTCATGTTTGCGCCCTTTCTGTATCCGCGCTGCGTTTCAGCATCGAGGCCGGTAAGCCAAATCGGTAATACGTTCCGAGCGGGTCGACGAGCGAATCGGCCAGGGCTTTGGCGTCTTCTTCGCTGTCGGCCTCACCTCGCGACGCAATGGCCGCGAGCAGTTTCAGTCCCGGGTCGACCGCGTCTGGGGTCGGTCCGAAGCATCCGCGGCACGGCATGTTGCCATTGATGCACCGCTCGCCGCAACCGCTTCGCGTCGCCGGGCCCATGCAGAGGAATCCCTCCGCCAGGAAGCACTTCTCCGGATCCGGCGTGGACGTCGCGGTCCGCTTGAATTCGGTGATGGTCATTTCGTCCGGTTTTGTATCGTTTCGCTCGCAGGTGTCGCACAGCGCTTTTTCCGGCGCCAGGACCGCACCCTTTTCGGGCAGTCTGCCCTCGAGGATCGCCCCAACGGCCTCGGCGACCAGGTTAAACGGCGGCGGGCAGCCCGGGAGGTAATAGTCCACGTCGATCACCTCATTGAGAGGCTTGACATCCTTCCAGAACGTCGGGAGTTCGAGGTCGTAACCGTCGACGTTGGTCTGTTCCTGGGGCACGATGCCGTCTGGGTTGGCGACCGTGGGCGATCGATGGTACTTGTTAGCGAAGATCTCTTCGCGATTGGTGGCGTTGGCCAGTCCGGGGATTCCCCCCATGTGCGCGCACGAACCGAACGCGATGACCAGCGAACACTTCTCGCGAAGCAGTTCGACCCACTCTTTCTGTTCGGAGAGGCGGACGGCTCCGTTGATGAATGCAACGGCGACGTCTCCCGGCTCCCAGGCCTCGACGTCTTTGCGTTTCATGTCGATCGCAACGGGCCAGAGGGCGATATCGACGGCTTCGACGACGCCCAGGATGTCCTCGGCGAGGTCGACGATGGTCTCCTCGCATCCGCCACACGACGCACACCAGTAAAATGCCACTTTAGGTTTTGCCATTTTCGACTCCTACACCGTTTCGCAGTCGGCTTCGATTCGTTGGTTCCAGTTTAGCGGGCCGAGTTCCTGGAGTTGCTCTGTGAAGTCAGTTACCACCTCGGCGAACAGTTCTCCCTCGGAGGCGGAGATCCATTCCAGGCGGACGCGACCGCGTTCAATGCCAAACTGCTCCAGCAGATTCGCGAGCATGGGATGGCGCCGCATCGCTTTGTAGTTGCCCTCGGAGTAGTGGCAGTCGCCGGGGTGGCATCCGGCGATCAGCACGCCGTCCGCGCCCTCTTTAAGCGCCTTTACCACGAACGTGGGGTCCACGCGTCCCGAGCACATAACTCGAATTCCCGTCAAGGTCGGGGGGTACTGCATTCTGCTCGTGCCGGCGAGGTCTGCGCCCGTGTAGGAACACCAGCGGCAGAGGAACCCGACAATCTTCGGTTCGAACTGTTGGTCAGCCATTTATTTATTCTCCGTCTGGTTACACTTCGGATCCGGTCAGGATGCCTTCGATCTCCGAAAATATCTGTTCGTCCTCGAAGTTCTTCTGGTGGGCCGCTCCGGAAGGACAACCGGCGACACACGTGCCGCATCCCTTGCAGAGTTCTTCGGTGACCACCGAGATGTTTTTCTCTTTGTCGTATTCGATCGCGGCGTACGGGCAGTTGGCGATGCACAGTTGGCAGCCTGCGCAGCGGTCCTCGATTATTTCTGCCGTGATCGGCTCGATGACGACCTTGCCCTTGTCTATAAGCGACAGCGCCCCTGCCGCCGCGGCGGCGCCCTGCGCGACTGAGTCGGGAATGTCCTTGGGGCCCTGGCAGGCGCCGGCAAGGAAGATACCGTCCGACATTGAATCCACCGGCGCCAGCTTGGGGTGCCTCTCGAGGAAGAATCCGCCCTGGCTGCATCCGAGCGAAAATACTCTTCCAACGTCCGCGGAGTCGGGGCTGGGTGTCAGTGCTCCGGAGAGAATGACCATGTCGACAGGCAGGCGGCGGGTAACGCCCAGTAGCGTATCTTCGGCCACCACAATGAGTTTGCCCTTCTCTTCGGGGGTTTCCGACACGTCGGTTACGTCGGCGGCCTTACCGCGAATGAAGTGCACGCCCTCACCGAGCACGCGCTTGTAGAATTCCTCGTATCCCTTTCCGAACGCCCGCATGTCGATGTAGAGATTGTAGACCTCCGCGTCGGTCTTCTCCTTGACGAGATGGGCGAACTTCAGGGAATACATGCAGCATACGCGGGAGCAGTGCTCGTGGTAGTTTTCATCGCGGCTACCGATGCAATGGAGAATGGCGACGGCCTGGGGGCTCCGGCCGTCCTTCATGATTACCTTGCCCAGAGTAGGCCCGCTGGCGTGGCTGATCCGCTCGAACTCCATAGCGCTCAGCACGTTGTCGAACTTACCGTATCCGTAACGGTTGATCAGTTTGCTGTCGAAGAGCTTGAAGCCGGTGGCCACGATGACCGCTCCCACGTCGACTTCTTCGATGGTATCCTCCTGGTCGTAGTCGATCGCGTCGGCTTCGCAGAACGCCTGGCACGCACCGCAGTCCCCATTCAGAAGACGGATGCAGGTATCCTTGTCGATAACAGGCGTGTTCGGTACGGCTTGAGCGAAGGGAACGTAAATGCTCCCTCTGGAACTCAAGCCCTCGTCGAATTCCGAGGGGATGGGCCTGGGTTGGTGTGTCGTGATTTTCGACAGGTCAACGCAGCCGGTTGGGCAGACCACCTCGCACGCGCCGCAAGCCATGCAGACCGCCGAATGCCTGTCGTATGGCGGTTCGACCGCCTTGCCTGTTCCCCGGTTGACGAAGTGGACCGCTCCCGCGTTCATCTTCTCACCGCAGACCCGCACGCAGAGACCGCACAGAATGCAGTCCTCGCCCTTCTTGGGGAAACGGGTATCTTCGAGCCCCATCTCCGCGGCGAGTTCTTTTACCACTTCGACTTCCGGGCAGCGTGCCAACATGAGTTCCAGAACGATCTTGCGTGTTCTCAGCACGCGATCTGAGGTCGTGTTGACCACGAGCCCTTCCTGTGCGGGAAACGTACAGGAGGTCTCGAGCCACGAGCCGCGCGAGCCTTCGATCTCGACCAGGCAAACGCGACAGGCGCCATAAGGCAGCAGGGCCTTGTGGGTGCACAGCGTCGGGATCTGTATCTCAAGTTTCCGGGCCGCCTGGAGAACGGTGGATCCGTCTTCCACCTCCACCACTTGCCCGTCGATCGTCAAACTAATCATTCTCTGACTCCTCATCGTGGCGCCGGGGGTCACCGAAACCGGCTACGAGTTTTGAATCCTGCGTGTATCTGAACCGGAGGTCCAGTTCCGGTCGGGAAACGAGAATCGTCCGCAGCGTCTCGGCGATGTCTCCCATCGGTTTCATATCAGGGTGGCTCAGTTGGAACGCGGCTTTAACTGTTGTGCCCCTCCCGGGCTCGGAAATCAGTTCGAAGGTCCCTCCCGACTGCCTGGCCGCCTGGGCGAGCAAGGGAAGGCCCAACCCCACGCGCCGGGTCGTCCTGGTAGTGAAAAACGGGTCAAGGGCCTTACTCCGTGCTTCAGCATCCATGCCCTTACCATTGTCGCTGATCTCCAGCGAAAGCAGGTCGTCGAGCGTATCCTCTGCAATTGTGATCTCGATCCGGCTTGCCGACGCCGCGATTGAGTTTTCCATGATATCCAGGATGTGTAGCGACAGATCTTCCATGACAGATATCCTCCGACCCGCTTCGCCGCGCAGGGCCTTGCCGATCTCATCGAGGCTCGCGTTTTCCGCGCAGAATGTCGTGTGGTTGCGGCCGATATCTTCCAGGCGGTGGGCATCAGAGGAGGCCACCACGGGCAAGCCTTGCCACTGCCCGGTTGGGATCCTGCCGGATACCTCCACGGCATCAAGCTTGAGTCCCTCGGGTATGAAACCCAACTGTCCGATCAGGCTGACCCTCTGGCGGTCCACGTGAGCCGCTACCGCCAGACCGCCGCAGTCATGGATGGCCCCAACGGTGCTGCCCACGTCCAGGGAAGTGGCGCCTATCAACAGATTCGGGTTGCTCCCGACGGGCCGGTCCCACTCGTCGACGATGGTCTGCGGGCCGAATGCTTCCTCGTCATTCCGACCGGTAAGGTGGTCGGATACCACCGCGGAGATGGACGCCAACTCCCCCTCGGACTTGAAGAGCCCGAGGATATGCACCTCTTCGCGCGAGGTTATCTCTATGCCCGGGATGACCCGGACCGATTCTCTCTCGCCGGCCCTGATCACGGCCTGAACATTCTCAACCGAATTATGGTCGCATATTGCAATCATATCCAATCCCACTGCCTTCGCCTGTCTGACGATGGCCGAGGGCACCATTTCGGCCTCCGCACAGGGCGAGAGGCACGTGTGTACATGCAGGTCTGCTTTCAGCTCCTTCATGTCGGTCCGGGGTCCTGCCCACCGTCGCCGGCGCCTCGAACACCCAGGCCATAAAGCCTTCCAACCACTTCAAACGCCGGTAATTCACTTACCATAATGACTATGCCTTCTTCTTCCGCCTTCGCGGCGGCGTCTTCATCCGGTTTTCTGCTGCTGACCAGTATGATCCCGGCAAGCTCTTTCATACTTGCCACGGCCACAACGTTCACGTGGCCCTGCAGCGTTATCCAGACATCACCTTCTCGGGCATTGCCTATGACGTCGCTAAGCAGATCGCTTACATAGCCTCCGGTCACCTCGTTGCTGAGGCTTTCCGGGGCCGATATCACTTCCAGACCGAGTGTATTTACAAGATCGGCCAGTTTCATTTTTGTCCTCTTCGGTAAAGAAGGTTGCCTTCAGGACCGTTCCGCGCCCCGGCTTTGACCAGATATCGAAGCTGTCGGCGCACTTGCGTATGTTAACCAGACCCATTCCCGCGCCGAAGCCAAGTTCTCTGACCCAATCGGGAGCGGTGGAATAGCCCGGCTCGAGCGCCTTGTCCACATCGGCTATTCCGGGCCCGGAGTCTTCCACCTGGACCAGCACCTCCCCGGGCTGGATCCTGGCGCGTATCTTCCCTCCCTCCGTGAAGATCACCAGATTCATCTCGGCTTCGTAGCTGGCGATCACCACACGCCGGACGACGTCCGGGTGTATGCCCAGACGGTTCAGCGTTCGCTTCAGTCGGCTGGAACTCGTTCCGGCCTGTTTCAGGTCATGTCCCTTGACCAAATACTGGAACGTGAGTGTCGTCTCGTCCGCCTCGAGATCCGTGAAAAGGTGATCTGTCCTGTAAGACCGTATCTCCTCGTTCTGGTAGTCGATCTCGAGTTTCTTCAGGAGCCCTTCGATAACGTCGCCTTTCGTCAAGATACCGACAAGCCGTCCGGTATCGCTATCGACGACGGGGAATCTCCCCACCCCGCTTTCCTCGAAGCTGCTGATCGCCAGCACCAGCGGTTCGTCCTGGTAGGCGTATGCGACCTCCTCGATCATCTTCTGCCGGACCGGGCAGTCGTCCTGCTTGTCGGCCAGCCACTTGATGAAATCCTCGAGGCTGATCAGACCAACAAGCCGTTCGCCGTCAAGCACGGGCAGACCGGATATCCGGTTCTCGCGGAATACGTCCCTCAGCGAACTCATACGATCCTTTGCCTGGACCGTAATGACGTCGGTGGTCATTACATCGCCCACCTTCATCTCGTACACCATTTCCTGGGTCTTGGTTATCTTTGCTCCTGGACTCACCTGGATATCCTTTTGAAACTCATCCGGTCCTTTCGGAACATCCTCTCAACCCATCACGATACAGACGACCACAACTCTCAAACATCGCCAGCTCTGTCGTCAGCAGGGGCAGATCATTCTCTCTGGCCAGATCGATGGTCTCCTGCGGGGGCCTCTTGCCTCGCACAAAGCAGATTCCCACGATGTCGGCCATTTCACCCGTCCGAACTACCTGCGGGTTCGTAAGTCCTGTCAGGAGCAGGGCGCCCCTCTTTACAAAGGCCAGAACGTCGCTCATCAAATCGGCCCCGCAACCCATTTCCACTACAATATCCTGGAGATCGGATCCGACAATCACTTCGGCTTCCAATATCTCACGGGCTTCGTCAAGTGTCATTCGCCCGATCCTTTTCCGGACTCGTTTACGCGGTTTCCAGCGGCGATCTACGGCAGATCGCCTGTCACTGATCCTCGACTGTGGTTTCATGCCCGGGCTACCATTTTCCCTGCGGTATTCGGTACTTTCCTGACGGCGTCGAAGTTGCACGCCTCGTAACACGCACCGCACGTGGTACACTTGGCCATGACGATCGTGTGCGGCACGTCCTTCTCGCCCTCGACGGCGTCGTAGGAGCACTGCTTCTTGCACGCTCCGCAGGCATTGCAGGTTTCGGCGTCAATCTCGTACTGGAACAGGGCCTTGCAGACTCCCGCCGGGCAATTCTTGTCCTCAATATGAGCCCTGTATTCTTCCCTGAAGTGCTGCAACGTGCTCAACACGGGATTGGGAAGGCTTTGCCCCAGCCCACACAGGGAGGCATCCTTTATGGCCTCGCCCAACTCTTCCAGCAGTTCCACGTCGCCTTCCTGCCCGTTGCCCTCGCATATCCTGGTGAGAATGGCAAGCAGCACATCAGAACCCTCCCGGCACGAAGTACACTTGCCGCAGGACTCGTCGCTGCTGAACTCGATGAAGTACTTGGCCATGTCGACCATACAGGAATCTTCATCCACAACAACCATTCCGCCGGACCCCATCATTGCCCCTGCCTCGTCGAGGCGCTCGTAGTCCACCGGAAGGTCAAGCAGGTCCGCGGGGATGAAACCGCCGGACGGACCGCCGGTCTGGACGGCCTTGAACGCCTTGTCGTTCGGTATGCCGTCCCCGATGTCGTAGACGATCTCCCTGAGAGTTATTCCCATGGGCACTTCCACCAAGCCGGCATTGTTGACGTTTCCGGCGAGTGAGAAGACCTTCGTGCCCTTGCTTTTCTCCGTCCCGATCTCTGCGAACCACTCGGCCCCCCAGTTAATAATGGCCGGCACATTGGCCCAGGTTTCCACGTTGTTGATGACGGTGGGCTTGCCCCACAGCGCCGTACGCGGGGGGCGCTGCCTCGGCTCGGGAGGGCGGCCCTCGATGGACATGACCAGGGCGGTCGTTTCACCGCAGACGAATGCTCCGGCGCCTCTGAATATCTCGAGATCGAAATCGAAACCGGTCCCGAAGATGTCCTTGCCAAGCAGCCCGAATTCCCTGGCCTGCTCAATGGCCACTGCCATCCTCTTGATGGCCAGGGGGTATTCCATTCTCACATACACGTATCCGTGGCTGGCGCCTACCGCATAGGCCCCAATGGCCATTCCTTCGATAACGGAGTGCGGATCGGCCTCTATGATGCTCCTGTCCATGAACGCGCCTGGGTCGCCTTCGTCGGCATTGCATATGACGTACTTGATGTCGCCCTGCATCTTCCGCCTGCTGGACCACTTGCGCCCGGTGGGGAATCCTGCTCCGCCTCGACCTCTCAGCCCCGATTGGGTCACCTGCTCTATCACTTCCTCGGGATTCATCGCGGAGACGGCCTTTGCCAGCGCCTTGTATCCGTCCCTTGCGATGTACTCATCGATCTTGTCGGGATTGATCATCCCGCGGTTCCGCAGGGCTATGAGGCGCTGGTCCTTGAAGAACGAGATATCCCGCAACTCGGGGATCGGCGAATCTGCGCCCGGGGCGACATACATCAGTGCCTCCACGGGCCTGCCCTTGAGAAAATGCTCCTCTACCATGTTCGGAACATCCTTGGGCTTGACTTGCTGGTACAGGATACCGTCAGGCTGGATGACCAGTATCGGTCCCCTGACACAGAGCCCGCTGGCACTGGTAGGAACCAGCAGGACATCTTCAGCCAATTCGCGCTGTTGAATCTCGGCCTCAAGGGCGTCCTTTATCTTGAGGGCACCGTTCGATATGCAGTTCGTACACGTGCAAATCATCACGTTTGTTCTATGTGCCATGGTCCTTGGTTCCTCAAAGTGTCCGTTCGCTGCCGGCGGCAAGTGCGTATTCTGTTACGATCCGGCCCCCCTGGACATGTTCCTGAAAGACTTTCCTGGCCTTGTCGGGGTCAAGGTCTACGTACTTCACCGCCGGTTGGCCCTGCAACTCCACAGTCGCCATAGGCTCGCGGCTGCAGAGCCCCGCACAGCTTGAGATCGTCACAAGCACGTCATTGACGCCGCTTTGCTCAATCTCGTCCATGAATGCCTTCATTACAGTTCTGGCGCCGGCTGCGATACCGCACGTGCCCATGTGGACAACGACTTTCGCTCTACCGGAGCCCTCTCTCAAGAGCATCGTTCTTTTGGCGTTCTCCGCGATTCCTTCGAGGTCGCCAAGCTTGAGTTTTGACATCCGTAATCTCCTTTTCATCGGCCGCTCGATCTCGACTGGAGGGCCCGTCGGGCAGTCTCTGTCACACAAGCTCTCTTGCGCTGAAATCCTTGATCAGCTTGGATACTTTCGTCTGCTTGAAATAGCCGAATATCTCATCGTTGACCGTTATGACGGGCGACTGACCGCAGCAGCCCAGACAGTTGACGGTCTCCAAACTGAACTTCTCGTCGTCGGTTATACCGCCTACTCCGATTCCCAGTTCCTTCTTAAGTGCGTCCAGGATACCGGTGGAACCCTTGACGTAGCATGCGGTGCCCGTGCATACACGGATGACGTTCTGGGCCTTGGGGGTCAGGCTGAAGGCGTCGTAGAAAGTGGCAAGCCCGTAAGCCAATCCCAACGGGATGGACAGTTCATCGCAAAGATACTCCACGGCGTCCTCGGGCAGATAGCTGAACTCGTCCTGCACTTCCTGAAGAGCGGGGACGGCTATTCCGTCGCCGCCTTTGTACTTCTCGACGATAACCTTCAGTTTCTCCTCGACCTCCGGATCGAGTGAAACTTTGGGTTTCTCGGGCATATCGAGGTACGCCCGGTTCCTGACCAGGCAGTTCTGGACGCAGTCGCCGCACCCGGTACACTTCTCCTCGTTCACAAATCGGGCCTTGCGCCGGATCTTGGCCTTGAAATTCCCGACATAGCCCGACAGCTCTTCGACCTCGGAATAGGTCATCAGCTCGATGTTCGGGTGCTGTCCGACCTGTACCATCTTTGGCGTGAGAATGCACGCCGCGCAGTCCAGTGTGGGGAAGGTCTTGTCGAACTTGGCCATATGACCGCCGATGGAAGGATCCTTCTCGACCAGATAGACCTTCTTACCGGACTCCGCGATCTTCAGCGCCGCCTCGATCCCGGCGATACCGGCGCCGACTATAAGCGTGTTGCGGTTTACCGGGGCTTCTCGCTGTTCCAGGGACTTGTGGAAGCTGACACGCCGGACGGCAGCGGCCACAAGGCGCTTGGCTTTGGCGGTGGCTTTGGCGCGGTCCTGATGCACCCAGGAGCATTGCTCGCGGATGTTGGACATCTGGAAGAGGAAGCGGTTAAGCCCGGCATCTTCACAGGTGTTTCGGAACGTTTCCTCGTGCATCAGCGGCGAGCAGGAGGAGACGACCACGCGGGTGAGGTTGTCCTCGACGATGTCCTTCTTGATCATGTCCTGACCGGGATCGGAGCACATGTACTTGTACTCCCGGACAGTGACGACGCCGGGAAGCCCGCTGGCATAGTCGACGACGTCCTTTACGTCCACGGTATGCGAGATGTTCGTCCCGCAGTGGCAGACGTAAACGCCGATCCGCTCTTGTCCATTATCTTCGCTCATTATCATTAGTTATGCACCTTCTCTGTCATCAGGGTATCGACAGGCGTCAATGAGTCCTTCAGGGCCAGGTCCCTCGGGCTCAGCCCGAAAGCGACCCCCATCAGTTGCGTGAAGTAGAGAACGGGAATGCTGCAGTCGGTCCCCATCGCCTTGCCGACCGTTTGCTGGTAGCCCTCCAGATTCATCTGGCACAGCGGACAGGCGGTGATGATGCAGTCGGCCCCGCCATCCTTGGCGTTTTGCAGGATCTTACCGGTAAGCTCCTGACCGATATCCGCCTGGGTGGTCATCATCAACCCGCCGCAGCACTTCGCTTTCAGCGGGAAAGGCGTCGCCTCGCCACCCAGCCAACCGATCAGGTCGTCCATCATCTGCGGGTCTTCGGGGTCGTCGATCTCACCGAAAGGGCGCCCGATCTGGCAGCCGTAATAAGGCGCCACCTTCAACCCTTCCAACTTGCGGGATACGCAGTCCCGAACGGCTTGCTCGCCGATTTCAGTGACCACCACATCGAGAAAATGACGAACCCCAATCGTGCCGTTATAGGTCATATCACCGGCGGCCAGCGCTTTTGTGACGTCGGCCTTGATCTTGGAATTCTCGGCGATGTACTTGCTTGCCTTGCGAAGGGCCAGATAGCATCCGCTGCAAATAGCCACCAGGTCCTTGCCCGTCTTTTCGGCAATCGCCAGGTTCCGCGCCGACAGGACGAAGGAACGTTTTTCGTGGATCGCCACGTACGCCGTGGCGCCGCAGCAATTCCAGTCGTCCAGTTCCTCAAGTTCGATTCCAAGTGTTCCGGCCACGCTCCGCGTCGAAATATCGTACGCTCTGTTGGCAGACCTGGTGGAGCATCCGGGGTAATACGAGTAACTCTTGTTATTGGTAGAGATCATTTCTCACCGTTCTCCTCGGCCGCGGCCATCATCTTCTGTAGACCGTCGAGCCCTTTGATCGTCTTGGTGAAAACATCCATTCTGCCCTTGAAAAACAGCTTCGACGCGAGCCCCATCTGTCCCAGTATCTTCAGGGGACTCGTGCGCATGTAATACTTGAGGATCAACTTCGTGTCGGAGTTCCGCCCGTGCTTGTCGATCACCTCGCTGAAGGAATTCGCCATCGCGGCGTTCGTAGTCTTCTTGGGATAGATCCCGTACTTGACTCCCAACCGCTTCAGTTCGTACATGATGTCAGTGAAGGGAATTCCCGCCGGACACCGCACCACGCATGAATAGCACGATGTACACAGCCAGACAGTGTTGGATTTCAGGACCTTGTCGATCATACCCGCGCGAAGCGATGCGATGATCTCACGCGGTCCGTACTTCATGGCGCCGCTGGTTGGACAAGACGCCGAACACGTGCCGCACTGAATGCACTCGTCAATCTTCTTTCCCTTGGGCAACGCGTGAATGCGCTGGAGGAGCTCTGTCCCCAAGTCCTTTGCCGTTAACTCGGACATGATGCGTTCCTTTTCTCGTTGAAATCTCGCGTCGCCCAAAGCCCCGGATGCGACCAGCCACAATCGCACGGGAGATTCGAACCGCACAAAAAATCTGCAAATCGACAAACTGCATGCATGCAATCAATATGCCAATCGGTCGAAAAGCCGAAAAACGGGATTAACCCAAACAGCAGATCGAAAATTCGCCCTGAAACAACCCAGTATCCACCTCCAGCGCAACACGGAGCATACGGGAATCCGTCAGGGTCGCGAAAATCCGTTATGGGCAAGATGTCGTCATAGTCCATCCAGGCAATGCTCAGGCAATGCGTATCGCGGCGTCTACTTGCCCTTGTCCGATTTGGCGGGCGGGGAATCTATGAAGCTCTTGGGCTTGCCCCATATCTTGAGCAGCAGCCTGGCCAGGACCGGGTCGCGCTGAACGAGTGCTTCGCGCTCGACCTTCGTACCGTGGTAGCGCGTGGTCACGCCGGCGAAAAACTCCTTGTGGTTACTTTTTACCCAGTCGCGCTGGGGATATGTCTTTCCGTTGACGCACCGCTTGTAGGCGGCCATTACCTCGGGGTGGTTAAAACTAAGTGTCTGATCGTGGTAGGCATGGGCGTACTCGTGGAGGAGAACCGTCACTCCCGCGTTGAATGATCGCCTGGCCAGGGAGGCCGCGTTTCCGTACTCCACGCACTTGACCTTCTTGGGATTGAAATCCATCTTCTTGAGCCAGCCCAATCCCGGATGGTACTGGTAAGCGGACGTGTGACCGTGGGGCCCTCGCGTCGAATCGACCTCCAACCACAGGGTCACGGTCTGGAACTTGGCGATCCCGGCCGGTTGGACCATCTGCTTTAGCTTGACCATGTGGCTTTTCAGGCCCTTCAGGGCTTTTTCGCCGGTTGCGGCGAGTCTGCCTCCGGGCAGCAGACCGTTGTTGACGTATACCTTCCAGCCCTCGATATTCTTGACGGTGTAATGCGACGTCGGTTCGTAGGGCTGGTCTTTCGTGGGCTTAAAGGCCCACTTGTCGATCAGAACGCCGCACTTGTTGAGCCAGACCTCGAGGTCCATCTTCCAGGGGTTCGTATCGTTGGTGACACCGTGCCCGCCTTCGCGATAGAGTCGCAGTTGGGTATCAACCTTGGCTTTCCTCAACGCCCTGTGGAACAGCGTGCTGTTCTCCGGCGGAACCAGCTTGTCGTCCCTGGCGTGGGCCAGGAATGTCGGCGGGGTTTGGGCGTCGACCTGCAGTTCATTGGACAAGTCATCGATGAGTTTCTTATCGGGATTCGGACCGAGGAGACGCGCCACCGACGGGCCGTGCGGATGGTTCTTCATGCTGACCACCGGGCAGAACAACGCCAGGAAGTCAGGGCGGCAACTGAATCGATCGACTGGATCTTTCGCATCCTTCTTGCCGAGATGGTGGTGCGTAGCGAGCGTTGTGGCTACGTGCCCGCCCGAGGAGAACGCCACCACCACGACTCGCTTGGGGTCCACGTTCCATTTTTTCGCGTTTGCGCGGATAATGCTCACCGCCCGCTGGGCGTCCTGGAGCGGCGCGGGGTGGCGATACCCGTGTACCGGAAGGCGGTAGGTCATGCTGAAGAACCGC
>JACKQG010005364.1_pt1 | contig 14191 bp, 6 predicted proteins | sample 8237621 | NCBI WGS metagenome assembly JACKQG01 (sample SAMN15677084, study PRJNA649215) | marine metagenome | biome: marine; feature: Black Sea; material: saline water; isolation source: suspended particulate matter (SPM) from the Black Sea western gyre | collected 2013-06-09/2013-06-10 | depth...
AAAAATGTTTCAACAAATCTATACGAAAAAGAAAAATAAGCATCAATACAACCAAAATTGATAAGTTCAAGACAGTATTTTGTGCAGAAAAAAGAAAAATCAGTTCGAAGAGAACAAAGCAAATTTTTACAATCGGATTTATTCGTGTGAGATTGAGCATAAATTAATCATTTGGAATGTGAAAAATCTGATTAGGATAAATCAAATCTGGATTTTGAATTTGGTCAGCATTTGCTTGAAAAATTTTTGGCCAATCAAAAGGATTTCCGTAAACTTCAGAATAACCGGCAATTATCCACAAACATTCCCCCTTTTTTACAGTATGAGTTATTTTTTGCATCGAAATTTGGACGGTATCAGCAGACGTTTTTTCTATTTTCAAACTATCTTCGAAAACGATTTCATCTTCAATTTTCAAACTATCAAAAATCTCTTTTTGCAAAGTATCTTTTGGAATACTATCGGAAGCAAAAGGTTCTATAATGAAATTTTTCCCATCAAAAAATGTGAGAGATTTCGTTAATTCGTGTTGTGGATAATTTTGAAATAATTTTTGTAAAGGCAACTTTGCTGAGAGCGTATCAGATTTTTCTTCGAGAAGCAATTTTGCCTTTGAATAAAGCACTTTCGGCAGAATACCGCTGTTTGGATATTGAGTAATAATTGTATCGAGATATGAGATACATTTTTCGAAATTTATACTTTCATCAAAATAATTTGATGCTTTTCTGAGATAATTTTTCGCATCAAATTCTTCCTTTGTGATAAGTGAATCAGAGAAATTCATTTGTGAAAAATTTTTACTATTAATCATTCTTTGTGCTGCAAAGTTAAATTTTGAATCTGGAAATTCCTGTTCTAATTTTTTTGCAATTTTGGTAGCAGAAATTGTATCTTTTTGGGGAGAAGTTAGAGTCCAGACCTTCAATAAAAGTGCTTTTGGATAGATATTTTCTTGATAATTCAACGAATCAATTTTCAGCTTTTCAATTCTATTTTTTATTGAATCTTTCATAACTGTAAAATTTTTTAAAGGGAAAATTTTTGCCGAATCAATCTCAATTTTTATTGAAATCGAATCCAAGATTGAAGCCAAACTATCGATAATTATCTCTTCACTTTTTGATTTTTCTACTTTCAAAGTATCTAATTTTTGGTTTAAAGAAATCAATTCAAATGGAAAAAGCGAAATATTGTCCAAAATTTTATCATAATAAACAATCGCAGAATTTGGTTGTGAAAGGTCTAAATTATAATATTCAGCAATTTTGAATTTAGTTTTGGCCAGCTCCAAAATTTCATTTGATTTGGTTTGATTTTGTTGTTGAAAAAAAAGATTTGCGATTTTTTCTTTTTCTGAAGCTTTCTCAAAAATATCTTCATTTTGTTTTGTAACTTTTTGGAATTTTTCAATCGCCTTTTGATAATCCTTCAAAATAGAAAAATAAATTTCAGCCCATTGATAATTGATTTCTGACACAATATGTTTTCCCAAATTATCTTCGATAAGCGTTTCAAATTGTGAAAACGCATTATCGATTTTTCCTAAATGAGCATTGCAAATTCCAATTTGCAAATCAATTTCAGCGATTTTTTCAGAATTGGATTCATCCTTTTTCAGTTTTTCAAATAATTTTAAGCCATTTTCATATTGAGATAATTTTATGTATGTTTTTCCGACAAGAAATGTGATGTCTAATTTCATTCTTTTCGTGGATTTGAATGCCAGAGCACTTTTGAAAGAATTCAAAGCATTCTCATATTCATCATTTTGGAACTCAATTTGAGCAATTTGATAAAATATATTTTGCTGCGCTTCCTCGGAAATATTCATTTTGGTAATACTTTTGAGCAGCTCTTTTGCTTTTTGAAAATTATTTTTTTGCAGATAATAATCAGAAAATTCAAGAGTAGCCAACACGCGTACAGACAAGAAGTTACTGCTATTTTTGATTTCAAGAAAATTACTATTTGCTTCATCAAATTTCATTAGTTTCAGATAAGTTTTCATAAGATACAATTTTGCAATTGGGAATTGTGAACTTTCAGGATAAAATTTCTCAAACTCCTGAAACTTTTTTAAAGCCTTCAGATATTTTTCGTATTCAAAATATGATTGACCCATCAGCAAAAGCGCATCATCAGCATATTTGTTGTCTGGATATTCTTTCAGAACATACGCACATCTTGAGATTACTTTATCGAGTTTTTTTTCGATATTGGAATTTACTTTATAATTATTCGTAGCTTTCGCTGAAAGTGCTTCTTGGTAGTATTTTTCTGCATTGTAAAATGTGTTGTAATAAACGCCACAAGAGCTGATAAAAATTATTGATATAATAAAAAAATATTTTTTCACGATAATATTAATTGATGTAAGTTCAAAAAATTATCTTCTCAAAATTTTTTTTCGAGAGATAAAGAAATTTTCTGATTTATCGGGTCAAAATTATAATTTAATGACAAACTGCTATTGTAATTTGAAGTAGAACGAACCGCTTTAATCATACTTACAACGCGATTGATAATCATTGCTCCAATTGTGAATTTCGCCATAATTATGTATTCATTTTTCTTTCGACGAAGTTCTCCATATCGATACCAAACTTCTTTGGACTGCCAATCCCATTCTGCGTCGGATTGATAAAAATTTTCCTGTATAAAATCATTATATTCGCTAGACGACCAATTTAAATATTCGAGTCCATATCGACCGTAAATCAGCACATTATTATTAAAATCATCACTGCAAAAATAATTCTGAAGGTCGGAATAATATTCGCCATCTCCATTTCTGATATTGCTACCAGAATAGGCATAAACATATTTTTTGTAATCGTTTTCAGCCCATTTTGATTGTTCTAAAAATCCAAAATAGCCAAGCCAAATGACTGTCTCAGTCGCAAAACTGATTATTGCAGATTTATTATTATTTGAATAATATTCGCCTGAGCCAGGTAAAATGGCAGAAAAAAGTGCAGCTTTGAATTTGGATTTTTTGTGAATTTCATAAGAATTTCCTGCCAAAGTAATTTGAATAAGTAGAATAAATAATAAAATTATTAAAAAACTTTTTCTCATTTTTCAATTCCAATTTTTACTAATTTTTTCTGATTTCCAACTTTCACAACAGCAAAGTAAATTCCGGAAGAAATTTTGTCAATATTCCATTTAAATTCATTATTCTTGTCTGCAATAATTTCCATTTCATCTTTGAAAAGTAACTCAGCAGCGAGATTATAAATTCGAACTTTTGCATTCGAATTATTTGCTGAATTGACACGAATTTTTACAGAACCATTATTCGCAGGATTTGGATATGCAAAAACTTGCAAAGATGCGATAAAAGCTGGCGCACCTTTTGAAATATTTCTTACACAAGCATATCTTTCTGAGCCGTTTTTGTAACCATTCCAGTAAATTTTTGTTTCTAAAATATCTGAATTGTTAAAAGAGAATATTTTTATAAGCGAATCAGAAACAGGAAGATAAAATTTCGAAGAAGAATCGTCAACATTCAAATATGGTGAAGCCAGACAATTTCCAACTGAAAAACTGTAATTCGGAATATATTCGCAATCTTCAGAAAATGCTTGCATCCAATTTGTTACAGTTGGCAGAAAGAGCGAAATATTTTCTGGCAAGATAGATTTTCCAATAATTGGTGAAATTTCAGAAGAATAATTTGAAAAATATGGACTTTGCGGAAAGCCGCTGACAAATGCACCATTTTTTTGAATTGCAAAAATTTTATCACTTGCAGTAAAAATAATATCGTGCCAACCATCATTGTTGACATCTCCGAGCGAGATGTTTGAAATTTCTTCCAAATCATAATTTGATGCTTCGAAGATTTTTTCAACACCCAAACTGTCAATTTTGTAAACGGAGCCAGAAATATCCTGAAAATAAACAATTTGTGTATGCGAACTATCATTATGCTCGATTATCGGATAGAATTCTCCAAAAGTTGATGAGATTGAAAAATCTTGAATATTTGAAAAATTTGTATCGCAAATTGTAATACTTCTCGGCTGATTCAAAGCAACAATTTTTTGCAAATCAGGATTGTAAGCAATTTTAGGATTATTTGCTGCAACACTTTTTTGGAATATAAGATTATTATCTTCAATTTTGAATATCAGCAAACTATCTTGAGTTGGCACCAAAACTTTTTCTTGAGAAAGTGCGATAGGGGAGTCAGAAATTTCACTGTTTAATTTTATGCCGAATATATTGAAATTTGAATAATCAGGCACAGAATTAAAAGTAAGAACCGCAACGGAATCCTTAAAAGAAAAAAGAATTAAATTATTTTTATTTGAAAGAGGATTAGTGATTTGTTCAACGAAAGAATGTTTACAAGTTTCAATTATATCATTAGGCCATAAGGAAAAAAGAGTAAAAGATGAATCAGCTAAAACAATTATATTGTTTAAATTTCCCGCTTCAGGGAATCCTTCAACAGCGGGATCTGACCAACAAAGAATTTCATTTTCAGTATTGAATTTCTCTTCTTGAACAATTGAAGTTACTTCATCATATAATTGATATTGAAATTTGAAGGTCATAGTCGGTTTTGAATTACTAATGTCAAAAATCTCAATAAGCGAATTTATATCGTCATTGCTAAATGAATTTGGATTTGTAGTTGACCCGAAATGATAATTATGAAATTGGTTTGTATCATTTTGTGGCCAGGTGCCAGGTTTGGTTTTGAAAAATGGTTCATATGCTGTTCCTGCCACATAATTTGAATTCGGATTTCCAATATCCCAAATTCCATCTGCCTCGACAAGTTTTACACCTTTATTTGCAAAACTTCCATTTACAACATTTGCTTCAAATCTACTATAAGATTTTCCATCAATTTCAACTGTCTCATCGTAAATAATAGAATTATCAATATGCCAGATGCAGAGTCCGCCATTTGTATAAACTGTTTCTCCATATACAATGCTTAAATATAAATCGTAAGTTGGAAGCATATAATCATATTCCCAGTTATTGATTTCACTTTCTGGATTAGTTGGGTAAAGCGGAACTCTGGTTGAGGCATCTGTTAAAATTTCGCAAGTTCCATCTTTATTCAAGTCAGGAATACGATTTTCTAATAAAAAATACTCTTTGTCATTTATTGGAATTTTGATGAATTGTGGGTTTGCATTATTAATAATTTCAGCGGCATCAATTGAGAAGGAATCTGGAGAAGTGATTTCACAATATTTTCCAGAATTTTCAAACTCATCTCCCCAAACAAGCATTCTTGACCAAGCAGATGGCAAAATCGGAAGTGCTCCTTCTATGACAAGAGTAACTGTAGTATCCTTACTTATTACTGCAGTAAATCCGCCGCAATCCATAATATCCCAATAGCCGACCGCCGGATACATATTAGTCGTATTGTATAAGTCAACAAATCCAAGAGAATGTCCAAATTCATGAGCCATTTCTGCATTCAATGCGCCAAAACCATATTGCCGATGTTCATATTCGTAAAAATCCTGAGAAATAGTTTCTGGAATATTCGCTGCTTCTTTTACAAAATATGTGCTGTCATTAACTGCAATTGAGTCGTCTTCTAAACTAATAAAAAATGCAGGAATATCGCAAGGCGTATCTCCAAAAACATCGTGTTGCCAATCAGAACCGGCATGAATTAGCATAATATGATTATAGTCAGAGAAAATTATTTCTGGTGTATTTGGAAAATTTGTTGTATCTGCCGCAGCAATCGCATTTTTGAAGTATTCTTCAAATCTTTCTGTTTTTAAGCCCCAATCATCTGTATCGGGATTGTAATATGCCATCTCATTTGGAAGATGATATGCCGTATCTACTTGGTTTGGAAAAATCTTGAAATAAAAATTAAATGAATTAAGTTCACCTAAACTTGCAACTTGATAATAGTGCCTAAGCGCAACCAAGGTTTGATGAAAATAGGTTGAATCGTGAGGTGGAGAGCCAATTGTCTGAACTGAATCTAATTCGCCATTCACAGTAAAATAGTCATAATTACCAAAATCAAATTTTCCATTTCCTGTTGTTTTTGGATTATCGTCTATTTCTTCGACAAAATCAACTAATAGAACAAGGAGATTAACACTATCAGCATCGCTCTTTTTTCTGCTGATAATTTTATCGGGTTTTTGGAATCTATGGAATTTTTCGCGAAATTCTTTTGGCAATCGTTTTATCTTTTTGAAATGCTCGACAAATCGAGAATCTTCTTTTTTCAGAATTTTCAGATTTTGAGATTTGCTAAAAGCGGAAGTTGGAATTAGAAAAACAAGGAAAAATCCAATGAAGATAATTTTTGCAAAATTATTTCTTTTGCAATGACGCCACAATGCTGGAAATGTCATTTATTTATGCTTCTTTTCTATTTGAATATGTCTTTAAAATTCAACGCCAATCGAGAAAGTTTTGTTATTTGTTGTCAAACCACCAGCAGGTTGAAGCGCAAAATCGAATGACAATTTCTGTCCAGGTGCGATTTCATAATTGATTCCGCCACCAAAAGATACACCTTGAATTTCTCCAGCAATATCATTTACATAACCAACACGCAAAGAGATAAGATTGTAATAATTATATTCTACACCGATATTTTCAATCATAGATTCAAATTCATTTTTAGCGGTATCATCTGTCAGCGAAGTGAACCATCTTTTCCAAAGCGGATCCCAATTTACTAACATTTTATTGATATCTGCCGAAATAACCATTTTGTTAAATTCATCATCAAGAATTTTATACGAAAATCCAGCACGGAAATTTAACGGCATTGGTTGTTCGATATCAGAGCCACGGTATCGTAAATCAGGACCTAAATTTTGTAAGTTAAGTCCGAAAGATAGTCGAGGAATGATAAAATTCTTTTTCAAAAGACCTACATCAAATACAACCGTGAGTCCTTCACCTTTAGCATTTATATCTAGTTGTGGAATTACAGGGCATAAACCGCTAATTACCCCCTTTACATTGATACCTAGTCCAAAATCTTTCATCACTTCTATCCCATAAGAACCACCAACAGCAATTTCATAACTCGTAAAATTCATTAATTCTTCATATCCAGCTGGAGATACTACCGGTTTTGTTGCAGTCAACTCTCCATAAGTCATATAAGTTATGTTAAAACCGAAAGTTCCTAAATTTTCAAAATATTGCGCAAAGCCAAGATATTCATAATACATATCGTCAATAACATCGCCAAACCAATTTGAGTGCATAAGCGCAATATCAGATTTTTTGATAAAGGCAAGTCCGCCAGGATTCCACCAATTTGCATAAGCATCATCTGCCAAAGAGACATAAGAATGTCCCATTCCGCCGGGGCGAGAGCCAGGTTCAATCATCAAAAACATGCAAGTGGCTTCAGATACGGCAAATGCAGAATTTGTCGTAATTATAATCAGAACAAACAACGCTGCCAAATATACGATTGTTTTCTTTTGTTTTTTCATTGTTTTTCTCCTATTTTTTTTTAATCAAAAACCAAAATTTAAAATTTCTCATTCAAGGATATAGCAAATTTTTCATCTTTCTCCTAATAATTTTTTTTGGTGCCGAAGGTCGGACTTGAACCGACATGCCGTTAAACGGCGCTGGATTTTGAATCCAGTGCGTCTACCAATTTCGCCACTTCGGCAAAAAACAAAAAATGAATTGTGAATATTTAGTGTCAATTTTTTTCCAATTTTTTATAATTTTCTGGCAAAATTTTCAAACTATCTTCGTTATCGAAATAATTTAACTCAATACACTCTATTTTTTCTTTTATAATTTTTTTTGCTTTTTCATCTTCCTCATTATTCAGCATAATTTGATAGATATCAAGCAGCTCTTTGTGCAAACCAATTTTTTCATAAATGTCCGCCAGTTGCTGATAATATTCATTTTTATCTTCATCGAAATTTAAATGAATAAGTGAATTTAGCGTATCAATCGCGGCAAGAAAATCGCCTTCGGCAGAAAAAGATTTCAGAAAAAGTTTATATGCTTTTTTGCGAAGTTGAGTTTCAGGAAATTTTTCCAGAAGATAATCCAATTTTTTTTTCGTATTCACAAAATCATTTTTGTTAAAATAACTTTCTGCAAGCTGATAAACAACAGAATCGAGCCACGATAATTCAGAAAAATCAGCAATAAGATTTTCGTATTCGACATTTGCTTCCGAATATTTCTCGATATTAAAATAATAATTTCCAAGCTCAAATCTGAGATTAGGGCAGATTTTACTGTGCGGAAATTTCTTCCAAAAATTAGTAAAAATTTCACTCGGATAAGAGTACAATCCGAGATGGTAATTGCATCTTTCGATTTGATAAAACGCAGAATCTTTGATACTCAAATCAAAATTGTGATAGATAAAATCGGAGTAAGACAATTTTGCTTTCGCGTATTTTTCTTCTGAAAAGTAAATATCTCCAATTTTTTTCAATGCCCAAATTCCGAATTTTGAAGTTGGAAATTTATCGTTTAGTTCGGAAAAAATAGTCAAAGTCATAAAATTTAAATGAAGTTTTTTATAAGAATCTGCGATAAAAAAAAGTGAGTTTGGAACATAAGTTTCATCAGAATTTTGCGAAAGATATTTTTCAAAACATTGAATCGCGTGAAAATACATTTTGTTGTGATAAAGAATTTTTCCAGAAAAAAATAATGAAAATGCATCAAATTCGACCTTTGTTTTTTCAAATGTCAAAAGCGAATCAAAATTTTGAGAGGAATTTTCAATTTCCGCAGATTGAATTTGAAATGCAAGAAAAATGCAGCTCAAAATAAGAATTATTTTTTTCATTATGAGAAGCTCACAGAAACGATTTTGGACACGCCACTTTCCTCCATCGTAATTCCGTAAAGGTAATCTACTGCTTCGACAGTTCGTTTATTGTGTGTGATAATTATGAATTGTGTGTTTTCGGAAAATTTATTTAATAGAAGAAGAAAACGGTTGATATTTGAATCGTCCAGTGGCGCATCGATTTCGTCTAAAATGCAGAATGGACTTGGTTTAACGAGATAAATTGAGAAGAGCAAGGCGATCGCGGTAAGTGTTTTTTCGCCGGTTGAAAGAAGGTTTATATTTGAAATTTTTTTCCCTTTCGGACTTGCATGAATTTCAATTTTGGATGTCAGAGGAAGCGAATCGTCGATAATACGCAAAATTCCTCTTCCACCATTGAAAATTTCCTTAAATAGTTTTTCGAAATTTTCTTTTATTTGCTGAAATGTTTTAACGAACATTTTTTCAGCAGTTTTGTTAAGTTTTTTTATTGCTTCTTGCAAATTTTTCTGAGATTCAATCAAATCTTTTTTCTGCTCTTGAAGAAATTTTAGCCGTTTTTTCTGAGTATCATAATCATCAATTGCAGCAAGATTTATCGGACCAAGATTATCTAATTTTTTTTGATTTTGTGAAGATTCAGAAACAAGTTCTTCCAAATTTAAATCAATGTAATCGTCGGCGTCATCGTGAGTAAGGTCATAATGAAATCGGCTAAAAGTATCTTCTTGAATATGTTCGGCGTTGATTTTTGTCTCCTGAATTTTCAGTTCAATATTGCTTTTATCCTCTGCGAAAATATCCTTTTTGAAATCCAATTCATGAAGCTCCAATTTGAACTTATCAAGCTCAGAACGCAAAGAATGAAATATATTTTCAGTTTTGATTGTTTTCGCCTTGAAATTATTTAGAATTTCAAGTTTTGAGCGAAATTTTTTTTCTAAATCCGAAGTAACATTTTTTAAATTTTCAATCGATTTTTTTTGCTGAACAATTGATTCTTTTAATTTCGATAAAATTTCTTCATTTTGAGAAATATTTTCTTTGTATTTTTTGATATTTTCAGATAAGAAAAAAACATCTTTTTCAAGTTTTGCAATTTCTATTTTTATATTATTTAGGGCATTTTCACGCTCATTTTTTTCACTTCGTAAAGTAGTTAGATTTCGTCTAATTTTTTTCTGATTTTCGATAGAACCTTCATTGCTGTTTTGAGAAAAAGCGGACAATTCTTCTTCAACTTCTTTTTTTCGATTTGAGATTTTTGTGAGATTTTGCTGGATTTTAGAAATCTCAGAATTATTTTCATCAATTAAATTTTTTAAATTTTCTTCTTGAATTCCAAATTGATATATTTCATTTTTAAGTTTTTCTTGGGATATTTTTAATTTGTAAGATTTTTTGTGAAGAACATTTATTTCATCAGATATTTTTGATTTTTGAGAAGCAGTTTCGGATAAATTATTCTTCAATTTTTTTAAAGAAATTTCTTCCACTTCAATCTCTTCTTGAATCTTTTTCAGCTTATTTTTTTGTGACAAAAACCCACTTTTATTTTTATTTTGCCAATTTGTTTCAATAATTCCAAAATTGCTAAAAACCTCACCTTTTTGTGTTACAAATTTAATTTCAGAATCAAAATTTTGAAATTTATCACTCAATTTTTGAGCAACATTTCTGTCAGAAACAATGTAAAAATTATTGAAAATTCTTGGATCAATTTTCAATTTTTGGATCTTAATTATATCATTTAGTGAAGTTGCATTTTCGATTTTCAAATTATCTTTAACTTCATAATTTTGATTTTTTGAGATGACAATATTTGAGTTTAAATTTTTATTTTCAAGCATTTCTAAAGCGTCTTGAACTATATTTTCAGGACAAATTGCAGACGGCAAAATAGATTTCAAAAACCGCTCGATGAGAGTAGCATATTTTTCATCAACCTTCAAATTATTTCCGAGAATAGAAATATTTTTATCATCGAAATTCTCGATAAGTTTTTTTGTGCCAGTTTCATATCCTACAAAATTTTTTTCCCAAACAATAAGCTGGTTTTGTTCGTTTTTCAGTGATTTTATTGAGAATTCTTTATTCTGAATTTTATTAAAAATTTCATTTTCTTGTTTGATTAAATTCTGAAAATCAAGTTCAACTTTTGTAAGTTTTTTTTGAAATGTCAAAAGTTCAGAATCAACATTTTTCTTAGATTTTTCATTTTCATTTTTAAAATTTGAGATTTTATGAAATTCATTTTCTAAATCACAAATCTTCTCTTTCAAATGTTTTTTCTGTTCAGAAAGCAATTTTTGTCTCGATTTAATTTCAGCATTTTCGTTTAATAAATTATTCTTATTTTCAGAAAATTCATCTAATTTATTATCCAAAATTTCTAACTCTTTCTGATTTTTTGAAATTTTTTCTTTAAGAAGTTTCAAAATCTTTTCTGAATTTTCAGCTTTATTTTGCAAGGCAGATAATTTTTCCTGATTTTGTTTAAAATTTTCTGTATCGTTCGACAAGGATTTTTTTGTATCACTATTTTGAGATTTTATATTTTCAATTCGTTTCTGATTTTCATCGCAAATTGATTTGCTGTTAGAAATTTGCTGTTTATTTAGAAGTATTTCGCGCTCAAAATTATTTATTTCATCTTCAACTGACTTTTGCTGCTTTTGTTCATCTTTTAATTTTATTTCGATACCCAATAATTTTTCATTTTTTTCATTATAAATTTTAGTTTTCTTATTTACATCTTTTGTAATTATTGTCAGTTTTTTTTCGATATCTAAAAATTCTGATTGTGAAATTTTAAGATTATTTTGATACTCGAAGAATTTTATTCCAGCAAGTTGAATTTGAATTCTGTTAATTTTCTGCTTCAGATTTTGAAATCTTTTTGCTTTTCCAACCTGCTTCCGCAAAGAATTTACTTGAAACTTCACTTCTGCAATGATGTCTTCCAAACGCAACAAATCGTTTTTTACAGATTGTAATTTGTTCTCACTCGCCCTTCTGCTTTTATTATATTTCATAATTCCTGCGGCTTCTTCAAAAAGATATCGTCGTTCCTCGTCATTGCTGCTCAGAATGGCATCTATCATTGTCTGCTCCATCAGAGAATACGCTCGACGTCCCATTCCAGTATCGTAGAAAAGATTCAGAATATCTTTCAATCTGCAAGAATTGTTATTTATGGAAAAATCGCTTTCGCCATCGCGATAAAATTTTCTTGTGATTTTCACATCTTCATATTCGATTGGAAGGATTTTTTTATCATTTTCAATTGTAATGGAAACTTCTGTAAAACTGTGTTGGGTGCGCTTTCTCGTTCCTTTGAAAATAACATCTTTCATAGAATCGCCACGCAGTCGTCTTGGATTTTGCTCACCAAGAACCCAATGAATTGCATCGCAAATATTGGATTTGCCACAACCATTTGGTCCAACAATTCCAGTTAATCCCTTTGAAAAACTGAATTTGGTCGTGTCAACAAACGACTTAAAACCTGCTAATTCTAATTGAGTTAATTTCAAATTTTCTCCGATAAAATATTAAATCACCGAACCACCGAACACACAGATTTTTTATTAGATATTTTTTCGCTGTGTCCTCTGCGGTTAAACCTTAAAATTCTGTTTCTATTCCAAAATGCAACATTCCTTCAAGAGGATTTGTCCATTCGTTATCTTGATAACTAACGCCATAATCGATTTTTAGAATTCCGATTTTGCTCTTCAGCCGCACGCCGAAGCCACATCCAAAAAGATTTTTATATTCATCACAATATGCATAATCCGTAAAAAGAAAAACTCTTGAATAACGCGAAAGAAGATAGCGATATTCAGCATTAATAAGACAAAATTTCTTTGATGAAAATTGGTTGTCAACAAAACCACGCAAATTGTCATATCCGCCGAATTCAAAAAATTCATATTCGGAAAGAGAATCTGACGAAAAAATCAGATTTGTTCGTCCTCTTATGGATAAAACATTATTTCGAAAAATCTGAAAATTATGCTGGAAACCAATTGCAACTTTTTGTTTGTAAGATTGCTTGCTTTTCCAATCAATCAAGTATGAGGAAGAGAGAAGAAATCCTTTCCGGGGATTTGCAGGAAAATCAAGTTTGTTGATTTCGAGTTCACCCCCCAACCCTTTTCTGTGCGAAGTAATTGAATCTTCAAGAACATTTTGAAAAAGAAATTTCAATCCGATTTCGCAGAAACTATTCAATAAAAAAAAAGTTTCAAATCCTAATTCAGAATTTACATAAACTGTATCAATTGTTCGCCTTTTGAAAGTACCTTTTGCGGAAATTTGTTGGCCAAAAATGAACGGCTCTTTGTAAGAGATATAAAATTGCGATGAATTCTCATCCGTTTTTTTCCAAGACAGAAAAATATCGCGCTCAGTTCCAGCCATATTCAGAAATGATAAATTGAAAAATCCGGTCAGATTTTCGAGAAATGTTTTTTCTTCTTTCGAAGCAAATCCGAGCACACCTTGAAAATAATTTGTCTTTTTTTCTAAAATTTTTATCAGCAATTCTCTTTTACTAATCGGCAAAATTTCTGCATCTGAAATATATTTTTTTCGTAATAATTTCCGCTCAGCATTCTCTATTCTCGAATTTTTGTAAATCGCGTTCTCATCAAAATTTGTTATTAATTTGAGCGTCTTTTCTTTGGTGATTTCATTTCCTTGAAAATTAAGTTTAGAAATTCTGACGAAATCATTTTCGTGTATTTTCAATAAAATAGAAATTTTATCATTTTCGATATATGAACTATCAAGCGTCACTTCGCAAAATGGATATCCTCTTTCTCCATAAGCGGCCACAATGGTATGCAAGTCAGAATTGATTTTTTCAAAAGAGAATTGCTGCCCATTTTTTGTAGAAATTATTGCTTTCAATTTATCGTCAGAAAAGTAACGATTTCCAAAAAATTGGATTTCTGCAACTTCCAATTTTTGATTTTCAATTATCTGAATTTGGATGTTTACATTTTTTCCAGATTTGTCTGGAATTATTTTTGGAGGTAGAATTTTAACTAAATAGAATCCTTTTTTTGAATAAAGTTGCAAGACATTTTGCAGGTTGTTATTGAGCTCTTTGTAGGAAAAAAAATCTTCTTCTTTTATTCGCAATACTTTGCGGATTTCAGTTTGAGAGAAGTGTTTATTGCCTGTAATTTCAATGGATTTGATTTTTAGAGATTCGGAGTTTGCATTGGATAAAATAAATATAAAAAATAGCATCAAAAAAAAAGTTTTATACAAGTTTCTTAAATTGACAAAAATAGATCCCCAATCAAGTTGGTGATGACAGCTGGAGTCCTTTCCGAATGTCATTCCCGATTCAATTGGGAATCCAGTTTTTTGGTTATTATTTTTACT
>JACKQG010005365.1_pt1 | contig 14188 bp, 8 predicted proteins | sample 8237621 | NCBI WGS metagenome assembly JACKQG01 (sample SAMN15677084, study PRJNA649215) | marine metagenome | biome: marine; feature: Black Sea; material: saline water; isolation source: suspended particulate matter (SPM) from the Black Sea western gyre | collected 2013-06-09/2013-06-10 | depth...
TCAACCCTGAAATTATAGCCAGGCCGGTGAAACAAACGCATATTTTCTTTAGGTTTATAATATTGGATCTCCTGTTCTTTAAACGATTGATCTCCCTGCAACGGGAGCAAGACTCATATAGTATCTTACGGACTTCCGGGAGCTTCAAAACTCCCGGTTGTTTTCTGCCATTTTTATCAGTATTTCCGGAGGATTAAATCGCGATCCATATTTGTCGGCCAGCGCTTCGGATTTTTCGACAAATTCTTTAACGCCGTAATCGTTGATAAACTGAAGCGTTCCGCCTTTAAAGGGGGCAAAACCCCAACCGAAGATACTGCCGATATTGGCGTCAGCCACGCTGATGACCACATTTTCTTCCAAGCAGCGGGCAGCTTCAAGCGCCTGAATGAACAACATGCGCGTCATCATTTCTTCCTGAGACAATTCCCGGTCAGAAGGCGGAAAATGCTTGCGAAGTTCGGGCCAGAGATATTTTTTTCCGTCCTGAGGATATTCATAAAAGCCTTTTTTATCAGCCTTTCCCGATCGTTTGAAGGCTTGCACCATTTTTATAACGACATTTTCACCCGGATGGGCAACGTATTGCTTGCCCTCTGCGGCAAAATCCTTTTGTGTCTGTTCGATGATATGCAACATTAGCGCGATACTGACTTCATCTGTTATCGCAAGGGGCCCGACCGGCATACCTGCTTGCAGGGCGGCAGACTCTATGGCACGGGGATGCTGTCCCTCATCGAGCAAGGCCATCCCTTCCATGGGAAAGGTCGCAAACACACGGGAGGTATAAAAACCGCGACTGTCATTGACCACAATGGGCGTTTTTTTGATTTGTTGTACAAAATCAAAGGCCCTTGCGAGGGTTTCCTTGCTGGTTTTTTGTCCCAGGATGATTTCCACCAAAGGCATGCGATCGACCGGAGAAAAGAAGTGCAGACCGATAAAATTATGCGGCCGGGCGGACTGTTCAGCCAAACCCGTGATAGGAATGGTTGACGTGTTGGAGGCGAAAATCGCTGTTTCCGCAATTTGCGCTTCAGCTTCCCGGGTAACGTTGCCTTTTAATTCACGATCCTCAAAAACGGCTTCAATAATTAAATCACATCCTTTCAGATCGTCTGCTTTTTCTGCAGTTAAAATACGATTCAAAACTTCAGCTTGCTTTTCCGGGGTAATCCGGCCTTGGCCGAGGCGTTTCTCCAACAGCTTCACAGCGTATTGTTTTCCTTTTTCCGCTGTTTCGATGGAAATGTCTTTAAGGACCACCTCAACACCGGCATCGGCAGTGACATAGGCCACTCCGGACCCCATCAAGCCGGCACCCAGAATGCCTACTTTTTTAACGCGGCTTTTTTCGAACCCTTCCGGACGGCTTTCACCCTTGTTGATGGCGTTTAGCTGGTACCAAAACGCATTAATCATGTTTTTGGCAATTTTGCCGGTGGCCGTATGGGCAAAATAACGGGATTCCACGCGGCAGGCAATATCAAAATCGATCCAGCCGCCTTCATAAACGCACGCAAGAATATGTTGAGCGGCAGGGTAATTGCCTCTGGTTTTTTGATTCAGCATGGCAGGGACCACGGCCCACAGTTGCGCAATGTCGGGATCATGGTTATCCCCGCCAGGCCACTTGAAATCGGATTGATCCCAGGGCTGTTTGGATTCGGGATGGGCTAAAATCCATTTTTGGGCCTTGGCCATCATATCGGGGAGATCATCCGCCAGTTCATCGATCATGCCCAGCTTCAAGGCGCTCTCGGGATTGAAATTTTTGCCCTCCAATAAAAGCGGCAGCGCATTTTGGATGCCGATCATGCGGGGCAATCGTTGCGTTGCCCCACCGCCGGGGAAAACGCCCAGCTTTACTTCCGGCAGTCCGATTTTAGTTTTGGGGTTATTCACGGCGATACGATAATGGCATGCCAGGGTGATTTCGTATCCCCCACCCAGGGCCGATCCGTTGATGGCCGCCACCAAAGGCTTGCCCAAGGTTTCTAATTTTCTCAGAACGGCCTTGAAATCTTCCAGCCATTCCAGCATCTCTTGGGGATCAGTGGCCTGAAACAACTTGTCAATGTCCGCCCCGGCCACAAAGTCTTTCTTTGCAGAAGTAATGATAATCCCGGCAAGGTCATCGTCTGCAAATAGCCTGGCACTCACGTTTTTAAGAGCATCCTGAAGAACTTCATTAATGACGTTCTGGGAACGGTTCTTAATATCCATGCTCAACACGACAATATTCTTGTCATCTTTTTCATAGTGAATTGTCATATTACCTCTCGTACCAGTAAAGGGTGCCCAGATTGAAGACCCTGCAGCCCCGCTGAGCGGGATTTCCGCTACGCTCCATCAAGCTAGCTTGCAGGGAATGTTCTGCCTTGCAGCAGTGCTTCGCGCGACTGTAAGGAATTCTAACAATTTTTTGATTCGCTCGCTAACCCCGCAGCAAGCTGCGGGGAATGCACTCGCTGTGCAGTTCAAGGCGTCAAGGGCGAAGCCGCAGATCGTCTACTGCGAGTCCCTGACAACACAGAAGATGGGGTGCCGTCGGTTTTCGATCGATCAGGGTCAGACCCTTTCGATAATAGTTGCAATCCCCATTCCTCCGCCCACACACAAGGTGCACAGCCCCGTTTGCTGATCTCTTCTTTCCAGTTCATCCAGCAATGTATTCAACAGCATCCCTCCGGTGATTCCCAGCGGATGCCCCATGGCGATGGCACCGCCGTTAACGTTTACTTTTTCCGGATCGATGTACAAATCCCTCATTACTTTCAAAACGACCGAGGAAAAGGCCTCATTGATTTCAAAAAGATCGAGGTCGTCAATGGTCATTCCCGCTTTTTGCAGGGCTTTTCTGGTGGCAGGTATGGGACCGGTTAACATGATGGTCGGTTCTTCTCCGGTAACCGCCATGGATTTAAATTTAGCACGGGGCTTCAGCCCCAGCGCTGCGCCTTTCTCCTTGCTGCCGATCAGCAGCAGTGCAGCACCATCCACGATTCCCGAAGAATTCCCCGCATGGTGAACATGGTTGATTTTTTCCAGCTTGGGATACTTTTTAAGGGCCGTGTCATCAAAGCCCATTTGTCCCGGCACGGCAAAGGAGGGTTTTAAGCCGGCCATGGCTTCCATGGATGCATCTGCACGGATGAGTTCGTCGTGATCCAAAATGGCGATTCCATTGATGTCCGTGACCGGAATCATTGATTCTTTAAAATAGCCTTTACGGACAGCAAGGGCTGCCTTTTGATGCGACCTTAATGCAAATCGATCCACATCTTCACGTGTAAACCCTTCCAAAGTGGCAATTAAATCCGCGGAAACACCCTGGGGGATAAAACCAAGGGCGGTATTGACTCGTGGATCTTGGTACCAGGCGCCGCCGTCTGATCCCATGGGTACCCTGGACATGGATTCCACGCCACCGGCAACGACCAGATCTTCGAGTCCTGTCATAATTTTGGCGGCACACAGATTACAGGCCTCCAGGCCCGATGCGCAAAAACGGTTCAAGGTCACACCGGCGACTTTGACGTCCCAGCCTGCATACAACGCCGCGATTCTGGCAATATCAGCGCCCTGTTCTCCAATGGGAGTTACGCAGCCGAGGACCACATCCTCAACTTGCGAAGTGTCCAAATGGTTCCTTTCCTCCAGCGCTTTGAATACCGTCATCAATAATTCAATCGGGGAAACTTCATAAAGACGGCCCTTTTTCTTCCCCAAACCCCGCGGTGTGCGCACTGCATCAAAAATGTAAGCTTCTCTCATTTGTATCTCCAATCCTACAATCCCATGAATTTGGCTGCAATTCCTTTCATGATTTCATTGGTCCCGGCATAGATGGACATGGCACGGACATCCCGCCATGCCCTGGCGATGGAATATTTTTCAAGTATGCCAAAATCACCGTAAAGGTCAAGGCAGCGGTCAACCACCTTTTTGACCATTTCGGTAGTCCAGTATTTGGCCATGGATGTGTCGACGATGATATCTTCATCTTGCATGTGCTCGACAATCAGTTTGTCCACAAAGGTTCGCCCCAGTTTTACCTCGGTAGCCATTTCTACCAGTGCAAATTGGGTGGCTTGGGATTTTGACAGGGGCTTGCCGGACAAAACGGTGGTTTTGCAGTAATCTATGGTTTTTTCCAAAACATTTTCTGCTTTAGCCACAGCTGCAATAGCGGTGATTAATCGCTCCTGCTGAAGGTTTTTCATGAGCATATGAAATCCCATACCTTTTTCTCCCAGGCGATTTTTCCTGGGAATGCGGCATTTGGAGAAAAAAAGTTCGGCGGTGTCCTTGCTGTGACATCCCATTTTTTCCAGTTTTCGTCCCCTTTCAAACCCGGGAATACCGGATTCCACCAGGTATAAGGACATGGCGTCGTACGGGTTTTTCTCCTCAGGGTCTACGGCCGCAAGGACCACCAGATCTGCAATGATGCCGCAGGAGATGAAGATCTTTGAACCGCTGATAACGACGTCGCCTCCTTCCTCCACCGCGGTGGTACGCATACCGGCCAGATCGCTTCCGGCATCCGGCTCGGTCATGGCCAAGGCGGTGACGATATCGCCGCAAACACAGCCGGGGAGATATTTTGCCTTGATCTCTTCCGAACCATAGCTGACAATGTAAGGGACCACCACATCACTGTGAAGGTTGGCGATCAATCCGGTGTGGTCGGTTCTGACAAGCTCTTCGGAGACGATAACAGAATAAAGAAAATCACCCCCCAATCCTCCATACCGGGGAGACACGTCCGTACAAAGAAATCCGGCCTGCCCCATTTTTCTCCATATATCTTTGGGAACAATCCCCTTTTTTTCCCAAAGATCCACAAAAGGGATGACTTCTTTTTCCAAAAAAGCGCGCAACCGTTTCCGAAACCGGATATGATCTTCGGTATATTCTAAAATGTCCATAAAATTTCCTTTCAGAAAATGAAGTAAACCCGGCCGCGTCTTTGTGGACGTTCGTGCAGAATGTGCCTGAACCCCTCAATTCGTTTTAGCGAAAATAAGGATCGTAAATCGACATTCTCTCAGTGACGCGCTTGATGTAGTCTCTTGTTTCTTGGGGCGTTTTTTGCCTCAAAAGTGAATATACCTGGTCATTGCTCATTTGCGCGATCGGATATCTATCCACAATCTTTCTGCGCATGGCAGTAGGTCCCCAGTTGTATCCGCCAATGGCAACATAATGGTTTTTCGTGACGTCATGAATATCTCTAAAATGATTATATTTCAGTAAGGACAGATATTTGCTTCCAAGTTCGATATTATTTTCCGGGACAAAAAGATAATCCCATGAAATCACTTTGTCTTGGCCGTAAATTGATCTGTAGGCCTCACGCCCGGCATACTTGGGAATAATCTGCATAATCCCGATGGCCTTGGAACCTGAAACGGCTCTTGGATTAAAATAGGATTCGGTATGCATGACGGCAAGTATGAGCTGCGGTTTCAGGCCAAAGCGCTTGGCATTTTTTTGCACTACCGGCAGATACTTCTCGGACCGCAGACGGATATGATTAGGTACCAGGTCGATATCGACGGAGTATTTCCGCCGCTCGACACCATCTTTGGCCTTAAAGGTTTGCGGCGCCGGTATTAATCGCGGCAAAACCTCTTTTGTAATATAGTTTTTCATGTTGCCAAAATTCACCTTGTCACCCTGCCCGGTAACGAGCTGATTTTCCAATATCCGTTTGTTGGCAACATCTGTCTGTCTCAATATCTTTGCAACTTGCTGCTCGATTTTACGCTTAGCTTTTGTCAAGGCCTCAGGGTCGTCCTTGGATACAACGGCTTCAAATACTATCTTTCCGCTTTTAAAATCCACTTTGCTCCGAGAATCTTTGTCCGGGTTATAGTCGACCCAATCCTTTTTGGTTGAGTGCACAAATGCCTGCCATTTGCGCTCCGCTTCCGCTTTCAGGCGCGCCCACGTTTCGTCTTGTTCCTTTTCAAGCTCGGCCCACTGTTTTTCCATATCCAGGCGCTGGTCCTCATACTGCCTTTGCATGGCTTTGACCTGAGCCTCATAATCCTTGTTCAATTTTTCAAAGGGGTCTTCAGCTCCTAAGATCGAGGCGCTAAACAGAACCAATAGTATTAATACAAAAATTAAATGCGGTCTTTTCATAATATTCACTTCTTTTGGGGGTCCTCTGGATAAAATGATTACATTCAGTATACTGAAATTTCATAAAAATTCAAGCGTGCGTGCATCACTCTCATCCAAAAATCAACACTTTAATACTTGAAACCCGCTCAACATGATATATCTTAAAGATCGTTACCAGAGAATATTTTGGCCGTATGAGACAGTGGGAGGATAAAATGCAGAAAAAAACACTCTATGACGTGGTGATCCTGGGTGCCGGGCCCGCAGGCCTGCAGGCGGCCATTCATGCGTCACGCAAGAAAGTTTCGGTGCTCGTTTTAGGCCGGCAGTCAAAAAGCAGCCTTTTCCATGCCCATGTGGAGAATTTTTGTTGCGTTTGCAAAGTCTCGGGCGAAGAGATACTCCATTCAGGCCGGCAGCAGGCCCAGGAGTTCGGCGCAGAGTTTTTGGAGGAAGATGTGTTGCAGATAAATCCCGCCGGCCAATTCTTTGAAATAAAAGTCGAAAGCGGTAATACTGTTCAAAGCAAGGCACTCATCATCGCCACGGGCACGGCACGCAAAAAACTGGGCGTTGCCGGTGAAAAAACCCTCCTTGGAAAAGGCGTCAGCTACTGCGTCGAATGCGATGCCAATTTTTATAAAGGCGAGGATGTCGCCATTATTGGTGGAGAAAGTGCTGCCGCAGACGGAGCCCTGACACTGACCCAATATGCTAAAACCGTTCATCTGGTCAGTGAAAAACTCCAGGTGGTAGACGCCCTCAAGGAAGAACTCCAAAAAAGCGATGTTACTATTCACGAGGGATTCAAAGTCAAGGAAATTGTCGGTGATAATCAGGTTCAGGAAATTGTGCTGGACAACGGCACCCGGATTCCGGTCAGCGGCGCATTTATCGAACTCGGTGCCAAAGGTGTCATGGAACTGGCACTTAGCCTCAACGTCGCCCTTGACGACGAAATGAAATTCATTCAAACCAGCAAAAAGTTTGAAACTAACGTTCCTGGAATCTTCGCTGCCGGAGACGTCTGCGGCCCGCCCTGGCAGATGGCTAAAGCTGTCGGTGAAGGGTGCGTCGCCGGTATCGGCGCGGCAAATTACGCCAAAAAGTTAAAATTGGTTGAATAAGGATACATAATAATGACGATTCCCGGCAATCTGCTCACAACCGCCATGGCCGTAATGCCTCACAAAGATCCGAATAGCGCCCTGGACGCAGCTCTGTCTCTGGACATCCCCTTCTGGCCCCAGCTGCCCCGCATGAATTATTATGAAGACATGTATGTGCAGGCCTCGGAGCATTTTCCGGGGATATGCCTGGACATGGAAAAACAGACCCTCTCTTTCTCCATGGATAAGTTTTTAAACGAATTCGAAGAGACCATGTCTCATTTCGATCAGCCGGAGTACTTTGATATCAGCCATGAATATTCTGTCGTCTACCACCGCTTTTTAAAAATGGACCTGTCCGGCCGGCCGGCCATAAGAGGACAACTTGAAGGACCTATCAGCTTCGGCCTCAACGTCCTCGATCAGGACAAACGCCCGATCCTTTTTGACGATACCATCCGCCCCTTTATGTTTGAATTCATGGCCAAGCGGATCAATATCCAGCTCAATCGCCTTAAACGATTAAACCCCAACGCCTTTATGTTTGTCGACGAACCGGGGCTTCAGTTTCTGTTCAGCGCCCTCTCCGGTTATGATAATGCCAGAGCACGCACTGATATGGAAAAATTTTTTTCCATGACTGAGCGACCGTGTGGGATTCACCTGTGCGGCAATCCGGACTGGGATTTTTTGCTGGGCCTTGACATGGACGTTCTCTCTCTGGACGTCTATCTGAACGGCGAGATTTTTTCTTCATATGCCGCATCGATTAAAAAATTTCTCAACAAAGGCGGTGTCATTATCTGGGGAATCGTACCGACCAATTTCGAGCCTTTTGAACAGGAAACCATCGATGCTTTGGAAAGGCGTCTTATTGGTTTGTGGGAAATTCTAAGCAAGAGGGGTATTGACAGAGATTTTCTGCTGTCAAAAAGTCTGATTTCGCCGTCCACCTGCTGTCTGGTGAATCCGGATGGCGAAAAAACCGTAGAAGAAGCCTTCAAGGTAGTCAGCAACCTTTCCGCCAGACTTCGCAGCAGATTCAAACTTGAATAGCCTTGATATTTCATTCCGTTTCAGTTGCCGGGCAATTTAATGTCTAACCCTGTAAAGTGGGCAATATTTTCCTCTCGGCCTTTAATCTTTAGGCAAGTTCTTACTCCTATAAAACACATCCCTTTTTTAATTTTATTGCAGCCATTTTTAATTATTTGTATCTATTCATAAATTTGCATTGATGCTTTTTTGGCACACCCCTTGCTGTAGCAGAAGCATAAAGAGGTGTTGCCATGACTAAAAAAGCTTTTGCCATTTTGATTATTTCTGCTGCAATCTTATTGCAACCATGTGCTTCTGTCGCTCAGTCCGATTGGGAGTTTTATTTCTTTGGTGTAAATTTAAAGACTTTCAAAGAGAGCAACTGGCTGATGGTAGCAACAGGTGCGGTTGCATCTATGCTGACTCATGAACTGGGACATGCTTTATATCTTGAGTCTCAAGGCAAAGATTGGAATTTCTTACCATCTTCTTCAGGACTTGCGATTACCACAGACAATTATCTGGCAGATAGACAGTATCGCTATTTGGGCTGGTCGGGTTTTGCACTACAAACAGGCATCGGAGCAATACTTACATCATTCAGAAGTACCAAGCATCTTGATTTCACCAAAGGTTGGGTAAGCACGAATATGGCTCAGCTTTATACCTATGAACAGAGAAAACATGATAACGGCGATGATTTTGCACTGATTGAAAGGGGTAATGGTAGCAAGCGATTACATATGGGTGCATTCGCCTTCATGACCCAGATTAATTTCTTAGCAATAGAAAGCCCCAACCCTATGTTTTCTAATGTGCTTGAGATTGATAAACAAAGAAGTGAGTCATTGACGACTTGGCACTTAGATACCGCATTCGGCCAAGAGCAGACCAAACAGCGTGCCCGGGTATTTCCAAAGAAAAATAAACTCTCCCCGCAGCCTCGCTGGGGCGGGATTTCCGCTGAGTTCCAACAAGTTGAAGGGTATCACATCAGCCACGTCGATAATATGGAGAAAAACAGTTTATAGATTCATCCACTAAAGAAGGGGAGATCACACTAAACGATCTCCCCTCTTTGTTATTGCAATGACTGTTTGCTCTTTATGAGGCCTGGCCTATGGGCCGGCGTCTTATCAAACACGCTCCTACCATCAAACCAAACATCAGAGTTAAAATCAGCATCTTCTGAGCAAAAGTGGTATGAAGCGCCACATAGCTCATGCCCACAAGCGGCATCAATCCCACCCGCACCGTTGCGCGCAGACCGTCATGCTCGGCAATAAAGTCAGCCGCCAATGGTGAGTATTTGTAATAGGCCGCCACGAAAGCCCGACCCAATTTGTTGGGCAGCAGATAGACATCCCTGAACTGCCTCAGGATCTTAACGTGGGGCTCGAACAGAGAGCCGTAAGCTGCCGTGGCTATAAAACAGCCGCCACCACCGCCGCCGGCGGCAGATGCAGCAGAAGGAGTAGAGGGAGTAGAGGGAGTAGAGGGAGTAGAGGGAGTGCCTGCCACAAATGTAGACATATGATCAAGCAATAGACCGAAAGTATAGGTAGTAGACCCGGATTCAGGTACGTCAACCTGCCTGGCGAGTTCGAGACCACCCTCCAGATAGACAACTCCGTCTTTCTCTCCGTTTACACCGGCAGGTGTCAAGGATCCATCGGCCTCAAGATAATAGATGACGGGAAGATCACCACTAGGCATGGTAATATCCATCCTGACAACGATGTTTTGACTTAGATTCAATCTTTTATCGGGGTTACCCATAGAAAATACCACTGCATTTGAGCCAGACTCCAGTTTGTCATTTATATCATCGGTAATGGAAATCTGCCGCGGAGGATCAATCGTTCCGGCATAATCATTACCGTCTTTATCCGTTATCTTGGTTCCCGGATCAATTTTGGCTTCGATTTCCGCCTTGTTTGAGCTTACCACAGGCACCTCATCCCTGTTGTCCGTGGCGAGTGTCAATTCCACAGGGACTACGCCGTCGTTCGGCATATCGACACCACCGGTCGTCGACACAGGATTCAAATCGGTGGCGGCGAGAGTCACGGGTTCATATATCTCAAATTTGACTCCACTTACCTCGTTATTGCCGTTTGGCGTATCGACCTGGATGTCATAACGACCCTCGGACAGGATGGCCGGCAAAGGAACCGCAGCGGCAATTAAGGTGTCGGTTGCGGTTGTAAACGTGGTCTGCGTCAGTGCTACAGCACCATCCGTCGCTACAAACCTAAACTCCGTTGCACCCGTGAAATTACTGCCCTTAATATTGATTGTTATTGTCTGGTCGGCAGTCCCGATAGCCGGAGATATGCTTGTTACTTCCGGCAAAGGAGCAGGTGCCGCTGCGACCGTATAGGTAATGGTGCTTAAGGCAGACACACCGTTGTCATTTATCACCCTCAGCCTATAGGTCCCGACAGGAGCGCCGGCAGGCACATCGGCATAAGTACCTGTTGCACTACCGGCTTTGCTGGTGACGTCAAATACACCGGTCGAACTTGTAAATCGGACAACATTGCCCCTTCCGACAACCAGATTATTACCGCTAACCTTAAGCTTTCTTGCAATGCTGTTATCGCCGCTCGTCGAACCGATACCGGTAATGGCGGGACGCCCATCAACCAAAGCTTGTGAAGCAACGTTGCTCGCCTCGGATATGTTGCCGGGCGTGTCTACTGCTTTAACAGCAAAATAGTATGTAGTGTCTGTAGGAAGACGGCGGACGGTGAACGTCTCCTGTTTCCCCGCATCAGCAGGCGTAATACCCGCGAATATTGTTGTTGCATTGTTCCACCACGCCGCTGTATCGCCACCAACAACGCCTGCCTTCGAATACTTGATTTCGTATTTTTTGAGACCATTCGCATCATTCGGCGCAGTCCACGACAGTACAACCGTGGTTGAGGCAGGATTCCCGGCCGTTGCTGCAAGGTTGGCAATAGTATCCGGTTTAGTCGTATCCACTTTCCAGGTGTACTTAGTGGCGTTAGCTGTGGTCTGCCCGCCGCCCACGCCATCCTGCCAGACACCGTTTATACCCCGGGCATTCACGTAGAGGGTATGGGTGCCAGCGGTCAAACCAACCGGGTCCCCAAGATTAATGGTTTCCGCAATCGTTCCGAAAGACCAGGTGGTACCGGCATCAATGCTATAGTAGTATTGATCTACCTCTATTCCTCCATCCGGTCCGCTTACGGTAATTTGAGCAGATGTTTTGTTTGTTGTGCGATCGGGCAGATTGGAAAGAACGGCCGTCGGGCTGGTTGTATCTATTGTCCAGGTTCTGCTTTCAGGGGTGTTCTGCCAGTTACCGACCGCGTCTGCGTAGATGACATCAAGTGTATGTGCAACACCCACTGCCAGATTGCTTATCTTGATATGAACCGATACAGGATATGCCGGACTCCATCCATCACCATCGATGTAATCGATCCTGTACTTATAGAACCGAACATCCGGGCCGCCAACCATAACATCTATGGATGTTGTTCCTACGGTGCTTCCTGCTTGTGGAGCGTTGGTTAATATTATTCCTGCCGGCGGTGACTTATCAACTTCAATGGTAAGGGTGGTGGCATCCACCTGCCAATTGCCGGCCGCATCTCTACCAATAACAGATACTGTGCGTTTCCCATCTGTAAGATCTTTAAGCTTGAATTTTTTTCCTACAGAGATTTCGTCAGACCAGCCGGCATTATCAAGGTCCCACTTATAGGAAACGACATCTGTTCCCCCAACGGACAGAGACACCTTATCATTGATGATTCCCGTAGGTGGATTTATGAATTCCGCTACAGGCGGGGTCGTGTCCGCTACATTCACAGTCCGTGTTACCTCTGTCGCTTGATTCCCCGCCGCATCAGTCACATTGTAGGTCACTGTATAGCTACCCACCGTACTGATGTCCACGGCGTTCACCGTGTCGACTATCTTTGTTGTTATGTTACCATCAATATTGTCCGTTGCAGTCGCACCTGCATCAATATAGGACGTGCCCACTTCAGCCGTCACAGGACTGTTCCCTAACAAGGTGATTGTGGGAGGGGTTTTCTCGGCTCCTAACCATGGGATAACGGCCACGTTTTCGGAGACAGCATCGCCTGGTCCGCTTGTATCCCCCCACCAGTTGTTACGGACATCCAACTGGTAAGTACTCAGGGCCGACAATATACTTACCGTTTTAAATCCGTACTTGCCGGGGATATCAACAAACGTATTATCATTGATCCGGTTGCCCTCCCCAAAGTTGCCATCTCCAAAAACGGCGGCGCCCGCAAGGTCGATGCCCACACCGTAGGAGTTCGTGGCATCAACGTCATTGTTCGTAAACACAAAGCCGGACAAAATACCGGTAGGAGCAGATCCGTCGTTTGCTCCCCACACATACACCACTCCGTCCGTAGCCCGGAAAACATTGTCATCGATTACCACATTGCTGATATCCAGATCTTCCAGGTTGATGGGGATGGAGCCATGGTTGACCGTATTTCCCCGGAACAGGACGCCGTCAACCGCAACACTAAGCGGTGTGCCAAATTGCCCGCCAATCTTAAACGGGTTTGAGATCATGCTACCCGGGCCGTTGAAGGTGTTACCGGTGATAGTCACATCCGAGACCAAGTTGACGGGATTGCCGCCGCCCAGCCATACGCCGATGCCCGGATCGGGAAGCTCAAAGACATTGTTCGTGACAGTCACGTTGTCAATAGGAGTCCCGGAGGAATCAAGCGTAATTGCAATCTCGCCGGGGACCAGCGTAAAACCGTCAATCGTGATCCCACCGGCCGTCACCGTGATTTCCCCGTTGAAAGTCACACTGTCAGCACCGACGCCTTGCAGTATCACGGCTTTGCCAATAACCACCTGCTCGCTGTACGTCCCCGCCGCCACTTCGATCGTGTCGCCAGCGCTTGCAGCATCAATGCCACCCTGGATCGTATCGGAATACGCCACGATAGTCTCATCCGCATCTTTTACCGTTACGTTCCGTGTGGCGGCAGTAGTTGTCTCCGTTCCTAACCATGGGGTATAGTCCACGCTTCCAGTTACCGTAGTTGACCATTCCGGTAACGCTGTGCCCCACCAGTTGTTCTCTGCATCGAGCTGATCGCCTGTTCCCGGGTAGTAAATACCATTGATTGAGTTACCATAGATGTTGTTGTAATTAACATTGAAATCCATTCCCAAATAACCTTCGTCGTACAAGTAAATGCCGTTTTCAAAGCCAGTAATTGTGTTTCCTGTGATATCCAATGTAATGCCGTATGGAAGGTCGCTATAAATAAACATTCCATTAACTGGAATCAATCCTTGGTTGCGAACCACGCCCCCGCCATTTAGGGTATTGTCGCTGATTGTAAAATCCCCTGTCTGGGAATTCCGGATTCCTATGGCACCATACATTGTGTCTGTACAGTCATCAGGCGGATTGGCGCATGGCAATGCTCCACTTAAAGTAATTGTGTTCCTGCTAACTGTATTTGTGCCGCCAACGTCCCGAAGATCAATTAGTCTTCTACTACCTGATAGTGTGCCAGCATCAATTGTAATCGTATTATCTACGATATTGACATTGGAAACTGAATGTTCAGAACCCAAAAGTACACCCACTTGAATCATGCTATTGTCAAAATCACCAGAAAAACTGTTTCCTTTTACAGTAACATCAGATATGTGCTTGTTGCCGCCATCAACCAATTTAAATGTGTCTACAAATATACCAGCATCATTATTTATGTTAGAGATCTGATTGTTCTCAATGTTAATGTCGCTAATCGTACCAAGAGCAGTTCCGATGAACCAGACAGCAACTGCATTCGAACTAGTGTCATGTCAACTTAAATATATTGGGTAAATATGTTGATTTTTATCTCGAA
>JACKQG010005366.1_pt1 | contig 14184 bp, 13 predicted proteins | sample 8237621 | NCBI WGS metagenome assembly JACKQG01 (sample SAMN15677084, study PRJNA649215) | marine metagenome | biome: marine; feature: Black Sea; material: saline water; isolation source: suspended particulate matter (SPM) from the Black Sea western gyre | collected 2013-06-09/2013-06-10 | depth...
CCGCTCCTCGCGCCTTACCTCAAGCGCGCTTCTGCCGGCGAGAACGGGGCCAAGGCGACTGCCCAGTTCTCGCCGGCCTGATCAGCGGCGCGGCGACCAGGATTGCAGTTGACGGCTGCGGCCGACGGCCAGCCAGCGGGTGAGCAGCGGCGGCAGTCGCCAGCCGATGGCTTCTTCGGCGGCTTCTTCCTCTCGCCACAGCGCCAGCGCGGTCATGATGGCCGCCAGTTCTGCCGCCGTGGGGCCGGCTTGGGCCTCGGCGATGGGCACAAGGGGCGTTTCTTCTATCACCGGTGTCGCAGCCTGATCTCGCCGGCGCCGCCACAGGCCGGCGAAAGGTTTCTCGCCCGGCGGAAACAACCGCTGCATGGCGACCATGAGACCCCAGAGCAGCGCCAGGGCGGCGAAGACCAGTCCCATGCCGATGACGGTGATGATCAAGCCTTGTTTGAGCAGTTCGGTCATTTCACGATCTCGCTTCGGTCTGGGCCAGGCGCAGCTTGACGAAGAGCCAGGGGGCCAGCAGGATGGCCGCCAGCCCCGTGCCGGCGTAGCGCAGGAAGCGCAAGGCCATGGCCAGGCCGTGGGCCATCTCCTCTGGCAGGAGCAGCTTCGGCCCTTGCCAGAAGATGAGCGTAATGAGGAGGCCCGCGACCAGGCGCAGCAGCCGCTGCCACCAGGGGCCGTCCACGCGGAAGCGGATGCAACGGGGCTCGAACAAGAAGCCCACGCTCATGCCCAGGATGGTGCCCATGACCGTGGCCGCATCGGGGGCGGGATAGAGGCCGCGTATGTCTGCCCGGTGCAGGAAGAGGCCGGCGATGGGCAGGATGATGGCCAGGGCCAGCTTCAGCGCCAGCGGCTGCCGGCCCAGACTCTGTTCGGCGCGTGGCATCAGCCACAGGAACAGGGCGAGGAAGATGACGCCCACGATCCACCCGCCGATCACGGCCACCGGATCGTGCACGCCCACGTAGATGCGGGCGAAGCCGATCAGGAACACCAGAGGAACGATCAGCGCCCAGACGATGGCCTGGCGCGCTCTGCTGGCCAGGAAGCCCCAGACGGCGACGCCGCTCTGGGCGTGGCCGCTGGGGAAGGAGGGATTGGGCGGGTCCACCGGCCGCAGCACGCGGACGCGAGGGTCCGAAGGCCGGGGGATCAGGAAGATGTGCTTGATGAGGCTGTTGAGATAGGTGGAGAGCAGCAGGGCGTAAGCCAGCCAGCGTCCGATCTTCTTGCTGAAGCACCAATACACCAGCGGCAGCAACAACAGGAAGAATTCCTCGTCGCCCAGGAAAGAGAAGACAGCGAAGAGGCCGTCGAGGAAGGGCGTTGACCACGACTGCACCCCGACGATGAGGTCTTCCCCCCAGGGCACGAGCGATAGCAACAGCGATTGCAGCCACTCGATCATTGATGACCTCCGGCAACATCGGCGACCAGGGTCTCCAGCTCAGCGAGGAACCGTTCGACTACAGTCGTTCCCGCCATGCTTGCGCCTCCTCGATGCGATGCACCCATTCGATGGCGTCCGCTTCCCACAGCGGATGTTCCTGGTTAACGGCGTCCAGGAATTCCTGATCAGTGCAGATACGCCGGTTGAATGTGGCGTAGTCCAGGCCATATTGCTGTTCGTAAACAGCGATTCTCCGCTCTGCCTGCTCGATGTGCTGTAGGCAATTGTCCACAGCATAGCGGCGCAAAGCAGCCTCAGCTACCTTCTCCGGATCTCCCAGTCCCCTCAGGCTTTCAAACAGAGTTTCTCGGATCGGAATGGTCAGAGTGTCCACTGTCATCGGTTTCCTCCAGATGCGGTTGTTCTATATCGCTCACTGCCGCACGATTTCCAGCAGCAACTGGGCGCAGCCGACCATGTCGGCGATGGCGATGTGCTCTCGCTTGGTGTGCACATCGGCCATGCCGGTGCTCAGCGGCACGCTCTGGATGCCGGTGTGGTTGAAGATATTGGCATCGGAGCCGCCGCCACTGGCTACGGGGAGCGGTTCCAGGCCCAGACGGCGAGCGGCGGCCTCCACCTGACGGTAGATGGGTGCATTTTCGGCCACGACGTAGCGGCGATAAGGATACTCAACCTCAATGTCCAGCGTAGCCCCGTGACGGGCAGCCGCTTCTTCCAGTGCCTGTATCATGGCTGCCTTCTGGTGTTCCAGCTTGGCCTCGTTGCGGCTGCGGGTCATGCCTTTCATCGTCACCTTCTCGGGCACGATGTTGCTGGCCGTGCCTCCCTCGATGACACCGATGTTGGCCACTGTCTCCTCGTCAATGCGGCCCAAGGGCATGGCGGCGATGGCCTCGGCGGCCACGCGGATGGCGCTGATGCCCTTTTCCGGCTCCGAACCGGCGTGCGCGGCGCGGCCGTGCACCGTCACGAGCAGTTTGCTCTGCGAAGGAGCGCTGACGATGAAGGTGCCGATGGGGCCGCCGCTGTCCAGCACCAGCCCTTCCCGCGCCCGCAGGCGGGCCAGATCAATCCGGCCCTGGCGGCCCATGTTGGTCTCCTCTTCCACCGTGAGGAGCACCTCCAGCGGGCGGTGCGGCAGCCCTTGCTCTTTCAGCACCTGCAACACTTCCAGAATGACGGCGACGCCCGATTTGTCGTCGGCTCCCAGGATGGTGGTGCCGTCGGAGTGGATCACGCCGTCGCGGATCACCGGCGTGATGCCCCGGTCTTTGCCCACGGTGTCCATGTGGGCGCTGACCATCAGCCAGTCGCCGGCGGCCTGCTCGCCATCGAGCCAGGCGAAGACATTGCCGGAGGCATCGCGCTCTACGGCCAGTCCCAGCGCGACCAGACGCGCCGCCAGCTCGCGGCCGATGGCCTCTTCGTGCCCGCTGGGGCTGTCAATGCGCACCAGGTCGAGAAACGTTTGTACCAGACGATTTTTGTGGATCAATTCATCCTCCTTCAAGTCTGTCAGCGGAACAGCGGAAAGCGTGCCCGCCAAGCTCAAAGCTCAAAGCTCAAAGTTCAAAGTTCAAAGCTCAAAGCTCCTGCCTCTTTCAACCGCCGTTTCCGGAAAGGGTTTTGGATTTTGAGCTTTGGATTTTGGATTTCATCTCCGCCATTTCGACCAGCATGTCTTGCACGGACTGGCGGCCGGCGTCGGTCTCGGCGCCCAGCATCTGCGCCAGTTCCTGCAAACGGGCCTCGCCGCCGATCGGCTCGGCGGTGGTGATGGTGCGCTCGCCCACGACGCGCTTGTTCACCTCGATGTGCGTATCGCCGTAGGCGGCCAGTTGCGGCAGATGGGTCACGCAGAGCACCTGGTGGCTGGGCGAGGGGGAGGGCGCATCCGCCGGCGGGGCGGTCAGCCGCCACAGCTTCTGGCCCACCGTGGCTCCCACGCGGCCGCCGATGCCGGCATCAATCTCGTCGAAGATCAGCGTCGGCGTGGCGTCGGCGTGGCTGAGCACTGCCTTCAGCGCCAGCATCAGGCGGGAGGTCTCGCCGCCGGAGGCGACTTTGACCAGAGGACGCAGCGGCTCGCCGGGATTGGCGGAGACCAGGAACTCCACCCGATCCAGCCCTGTGGCGTCGAAGGCCAGGCGGCGGCCGTCCACGTGGGCGCCCGTCGGATCATCCACCTGCGTGATGGCCACGCCGAAGCGCGCCCGCGCCATGCGCAGGTCGGCCATCTCGGTTTCCACCGCCGCGGCCAGCCGCTCGGCGGCTTCCTGCCGTCGGGACGAAAGCTGCGCGCCCAGCTTGCCCAGGGCGCGCAGCAGTTGCTCCTCCTCCGCCTCCAGCTCTTCGATGCGCTCCTCGGCGTGGGTGATGCTGTCCAACTCCTGCTGCGCGGCCGCGCCGAAAGCCAGCACCTCGGCAATGGAATCGCCGTACTTGCGCTTGAGGCTGTAGATGAGTCCCAGCCGCTCCTCCACCTGCGCCAGCCGCCGCGGGGAGTATTCGATCTCATTGCCGTAAGCCCGCAGAGAGCGGGCCAGCTCCTGCAAGGCCTCGGCCGTTCTTTCGGCCTCCTGGCGGAGCGGCTGCAGGGTGGGATCAATGCGCTCCAGCTTACTCAGTTGCTGGATGGCCTGGCCCAGCAGGTCGAGGGCTGACGCCTGTTCAGCCGGCGCCTCTTCCAGGGCCTGACACACGTCGTCGGTCAGGCGCGTCAACTGCTCGGCGTTGGCCAAACGGTTGCGCTCCGCCTTCAGAGCTTCTTCCTCGCCTTCGCCAAGCTGGGCGGCGTTGATCTCGTTGACCTGGAAGGTGAGCAGGTCGACGCGGCGGGCCAGCTCTCGCTCGTCGCGGCGCAGCGCGGTCAACTCCTGGCGCACGCGGCGCAGCGCCCGCGTCTGTGCGGCGAAGTCGGCGCGCGGCTCTTCCAGCCCGGCGTAGCGGTCGAGGAGGTTGACGTGCTCCCGCACACGCAGCAGCGAGAGGTGTCGTCCCTGGCCGTGGATGTCCACCAGGAGCTCGCCGATCTCCCGCAGGAGCTGCGAGGAGACGGCCCGTCCGTTGACGCGGCTGACGCTGCGGCCGCCGCGGCGCACCTCGCGGGCCAGGATCAGCTCATCGTTATCGCCCTCCAGCCCGTGCTCGGTGAGCAAGGGGGCCAGGGCGGCAGTCACGTGGGGTTCGGGGATGAAGACGCCTTCGATCTGCGCCCGCCTGGCGCCGGCGCGGATCACTTCCTGATCGACCCGCTCGCCCAGCAGCAGGCTCACGGCCTCGATGATGATGGACTTGCCGGCGCCGGTCTCGCCCGTGAGCACGTTGAGGCCGGCGCCCAGGGCCAGATGCAGGTTTTCGATGATGGCGAAGTTCTGGATGTGAAGCTCAGCAAGCACAGATCACCTCTCGTTCCATAACAAATCGGGTGGTCTACCACTTTTGTGTTGAGGTCCTTTCTTCACCGCAGAGCACGCGGAGCACGCAGAGATTCTTTGGTTTTCTCAGCGTGCTCGGCGGTCTCCGCGGTTGAAAAGCGGTCGAAACTGGCATCAACACGGTTAGGGGAGACTACTACCTGATCAGAATGGTTTTGATAGTTGTGATGAGGACGATAGCTCTGCACGTGTCGACGAAAAGCAGGATAGGGGACGCTGCGTCCCATTCATAACCTATCAGAATCACCGTGTTGAGGTACTACCACAAATCGCCACAGATCTCCAAGATGGCACGGAGAGCAGATCAGAAATCAGTGCAATCAGTGCAATCTGTGGTGAGCAAAGCTGCCAGCCGCGGCAGCAGGGGGCGCAGGTCTGGCTTTTCCAGCACGATGTCGGCTGCGGCGCGCACCTCGTCGGACGAAGGGTTCACGGCCACGCTGACGCCGGCCCGTTCGAAGAGAGCGATGTCCGACGTGCTGTCGCCCACGGCCAGCAGCGCATCGGCCGGTACTCCCAACTCGGCCATCAACCGGTCGGCGATGGCTCCTTTGCCGCCTTCCGGCACTCGCTCCACCGCTTCGCCCGTCAGGCGACCGCCGGCCACCAGCACTTCGTTGGCGAAGGCATATTCCAGGCCGCACTCACTCCGCACCAACTCGGCGTGCAGGGTGAGCCCCGTGCTGATCAGGGCCACGGTCACGCCAGCCTGCTGGAGCGCCCGCAGCACCTCACGCGCGCCGGGCACGTAGGGATTGGCCCGGAACAGGGCGATGATGCGCTCCACGGGCTGGCCGGCCCACAGTTCGGCGTCTCGTCGCAGCCATTCGGCGTAGGAAATGTGGCCTTCCAGACCCATCTGGAAGAACTCCTGTGATTGCTCCCAGGTTCCCAGCCGTTGGTGCAGGTAGACGTAGGGGTCACGCACCTGTTTCAGCGTGCCATCCAGATCGAAGAGCGCCAGCTTGAGCCGCATGGGGTGAGGTGTCCTTTCCCGGAACATTGTACACCAAGTTGGGCAAAAAGGGAAGAAGGCCTCTTCAGCATTCGCTCACCTGAGCGATCACAGCGGCAGGGCGCTCTGCGACGCGACTTTCCGGCTCGTCTTTCGTAGTAGATAGTGGTGCTCGTACTTGCGCACCGGCGGCAACGCGTGTACAATCAGGCAGTTTATCGGCCCCGGAAACCTGTGATGGGTTTCCACCTGAAATCAGCAAGGAGGTTCGCTCATGACCCGTCTCATCATTCGCTGGCTGATCAACGCTGCGGCGCTGTGGGCTGCTGCGGCGTTGGTCTCGGGCATCGGCTACGAGGGCTGGCCGGCGCTGCTCATCGTGGCCCTCATCTTCGGCCTGGTCAACGCGCTGATCCGGCCCATCCTCAAGCTGCTGACCTGCCCGCTGCAAGTGCTCACCCTGGGGCTGTTCACCATCGTCATCAACGCCCTGATGCTGCTGCTGACCTCCTGGCTGGCAGACCAGTTCAACATCGCCTTCTGGGTCAGTGGCTTCTGGCCCGATGCCGTGCTCGGCGCGCTGGTGGTCAGTGTGGTCAGCATCGTGCTGTCCATCTTCCTGAAGGACAGGGACGAAGAGCGGCGCAAGCGGCGGTCGTAGCCTGGCCTCGTCCACGTGCTGACAGCAGAGCCCTGCTTCCCCATGCGGGAGGCAGGGCTTGTGTTTGCATTCAACCACAGACGTCACCGATTTCACTGCTGGCCGTCCTCTCTGTATCCGGGTGGTCTCTCTTCCGTGTTGATAGCTTTTCCCTTACCGCATAGCGCGCGGAGCACGCCGAGATCTTCTGGTTTCCTCAGGGTTCTTGGCGATCTCTGTGGTCAAAAAGCGGCCGAAACTGGCGTCAACACAGTTGGGGGAGACTCAGTAGATCCAGATTTGCTCTTGCCGGACTGCCAAGTCCGGCAGAAAGGCGGTGGACTTGGCAGTCCACCGCGAGCTTCTTGGATCTACTGAGACTACCTATATCCGTGTAATCTGTGAAATCTGTGGTCGTTTCGTGGCGCACCGTCACGCCCGGCAAGCCGTCTAGCCGTTCTGCCACTGCCAGGGGCGGAAGTCCTGTAAGATGGAGCCGCCGATGAACTCCCGCAGGATGGAGTTGTCGGGGACGAGGTCGGGCTTGCAGGGCAGGAACCATTTCAGGAAGGCCAGCAGCCGCCGCGCCTCCACGTATCCGGGCGCTCCCCGTTCGATCTGCAACAGCAAAGGCTCGACGAAGGGCTTGAGCACGGCCAGTTCGTACACCAGCGCCGTGTTGACCATGACGTCGGCGTGCTCCTGGTAGGGGAAGATGTTGCGCTTCTCGCCGCGGCGCACGCTGGCCCAGCGTGCGATGGTCTGCTGGGCCGTGTAGCCGCGGGAAGTGGCGTCGCGCACGATGCGGCGAATCAGGCGGGTGTCGGTGGTGGGCACCCGGTTGTGCCGGTCCACGTTGAGTTGTGTCAGGGCCGAGACGTAGATGCGGTAGAGGCGCTCTGGCGGCACCTGGGGCACCAGATCGGGGTTCAACCCGTGGATGCCCTCGATCAAGATCACGTGATCCGGCGTCAGGCGCAGCGTCTCCCCCGGCTCCCGCCGGCCCGTGCGGAAGTTGTAGTGGGGCAGCATGACTTCCTGGCCATCCATGAGCTGCAGCAATTGCTCGTTGAACAGCGCCAGATCCAGCGCCTCCAGGGCCTCGAAGTCGTACTCGTCGTTTTCGTCCCGCGGCGTGTGCTCCCGGTCCACGAAGTAATCATCCAGGCCCAAGGCCACGGGGTGCACGCCGTTGGCCATGAGCTGCACCGCCAGCCGCTTGGCGAAGGTGGTCTTGCCGGACGACGAGGGGCCGGCGATGAGCACCAGCCGTATCTCCCCCCGCCGCTGGGCGACGTCGTAGGCGATGCGGGCGATGCGCTGCTCGTGCAGCGCTTCGGCGACCAGGGCAACCTCGCCAATACGCCCGCTTTCGATGGTCTGGTTCAAGGCCCCCACGTCCGGCACGCCGATGACTTTCGTCCAATCACCGTACTCGTGGAAGACAGCGCCCAGCTTGGAATACTCGAGGAATGGTTGCAGCCGCAGTGGTTCGGTCTCGCGTGGGTATTGCAGGATGAAACCAGGCGGGTAATCGCGGAGAGCAAACCAGCGCAAATAACCGGTGGAGGGCAGCATGTAGCCGTGGAAGTAGTCCCGGACGCCACGCAGCTTGTAGGTCGTCAGGTAGTCCTTCTGGCGGTAGGATAGCAGGCGGATCTTGTCGTCGTCGCCCCGCTCGCTGAACAGGGCCACGGCGTCGTGCAGGGGGATGCGCTCCTTGCGGATGGGCGCGTCTGTGGCGACGATGCTGCGCATGTGCTCTTCGAGCTGGGCCAGCTCCTCTTGAGTCAACGGTGTTCGTCCTTCCAGGCGGCAGTGGTAGCCCCCGAAGGGAACGGAGTGATCCACGATCACCTGTGCCTGGGGGAACAACTCGTGGGCGGCGGTGATCAGCAGGAACGAGAGGGAGCGACGATAGATGCGCATGCCGTCGCCGGTGGCCATGGATACCGGCGTCACTTCCACGTCGGATTCGACGTGGTAGGTCAACTCGCGCAGTTGGCCGTCCACGATGGCGGCGACGATGGGCACGGCAGGATGCGGCTCGGCCGCGCGAAGGAACGTTTCCAGCGGTGTGCCCACGGGGCCTTCGTAGACGCGGCCGTCGGCCAACCAGACCTGGGCGGTCTGGCGCGGCTGCGATAGCTTGACTGGCGAAGGATCTCGTCTCTTTCCCATGCTGTCCTCTTTCGGTAACACTGCACCAGGCTGTGGTCGCTATCTTCTGGCGTCCATCAGCCGTTAGAGCCGATGGAACCAATAGGTGATCTGCCTCTTTCGTGTTGATGTCCTCTCTTCACCGCAGAGCACACGGAGCACGCAGAGATTCTTTGGTTTTCTCAGCGTGCTCGGCGGTCTCTGCGGTTGGAAAGCGGTCGGAACTGGCGTCAACACGGTTAGTGGAGACTACCAACCGATATAACTCATCAGAAAACCATCTCCGGCGGCGCGCTACTCCCCCACGGAACTCAGCCGGAAGGTCAGCGGCCGGTCGTACTTCTGGCCCATGACCACGTTCACCTCGCCGCTGCTCAGCCCGTAGACGACAGACCATTGCGTGCTGCCCTGGGCCACGCCGGCCAGGAGCTGCATGGCCTCCGGCGCGGTCAGACGGCCCGCAGCTTGCGCGAGCCGCTGGCTGATCCGGTCATACCGCCAGCACTGCCCGGCGGCGGACGCGCCCGCCGTGGCGCGCAGGAAATTGGTGGCCTGGTGCCAGGGCGTCTCCTGGGGGATGACGACCATCTGGCCCTGGTAGAACTCCACCAGGGCCGCCTGCCCCGAGCGGTCGGCGATCAGGTAGTGGATGGGCGGCCCGCCGCCCACGTCCACGTTGTGGCCTTCCAGGATGGCCACGGCTTCGTCCACGGCGGCGGCGTGATCGAGCATCTCGCGCATCGCCCGCAGCGAGCCTATGGTCTCTTGGCCTGGATCAGGAACCATCTGCCCTGGCGGCACGGCGGCCATGCCCACGGCCAGCCCCCGCTCGTTCAGGCCGTCGAAGGGCAGAAAGGGCGCGTCCAGCAGCGGGCGGCGCGCGGCCAGGGGCAGGTCGGTCAACGTGTGCGCCCTGGCTCCTCCGAAGCCGAAGTAGGCGATGTCCACCATGGAAACCGAGGCGTAGCCGTCCGGCGGGCCGGTGAACAGGAGCAGGGCGGGGCTGTAGTCCCAGTCGAAGTTGCGGCCGTAGAGCACGTTTTCGGCGTCGCCGAGGGCGGCGAACAGCGAACAGGCCCACGCCGGCGGCGCGGAGGTATCCTCGAAAGAAGATAGCCGCTCCTCGGTTGCGCCGTGGTAGCGCATGGTGTAGAGGGGGAAGTCGTCCACCCGCTGCAGGCTGCTGAGCGTGGCGGCCTGTTCAGCCGACAGGCCATCGGCGCGGGGCGTGCCTGTGGGCATCACGGTTGGCGTGGAGATCGTGGACCGCGTGGCGGTGGCTGGTGGCGGTCCAGGCGCCACCGCGGGCAGGCTGCAGCCGACCAGCAGCCACAGGACGGCGGCCAGGCCGATGAGCTGCCGCAGCGTTTTGCGGGGTATCACGTTCTCTCCCTCACCTGCGTGAGGGCGGCCACGGACAGGAGAAAGAGCGCCGCGTACACACCGAAAATGACCAGGTAGCCCAGTCCTGGGCGGAGGCCGTTGAAGAAGTCGGCCATCGGCCCGCCGATGCCGGCGCCGACGATGCCGGCGCCGGCCCCGGCCAGGTTGGAGATGCCCAGGTAGCGCCCCGCCTCTTCGGGCGGCACCAGGTCGGTGCCCAGGGCCCAGTTGGTGGCCATGAAGGCGCCCGCGCCCATGCCGATGATGCAGCCGCTGACGATCACCAGGGGCAGATTGGTGGCAAAAAGCAGCACGACCGTGCCGGCGGCGGCGATCAGGCCGGAGAAGGCCACCAACCGCTTGCGGCCGATGCGGTCGGCCAGATAGCCGCCGCCCAGGGCGGTGGCGATCAGAAAGATGGCCACGGCGGCCATCAGCACTGTGGTCATCGTCGCCGGGTTGGGGATGTGCAGGACGTCGGCCAGGTAGTACTGGGCAAATCCCTGGATGGAGCCCACCCCGGCCAGGAAGAGCAGCCGGTTGATCACCCACCAGATGAATGAGGTCTGCTGGCGCGCCTCCTTGCCGATCCCCACCCAGGCGCCAGCGTACACGCCCACGAAGATGGCCCCGGCCATGCCCACGAGGCCCGCCAGGCCCACGATGGCCACCTGCAGGCCGACCGCCGCGCCGCGCTGCGCCAGTTGCGTGCCGCTGGCGCGCACCATCCACACGGCGGCCTGCGTGACGGCGACGAAGATGACGGTGAGGGCGATCAGCCGCACGATCCGCCCGCCGATGGGGCCGGCGGGCTTCTCCTGCAGCGGTTCCTCGCGTACGGTGAGGACGGTGATCAGCATGGCGATGAAGAAGCCGGCCATGATGATGCCCACGGTCAGCCAGATCTGGCCACCGTCCACCAGCGGGCCGACGAAGATGACCAGAAAGGCAGGCAGGAGTTCCATGACCGCCTTGACCCCCGAGGCCCGCCCCCGCTGGTTCTCCGGCACCAGGTCGGGGATCAGCCCTTGCAGCGCGCCGTGGGCGACGTTGGAGGAGACCTGCAGGAGCACGATGCCGGTGAGCAGGACGGCGTAAGCGGCGGTGACGCCGAAGGCGGGCTGGAAGAAGCCATCCAACGTCGAGCCCAGGAAAAGCGGCGAGGCCCCGATGATGAACAGGAAGAGGATGTTGAACAGGGCGCCGCCGACGATGAAGGGGCGTCGCCGCCCGGCGCGGTGTGTGCTGCGGTCGCTGAACATGCCGGCCATGGGCTGGACGGCCATGGCCGCGGCCAGGCCGATGACGCGGATGGTCGCCAGGTAGCTGTTCTTGAGCGCCAGCGGGGCGAACAGGGCCACCAGATAGGGCAGCAGCACGGGCGTGATGGCGCCGGAAGCGATGTTGATCCCCAGCCAGTAGACGTTGATGGCGATGTGGTCGTACCAGCGCATATCCCGTTCCATGATGGCTCTGCTCTAGGGCCTCAACGCCTTATGACATCTGGACGGATGGCCCGGATCACCTCCAGCGAGGCCAGGGCCTGCCCGACGGTCAGCTCGAAGATGATGGGGCCGTCGAATTCTGCCTCCGCCAGCCTGTCCAACAGGCGGGCCACGTCCAGGTCGCCGGCGCCCAGGGGCTGGTGATCCTGGCCGTAGCCGATGTGGCGCTGCGGCCCCTGCCACGGCCCGTCGTGCAGGTGAATCTCGCTCAGGCGGTGCAGGCAGCGTTCCAGGGCCTCTTCGAGGCCCAGCGGCCCGGAGAAGCCCACCAGCACGTGGCCGGTGTCCAGGCAGATGGACAGGTCGAGCTGCTCCGCCAGCTCCAGCGTCAGGTCGAAGGGGAATTCCACGGTCTCGATGGCCAGTTGCCGGCTGGGGATGCCGGTCTCGGCCAGGATGGTCTGCAGGCTCTGGCGGGCGTTGCTCTGGAACTGGCGCAGGAGGAGCGCTTTGGCCAGGTTGGGCAGGTTCATGCGGTAGAACTCGGCAGCCAGCGCGCCCGTGGCGTGCAGCACGTAGACCTCCGGCTCCAGGACCAGGGTGCTGTGGATGGTGTGGATCAGGGCACGCACGGAGCCTTGCCGCACGGGGGTCAGGGGCGTGGAAGGTTCCACCGACCAGAGGGGCAGGTGGACGGTGTAGCTGACGCCGCTGCCCGCTTTGAGCCTGGCCAGCCGTTCGATGGTCAGCGGATCGAAGCTTTGGGGCAGGAACAGTTCCATGTCGCCGCCCAGCTCGATGGGGTTGAAGCCGTGGGAGTGCAGTTGCCGCGCCAGGTCGGCGTGGTCGAGGGTGGCGATGTAGACCATCGCCTCTTGCATGGACATCCCGGAGGGGATGAGGGCCTCCCGTTGCATGGTGATGATGCCAAAGCGCATGTTAGCCTCCTATAAGGTCGGTCTTCACGCTTGTCGCTCTAGCCAGTGGGGCAGCAGAGTTTCAAGTTCTGTCATCACAGCTTCATAAGTGGGAGGAAACGAGACCAAGTGCTGGAGCGATGTGTTCCACGCTTCAGACATCCCTACCCTGCGGGCGGGGAGCAGAAAGTCCTCGGCCGAGGAAAAGCTGTACCCTTTGTGACGGCATTTCTCCTCCAGCACGTGAAGAAGAAGCGAGTGGTCCAAGCCTTCGTCATGGTGCTTGAGCAGATACCACACGTCGTAAATGTCTCTGGGGTAGCAGCGGCGAAGCAATGCGCGCAGCTTTTCGGCCAGCATTTCCTCCAGGCAGTAGGTGGGCACCTGCAAGGGGGCCCGTGGCGCGTCTGAGTACGGATGAATGATACGGCGTAATGCTGCTGGCAGGACCAATAACTCGTAGTGGGTCAGATCGAGCGTGATCCGGGGAGGATCAGGTCCCCGTTGTCCCAAAGGTCCGACATAGGCCAGCCGAGCGCGGTAGGCTTCCTCCCCGGCGACGTCTCGGGTCTGCTTCCACAAGGCAATCCACATCTGCATGCCGGATGTGCTCTGCACCTGATGGCAAACGGCCTGAACGCCGCCCTGCAACTTGTCCTTCTCTACTGGCCGAACCAATGTGAAGTCCAGGTCTTCGGAGAAGCGGTAGGTAGGAAAGTACGTCTTGCGCAGTGCAGTGCCCCCCTTGAAGGCCAATGCCTGGCACAGGCCAGGTGTCTCAGACAGACCCAGCAAGAACCAGCCCAGAGCGTAGTCGCGCTCTTGCATTTCGAGCCGCACGCCAGTCTGAGCCGCCAACCGCTGTAACTCTGCTGCAGTGATCACTCCCTACGTCTCCATCCAGCCTGTCAGTTCTGCCTTGGGCACATTGACCTGCACCCGCCAACGGCGGTTGAGCGGGCCTGTTGCCGGACGGCCTGGATCCAACTGGGCGTAGCCCGCTGAAAGCGCGGCACGCCAGCGCTCCAGGAAGTCTTCCGCCGGCAACGATAGTTGCTCAACCAGATACCCCAACCGCTTGAAGATGGCCCCGTTGCGCATCCGGTGGGCATAGTCAGTCAATTTCTCCAGGTTGACCTGCCGCTCGGTCACTGCTGTGGTCAACGCTTTTCCTACCTCGCCGATGCCACCACAATGTTCCGGGTGATCCAGGGCGTCCGCCAGGCTCTTTTCCAGGTCGGCGATGGATACTGGTTGCCCATCAAGCCACACCTGTTCCTGACCGAGAATCTTGTGGGGGCGCAAGGTGACGAAGGCATACCTCACGCCAGCAATGGTTCTCGCCGGATGACGGCGAGGGGTGGCAACCCAGATGGTGCCAGGGATCTGCTCGGTCAGGCCATGATGGTGCAGCGCCGTCCAATAGGCAATGTATCCCTCGGGAGCCAGGTGGTGGGCGATGAGGTATCCATGAACGGTATACTGGCGTTCTGGCCCTGCCTCCAGGGGGATGATGAGATAGCGTCCCTTGCCCAGCGAGTGGAGCCAACCTCCTTGTACCAGGTCATGAAGCAGCTTGTAGGTGGCCGAACGGGAGCCGCCCAGGATCTGGTGGGCCTCCGGGGTGGTGAAGATGATCTTCCCCTGTCCGGAGAGCGTAGTGAGAAGCTGGGAACCCCGCTTGCCTAATCCGACGGCGACTGGTATAGTTTGTGTATTCATCCTTACCTCTTAAGTAACGATGATAACACAAAATATACCGCTGGCCAAATCCTGGCCTCGTCCACTATCCAGAAACCTCCCGGTCACTCCGCAGTCTTTCTC
>JACKQG010005367.1_pt1 | contig 14184 bp, 6 predicted proteins | sample 8237621 | NCBI WGS metagenome assembly JACKQG01 (sample SAMN15677084, study PRJNA649215) | marine metagenome | biome: marine; feature: Black Sea; material: saline water; isolation source: suspended particulate matter (SPM) from the Black Sea western gyre | collected 2013-06-09/2013-06-10 | depth...
GGAAGGTCACCGGGTGCTTGATGCTCTCAGCCATCTGGATGACAAACTTGTCCAGGTCACTGTGCTCCTCAAAGCCGATGCTGGTCCTGAGTCCAGCGAAAACTTTGTGCTCGACAAAGATATTGCCCAGGCCGGAACAGGATATATCCTCTATATTGGAGTCGCATATCATAGGGTCCAGGACTCCCATACCCTCTAACTTGCGCCTTAGCAGATAACGGAGACTATTGTACTGGGTGGGGGTTAACACCATTTTACCCTTCGCTGACTTACCGCCGCCCGTCAGGGAATCGAGCTTACCACCCTTCCCCTTCTCCTCCCCTTTCCCGTTATCCTTGCTTTTAGCCGGTGCGCTGACTTTACTCCCCTGCACAATAACCAGCTTCTCGGTAATCTGCATGATAACTGCCAATCGCTGGGCAGCGTCGCTGATGCCTTCAAGGTCTTCTACATAGTCGGCGAGGCGCTGCTCTAATTCGTCGAGCATCTCATCATACCCGTCAGCGAGACTTGGCTCCACCGGGATATAGAAATCCCGGACATCCTCCGGGTTGGACAGAATATGGATGAAGACGTCATCACTCACCGAATAGAGCAGGTTAGGGTCTTTTATGCCCTTCATACTTCGGTCCACTTTCTCGTAATACTCGGGGACACCACGCTCATCCAGGGGATAAGCGTGCAGGTACTGCAGCAAGTGCAGCTTTTCCTTACATATTTCCTGAAGGGGGGCAGGAAGCTTCTGGTAAACAGGACACTTCGCCAAGTTCACGCCGCACTCCTTCCCACAATCCTGGGGGCATTGTTCTATTACAAAGGGCAAACCGGTCACGCTAACCTCCTAGACCTTGGCTTTGGCAAGTGGGATAATTCGCATACCTATTTGGGGATTGTCGTTGATCGTGGATTCGGCGATTACTCACAACCAAGCCACAGGGAATGGGGGCGCGATCGACGGGTACTCCTCTGAATCGTATATTCACGGTAGCGTCATCTCTGAGAACGAGGCCAAATCCGGCGGCGGCTTCTACGGCGGGGGCACCTGGACGATTACAGACTGTGTCTTCTACAAGAACGTGGCTTCGGGTCGCGCTCCCCTTGAAGGCGGTGGCGCTATCCGAAGCGATTTTGGCACTTGGACCGTCGACAACGTCACTCTTCACGAGAACCAGTCAGCGTACTACGGCGGAGGCATCTACAGCGGCGAGTCAACGTGGATGGTTACCAACGCCACCATCTCGCGGAACTCGGCTCTCCTGGGCGGCGGCATCTACGGAAAAGGCTCCTGGACCATCAGCGACTCGACAATCTCTGAGAATTCTGCCAGTGGTGTCGGCGTTTGGGAGCAGGGAAGGGGCGCCGGTATCTACGCCTGGGACGGATCCTGGGCACTGGATGGCGTCACAATCTCCCGTAATCTGGCGATGAGCGCGGGCGGCGGCATCTACAGTGAGCACCTATGGACGAGATGGACGATTACGGGTAGCACAATTTCCAACAACACATCCCTGAGCGCCGGAGGCGGCATATATGGGCACAGCAGCGACTGGACGATCACCGATAGCACGATTTCCGACAATTGGGGGAGTTTTACGGGAGGTATCCACCGTTACACGGGTAATTGGACGCTGGATAATGTCACCATTTCTGGTAACCAAAGCGACCGCACGGGTGGATTGGACGTTAGTGGCCCCTTTTTTACGATTACAAACAGCACGATTTCCAATAACCGAGGGGGCCAGACTGGGGGTGTCCATTCGTACTCTGGCCTGGAAATGCACAATACCATTGTGGCCGACAACTATTACGGAAAAATCCGGAACGACATATCCCCATGGAGCCGGCTGCAATCTAATGGTTCGCATAACCTGATCGGGGTTGCGCCCCGTTCTTGCGGCCTGGTCGACGGCGTCAACGGAAACCGAGTCGGGGATAAGAATGCTCCACTGGATGCAAAACTAGCTCCCCTGGGCGACTACGGCGGCACAACGCAGACGCACGCGTTGTTGCCCGACAGTCCGGCGTTGGACGCGGGGAGTAACGACGTGGCGCATCAGGCCGAACTGGGCACTGATCAACGGGGTTTCGAAAGGATCAGTGACGGGAGCGGGGACGGTGTCGCCGTGGTTGATATGGGTGCCTTTGAGGCGGGCTTTGCCGTTTCCACCTTCACCGACGAGAACGATGGCAACTACGGCCCCAACGAACTCAGCCTCCGTGAAGCACTCGCCCTGGCAGCGGAGATCCCCGGCGCGGATGTCATCTCGCTGGACATTCTGAGATCGCCTCGGGCTTCAATGGAACTGTCGCTTGGCGAGTTTGTCGTGGACAGCGACGTGAATATCCGCGGGCCGGGGGCGGATCTGTTGACCATTGACGCGGCCGAAACGGGGCGCGTGTTTCAAGTGGCGGAGGGCGTGACTGCTTCGATCAGAGGGCTGACCGTCACTGGCGGCCAGGCGTTCGCGTTTCTCGGTCCCTGGTTTGTGCCCCTGCCCGGGGGCGGTATCTACAACGAAGGGTCGCTCACGCTGTCCGAGGTCGCAGTCACGGGCAACGTGGCCACGTGGTCTGGTGGCGGCATTTACAACGTCGGAGCACTGACGGTCCGAGACTCGACGATATCCGGGAATGAAGCATGGGAAGACGGTGGTGGTCTGTCCGGCTCCGGTACATGGTTGATCGCGAACACGACCGTATCCGGCAACCTTGCCAACCGGCATGGAGGTGGCATTTCTGGGGCTGGTGGAGAATGGAAGATCAACAACTCAACGATCGCCGACAACCGCGCCGACAGCGACAATAACGGAACGGGCCTGGGCGGTGGCATCCACGTCGCTCAGGGTACGAACGCTGTCACCCACAGTACGATCGTCGCGGGCAACCACCGACGACGAGGACTTGATGACGTACGAGGCGTTTTCCATCGGGCCAGTTCCTACAACCTGATTGGCGTGATCAACGGTTCAAAGGGCCTCGACGGCAAGGCCACACGGTACGGCACGGCGGCTCGTCCTCTGGACGCCATGTTGGCACCGCTGGGCGACTACGGCGGCCCGACTCAAACCCACGCCCTGAGACCTGGCAGCCCAGCGGTCGATCGCGGGTACAACCGGCTGGCGCTTGTCTGCGATCAGCGCGGCGAAGCCCGTACTTCTGCTCGCCACACCGACATCGGCGCTTTCGAACTCCAGGCCCATGGATACCACCTCAGATCGTCGGTCATCGAAGACCGCACCGTGCTCGGCACCCATGTGGGGCACAGGCTGACAAAGACCGATCCCACCCCTAACGGAACCAGCAACAAGTTGTCGGCTGCGGATTCCATCAGCCGGAGTCCTGGCCAGACGCCGGAGATCGGCTTGGAGAGAGACTTGTCACGACGCGTGGACAAGGTATTTGAACTGGAGGATGCCGCAGACTGGTTGATGTGGGGAGCATGTAACCACCTGACAAATGGGGCATAGGAGCGAATGAGCCTACGACCTGATCTTCTCCCTTTTTTTTGATGGGCTTTGGGGCCGGTCGGTGAGTACCGGAATAGCCAAGTCACAAGTGAAGAGTTTTCCCACCAGGGCAGACCAAGTACTTCACATCCAACCCACAGGAGAGAAGTCATGAAAACGCTCCAAAGACCAACGGTTCGCACGGCTCTGATGTTGGCGGCAATCTTCGGATGCCTAGCCGCCGGTCCCGCAAGTGCCCAGCGGCGCGGAGCCCGCAAGTTCACCAATTCGCGGCAGTTGGAGATCAAGAAAGGCCTGAAAGACCTGCGAAACGCCAACCGCCCGAAGATCACGCCCGCAGACCTGAAGCACAAGTCTTCCGGCGCGAGCGTGCTCAAGCCTCTCGACAAGCCCGAGGCAGTCAAGGTCGCCCCCAACGTCCTGCCGAACCTTGGCAACCGCAAATTGGTTCCCGACGCCAAGGTCGTACCGCCGGCTAAGATTGTTCCTCCGATTATCATCGGCAAGCTCAGCGGCAAATGGAATTCGAATCTGGGGCCCGTAACACTAACGCAGTTCGGCAATCGCGTCTCGGGCACCCTGCAGTTCATGGGAAAACGACCGGTTTCCATTAGCGGTCACGTCTTGGGCAGGGTCGTGCGTTACACCTACGCCGGACAGGTGCTCAGCGGCACTGGTACCTGGGTCATCTCGAAGGACGACAAGAGGCTGACGGGTTACTACCGCACTGCCGCGAGCCGAAACAAGCATGCCTCGGTACTGTGGCGATGACTCGTTCCAGACACGAACGTATGGCCCGTGCCAACAAGCACTGCAGCACTAATACTAGCCCGATACGCAAGCGAGGGACGGCGAACAGCGTTAGTTTTCCTCGCTGGCGCTTCGGGCTAGTCTTCGTTTCATGGGATGTTTCTTGAAGAACTCCCACATGAGGTCATTGGCCGAGATGTCTTTCGTGGATTCGCCAAGGTGCGGGTACGGCGGGGCTCGGCCGGGCCAGGTATGGCCGCCGCCTTTGATGACCATCAGTATGACCTCTTCACCGTCCTTTCCCGGGCCGTACGTCCGGCGTTCGACCGTCATTCCGTCGTCCGCCCGATCCGGCTCGTCGGTAACCACCGGCTTTTCGGGACAACCGTTGGCTTTGACCCAGGCACGGATCGAATACTCGACGGAATAGAAATTCACCGTCGTCAAGCCGAAGTCGACGCGGCCGCCGCGGAACGGCGCCAACTGGTCGTCCGTGCCGTGGAAGTGGATTACCGGCACGGGCCGTTTCGGCTTGCAGGTTGCGGTGCCCATGGGTCCGGCTACCGGGGCAATTGCGGCGATACGATCGGACAGCTCGGAAGCCAGCCGATAAGACATCATCGCTCCGTTGGAATAGCCGGTGGCGTAGACACGTTGTGAATCTACGTTTGCGATTCCGGCAAGATCATCCAGTAATGCCCTCACAAAACCTACGTCATCGACGTTCTTCCGCATGGCATAGCCGCAGCAGTTTCCTGCATTCCAAGTGAGCAGACGACCGTATCGCGAAGTCCCGTTCGGATAGACGGCGATGAAGCCGGCATTGTCGGCTTTTTCGTTCAACCCGCATGCTCGAATCAACGACTCGGCGCGAGACAGCCCGCCATGAAAGGCCAGCACGACGGGAAACGCCTTCGTGCCGTCATACGACCGTGGAATGTGGACTTGGTACGTCCGCGTTCGACGATCGAATCGGATGGTTCGCGTGTGGTCGCCAGCCTGGATTCCGTCCGTCGCGATTGCCAGCGATACGGCGAGCAGAATGGTCGCATTCATGGGTCCACCTCCGCCAAGTCCATGATCCTCTTTTCAATCTCCATGATAGCCGTCTGAGGCCTCATCGTCACGAGAGGCCGGAGCAGGCAGTTAGGTGCTCCTGGGTATCTCCGCGAATAGACGGAATTTCCGGTTTTCTTGATGGGGCCAAAGGCCTAACGTCATGAGGTGGGAAAAAGGGGGCAGCGTCCCCGGGTTGGAGCCACGTGAGATTTGCGGTTCACCGCAATCCGGGCTTCTTTTCTCGCGAAGACCTGCGAATACGTACTCAGACTATTGCGTCTCGGATCAACGGTCGACCTGCCAGCGACACGTAGAATCCGTAACTGGCCAACGCCACGACCACGCCAAGGGGCAATAAGGTCGTGCTGACGGCGTAGGTTGCGGACAGGTCGGTCGTAATCGGGTAGGTCAACAGCAGGCGGACGAACATGAAGCTGACAACCGCCAGCAGCCCGAAGCGAATAAGCAACACGACCACCAGCAATGACGTCAAGCCACCCACGAACCAGGAGATGTAAGGGTGCCCGATTCCTATCGTTAATACCAGCGCGCCGTAGAGAATATAGGCACCGCCGGCCAGAAACTGATTTCGCAGAACCATCCGCAGCAACAGAAGAAAAAGCAAGGCACATAAGCCGCCCCCAACCGCGGTGGATTGACAGTGGAAGAACTCGCCCAGACAGTAACGCCCACCCATCAGCAGCCGCAGCGGGACTCCAACATAGGCTCGCTGCGGTCCGAGAAGGTCCACCGCTCCCAAGCCACACCACGATGGCGCCAGAATGCCAATCTGCCACAGCAGTCTCGCAAACACACCGAACATTGCACCAACCAGCAAGTCTCGACCCACCTGAGGATCGCGATAGTGACCGCCCAGCAAGCGGCTCCAGGAAATCATCGTCTCCGGCCAGAGCCGGCGAACGTAAGGCTCCAACGCGACGTAGAACAGCCACAAGATCAGTGCCACAGACAGCGCCATTTCCATGCCCATCATGAATACGGACCACGCGGGAGGGTTCGCGGCTCGGCCGGCGTGCAACACCCAGTAGACCGCGTAAACTATCAGCACGTACCACGTCAGGCGAAGAGCGCCCTTTCGGTCGCCTCGGCCGCGGCGCAAGTTGTGCCGAGCCAGCAGGCCCCCCGCGATCATCATCAGCAGGAACACGGTTATCTTCGTGTACGCCCGAAAGGCTGAAGGGTTTCCCGGTTGGCCTTGCTGCTGGCCCTCTTGGTCTTTGGGAGAGACCTGGAAATAGACGGGCCTGCCAGCCCAAACGGCTGCCTCCACGGTCACCAGAGTCTCTGTGTTCGGGTATTGTCCTTGCCATGCCTTCCGACTATCGCACCCAAGCGGTGCGGGCCATGTGACCGGCAATGGGCTGAATTTCTCGATATCGCTATGTGCGTCGTCGGTACCGATCAAGCCCGCTTCACGGAATAGATCAGTGCTCCACGGAGGGAACGCGGCCTGGGAGTTGTTCCGGGCGGCTGCGGACGACTCAGCTTCGTCCAACGAGGAAGGAAAGACGCGCAGTTCCAGGAGGCGCCCTTGAGGATCCAGTCGCACGCTCACCTCGCCCGGCATTGGCGGTGGATCATCCGGCGAGACCGTGCCGTCTCCTTGCGCCGCAAAGCTGCCCGCGAAAAGCTGCGGTACGAAAACCGACGGACCTTGCCGGTACCAGAAGATAACCGGTGCGAGTTGGGGCCGATCGTCTTCGTAGATGAACCCGTACGCTGAATCGCCGGGTGGGTCCTCGTAGCCCAGCCCTTCGATGATTTTTTTGGCCCTCTCGGCAAGCGAGTGCGGACTTTCCAATACGGTCTGCCCTATCGTTGTAGCCCGGTCCGACAGAAACGCGACGGCCAGCAGACCCACCAGAACTCCGGCCAGACAGAGCCCGCCGACAGCCGGGCGAAGACCGCCACCGTGTCCCGCGGCCGCAACCATCTCCGGCGAGGGAGTTTCTCCTGCTGCCAAGGCCGCTGACAACGTGTCCACACCCGGCAGGGCCGCCAGCAGCGACGAAGCCGATGGAGGTCGATCTTGAGGGTCCGTTTCCAGGCAGCGGAGAATCACTCGTTCGACGGCTGGCTCAAGGCCCTCGATGATGCCGGACGGAGGGACGGGCAATTCTTTTCGGCGAACGCTTGCCAACTCCGTCGGTGAATCGGCGCCGAAAGGTCTTTGCCCAGTGAACATCTCGTAGAGGACCAAACCCAGCGAATAGAGATCGCTGCGGACCGTGACCGGTTCGCCGGCCAGTTGCTCGGGGGCCATGTAAGGCGGCGTGCCGGCAACAAACTCCTGATCGCCTGCCGTTTGGCTCAAACAGGCGAGCCCGAAATCCATGATCCGCACCTGGCCTCGACCGTCGAGCATCACGTTAGCCGGCTTCAGGTCACGGTGAACGATGCCCCGGTCGTGGGCGGCTGCCAGACCGGCGGCCAATTGCCGGGCGATCGCAATTCCCTTATCCGGCGGCAGCCGACCGATTCGCCGCAACAGACTGGCCAGATCCTCTCCGTCAACGTACTCCATCGACAAGAAGTGTTGTCCACCGACCTCGCCAATGTCGTAGACGCGGCAGACATTGGGGTGAGCGATCTGGCGTGCCAATCGCACTTCGTTATGGAAGAACTTCAGCACGTCCGAATCGCCGGCCAGCCTCTCCGGGAGGAACTTCAATGCCAACGGCTGCCCGAGCTTCAGATCGTCGGCCCGGTACACTTCGCCCATTCCGCCCTGGCCCAGTAGCCCTACGACCCGGTAACGATTGGCGAGCAACATTCCGGGCAGAAAACGCCCATGCTCGGCTTCGCCCTCGGCTCGCCGATAGTACGACTCCAGCAATTGAAGCTCGCGCAACAGAAGCGACCGCTCCGCTTCCGAGCACTCCTCGATATACTGTTCCGGGCGAGGACGCTGGCCCGCCTTCCAAGCGTTTTCGAACGCAACGCAGATCCTGTCGATGCGTTCCTTGGCTGCCAGCGGCAGCCCGTCGTCAGGAGAAGAATCTTTGCTCATCTGGTTCGTGACCGGAGCTTCACTTGTATTCCTCTTTCCACTTGTCGCGTATCAACCTCAGCCGGCGCTCGACCGTCGCCAAGGACCGATCGATCCGGCACGGATTTCTTGGTTGGTCCAGCCTTCCAGCTTCAACAATGCGATCTGCCGGAGTTCATCGTCGGCCAGCAAATCCAGCAATCGCCGAAAGCCTTGCCGAGCACGTTATGAACCACTTCCAGTCTACCAAAACCATCACGGCCAGCCATCATTTCACTGGATGCTTTTTGAAGAACTACCATATGACATCATTGGCCAAGATATCTTGCGTGGACTTGCCGTGGAATCTCGCCGGTGCCAAGTGTGGCCGCGCCCTTCGATCACTAATAGAACGACTTCTGCCCTGTCCTTTCCCGGCCCGCAGGCGAATTAGTCGAATTGTCCAGTTTTCGTGATGGGTCCAAAGGCCCAGCGGTGAGTACCAGGACAGCTACGAGCAGGAAGTGCTGAATCAGCACTTGAGGCGATTACCGCGATGACCTGGAAGACTGTTCTCTCCCCAATAACCGAATGGAGGATGTCATGAGAAGCTTAGCCGGTGGAACACCTTGTTCTTTGACGGGTCCAAATGCGTTGAGCCGAGAATGCAAGCTGGTGGGCTTGTGTGCGCCTGCGCGGCTGGTGTCGGCCGTACTGCTGGCAACCTCTTTGGCAGCGGCGGGTACTGCTCACGCTCGCTCGCTGGAAGAATTGCAACTCCTCTACGGTCACCTGAGCTATAGGATTACTCAACACGAAAACACTTACCCGACCGGCGACTTGAAGCACCACCCGGCCTATATCCAAGCTCTGGAAATCATGGCCAAGGATCGCGACGAGGCCCAGGCGGCAGCCAGAGAGGCCGAAGCATCCAACGACCCCGAGGCCAGACGCTTACACCACAAATTCATGGTTCTTGCGGACCGGGCCCAGTCGAAGGGAAATGGCGTCCTGGAATTTGCCGACATGATATTCCGCATCGAGGACAATCGCGGCCCAAGATCGTGGGGTGTTTTTTGCAACGTTGCCGAGCAGGACGGCAAGCCCATCTACGGAAAGGCTGGCGAGCTAGAATTCGACAAGAGCATTACGCAGCAACAGATACGTGTCATGCTGAATACCGCGCTCAAGGATCTCGACACGGGGTGGTCGCTCAGGTGCGGTTCGGGATACGTAGGCCAACTTTACCCAACTCCGGAGCGAGACCCGATGCCCCAGGCCGACACGGGGCTCAGTTGGGTGGAGAGAGTGCGACGACTCGCCAACTACTTCAGTCTGCCGGACGTGCACGGCGCCGCCACCGAGCTGATGAACCGCTACCTCAAGGACGCGCTCTGCCTCCTGCCCAAAGGCCATCAGTGGTATCTCGGCCTGGCAAAACAGTACGATCTGGCCCAAGCCAAGAAGCACATCGCAGGCTTCTACGCCACGGTGTACGGGAAAGTGGAACTGAAGACCAAGAGCGGGCGCAAACCCGCCGACGGGGCAAAGGTCACCATTTGCGACCCGCACGACGGGACGTCTTGGGAAGCCATCGCAGACGACAACGGCGAATACGAGATCGAGAAAGCCATTCTGCATGAGGCATGCTCCCCCTTCGATATCAGTGCCGAGTGGTGCCGCAATCGCACGGACGAAAAGTACACCGGTCCATTGACCGAACCCGATCCTTCGGAACGCCACAAGGTCGACCTCCTTATCGTCCCGTCGATCAGAGGCGAGTTCGAGTTTCAGTACGACAGCGAAACGGTTACCCCGTGGGGCATGACAGTGAAGGACGGATACGAACACTCCGTGACTTTCACGGTGAACTTCGATGAGGATCCACCCAGCATCGAAGGCGAAGGGGAGTACTCGACCGTTCTCAATGCGAAAAAGGGGACACTCGGCGGCGGCAGCCGGGTGACGATGACCGAAACATCGGGGGGCCCTCGGGTGTTCCAGGCGGGTTCGATTCGCATGGCGGTCCCCGGCCTTAACGCCTTGGCAGCCGGCACGTACACGTCCGATGGCTTCAAAGAAACGAACCGGTGGACCGACAAGAAAGAGCTTTACGGCGAATTGATCGAAAGCAAATCCGGCGAAGAGAAACTGGAAATGGGGTTTCATCAAACATCCGGCTCAGGTGGATCTCCGAGCAAGTGCGGTCCCTGGATCTTCCCTTTGGAGGACGGCTGTCAGCGCGAGTTTCCAACGGAAATGTCCGTTGCGGGAATCAGAACGAAAGGCAAGTTTACCGTAACCCTGCACTTGGAGAACGATCATTAGAATCATTTGGTGCTAGCTCCATGCGATTGGATATGCGAGGATGAATTGCGCCCCACGGTGGCTTTCAACCGTTGATCGTCAATGCGAGGAGGATTTCGAGATGAGACGTGTCGACGCAATCCGACGTGTTGTGCTTTGCTTGATTCTTCTTGCCGTCCCGTTCAGCAGCAGTTCCGCGGTCGGCGACCCGTCGTCGCCGGATGGGGAAATCCGGCTCGATGCATTCGATCGGATTCATCTCCCCGCCGAGCCTTTGGCTGCCGAACGCTCCATGGCGGGTGTGTTGCAGACACACTTGCAGGCGCTCTACGACATCGAGTTGACGATCACCAGCGGACCACCGGACGAGAACCAACGCGCGATCCTGCTTGGCAGACGAATGGCAGTCGCTGCGGGGGCTATCACGGAGGAGGAACTGGAGGCGGTCAAATACGACGGCTACATCATCAAGTGCTCCGGCGACCGCATCGCGCTGGCCGGATACGGACCGCAAGGGACGATCTATGCGACGTATGCGCTGTTGCGCCAATTGGGGCTGAAGTTCTATCCGTGGCGCAACGCGGGCGCGGTCGTTGTTTACCAACCGCTCGAGGACGGCAAGGTAGCTCCGTTCATGATCGCCAGCAAGCCGTTTTTCTTACGACGCGATCTGTTGGGCCATCTCGATCAAGGACGCTGGGGCACCTCGCTACGTGAATACAGCCTTGGCGAATTTCGCTTCGTTCACGAACACGAATACTTCAAGGGCAAAGGCTGGTTGGGTGGCGATCACACGGCGCCGTACTTGGTGCCCATGGCCAAGTACTACGATAGCCACCCCGAATACTACGCCATGAAAGGCGGCGAGCGGATTCCGAAAGAAACGCAAAACATGCGAGTCGCTCTTTGTTTGAGCAATCCGGACGTGCATCGCATTGCCGCCGATCGCGCGATCGAGTGGATGGGGATCCAGCACGAGCGCCGCTTCTTCCACGTCACCGATGGCGATACCAGTCCGTGCCAATGCCCACAGTGCCTTGCCATGGACCCAAAGCCGCGTTCCTGTACCGATCGTTACCTCAAGTGGGTCAACTCGGTGGCTCGGGCCGTGGGGAAGAAATATCCGGACAACGTCGTGCTTGCGCTGGCTTACGCAGGTTCGACCCAACCGCCGGTAAACGTGAAACCTGAACCGAACGTCTCGGTCATGTACTGCCCCTGGTTCTGGGACTCGCGTACCACCTCGGCCGTAAGCTGGGCCAGCCCGCTAAACATCACGGCCATGAAAGAGTACATGGCCTGGACCATGATGTTTCCAGACCAAATGAGTCTTTACGATTATCCGGGTGCCTGGGTGTACGGTCAGGCAGATCGGCTGAAGTTCCTGGCCAAGAACAACGTACGTGTGTTCTACTCCTGCGGCGGCCGCGGCGACTTGTTCCAGTGGGTCAATGCGAACCTGCTGTGGGACCCGCTGCTAAACACCGAGGATCTGGTGGCCGAGTTTGTCGACGCCTACTACGGTCCCGCAGCCGAGCCGATGCGGCAATACCAGCAACTCCGGTTAGAGGTTATCGAGAAGAATCTCAAACACACTCAATTTCCTTTCCGAAATGCCGATTTCATTCGGGAAACAAGAGAACTCGCTCAGCGGGCGGTCGAACTTGCCGGCAAAGCCGACGAACCGACTAGGGCGAGAATCCTGGCAGGTGCTCTCGAATCCACTCGACTTGTACTCCAAAACACCCATCCCGAGAAAGCCGATCCAGAACTGAGAAGCACCGCCGCGCGATACGTGCAGGATCTCGAACATTACATCAGGCTTTCCAAACGCCTGCACGAGGTCTACCAAGGGCTGGGAAACCGATACGTCGTGAGGACACACAAAGGGGAGTTCCAAAAGGCCATCGGTGCAATGGGCATCGACCTGCCACTCGAAGAAAAAGCAACAGACGCCGCAGCGGCCGACGAGAACGTCTTCGACCATGCCGTTGCAGGCTTAGACGATCTGCTAAACAAACTGACAAGTTCAGAACACCAACGCCCAGCGTTCGCCGCCAAAACGATTACCACCGCTTTTAATGCCGATGACGAGGCGGCGAAATGGTTGTCCGACGGATCGCAGGCCGACTTGATCTCGCCGCCTGAGACAACAACCATCGACTGCCTGTGCGGAGATACGCACACCGGCGTCGGCATCCAAGCACCGCTTGCCAAACTGCCCGTGATCCCGCACCACAACATCACCATCCACGCCGGACGATTCTACGCGGAACGAGTCTTCGATCCGCCCGTCGACGCCACCGGCTGCTTCTATCTGGATTTCCACATCCGCGCTTCGTGCGACGTACCGATCACCGTGTACATCAACCAGGTGCACTCGGACATCGATTTGCATGCGGGCGAACAAATCGTGCGTGTCGATATGCGCAACTTCAATCTCAAAGGACGCTTCACGTATGCCGAGTGGGACAAACAGGTTCGACGCATCAGTTTCGACATCTGGCCGCAAGACAACTACCACCCTTATCCCAAGGTGCAAAACGCGGAGATCGTCTTTCTGGGTATGACGGCGACCAATGGAAAGCCGGCTCCCGCCAATCTTCCGCACAAAGGCAAGGCCATCTGGCTGAGTCAATTTCGACCAAATGTCGGCCGCGGAGTTGCCGTGTCACGCGACATGTACGACCAGTACATGCAGAGGCAACACTACAAACACGTGGGCATGGACTACGGCTCGCGCTGGATCAGCGAGGGATTCCGTACGTTCACCGCACACCGGGCCGTTAGTCCCGTATTCGCCATTCTGAGCGGCCCAGACACATCGGATCGAGAACAGGAGATGGCAAGGACTCTGCAAAGTCATCTGGAGAAAATGTTCGGCGTCCGGCTGGCCATTAATCCCGATGGATCAACCATCGGCGAGTCCACGGGCAACGCGATCCTGTTGGGACGAGAGGCGTGCTTGGCCGCGGGACGCATCGACGAAAAGGAACTCCGGCACGTCGGCCCGCAAGGTCTTGCCATCAATGCACACAACGGACGAATCGCGATTGCCGGACCGGACGACGACGGTACGATCGACGGCGTGATCAAATATCTTGAAGATCACGGCGTACGCTTCTACGAACCGAGTCGGATCCACATGCCGGATCTCTCGGCAGACATGCTGCATGAACTGTACGTGTTGGATTGGCCGTACTTCCGTGAACGCGCGGTACGGATGGACTGGTGGGCTGGGAACGAAGCCAAAGCGGCACGCGCTGCCAATTCCGATTCGCTCGCGGCCACGCGCGACCTAGCCTCGGCGATCAAGGACGTAGCACGCACCGGCAACCGGGAGCTTCCGTCGTCGCTTGCGACGAAGGCCAACCAATCGTCCCTCTCACGTCACGTGGCAGCAAAGCTCTTGTGGGATCCATTTGCGGATGCGACTCGACTGATCCGCGAGTTCAACGAGCGTTGATAACCGCGGAAATAGGAAAGCTCGTTTAACCCTGAGCCGAAGGCGACGGTTGTTCTTGAAAGCTCGATGCGCCGCGACCGTCGCCTTCGGCTCAGGGTTAAACGACGGACCGACACGACCTACTTCGTTATGCTCTGATGCCACTT
>JACKQG010005368.1_pt1 | contig 14182 bp, 13 predicted proteins | sample 8237621 | NCBI WGS metagenome assembly JACKQG01 (sample SAMN15677084, study PRJNA649215) | marine metagenome | biome: marine; feature: Black Sea; material: saline water; isolation source: suspended particulate matter (SPM) from the Black Sea western gyre | collected 2013-06-09/2013-06-10 | depth...
TGTTCAACTAATGACCATATTAATACAATAAAGCGATGAAATCAATCAATAAGATTGCTGAAATGAAGCATTATCAACCTTCACAACACATTCTTTGTTTAAGAGGTTTATTAGAATTTTTGATCTTGCAGCACTACATTTTTCTATAAATATAGCAGTAAGGTTTGACAGTTTACCTTTAGTAATAATTATATTGGAACCTTTAGTTAAATCATTGATATTATTAGATTTTTCATGACTTAGCTTAGCTTTTATAGTTTCAATATACTCCTCATTGATGCTATAGGGAACTAGCTGATCCTTGTTAATGAGAAGCCTAGAAATGCCATATGTGCTATTGATTTTAGACAAATTATGCAGTGAATTAGGTAAATTAACGAAAATATAGTTAGAAAAGAAGACTTCTTTTTGCGATACCCAAGCATCATTGCGATACTTTTTCCTAATAATAGTCGGAAGATAACACATAAACCCTTGATTTATAAGGTTTCTTTCTGCTTTATACTCTTGTTTAGGCTTAGTTTGCGCTATTGCCCACATATGTTCACCCCTAGAACAGATTAAAACAAAGCTAATATGATGTCAATAAACAAGTGGAAACTCATCAATCTTGGTAATTACGTCCAATTCCAAAGTATTTGATTCCAGTATTTTTGAATTTACCTAGAGAGTATATATTTCTTCCATCAAAAATAACTGGGTTATTCATGCTCTTTAAAAAAACAGAGGTTTCAACAGACCAAAACTCTTTCCATTCTGTACAAATTAAGAGGGCGTCTACATTTTTTATTGCACTCTTATATGTTCGAACTTCTTTATATTTAGGGTGACTAAAAGTTTTTGTTTCTTTTAAAGACGCAACAGGGTCATAAGCAAGCACTGAGGCATTATGTTTTAAAATTAAGTTTATCATTTCAATGCTAGGAGCGTATCTTATATCATTAGTGTTTGGTTTAAAGGCTAAACCCCAAACCCCAATGGTTTTACCTTTAAGATTATTTTTAAAGAACTTTTTAATTTTAGAGAACAAATATATTTTTTGCTTATTATTAGTGGTGTTAACAGCTTTTAACAAAGAAGAGTCATGTGATAAAGATTTAGCTGTGCCAATTAACGCGCTGACATCTTTAGGAAAACAAGATCCTCCAAAACCACAACCTGGATAAAGGAATTCATACCCTATTCTTTTGTCAGCACCTATACCTCTTCTAACATTTTCGATATCCACATCTAATTTATCGGCAATAATTGATAAGTCATTAATAAAACTAATTTTTGTTGCTAATATAGAATTAGCAGCATATTTGGTAAACTCAGCAGATTTTACATCCATAAACTGAATCTTGTTCAATCTCCTATTAAATGGACGATAAATAGATTCAAACATATTTTTTAATTTATCATTATCGGTTCCAATAATTATTCGGTCAGGTTTCATAAAATCATCAACTGCTGACCCTTCTTTTAAAAACTCAGGGTTAGAGGTAACATCCACTGTAAATTTTTTATTTAGTTTTTTTAATTTTTTTTGAAACATCTTTTTTATTTCGTCAGAGGTTCCAACCGGTACTGTTGATTTTTCAATAATTACTTTATTAGAATTCATAAATTCTACGATACTATTACAAGAGTTTTTAATACTTTTTAGATCCACAGAGCCATTAGTTTTTGTTGGAGTGTCTACAGCTAAAAATATTACATCTGAATGATTAACTGCAGATTCATATGATGATGTAAAAAATATTCTTTTATTTTTAAGGTTTCGTTTTACAATTTTATCAAGGCCATTTTCATAAATAGGAATTATTCCTTTTTTTAAATTCATAATTTTTGATTTATTTACATCAAGACAACAAACTGTGTGGCCGACATCTGCAAAACATGCGCTTGTTACAAGACCAACATAACCTGATCCAATTATTGTTAACTTCATGAGCTATTCTCTACATTAGTTTCATTAGATATTAATGACGCAAAAATTGTTAAAGTATATAACATAAATAATGTTGATTGTTGGTGAGATAGTATGACATGTGTAAACATATATGCAAAGTAACAAATTAATGTCGTTAACCCTAAAATAGCAAAAATTTGAGTATTTTTATTTTTTAATGCATCAAAAAATATTCTATAAAAAGAATATAATAACAACAAGATTAACAAGAAGCCAAAAATACCTATTTTTGCAAATATATCTAAAAATTGATTGTGTGCATGATTAAAGCCAGCGGAGAAGTTTTTAGGGTCAATACGTATAGGTGGAATATCTTTAGACATTATTTGACTGTCTAGACTTGCATTGAAGTTATCAAGCCCAACACCTTTAATTGGATGATTTTTAATCATATTCATAGATCCCTCCCAAATAATCATACGAGGCATTATAGATCCACTATTTTTCCAAGAAGATGTTACAACATTGTTTTTATATAATTTATAATCGTTATAACCGTCAATCATTCTCTCAGACAAACCAGAGGTTATTGTAAAAAAAAGAATAAGTAAAATAGTGATTGATGACTCCTTAAAACCAATATTGTATATTTTCTTTGCATTCATTATATATAAGAATATAAAAACAAAAGGAATTGCTGTTAGCGTACCTCTTGTTCCTGATAGAACCATAGCTAAAAGCGCCAACACCATCCCTATAAGAGGTAACGCCGTGGATAGAGATTTTTGTCGTGAATAAGTATATAGTAAAAAAGAAAAAAGAAAATAAAGCATGCTAATATTTCCAAAAATAGTAGCTGTACTGGTAAATCCATATACACGTACCTGACTATTGAACAAAAAAGAATATATAGCAAATAAACCTATAGCGATACTTGCAAGACTAATGGTATTGCTTATTACTTTAAAGCTAATTTTAATATCCTTAAGAAGGATTAATATAGGCATAATAAATAAAAATCTAGCATAATTGTCAAGTTCCCTAATATTAGAATCATGAAAAATTGCTGATGATAGGGTAAAATAAAATATAAGTATGCTTGATATTGCAAGTAATTTTTCATTTCTATTTAAAACTATTTCCCCTTTGAAGAAAATTAAATATATTATTGAAATTATTGTTAATGCGATTGAAACATAATTTAATCCATTGGGAGTTATTAAGTTTAAAAAGAAATAAAGAATTAAAAGAAATATTATTATTTTTTCAAAAGGCTGGCTTATTTTAACATGCTTATGTTTTTTAAAAGTAAAAGAATAAATTATTAAAGCAAAAGAGAATGAAAATAACACAAATCTATTAAAAGTATCTGGAAGTCTAAATAATCGTTCACCCGAATTAATTAAATCCCAAATATCTGAAAAAGGGTTAGTAAGCGAAATACCCATTAACTTCATATTGAGCATAGATATTCCTATCATTATTAATGACAAAAAAACAAATGGGAATCTTAATTTACCAATATAGTTGTAGATGCCGTTTAGCATTATTAGAATAATCCAATAATATTTCCATCATCATCAATATCTATTTTTTCTGCAGCAGGTATTTTTGGCAAGCCTGGCATAGTCATAATATCTCCACAAACCATTACTATGAATTCAGCACCAGCAGCTAATCTAACTTCTCTTATAGAGATATCATGCCCTGAAGGAGCTCCCCTTAAAGTTGGATCAGTAGAGAAAGAATATTGTGTCTTTGCAACACAGACAGGATATTTTCCATAGCCAGATTTTTGTAAATCATCAATTTGTTTCTTTACGCTAGATGAAGCACTTATTGTAGATGCTCCATAAATTGATGTTGCAACTTTTTCCATTTTAGACCACAAATCTAAATCATCTTCATATAAGTAATGGAAATTATTTTCGGCTTCATCAATCGTCTTAACAACTACATTAGCTAATTCTTCTGCTCCTTTACCGCCATCTGCCCAATGAGTTGATGAAACAATTGGCACTCCAAGCTCTTTAGATTTAGATTGAAGAATTTTTCTTTCTTTTTCCGTGTCAAAAACAAAACCATTAATACCTACCACTACGGGCAAACCATAATGATTTTTTAAATTATTTACATGTCTTTCAAGATTGCTAAGACCTTTTTCAAGATAATCGCAACCCTCTTTATTTAGATTTTCAAGCTCGCAACCACCATGATATTTTAACGCTCTTATTGTTGCAACCAATACAACAATAGATGGTTTAAGGTTAGCTTTTCTACATTTTATATCTAAAAATTTTTCAGCACCCAAGTCTGCTCCAAAACCAGCTTCTGTAACAACATAGTCAGCTAATTTTAAAGATGCTTTAGTAGCTATTACGGAATTACATCCATGAGCAATATTTGCAAATGGACCACCATGTATCATGGCTGGGTTATTTTCTAATGTTTGCACAAGGTTTGGCGCAATAGCATCCTTTAATAATACTGTCATTGCTCCATGTGCATTTATCTGACTAGCAAGAACAGGTTCTTTTTTCCTTGTATATCCAATTACAATTTTACCAAGTCTTTCTTTAAGATCCTTTAAGGATGTTGTGAGGCAAAAAATTGCCATAATTTCTGAAGCAACAACAATATCAAAACCATCTTCTCTAGGAAATCCATTACCTACAGAACCTAGTGAACACACTGTTTTTCTAAGTGCCCTATCATTCATATCTAAAACTCTTTTCCATTTGATTCTTCGAGTATCAATATTCAGACTATTGCCATGATGAATATGATTATCTACTAGTGCGGCTAATAAGTTATTTGCCAACTGAATTGCATTAAAATCACCTGTGAAATGGAGATTAATATCCTCCATCGGGATAACTTGAGCCATGCCACCACCAGCTGCACCACCTTTCATTCCAAATACTGGACCAAGAGAAGGCTCCCTAATAGTAATCAAGGTTTTTTTGCCAATATGATTAAGAGCATCCCCTAATCCAACAGAGGTTGTTGTTTTTCCTTCGCCTGCTGGAGTCGGACTGATAGCTGTGACAAGTATGAGTTTGCCGTCTGGTTTTGAATTTAAAGAATTAATATACTCTAATGAAACTTTAGCTTTATAGTGTCCAAAAGGCTCCAGTGCATCTTCAGGGATATCAAGTTTTTTGGCAACTTTTGCTATCTTTTCTAATTTTGCATCTTGTGCAATTTCTATGTCAGTTTTCATATTTATTATTATATTTAACTAGTTATATAATATTATCTTAATTTAACAAATCTGCAACTAACAGAATAATAAAAATATTAGAATTCTGTTTTATCTGACAGTTTGCATACCCCTTTTTCTTTTATTTCTTCATTAGTAATATACATTGTTCCAGAAACTCTATTTATTAATAATTCTTTAGGTCCAGATGTTGCTAATATATGAGTGTCAGAAAACTCAACATTCTCATAATGGAATTGATCAATCCCAATTGATTCGAAAAATATATTGTTCGACTCATTAAAAACATAAGTGTATTCATTTTCTTCTATAATACATAATATAAAGGTATTAGATTTTGGTTTCTGATATTCCTCAATCTTTCCTCGTGGTTTCACAATATTTGGATCATCCATTTTATCTATAGAAGTAGGATCTGGTATTTCCTTTATATCATCTAAGTACTTATAGTTAGTGTTTGTTCTTGATACACATAGCTCAAAAGGTATTTTTAATAATCCAGAATCAAAAAGATATAATCTAATTTTTCCATTATTAATCAAGAAGAAATGGTTTTTGTAACCTCTTTTACTCTTGACACTACTTTCATCAAATATAGATAAGCATACTCTGTAGCCATAAACATTATCTGTCATTGTTGATACAGCGAACTTTTCAGGTTTACTGACAAACTCTATTTGTACTTTACTAGAGTCTTTGTACTTAGTTTTGAGGAAATCCTGAAGAATTTTTTGATAGTTTTCTGGGTATGCTCCATATGAAGCTGTTGGATCTGGATTAACATTTACTTCAGGCACTGCAATCATTGGCAATGGGATTAAACTTTTTGCACATCCAGAAAAAACAAGCATTAAAAATATTAGATTTCTTATTTTCATATATTATATATTTTTAAATATCCTATCCAGTTATTAATTTTTTCTGCCCAGGGCCGGAGTCGAACCGGCACGAGGTTGCCCTCGAGGGATTTTAAGTCCCTTGCGTCTACCAATTCCGCCACCCGGGCTATGGTAATCAAACATGTAGACTAACTATCTAACATTCCACAGATTTTAAGATATAAATGTACCATGAAGTAGTATTAAAATATAGTATAAGCTATTCACGCCAACCATAGAAATTTTCATTTTTCCAAATTGCTATTGTTTTTTGTGAGTCATACCGACCAATTGTGCTCTCATCTGATAACACATAATCAGGAACGGGTAAATTAAAAGGCTCAAGACTTAAATTAATAGGTCTCCATCTGTCACCATAAAAAGTATTAACATTTTCTGACAAAGAAGGAAAATTTGTAATAGCTATATATTTGTAATTATATTTTTTGATATTACCTAAGCATAAAATAATGTCGTTAGATTTTAAATGAACTAACAAATCTCTCACTAAAATAAAATCAGCCTCTGGTAGATTATCATTAATCAAATTCTTTTTAATAAACTTAATATTTTCATTGCTATATTTTCTATTATTTATATCAACAATCTCATCCACAATATCACATCCCGTATATTTGATGCTATTGAGATTTACTTTTGACATCCATTTCCAATCACCACATGGCAAATCTAATATAGATGAAATTTTATAGGTCTTAAAGAAACTTGGTAGTTCCTTTGACAGTTTTTCAGTTGAGATATCTAAATTAGATCCGGCCCCCGACAAAGAGCCATTATCAATATTTTGCCAATATTTATTCTTATATATAAACTTAAATTTTTTTTCTTCATTACTAATTAATGATATTAAAATAAAATATATTTTATCTTTTAATAATTTATATGCCTTAAAGAATTTATTATTAGTATTCATTTTTACTTGCTTTAGGCTAAGGTCGGAATCGAACCGGCGTTGACGGCTTTGCAGGCCGCTGCATTACCACTCTGCCACTTAGCCAAATCTGAGCTTTAGGTTTAAGGTATTCACAAGAAAGATATTCTATCATACTTATTAATAGTAAATCGGCTTTAATATACTTTTTAGACATAAATTCTATATGAATTATAGTATTATTATGAGAAAAGTTTAAGATAAAAAAATATATTTAACATATAGTACTGTAAAAAATAAATGAAAAATAAATTAATTGCGCTTGTTTCGAATGATTACTGGACTTTATACAAGTTTAGATACGATATAATTCAGATGATGATACAAAAGGGTTATAAAATAGCCTTAATTGCCAACAAAGATGAGTATCATAAAAAGTTTAATAGTGAGAATATATCTAAACATTTTATTCCATTAAAAGATCGAAGTGTAAATATATTTACCGAGATTAGAACAATAATCAGTTTATACAAAATATATAAAAAATCTAACTTTGATCTTATTTTTCACTTCACCTTAAAGCCTAATATCTATGGAGGGATTGTTGCAAGATTTTTGAATATAAAGACCATATCAATGATAACAGGTTTGGGATATATATTTATCAAACCAAATAAATTTCTTAAACCCCTTGTAGTGAAAATGTTGAAATTTTCTATAAAAAATTCAAAAGAAATATGGTTCACAAATGTCCATGATTTCAATACATATCAAAAACTGAATATTATTAAATCTCAACAAACTAAATTAATGCCAGGAGCTGGAGCAGACTTTAATAATAAAATTTCAAAAACACCAAACAAGGAAAACAAATATAATTTTTTAATGGTTTCTAGATTACTAATAGAAAAAGGTGTTGAAGATTTTATTAGCGCAGCAACCTATTTTAAAAATGATTTAGATATTACATTTACCTTAGTTGGTTTATATAAAAAAAATAATAAAAACTACATTAGAGAAAATATTCTAGATAATGCCATTCATGACAAAGTAATTTCTTATTATCCATATACTGATGATATTAATAATTTTTTTCAAAAAACCACATGTATAATACACCCTTCGTATCGTGAAGGATTATCAACTGTGTTATTAGAAGCTGCTGTTCATCAAATACCAATAATTACAACTAAAGTTCCTGGGTGTATTGATATTGTATTAAATGATAATTATGGTTTTCTCTGTGAAAAGAAAAACCCTAAATCAATTATTGCAAATATAAAAAAATTAATTTCTACAGAGAAGATTGAACTCTCTAAAAAAACAGAAATAACATATCAGCATGTTAAGGATAATTTTGATAGAACATTAATACTTAAAGCATATGAAAATACTTTAGCTATGTATGCTCCTAAGGACTAGTTAATAAAAAATGGAGCGGGAAACGAGACTCGAACTCGCGACCTCAACCTTGGCAAGGTTGCGCTCTACCAACTGAGCTATTCCCGCAAAATTTAGAATTAATTTATAACTACTTAATGATAACATTCCAAGACTTTTTAACATAATAAAAAAATGATATCAATGTTAAGACAGAAGCCAATTGTAATAAATATATTCCAGTTTGATATATATTTATATTAAAAATTGACTCTTTAAATAATAAAAAAAATAATGCTGATAATTGCAATACAGTTTTAATTTTAGAAATAAATAAAACACCTAATTTATGATTATTTCCAACTTCAGCTAATCTTTGTCGAATTGCTATAACTAAAAACTCTCTTGATATAATTATAAGTGCCGGAATTAAGAAAAATATATCATTATTTTCAGTAATCAATAAAACCAGCATTATTATAACTAACATTTTATCTGCAATAGGATCCAGAAACGCACCAAAGTCTGTATGTTGTTTCATATATCTAGCAAAAAATCCATCTAGATAATCTGTTATAGAAGCTAAAAGAAATAGTAGCGACACTAAAACCCTGTTATATGTAGTTCCAGAAAGAAAAAGATAAACTATTAATGGGATTAATAATATTCTTAATAAAGTTAAGCAATTGGGTATATTTAGTTTCATATTATCTTTGTAAATGCTCGTGAATTGCTTCAGCCAACTGTGTATTAATGCCAGGAACTTTCTCTAATTCGTTTTTTGATGCCTTCATAACTCCATGAATTCCTCCAAAATGTTTAAGTATCTCTAATTTTCTTTTTTCTCCTATTCCAGGAATTATGTCTAGTTTAGATGTAAATTGTTTCCTAGCAGCCTTTACTCTTTGTCCAGTAATTGCAAAACGATGAGCCTCGTCTCTAATCCTTTGAAGAACAATCATGCTACTTTCAGATAATGATAAAGTTATATCTTTAAATTTATTATCAAGTATACGATCATTTTTAGAAAGCCTTTTATGCCCTTTAACTATACCAAAGATTAAAATATTTGATAGCATCAAATCATGAGCGACTTTATTTACTTGTGTAATTTGACCTTTGCCACCATCTACAAGAACCATTTCGGGAAGATTATTTTCTAGTATTAGTTTTTTAAATCTACGTAATAAAATGTTATGCATTGCTTCATAATCATCAGATTTTGATATATTAGGGAGATTAAATCTCCTATATAACTTTTTATCTGGGCCTGATCTGTTAAACCAAACAGATGAACCAACCATATTGCTACCACTTAAGTGACTAACATCAAAACAAATAATATTATTAATTTGATTTTTACTTTTTATATCTTTTTCCAAAGAAGAAAATATATTAGATTTATCTTTTGATGCAACCAGTTGATTTAATCTAATATCGGTATTCTCTTGACATAGTTTTATCCATGACATATATGGCTTTCTACTGGCATACATAAGTCTGATCTTTTTTTTACAATTTTTAGATAAAGTATCTTTCAATAAAGAATAATCATCTATTTTTTCATTAATAATTATTTTTGATGGGGGTTTTGAGTTTAGATAATATTGTTTCAAAAAAGAGTTTAACATAAGAGACTTATTACTATTATTAACATTAAAATTAAATATTTTGTTACCTAAATTAACTCCATCTCTTACCATAAAGACATCGATGCAGCTCTTAGACTCATTAGATGCAATTGTTACAATGTCAATGCTGTCTTGGTTTGTTATAATATTCTTTGAATCAGCCAAACCATTAATCATTGCAATTCTATCTCGTATTAATGACGCTTGCTCATATTTTTTTTCCTGCGACAAGGCATTCATTTTTTCACTATAATTATTTATTAAAGCTTTATTTTTTCCTTGTAAAAATAGGATTGAATTATCCAACGAATCTTTGTAAGCCGTTTTTGTTATATAATTCATACATGGCGCATCACATCTATTTATTTGATATTGCAAACATGGTTTTTTTCGATTTGAAAAATATGCATTATCACAAGACCTTATCTTAAATATTTTTTGTATGAGGTTCAGCATATGCCTTACTCTATTTACTTGAGTGTATGGACCAAAAAATATGCCGCTCTTATTTTTAGAACCTCTGTAAAATTTAATTGAAGGATATTTATGCGTTGTATCAATATATATAAAAGGGTATGACTTATCATCTCTTAATAAAATATTATATTTTGGTTTAAACTTTTTTATTAATGTATTTTCTAAAATTAAAGCTTCTTGTTCGTTTTCTGTAATAATTGTTTGTATATCATTTATTTTTTCAACAAGTTTATTGGTTTTAATGCTATTTATGCTTTTGCTAAAATATGAAGCAACTCTTTTTTTAAGATTTAAAGCTTTGCCAATATAAAGGATTTTATTGTCATGATCTAGCATTTTATAAATACCAGGCTTTGATGTCATGTTATTTATTATTTTATCAATCATCTTTTTTACTAAGTTTCTTCGCCAATATGAATATTCTTGAAAGCATTTTAATTGTTAATTTTTTTGTATTAATATTAATTCTACTACAATGATAAGAGTCAACAATAATTAATTTGCTTTTTAATTTATGATGAGAGCCATGAGCAAATTTATGTTTAGATAACGGGATATTATAAGATTTAAGAACAGAGTTATGCGCTAATTTTCCTAAAGCTATAATTATTTTTAAATTCTTCATTAATAGAAATTCTTTATTTAGATGAGATAAACAATTATTAATTTCATTTTTTAATGGTTTATTTTTAGGTGGAAAACATTTTACCGCATTTGTAATATGCACCATTGTTCCATCGTTATGAGTTTGGCCAGTTATTAAATTATTGAGCCTCAAACACTTATTCAAGATATCTCCAGAAAAATCACCATTAAATGTTATACCGGTTCTATTTGCACCATGAAGACCTGGTGCGAGACCTACAATACATATAGTTGATGACAACGAACCGATAGGTCTTATAGGTTTATTAATATAATGTGGATAGATATTATTTAATATATCAAAGTTCTTCTGAATTCGTGGACATTTGATACAAGATTCTAACGCTTTCATAACAGTTAAAATCTTAGAAGTGTTGAGCCCCAAGTAAAGCCTGCTCCGAATGCCTCTAACATAATTATATTATCTTCCTTTAGTAAGCCTTTATTATTAGCATAGTCCATTGCGAGCGGTATAGAAGCGGCAGAAGTATTGCCATGATTTTTTACTGTCATAATAATTTTATCAAATGGTAATGCTATTTTTTTTGCAATAGCATTAATAATTCGGCTATTAGCCTGATGCGGGATTAACCAGTCAACTTGATCAACTGACATATTATTTTTTTCAAGAGTAGATTTCGCAAGTTTACCAAGAGTATTTACTGCAATCTTAAAAACATCATTACCTTTCATCTCAATAAATTCAGGATCTGTATTTACGGTAAGAAGATCTTTGTAAGATCCATCAGAGCCTATTGTATTTGATAAAATCCCTGGTTTTTTAGAACTTGTTAAAATAACTGCACCAGCACCATCACCAAAGAGTACACAAGTATTCCGATCTTTCCAATCCAATAATGATGTAATCTTTTCAGTACCCACGACAAGAACATTTTTTGCATGGCCACCTTTAATATACTTATCAGCTATATCAAGGGCATATATAAAACCTGTGCACGCTGCATTTATATCAAAGGCAGATCCATTGTTGATTTTCAGTTGATTTTGTAGAAGAACAGCAGTACTCGGGAACTTTCTTTCTGGAGTTGTTGTAGCCAATATGATCATATCAATATCGTTAGCTTGTAAATTTGCAGACTTAAGTGCCTTTAGTGAAGCTTTGTAAGCCATATCGACACTAGATTCATTATCAGATGCTATATGTCTCTCAAAAATACCTGTCCTCTCTACAATCCAATCATGCGAAGTATCAACAATTTTTTCTATATCATAATTGGTTAGGATTTTTTCAGGTAAATAACTACCTGTCGATATTATTTTTGAATATATTTTACTCATCTGAAAATTTATTTTGTATTAATGATTCAATTTTATCAAGTATCTGATTTTTAACTTCAAAATAAGCTGTATTTATTGCTCGACTGAACGCATATGAGTCTGCTCCCCCATGACTTTTAACCACAACTCCTTGTAAGCCTAGCAAGCTAGCTCCATTATATCTTCGTGGGTCTACTTTCTTTTTAACGGCTTTCATTACAGGATAACTTATTAAGGCAGAAAGTTTTGTATATAAACTTTTTTTAAATTCAGTTTTAATAAAATGACTTATTACATTAGCGACACCCTCGATACTTTTTAAAGCGATGTTTCCAGCAAAACCATCTGTAACTATTACATCAAAATTTCCATTAAAAATATCATCACCTTCAACATAACCTCCATAATTTAATTTTGATTTTTGCATCATTAGTCCAGCATTTTTAATTGTGTCATTTCCTTTAAAATCTTCAGAACCAATATTTAATAATCCTATTACAGGTTTTGAAGAAACTTCTAATGACTGTACTAATGCCGACCCCATAATCGAAAATTGATAAAGGTTATGAGAATTACAGTCAATATTAGCTCCTAAATCTAGCATATGCATTTGCCCATTCTTTGTAGGCAACGCTGTACAGATCGCAGGTCTATCTATTCCTGGTATCATTTTTAATATAATTTTAGATAGAGCCATTAATGCACCCGTATTGCCAGCACTCACGCAAGCATCAGCCTCTTTATTTTTTACAGCATTAATAGATAATCGCATAGATGAATTTTTTTTTGTTCTTAAAGCAGAAACTATGTCATCATTCATACTGATGTATTCTCTTGTATGGATAATTGAATAACGATTATTTTTTGTGACTTTAGATTTTTCAGGGATCAGTGGATTAATTAGATCTTTATCTCCTATTAGAATAAGGTTTATATCATCAACTTCTTCAAGAACTTTCATTGCAGCTGGAACTGAAGAAGAAACGCCAAGATCTCCACTCATCATATCCAATGCTATGGTAATTTTATCTTGCATGATGTTTGGCTTCTAAAAAAATTTAGCTTTGAGGTTCTTGTTGTTTTTCTTTTTTGACTTTAGGAACAAAAATTTCTTGTCCTCTATAAAAACCATCTTTTGCAATATGATGCCTCATATGTTTCACCCCTGTTGTCTTATCAACAGAACATGTTGGTAAAGGTAACCCATCGTGAGATCTTCTCATATCTCTTTTTGATTTTGATTTTCTACTCTTCTGAACAGCCATAATTTTAATCCATTTTAACAAATATTATACAAAATGAGCAAAAATATCATTAATGTATTTAATATCGTTATTCTAAGCAAAAATCTTGAATCAAGCAATTTATAAATCAATATTTAAGATAATTTATCTCAAAAATCTATTATTAATGTATTATGATTTAATAATTATATGGTTTCTGATAATATCTATGTGATTTAGTGATATCAGTGCTCAATATCTTATGAAAAATATTATTTTAGCGTCCAGCTCGGTACATCGTAAAAAGCTCCTTAAACAGCTAAAGATTAAATTTAAAGCAATTTCTCCAGATATTGATGAATCAAGGAAGAAGAATGAGCCAATCAATGTTTTTGTAAAAAGACTCTCAATTGAAAAAGCTAAAAAAATTGCTAATAATCAAAAGAACTCCTTGGTTATAGGTTCTGATGAAATTGCTGTCGTAAATAACCGTATTCTTGGTAAGCCAAATAATTATGCAAATGCAAGGAAACAATTAAAATATATTTCTAATAAAATAGTAACATTTAAAACAGGATTATGTGTAATTGATACTGAATCAAATAAAAGATTAGCTACAATTATAAACTATACAGTCCATATGAAAAAATTTTCTACTTCA
>JACKQG010005369.1_pt1 | contig 14180 bp, 7 predicted proteins | sample 8237621 | NCBI WGS metagenome assembly JACKQG01 (sample SAMN15677084, study PRJNA649215) | marine metagenome | biome: marine; feature: Black Sea; material: saline water; isolation source: suspended particulate matter (SPM) from the Black Sea western gyre | collected 2013-06-09/2013-06-10 | depth...
TTTTCTTGCCAACCGCCACAATGAATCCCCTCTTCGTATTTTGTGCATGGTAATTTTATTTGCAGGTTTGTAAATTACAACTTCTGCGTCTTTTTGCAACCTGCCTTTTTGCAGCCAGGGATTGGATTTTTTGATTTCATCAATTGTTACCGAGTAATATCTTGCCAGTGTTTTTATAGATATTGAATCGCGCTTGACTTTATAGACAAATTTTACTTGGTTTTTTTTCGAAGGTGTTGTTGAATAACCGGATTCGACATCGACATCTTCTTCTGACTCTTCCAACACTGAAACTGATGCAACTCTGAGCAATTGACCAACTTTTATCCATCGAATGCTCCTGAGGTTGTTTTCAGCTTTTAGCGCTTTAATTGTTGTGCCGAATTTCCTGGCAATTCTGTATAGTGTATCACCTTTCCTTACGCGGTATGTAGTGTATGTGAACTCGATTCGCTCCGGTGGATTTTCTTTGTATTGCTCAAGGAAATGTTCTTTAACACCAATGGGAACTTTAAGTGTGTATTTACCGCTTGGAGCGATATTGTTTATTAATGCAGGGTTAAATCTTTTAATTACGCCTGTCGATACATTGGCTAACTTTGCTATTTGTTCTAATGAAAAAGTAGCTTCCAGATCAATAGTTTCATAATCAATCGGATCTGATATTTCAGGCAGTTTGAGTCCATATTGTTTTGGATCAGCGAGCAAATGTAGAATAGCATAAAAATTGGGAACAAAATTACGGGTTTCCCTTGGAATCCGTTTGAGTTCCCAATAATTTGAGATTTTTTCTCGTCGTATAGCTCGCTTTATTTTGTTGTAACCGCTGTTATAAGCAGCCAATGCTAACTCCCAATTACCAAATTCATCGTAAAGGAAACGCAACATTTCAGCAGCAACAATGGTTGATTTCTCAGGGTCTCTTCTCTCATCGATCCATCGTGAATATTTTAAACCGTAATCAGATGCAGTAGCAGGCATCAACTGCCATAATCCAACAGCGCCTGCACGTGATCTGCTTTCGGGAAGAAAACCGCTTTCTAATATTGGCAAGAAAACCAAAACCTGGGGCAAATTATATTCTTCAAAAATTGCCTTGATCATTGGCAAGTATCTTCCGGAGCGTTTGTATTTTTCAACCAGGTCTAATTTTCTGCCCGGACGAATGTAATAGCGGATCTTTGATTCAATTCTATTTTTGTGTGGAATATCAAATTTTGCAAAAGGATCGAATTCTGGTTTTTCAATAGTAATGCTGGTATCTTGTTTAGCCGTTTCAATGTCCCTGGGTATTTGAATAGCAATGTAGGTTAAAATGCTGCCTATTAACATACCGGAAATAAAAATGATTAAATATTTTGGAATTTTTAGATAATTCAAAGACTTGGGAAAAATTTCTTTCATGGGATTCTCACCTTTTCAATATTCCTTTTTTATTTGAAGATTTATGGCGTTCATACGAAACTATTATGTTCATAATGTTAAGGGGGTGGGATTAAATAACTTGGTGATCTGAAATTTTACGGACATTAAAAAACAATAGATTATATAGTTAGCATAATCAACTTATTTTATCCCACCCCCTAAAGATGTAATTATAGCAAGATGGAATTTAAAAATCAAGAAATAAATTTAGTTAAGCAATTATATTTGAATAAAATTTCATGGAAAAGTACCGATTTGTTCTTCAACTATTAAAAAAGCATTGACAATAACTATTTAATTTTGTACTTTTTACATCTTTATACACGCCCAAAAAAAGTGATTTAACCTGCTTTTTGAATAACTGAACAGATAGAATATAATAAAATATCTTCATGGAAAGGATAAACAGCACATGGGGCAACTACCTCAAGGATACATGGGTGAAATTTTACATATTGACCTGACAAAGCAAAAATATTATACCACCCCACTTGATTCAAACTTAGCTAAACTTTTTTTTGGTGGGAGAGGACTTGGTGTTGCGTTATTGTGCAGGCACTTTTTAGAGTTAGAAAAACAGAAAAAATATCAAAGCGCTTTTTCAGAAGTGGACCCCCTTTCTGAAGATAATGTGATCATCATTTCAACTTCCCCAACCACTGGAACAAAAATGCCAACCTCGGGAAGATTTCACATGAATTATAAATCACCTTTAACCAATGGTTATGGGAGCACCAATGCAGGCGGACGTTTTAGTGTAAATTTAAAGAGAACAGGTTTTGACGTTGTTATCATAACAGGTAAGGCAGCATCTCCTGTATATTTAGTGTTAACAAGTACAGGTGTTGATTTTTTAGACGCTTCAGCGATTTCCGATCTTGACGCTATTGAAACCAGATTTCTACTCAAAGAAAAATTGTCAAACAAAGCTCAAGTACTCACTATTGGATCTGGTGGGAAAAATCTATCTTATTTTGCATCAGTTATGAGCGATTCAGGAAAAGCATTAGGCAGAGGAGGCGGAGGCGCTGTTTGGGGTTCTAAAAATCTTTTTGCCATCGCGGCTATCCCTGATCCTGACAAAAGAATTGAAGTTGCTGACGAAAAAAGCTTTGATCCCAAAAATGAAAGTGGTGCCATATACCATGCGAAAATGAAATTAGATCTGGGTAAATTTACAAAAAGAGAAAAAATGTTTGGTATTCTTGCTTCCATGGGTTCACTGGGTATTTTAGGAATGGTCAATAATTATAACCAACTAATTCACAATAATATGAAGGACACAAATCATAAGCAGGAAAACATAAATAGAATAAATGGTGAAGCGCTTAGAAATCATTATAAAAATGCAAAAACAGGGGAGAAGAAGATCACTGTAAAAAAAAGCGCCTGCTTTAATTGTCCGATTATATGCAAACGAGATACAACAATTTTTGATGAAAATAATAATATTATTGAAAGAGGCGAGGGACCTGAGTTTGAATCAGTAACACTGCTGGGTGCTAATCTTTCGATTTATGATTTAACGATCATTACAGAAGCTAATTATTTGGCAAACCGTTATGGTCTCGATACAATATCTTTAGGCGGAACCATTGCAGCATTTTTTGAACTTTATAAATATGTAAGTACTAAAAAGGATGCCCTGACAGAAAAAGAGAGCCTGCTTCTGGTTGATGCAAAAGATTTTATTAAAGAGTTTGGAGAACCAGGATTTGGAAAGTCAAATCTATTAATTCCAATTGTAAAATTAATTGGAACGTCAACAGGTATTGGTAAAAATCTTGCAAAAGGTTCTCTCAAATTCTGTCAAAGATATGGGCACGAAGAATTTTCCATGACCGTCAAAGGTTTGGAGCTTCCTGCATACGATCCAAGGACATCATTCAGCCAAGCGCTTTGTTATGAGATGAACAACCGCGGCGGCTGCCATCTTGAGGGTGGTTACACGATTACCCAGGCGTATTGTGCCGGATATGGAGAATGGCCCGCTAATCGAATTGAAGGCACGCCGCTTATTTCTAAAAATGCTGCGTTGAAAAATACCACGCTCGATATAATTGGTGCCTGCGCTTATGGATCATTTTCACTGGGATTAGATGAATATGCCGCCCTGGTAAATGCAGTAACAGGGGAGGATCATAATTCAGGTACCTTAAAAAAGCTGGCACAGCGTACGGTGACTTTGGAGAGGGTTTTCAACTTATTATGCGGTTTAACACAGGATAACGATTGGCTCCCGGATCGCTTTTATAATGAGAGTATCCAAACAAAAGAAGGGACAGTTGTGTGTGATTGTGTTGGATTCCAAAAAATGCACGAGGCATATTATACTTCTTTCGGATGGGAAAATACTGGAATACCAACTTACAATACATTGAAACAGTTTGAGTTACTAAAATTCATTCCAGCAAATTCTATTTTTAGCAAACCTGGTAAAAAATAAGGGAACTATGGAAAAGCAGACAGAAAATACTCAACAAATTTATGACCGGTTTCGCAAAGTTGGCGCTGCGATTTCTCGGATTAATGCTAATAATACGCATAGTGGTAATCTTTCAATGCGTGATCCAAATGATGATGATTTTTTTTATATTACTTCAAGTGGTTCTCAGTGTGGCGCACTTATCCCTACGGATTTGGTTCCAATCAGGTTTTCTGGCGTCAGTTGGGGAGATGCGCGTGGATCTACAGAATCTACCATTCATCGCACTATTTTAAATATGCCGGGCGTTAATGCAGTTATTCATGCACATTATCTGAACAGCACTTTCATTTCGTTTGATTCGAAATATAAACAAATGTTCCTGTATTACCTGGGAATCGACAGTAAAGGCAGGGAAGAATATCTTTATCACCCGGTTGATATTTACGGAGCTTATGTTGTCGGTGGCGTTGAAGTAGGCAGCTACCACCAGCCTGTTGGGTCTGCGGAAATGGAGGAAAGAATTCCAATATATTTGCATGAGAACAAAATTACTATCGTTAGGGGACATGGACCTTTTGCAAGAGGTGTTTCGCCTGAAGATGTACTTTACAGGTTAAGTGTTCTTGATTTAAGCTCAAAATTAAGTATTTTCTTAAGCAGACGAGGAATAAATGTTACTGAAATTCAAAAAGAAATATTAGAAAAAGGCAAAGATATTTTCTTTCCTTTAAAACCGCATTCGCTAAATCTTGATAAAAATTCACATTCAGAAATATCTGATGAGACAGTGATTAATGATTTTCGTTTGCGCCTCAATTATAATTATAATAATTCTATTGGTGCCTATGGTACCGGTTCGATGAGCCAAAAAATATCGGCTACCGAGATGATCTATTGTCCGATGTCAGCAATGCCTGAAGAATTCAAATTTCCGTTATATAAGAAAAATATCGAATTTAAAAAAGACGACACCCTGGATTTGAAAATACATAAATTAATTTATCAAAATACACATCAAAACACTTGCATGATCACTACAAGCCCATTAGCCACTGCCGAGGGGATGGCAATACTGGCTGAGAACTATGGCATAGGTATTTTGATGGGAAATAATATTAAAATTCCCTATTCAGCCAATGAACATCCGGTGATATTACCGATCGATGCAGAGGCAATTTATCTAAATCCAAAACTCGGACTTGTTGATATGTTTCAATTGGCAAATGATACTGCGGAGAATCCAATCCTGAATATGCTTAGATGGTATAAAGGCTGTTGTGTTGTAGCAGGCTATGCTGTTATCTCAACAGGAGAAACCACTTTAGAGCAGGCAGCCCACAATGCTTCATCAGCCGAAAGGATAGCTCAATTTCGCTCAGAAGTTTTCATCAATGAAAAATTGTTGGCAGGACCTTCGGTGAAGTCTTTTGAGCCGCATTAACTCGATTAGAATATTGGTAATAGTTCACCTCCCAATTTTTTTTACATGAAAAAATGATTTACGAATAAATTGGATTTATCGGGGGATTAACGATTTTTGATTTATGTAAGGAACGCTGTATTTAAAAATTTGATTGAAAAAATCATCAATACTTCTAAAATCGTAAATCGTTAATCCTTGTTCTGAAATCAAAAGAAGGAACAGCAAAGGTTGTGAACTATTACGAATATTGAGAAAAATGCGCCGGATAGAATTATTAAAAAATCAAAATAATTAAGGTCAAAAATAAGGAACTCCTTATGTCTGAAAAAAGAATTATTAAACAACTCAATGAAGTCGTTGAATTCGAGCGCACCCCGGTTCCAAAGGAAAAATGGAAAGGCTGGGGGAGTTTTATTGGAATGTACGCGGGAGAACACACTGCGGGCACTGAATTTGTGATAGGACCCTTATTTGTTGCTCACGGCGTTGCAGCTTTCGATCTGGTTTTGGGATTGCTTATAGGTAACTTATTGGCTGTTTTGAGTTGGGTTTTTCTTTGTGCTCCAATAGCTGCTAAAAAAAGGCTCACGCTCTACTATATGTTAGAAAGGATCGCCGGCAAAAGGCTTACTCAAGTTTATAATCTTGTTAATGCTCTGATGTTCTGTTTTTTAGCAGGAGCTATGATAGCCGTTTCTGCAACAGCGGTTGGAATCCCTTTTAATATGTCAATGCCATCTCTGCATCATTGGCTGCCTAACAGTATCGGGTGGATTATTGCTGTTCTCCTTGTCGGCGCTGTAACAACAACAGTTGCCATGTTCGGTTATAGCCAGGTATCAAAATTTGCAAACATCGCTGCCCCCTGGATGATCTGGGTCTTTATTGCAGCAGCTATTGCGGTTTTGCCGGAACTTGGTGTTAAATCAATATCTGATTTTTGGGGAGTAGCAAAAACAAAAATATGGACAGGTGTGCCGCTTGAAGGGCAGAGCAAATTTACTTTCTGGCATGTGATGTTTTTTGCCTGGTTTTGTAATATGGCAATGCATATCGGCATGTCAGATTTATCAATTCTGCGCTACGCTAAAAAATGGTATTATGGTGCTTCAGCAGCAACAGGGATGTACCTTGGGCATTACATCGCCTGGATCGCTTCCGGAATATTATATTCGCTTTTTTTAATGGAAACCAGTTACAGTACAGAATTTGCTCCCGGTCCGGTTGCTTTTAGAGCTGCCGGAATTGCGGGCGCAATTTGTGTAATTATTGCCGGCTGGACAACGGCAAATCCAACTATCTATCGGGCAGGCCTGGCTTTACAATCTATTCGTCCAAAATGGAAAACCTGGAAGGTAACCATGGTAATTGGAATGATAACGACCTTTGTCGCATTATTCCCGGCTTTGGTCATGAAATTGCTTGAGTTTGTAGCAATATATGGTTTGGTGCTCATGCCAATGGGAGCAGTTATCTTTTTAGATTTTTATATTCTCCCCAAAATAGGACTAAAATCTGAATTTACTGAGACCTTTGGAAAATCATTTAATTTAGCGGCAATGATTGCCTGGCTGCTGACACTGGCTTTGTGTCTATTCATTAATTTATATTTTGGTTTGGAAGTATTCTTTTTAGGTCTTCCCGGATGGTTTATCGCAGCAATATTGTATATTCTTTTTAGTAAATTGATTCAGAGAAATCTTCAACCAACTGGAGTTTAACAATGAAACTAATTCTAATAATATTATCTTTACTTGGTTTAATATTAACAATTGTCCCTGCAGTTTTGGTTTTTGCTAACATTATTGAATTATCGACTCATAAGAATCTCATGCTTATTGGGACTGTTCTTTGGTTTGTAACAGTTCCTTTTTGGATGAATAAAAGAAACGAACACGTTTAGTTAAATTTGAACAATTTTCAAAGATAATCTTTGGATTAATTTAATGACTACAAAAATATCTCTAATAAAATCAAAACATTTAATTTACATAATTTTTATCTCTGCTTGTTTCAACATTATTGCGCAGACATCTTGCTTATCTTCTGAAATTGTCGGAACAGTGCGAGATGCAGAAACTCATAAACCTCTATCAAACGCAAATATTGTAATTTTAGATACTGAATTAGGAAGCTTTAGTGATCTTAATGGTTCATTTAAAATTAATGTGCCATATAAAGGCAATTTCACGTTGTTAGTAACAATGATTGGCTATAAGCCTTCTAAAAAAAATATTGTAATCAATCAGAATGAAATCCAAACGATAAATTTTGAGCTCAAGCCAACTGTTTTACAACTCAGTCCCGTTACTGTAACAGGAAAGCGAGACCGCGATGTTGTGTCAGAGCCTCGAAAAGAATCTCCAGCACTTGATATTGTTACCAGTATCATAACACATCGTGAAATAAAGAGACAGGGAGCAAAAACAATTGTTGACGCTGTAAAATATATTCCAGGTGCCATGATAGAAACCAGGGGAAGAAAAGTGAAGCAGTTTGTTTCTTTTCGCGGTCAGCAATATCCATACCCGGATTATGCTGTAAATGGCGCATGGCAACGTGAATTTTATGAAACGCCATACTTTTTTTCATCAAATGACATTGAGAAAATCGAAGTAATTCGATCAAGTGCAGCATTGTTAACCGGTCTTTCAGGATTGGCTGGAGTAATTAATATTGTTACCAAGCAGTATGAGAATCCTGAAACATCTCGTGAGATTGAATACGGCTCTTTTGGCACATTTCGCACCCATATTTCTCACGGGGGGAAATTTGGGAAGATGTCTTATGCATCAGGGATTGGCTTTCGTCATACCGATGGGCCATTAAATAAAAATGCTGCTGAGAGGCTTGCTAATTTTTATGGTAGCTTAACCTGGAATCCTAACGAAAAATTTACAATGAGGCTTGATCTGTTTCATCTGGATGGTAAAAGGGAATTAGCCCTTGCGGAGGAACCAGCAGCGATCAGGTTCCAGACTGAGCTTTGGAGTTTTAGTCCGTTCAGAACAACACTTACAAACTTAAAAATACGTTTCCAACCGACTAAAAACACTGCTACAGATATTCTTTTGTACTATACGCATCGAGATCCCACCCTAATCGATGAAGATGATAATAGTCACGAGATAATAAAAACATCTGAACGCGACTATGAATCAGGAGTGAATATAATACAGTCTTTGGCACTCTCTGAAGACAATGTATTGCGGTTTGGCGGACTTATCAACAGATGGATTGCCCCTGATGGTAAACGATTTTATGTTGGAAAACGATGTGATCTTTCCACCTATTCGGCTGTTGTGGTTGACGAACACCGTTTCAATCGCCTGAGGTTAGACGCCGGATTACGTTGGCAAAAAACTTACATTGATGATTACGGCGCTTTCAATATCAATGGAAGTGCAAAATTATTCAATAAAGTTACATCAATAAAAGATGAATGGGAACCGTCATTATTTCAGGGAAGTCTGGGAATGGTTTATTATTTCCCTATGAATTACTCATTGCATATCAATAGTTCAGCAGGAGAAATTCACCCACGTCGGGGTTCTTTAGGTTTAAATCTCCAAGAACCGAAACATGAGCAACGAATCAAAATTGATGTCGGATTAAAAAAAATGTGGTTCGGAATTGGGCAGATTTCTGTTACCGGATTTTTACTAAATCAGAAAAATGCGATTGTTTTAAGCGGTCAAACACATGATTCGGAAAATCGAACTTTAGAACTTTATCTAAATAGAAATCAAGATCAGTTCGGTTTGGAGTTTGAAACTAAAGTTACAGGATTGTTCGATTTTGCTGATACTTTTATTAATTTTGCAGCAATGTCTTCTCGAATTGAAGTAGAAGGAAAAATGCAGCGAAATAGAGAATTACCTCAAATCATCGGTAATTGTGGTATTTATGGTCAGTATCACAATTTTGATTTTACACTTCTTGGACAATATCTTTCTTCGTTTGAGAGTACGCGATTCGTTGCTAGTACAAAGGAGAAGCCTGCACAACCCCAACCGCTTGGTGATTTTGTTGCGATTGATCTTACTTTGGGGATGTCAATTCAAAAAAAAATCAACACACGAGTCTATTTTGAAATTCATAATATAACAAACCAGAAATTTTCGACTGTCGTGGGCTATCCTGATTTTGGCAGGAGATTTACTGTTGGCTTGAGGCAAGAATTTTAATTAATTGAATATATCTCACAGATTATTATAAGGACTGAATGAATGAAAATTTACCGATTTTTTTCTGACATTTTTTTGATAAGTATTATAATTGTTTTAAAATTATTGATTATCGATATCTCAAATAACTTTTTACTTTGTGGTGACTGGAACACCTACATGCACGACAACCAAAGAAGTGGTATCTCCAATGAGAAGTTAAATTTTCCGTTGTCAGAGAATTGGCAATATGTGAGCAAACACGCGCCTCAACCAGCCTGGCCTTCTCCAGCTAAAACTGATTACTGGCATCGAGAAGCCAATATTAAACCGAGAGTAACCTATGACCGGGCTTATCATGTTGTTGGTGCAGGTAATAATGTTTATTTTGGTTCATCTGCAAACGATAAAATCTATTGTCTCGATATTTCAACCGGAAAGGAGAAATGGTCTTTTTTTGCCGGCGGTCCGGTTCGTCTCGCACCAACTATTCATGAAGGTAATATTTATTTTGGTTCGGATGATGGAAATGTTTATTGTCTCAATGGTAAAAACGGTAACGTCATTTGGCTGTTTGATGCAACAAACACCAAAAGAATAATTCCAGGGAATGAACGTTTGATCTCTGTCATACCCGTGAGAACAGGGATAATCATTCAAAATGATATTGCCTATTTTTGTGCGGGTATATTTCCCAATGAAGGGGTGACCATGTTTGCCCTTGATGCTAAAACCGGGAATAAAATCTGGGATCAACCTTCGGATGCTCTTTCACCCCAGGGATTTATGCTGGCTTCGTCATCTAAAATATTTATACCAACCGGCAGATCAACTCCCGAGGTTTTTAGCTTGGTAGATGGAAGAAAATTAGGTACGTTTTCGGGAACTGGCGGGACTTTTGCTTTGCTGAATGGAGAATCATTGGTTTATGGTGGCGGGGATTTGGGAGAGCTTGAGATCAGGGAGCCAAATTCTAAAGATCAAATCGCATCGTTTAACGGACTTCAAATTATTATTCAGGATGAAGTTTCATATCTGCGATCAGATAACGAAATTTCTGCTATAAACCGAACACTGCACAACAAAAATTACAAAGAATGGAAAAAAGTTGAAGAAACAAAAAGTGATTTAACCAATGATTTGTGGGATTTAAGAGAAAAAAGGAAGTTAGCCAAAGGCAAAAAAAGGTTAGCCAGAATTGATGCGCAAATGGAGAAAGTTATCAACAAGATCACTAAAATTGATAAGAAGATCAAAAATGTTGAATCGGGTGGATTAATCTGGCAGCAGCCTTTGGAAGATACTTACTCAATGATACTTGCTGATAATGCGTTAATCATCGGCGGCAATGGGAAAATTGATGTGTTTGATAAAAACGACGGAAAGTTGTTGTGGTCAAATAAAATAAATGGAAAAGCTTACAGTCTAACTGTTGCCAATGGGAATTTACTTGTCAGCACTGATATGGGGACGATTCATTGTTTCCAAAAGGGAAAAAAGTCAAAACCAAGAATCATTAGACCGGAAAAAGATAGGAATCCGTATCCAAAAGATGAACGCACAAAAGTATATTCTTCTGCGGCAAAACAGATCATTAAAGAGACCGGCATTAAAAAAGGTTACTGTCTCGTACTGGGATGTGGGATTGGAAGGTTAATGTACGAGCTTGCTAAAAGAACAGATTTAAAAATTATCGGAATTGATGATAATGAAAATAAAGTATTGGCTGCTCGCAAAGCTTTGGATAAAGCCGGAGTTTATGGTGTGCAGGCGAGTGTTCACTACGGATCATTAACTAAATTGCCCTTTTCTGATTACGTAGCAAACCTAATTGTTTCGGATGAAGTGCTTATTTCGGATGATATTTCAACACCTGCCGATGAGGTGTTTCGCATTGTTAAACCTTACGGCGGTGTCGTTTATATTATTAAAAAGGACAATAAAAATCAGTTGTTGGAAAAATGGGTGGCTAATTCCTCTCAAAGCGGTTGGAAAATAATTAATAAAAAATTTGACGGAGTTAAATTACAACGTGGCGGCGTAAACGGAAGTGGTGAATGGACACATTTATACGCTGATGCTGCTAATACGTCATGCAGCCAGGATTCACTTCGATCTCCAATGCAAATCCAATGGTTTGGCAGACCCGGACCGCGAAGAATAATTAACCGCCATAGCCGTCCCATGTCTTCGCTTTTCAAAAATGGCAGGATTTTTATTCCAGCAGACAATCGAATTATTTCAGTTGACGCTTACAACGGAACCTTGCTCTGGGAATTAGAAGTGCCAAATTCCAGGATTCTTGGTGCAATGAAAGATGCCGGTCACATGGCATTGACCGACAATTATATTTACATAGCAGCCGAAAAACAATGTAAAGCGGTGGACATTAAAAGGGGGGAAGTCGCTTTTAAATTGAAAGCGCCGCAATTAATCAAAGGGCAGAAGCGAAATTGGGGATATTTGGCTGCTGTAAAAGATCAGGTTATTGGTTCCGGGAAAAAACAGGGCGCTTCCTTTTTTAAGTTAGGCAAATTCAATAGTGAATTTTTGGAAGGCGATTTCCGGTTGATGATCACCAGCGATTATCTTTTCTCGTTGAATCGCGTTAGCGGTAAAAAAATGTGGACTTATCAACACGGAGTAATATTAAATAGTACGGTAGCCATTGGCGATGGATTTGTTTATTTTGTTGAGAGCCGCAATAAAAAAGCTTTAAATGATGAAGATGGAAGAATGCAGGTGGATCATTTTTGCAAAGGTGAAGCTTACATTGTGAAACTCAAATTAGATACCGGGGAAAAAGTATGGGAAAAAGGATTCCACTTCCCGTTTGATCAAATCATGTTCCTCTCTTATGCGGATAATAAAGTTTTGGTGACCGGGTCATATAATAAAGGGAAACATGTTCATTATGGCTTGTTTGCTTTTCAATCAGAAACAGGTAAAATGAAGTGGAAAAACAGTTTTCGGGGAGGAGATACCAGGTGGCAAACAGATAAAGGAAAAGCTACGACCGGGGGCGAGCATGGAGAACAATGGCAGCATCCGGTGATAATTGGAGATACAATTTACCTGCCGCCCTATGATTTTAATCTACATACAGGTGAAAAAGGAACGTATTATTTTACCCGAGGTGGTCACGGATGTGGCGGATTATCAGGATCAGCCAATTACATGTTTGCCAGGGGAAGTAATCCGCGTATTTATCAATTAACTGATGAAGCTGAAAGTGGCGCTCCGTTAACCAAAGTGAATAGACCGGGTTGCTGGATAAATATTATTCCTGCTGGGGGACTGGTTATGATTCCTGAATCCAGTTCCGGGTGTACCTGTAATTATCCGATACAAACTTCGTTTGTTTTTGTGCCGAAGAAAGAAAATTAGCATCTGTCAATTTGTGGGGATGCTGGATAAAGGAATAATGGATTGTTGGAGTAATGGAGTGCTGGAAGCATCATTGTTACAAAACTCCAGCATTCCATTAAACCTTGTTTTCTAAACCTGCAAATTGGATGAGCGAACTAGAAAATATGTAACCGTTCAGCCATTCGTTGAATTGATGTCATTCTGACCGAGGGTGGGGGACGGTGATGTTGGGAAGTGAAGAATCTCGTAAAATAAAAGAAAATTGTACAATAAAAGTCGAGATTCTTCGGTCGCAAGCTCCCTCAGAATGACATTTATAAATACGCTGAACGATTACGAAAATATATTTTTTTGTTTGAAATTCGTATTATAATATCTGAAATATCTTTTTAAAGTTCCTATAAAAATAAATAAGATATATACTTTATTCCACTTCGAGAAGAGCAAATGAATACCTATCATTGGCAAAATGAAATAAAAACATGGGTTGAAAATAAAAGAATTAATAATGTATTTGGAAATAACCTGATTGATTTTTTCCATAATGCTTTCAATAATACAAGGATTCCAGATAAATCATATTTTGGTTCTACAGATAGTAGTATTAGTATATTGGTCGGTGGAATTTACTTGGCTGCAAATGTTTATTCTGGAAATGATAAGGGAATTTGGTTGCTACTTGACAGAGAATTATCATCTATTCAAGGGATAGAATATAAACCTGTATTATCAACAAAAACATCAAATATAAAATTGACATGGCTGCATATTCATAATTTAGAAAATCTTTCTTTAATTAATCAAAATCCAGATATTTGGTTTAGTTTTAGTCTTGCATCATATAAAGTTTTAGAAACACCTAAAGGCTATTCAACAAGAAAAGATTTAATTAAGAACAAAAGACTTTTAAACTCATTCTGGAAACAAAAGGCAGAACCAATTGATTTCACCCTACTCAATAACAATTTAGAGAATAATGTATCATCTTCAAGATTGTTGTCAAAAGAGCAAAGATTAGAACGGCTTAAAAATGCTAAATCAAAACCTGATAGAATAGAAACCAGAACAAGTGGATTTATCAGAAATTATGATGTGATTGCTGAAGTTTTAGAAAGGGCAAATGGGATTTGTGAAGTATGTAGAAACCCCGCTCCATTCAATCGTGATAGTGATAACTCACCATATTTGGAAGTCCATCATAAAATACCATTATCAAAATCTGGAGCAGATACTGTAAACAATGCTATTGCATTATGCCCAAACTGTCACAGACATGCACATTTTGGAGAAAAAACTTTCATAATTGATGGATAACCTAGCGCACTAAAGTGCAGGCGAAGGCTGAGGCGAAGGCGAAGGAAAAAAAAGA